>Ga0335072_10010867_pt1 | contig 13070 bp, 9 predicted proteins | sample Lox_Sample_21_FD_206725 | JGI IMG/M metagenome (GOLD analysis project Ga0335072, IMG submission 206725) | Soil microbial communities from Loxahatchee National Wildlife Refuge, Florida, United States - Lox_Sample_2.1 | ecosystem: Environmental > Terrestrial > Soil > Wetlands | place: USA: Florida...
TCATAAGACAGGAGTATATAAGCCGAGCACCCATACTATAGCCAATCAGGGTAACCGGACGCTCCCCTTGCGCCTTATTGATAATCGCATCAGCCAGGACCAGCCCAGCTTTGTCCGCCCTACTCTTTGCAACATTGAAAGGATTATCGACAACCTTGCTGAGTTTCAGAAGTGCAATTGGCCACATAGCAAACATGAGGCTTGCGAAAACCGTGCGCGCAATGATCTCTCGTGACGCCACGACCCACACAGTACTTGACACCATTGTTTCCAAGGACTTCCCCATATCCAGCAATGCCTCGAGTTCCCACCGCAGTGCAAACACTTCGCTCTGCACACCTATCACTTTCCAAGGATTCACGATATCCCCTCTCTCCGTAAGCCACCCACTAACCCCAATCGTGACTCTCAACCTCCTCTCCTCAGCTGGCACATCTTCCACATCATTCCCCACTCCCCTTGCCCGCATCGGCAAAAAAGCAAAATCCTCCACCTCCTTCGCATACTGATCCATCATCTTACTCGTCATCCCATACCCATACGCCCCAAACAAACTCCCCACAATAACGCCACTGGAGCCCAACGTCCCTAGCAGCCCCGCCGCAGCAGTCGCTCCAAGCCCCAAGCCACCCATCACACTGCCTATTGCGCCCGCTACAAGCGGCGCCGCCAATCCCCCAGTGACGCCGATGAGCGCTGCGCCAGCGACGCCCGCGAGGCCGACTTTCCAGCGGCGCGAGGCGGCGTTCTCGGCGCTGCGCTTTTGCGTCTCGGCATCGGCGGACATGCGCTTGGCGGCTTCGAGGAGGCCTTGGGCGAGCTTGAGCTCATCGCTTTGGAGGATGTGGAGAGGGAGATGCAGGGAGGAGGTCATGTGGAGGAGGAGGATGCGGGAGGGGGCGGCGTAGAGGCCTTTTGAGAGGAGGCGGAGGAGCAGGGCTGACAGGAGGGAGACACGGGTGGGGCGAGGGAGAGAGGAGAGCGGGGTTGGAGTGGGTGGGTATAGGTTGGCGAGGGATGCATCGGAATGCGAGGTGTTGCTTTGGGGGTCTGGGTTTTGTGTTAATAAAAGTATTCCTTCAGAAAACAGAAAGGAAATAGGGGGTTCCGAAGCTCTAAGACTCGCCTGAAACCTCATAATCCGGTGGAGTCGCCATATCAGCTTTTGCTCCCGTGACTTCATCCTGCTTCCCCTCGGTTTCCTTGGTATTCAACGCATCCACAACCAACCCCACAACCCCATCCCTCCACACCTGAAACCACTCCAGCGCATCATTCTTCAACTCCCCTAAGCCCTCTCCGTCGAGATCCCGCTCTCCTCTCGCCTGTATTCGCCTTGCGCCTTCCTCCGCTTCTGTGTCCCCGTGATCCGAGCCTGCGCTTGCGAGATTTGGGTTCCTCGCATCTTTCTGCAGCCGCTCATGCGGATGCGTAGTAGTAGTGCCGTTGAACGAGATATCGAAGGCATCAGATAACTGTGCGTGCATGAAGTCTGCGATTGCGGAGATAAGCGTGATGAGCTCGGTCAGCTGCTCTGGAGTTAGGAGAGTACTGAGCGACTGCTCGGGCGTTGGGGCTGTTTGTGGGGGCGCTAGGTTTGGAGGCATATTGGGCTGCTGGCTTGTGTTATGGTATGTGAATTTATACTGTTCCTGATTTTGAGACGCATTTGTTTGGGTTTGAAGATCGCACAGGAGTTACGCTTTAGCTTAGGATGAGGTGGCAGTAATTACTAATTAGGCAGCGGTGAGGTGGATTTAAGGTGTTGGACAGGGGCCTTTAATGATCCTTGCCAATGTGATAACAACGTTGTAAACCTCCCAGGCCGAGGGTTGGGATTCACAAAAACACTATAATTTTAGAGAGAATCTGTTTGCGATTTTTGTAAGAATATCTGATCGTAGGCTCAACTGCGGCGGGCCTCGCCCAAGTGTCTACTACCGTACTATGCAACAAAAAGTGGCATTGCTAAATCCAGTTGGACAATACGACGCGCGACCAAGGGGGGACAACGTGGGCCCGCTGGAGGCCATGGAGCTCTGTGAGTGGTCACATTGTTTACTGACAATTGGATTTAGTGATTGTTCTAGCTGTAAAACTCACAATCAGTCTGTTGAAGTTTCCCACACCACACTCTAAGAGCGGGTACGTTACACTATAGCTTGCAGAGATTGCAACCCCTCTTTTCTGTACATAATCACAGCTTCTACCAGAACAGAGAATACAAGCTTCAATATCTTCAATATATACTACAGTCAAGATGCCCGGAGAGATAATACGCACCACCATAGTCTCAGATGTTGACATCGCCCTCGAGTTTACTACGCCAGAAGGCAAAGCACATCTACTCGTGTCGTCTAGGGTTCTCTCTCTGGCTTCTTTGGTCTTCGCCAGAATGTTCAAATCTCGCTTCAAGGAGGGCCTAGGCAACAAAACCACCACAGTAGGCCCAGTCACCATTCCGCTGCCTGAAGATGACGAAGCAGCCTTTAAACTCCTTTGCAGTGTCCTTCATTTCCGTCTGAGTGACCCTACGCATACTCCCGATCTGGATCTACTTTTGAGTCTATTCATCTCCTGCGACAAGGGGGATTTTACCAACGCTGTGATTCCTTCAGCCGAGCTATGGCTTCAAGATGTCAATCAGTCAACACCGAGCGCAAACCTTAACAAGATGTTGCTCGTGGCTTTCGTTCTCGATCCTCCGCACGCCTTCCGGAAAATCTCATGGGAGATATTGGTCCGCCAGTTTAGCCCTTTCGTTGACCTACCTAGACTCATTGATCATAAGCTTGCCCATAACAGCCTTTTGTGTATGTCAAGATGTCCGCTAGAAAAGCACTATTGATAAAATACTCTAACGATGAATAGTGAAGTTCAAAGTGAGGAAAACCGAGATTGAAATGGCCCTTGTCCAAGAAGTAGATAAAGTCATGTGTCATGTTATGAACTGGAGAAAATTCAAACCCTGTTCAGATAGATTTTTCTGCAACCTTAAAATTTATCAGTTATGGTCAATGACCGAGAAACTTCAGAGGAGTCAGCATTCAAATAGTTATCGATCAAGTAACTCTTTCCCCAAATTATTTTTGCAGGATGCACAACTGGTAATTGTCCGTGCGACTCTAGTAGCTTTCACGTAGCTTTAAGGCAAGCGACGGAGGATGTTTCAGGTACTGAAGGGGGACTTTGTTTAGATTGTGTGAAAAGGGGAAGGAAACGTGGAAAGCAAGACGCGTGCCATTTCTGCAATTTCCCCGTGAAGAACGGATCTCTTTGGACAGGTTCCATTTAATATTCGCTTGATGTATGCCTCACTAACCATGTGAGCCAGTGGCTATTCATTATGGTAATTGGATGACATTGATTAGGGGTAGTACCGTACTTGAACAAGCAGCATAGATTACATTAGTAGATTGAGCTATACTAATCGAGGACCAAACGATTTGGAAACTGAGTTGATGAAATTTGGTACCCGCGTTATGTAACTTGTAAATATATGGCCGCTTGAAATACAGATGGTTGCATGTTCCATTCACCTGGACTTGACTGATTAAATACAAGAAAATTTCAGATTTAGCGGTACAATCCATGAGAATTGGCTGCGTGGCGTCATGTATCGTTACCGTGGCGAAAATTACGGGCCAGTTGCTCGACACTAATCACTGACGGCATCGCGGCTGATCTTTCACATTGAATGTCAGGTGAAAAGCGTCCAAGTGCATGTTAATTGGCAACTGGCCGGCAAAATACTTGCAAGTGACGACCTTGAAAATGTGGAAGAAATGTATCTCTCCAGGCGAGATCTGCCAGACTAAAAGGACAAGCTTCAACATCCTTCTCTCGTAAAGTAGGTCCAGAGAAAACTCACCTCATGCCATCAAGCTCCATATCAAAGCGTCTGAACAGGGCAGCAAACATAAGATACAGTTCGCACCACGCAAGGCTAGCTAAAATTAGAGAGGGAGCTCATAACATTCGTTTAAGGGCGGACGCGGAAATACTTTTGACCCATACAGGCCCTTGGCCCCTTTGAAAACGCTATAAGCCACTTTTCCAACGATGCGGAATCTGGTTGAAGCCAGCGATCGGGGTCAAACTTCAAAGGATTCTCGAAGACCTTTCCGGAATTGTGGACGAAGACGCTGCTCATACCGACACTCGTCTGTCTACCATAAGCGATTGCATTTTGTGCAAATATTGGTACTTACGCCTCCCGGAATGAAAGCACCATCAATTGTGGCGCCGGCGTCTGGAACGATCCTTGGAAGCGGCGTGGTCACACCAGGGGTAATGCGTAGGCATTCTTTGATGACGGCCGTCTTTCCAAGTCAACTACTATCACGTCACTACAGACAAAGGCACTCACCAAGAATGGCAGTTTCTGCAGATCTTCGTATCGAGGTGTCTTATCTAGGTCTGGCCAATGCTCGCGCAGCTCTTCCTTCAATCTCTTGACCAGGCTCTCGTTTTCCAGCATATAGAAAGTGCCTACCATCAAGGTATTCCCGGTTGTGTCCGTGCCAGCAAAGATTAGAGTCTGCGCTTCTTCGTATAAGCTTCCCCTTTCTGGTAACTTACCACTTTTGTAAGCTTCCTTGTTGAGCAGTTCATGGTAAATGACCTTATGGGGCGCATCTTCTAGGCTTTTAGGATTCTCCACTACGTCATTGACTTGGCGAATGAGCATCTGTTGGAGATTGATCAACCCGGACGTCTGCGGGCTCACTCGGACGCTCAACCAGGGCGGCATATTATAAACAGCCATGCGGATTAGACTAAAATGCTTGAAAATGATAAACGCAGGGTTAGACGCCTCCATAGCTTCAACTATTGGGGCCTTAAAGTCGGGTTCAGCAAGGGCATTGACAGGCTTGGCGAAGCAAAAAGAGGTGACCGTATCGACTGTAAAACATCGGAAGCCAAAATAAAGGTCCGAAGATCTACCGGCTGCATTATTCGCCTTAATGATATCGCAAAAGCGATCAACCTAGGGTGCATTTAACGCCATTTCGAGACTTCAGGAAGTGGGTTGCCTACTTCGCTCTGGACCAGCTCTTGAAGGTTACAAATTGCGCGATAGGAGAAAAGAGGAGTCATGACATCTTTTCGTTCCTTTGACTCGGCATAAGTCAAAAGGCCGAAGGAAGAACGATCCTCGCCAAAGCAGCGGTAGAGCGCCGGGTCCTTGTCCCAGCGATTGCTGTTGTTATAAATGTCATCGTAGGCTTTTAGGCTCTTAAAGTGCAGCTATGATCTCCATCAGTCTCTGTTAAAGCCAAATAGACATAGAGGCCCAAGTACATACCTCATTAGGACCAACGCGAACAATAGGGCCTGACAATCGATAAGCTACAGCAACAATCAAACCACTCAACACGAGCAAATCATACCGTACTGCGCATGCAGCTCTTCTAACACAGTAAACCAAGATTTCTGACAGATAGCTTCTTGGTAAGTCTTGTACCAATCCGTCGTCGCGGCCCACTTCGGACCGGGGAAGTCTGAAAGGGGATGAATGAAGATGTTCCAGAGTACAGTCAGAAGAATTTGCGTAGCGCCAGCCAGCACCGAGTATTTCAGTAGCGTGACGAAGTCGAGGTCGATCATGATGAGCGATTACTAGTATGACTAGAAGAAAGAGTGGAGTAAGATGCAGCTAGAAAGAAAGAAGAAGGGCATGAAAAAATGGAATGAGGAGAGTCGATAAGAAAACGATTAGATAAGGATAACCTAATTAATCTTAGCATAAGGTTTGTGCGGGGAACCTTAAATTTCATCCGGTTTAAATACAGTATTCAACAACAACATCTCAAGACATGACTAGTCCGTCCCTAATGAAGTACTGCTGCGTGGTCACTAGCCTCAGGCTTGGAGGTTAAAAAAGAAAAGTCTCAATTTGGTTCAGCAAGATTCCTGCCCAATTTTTTTAAAGGCTTATCATGTGCCTAAGACACCGCCCATAACAACCGCAGCCAATTACATTCAATTCTTTTGAATCTTCCAGTATTGTTCTGCACAGATATACCTGCTGGCATACGCTGCAAATGAATCCAGCATCCTATGCTATCATGTAAAATTTTGTTACGGTCTACGTCTTAGTGATGGAACGGGCGTGACGATCCATAGCTGTGATCTCGATCAAGCATCTTCTGATGGCATGGGTAACTTTTACGGAGATCTTTGAATAAATAGTCCAGATGGCACCGCCGATTTCCTAAGAGTTCTAATAATTGGTCGATTTCGCTTCACTCAGATTCTGAGAACAGCCCTACCATTGCGGTACTGAGGCTCCCTACGAAATAGGACTTTACACTCATGGAATCTACTATGTTTCTACATTTCTTTAGCGTATGATACTACAGATAATGGATTCATTACACTAAAGCACCCGATATTTTTGCCTACAATTGGAGCAGCTCGCGATATTTCAGCATATCTTCTCTCGTACGATTTTGTGGCCTTAACTATAGGAGAGGATAGAAACTGCACAATTAAAAATGCCTTGTCCATCCTCTAGCCTACCTAACGCCTAGCCTAGTGAATCGCTTAAAATCGACCCCTAGCATCGACGTAATGATATTACGGCGGCCTCCCTTGATTCCACGTCCAACTTAAGAAATATCCAGAACATGTCAGGGTCTAACATAAAAAAACTCATGGTTTTACATGAAACATGCCTTCCCTACTCCAAACTCTTGTTCAAAGTCTTGTAGGGTCGGAGGAGTCGAAAGTCAATGCTACCTTAAAAGAAGGGCTTTGTTAAATCCAATCCTACAATTACTAAATCCAATCGACTTTCAAATACGTATAACTTCACAATCACGCGGTTAGGGTTAGTGGTTAGGCGTGGGAATAGTTAGGGATTGAGACTCCCTTAAGAGCACTGCCTTTAGGTACGATGTGCGACTAAGAGGGACGTCGTATACCCGCTGAAGGCCTTGGAATTTGATCTCTTTGATGTTCGTGATGCTTTTTGCTGACAAATATTTAGCCAGAAATGCTCCCTTTATAAGTGGTCAGAATCCTTAATCGGGATTGGATCTAGTAATTGTAGGATTGGATTTAACAAAGCCCTTATTCTGCTTCTCCACGCGCCGCTGCAGCCTGCTTGCAATTGCGACCTCTATACTCTAGCTAAGCTCTTTCTAGGACGCACAAATAACCGCAATATTACTGTCCTTCTCAACATCCTGGGAGGGCTACAGGTTCTCTCGCCTGATTTCTCGCCTACCGAAGACAGTAATTGGCACTACATCCGCCCAGAGCCTTACTACGCGATTATCAATGTGGGCGATGCGCTTTGCTAGTGGAGCGGAGGGTTATCCCGGAGTGGAGTGCATGGCGTTGTTGGTCCGCCGGGGGACCAAGTCCAGAGTAACCGGTTCAGTTTTACCTATGTGATGAAGCCGAGTAATGGGATTTCGATGAGGAGGCTTGTGATTGGGGAGGAGAGTAGAGGAGTAAAAGATGAGTGAAGTTAATTTGGTGAAGAATTGGGCAACCGGGGAAGGGAAGAGAGTAGTTATACTCTAATTGGTGGTTGTCTAGCGAACGGTAAATGAGTGTGATCTGACAGATTACGCGGTCGCGCTATATAATTCACCCTATCGGGTATCAGCCCTTAACTTTTCGCTAAACAGTGCATTGAAACTTAAAATTACTACCCTGATGTTACCACTCAGCTCAGAGATCTCAAGTACCGCCATATTGGACTCAAACATGACTTTGCAGCGCGGCTCGAGCTGATTAGCTTCCTCGTAATTAGATGTATGGATACCTGCCTTAGCTAATATGTCGATTTCTCTGAATCAACCAACTAGACTCTTTCATTACACTTTTCTAATGATGTCGATAACATTCGCCGATCTTAGCGTCATCTACCCCTTTTTTCCTTGTGAATTAGCATGTAACTCCTGCCTCGGCGGCCATTTGGCAAGGTAACATTACCACGAGCTACTGTATCCAAATCCCACGCGTTATCTCAAGTGATAGACGGCACATGACAAAATTTCTTTTTCCAAGCCGCGTTATCCCACACTATCACGCGACGTGTAAAGTGGCTGTATTCGGTGGTTGAGGGGGTAAGTCTTCGCTCAAGACATATAAAATGCCTTGCTTTATGTTCTATTCATTAAATTCTAAAACTGCTTTTAGCTGTACTAATAGGGAGACTAGAGGCGCATTCTGAAATTTATGGGCGCGAGAATATCAGAGCACGAAGATCTCTTGTTACTTAGTTTTCGTTCAAGTAAATTAATAACAGCAATGACGGGAATTATTTGGTAGACTTATTTCTTCGCCCCTCATTTTCGGGAATTACAACCTATCCGGGTATTAGACCCACTTCCCGGTCCTCAAAAATATTATACTGACACTACCTAGGTTGCGGTATTGAATTCTGGAACATAAGGAATATGGTAGTGTGATCTCTACATACGTTTGTGTTAAATTGAAGGGCTACGGTAGTGTTGCATGAAACACTCGATAGATGATGTATTGGTACAAATACAAAACTAGTTAGTCGAAGCGGGTCTCTTCGTGGTTAAGACATGGTAGTGAGACAACTCCTTTCATAGAGGAGGTTGTTACGTGAAGTCTGCTTCTGTCCTTCTCTGGCTGTATAAAGCAATTGATTTCTCCATACTCCTAAAACCATTCTTGGCAGGAAGCAGAGCCTGCATTACCCCTTCGCAGGCTATACTTAATTCGTTCCTTTCACTCTATCTTTTAACATTTCGTTCAACTGTCTATATTTGCGAAAATGTACTTGATTAGTAGTTTCTTTTCATTGCCGAGCCTGCTTATACTCGCAACATTTGCCTATGCCGGGTTTGACTTATCATCATCGAACAATATTGCTATTTACTGGGGTTGGTTTTTTAATTCCCATGCTTAATTGCCATAGCAGAAACTGTGTACTAATGTATCAAGGACAAAACTCTTATGACCAAGGCTCTGGCCCTCTTGCTCAGCAACGGTTAGGATATTATTGTTCAAGTAAGCTTTTGAGCCTCCAAAGTTTATGAATACTAAAGTCAAGACAGATACTGAAATCAACGTGTGTTGGCCAACATCCTTTGTACTTACAATTTTAACCAAAGTTGTCTAATAGGTTATTCAACTTGCGTTCCTTGTTACTATCTCAGACCCAGAGCTTAACTTTGCTAATGCTGGAAATAATTGCACTCTTTTCTCTGGGTCAAATCTTTTCTACTGCTCACAACTTGAGTAAGCATAATGATGATATTAATCCATTTTACTTTCCAACTAACACACGCCCAAAGAGAAGACATAGCAACGTGCCAAACTACGTACGGCAAAACAATCCTCCTCTCCGTCGGTGGGGCGACCTATTCTGAAGGCGGCTTTTCAGACCCTACCTCAGCTGTCACCGCAGCCAACAATATCTGGGCCATCTTCGGACCCTCAGTCTCTGGCTCCACCGCCAACCGCCCCTTTGGCTCCTCCGTCATAGACGGCTTCGACTTTGACTTCGAATCCACAGTCTCTAACATGGCGCCTTTCGCTAACCAGCTCCGCAGCCTCATGGATGCAGACACGGCTACAAGCGGCAAGAAATGGTTCCTCACTGCAGCGCCGCAATGTCCTTATCCGGATTCAGCTGATAACTTGATGCTAGACGGAGCAGTCTTTTTCGACGCTATTTGGGTACAGTTCTATAATAACTATTGCGGCATACAGTCTTTTGTTGCGGGCACGACGACACAGAATGACTTTAATTTCGACATTTGGGACAACTGGGCTAAGACAGTCTCTCTGAACCCGGCTGTCAAAGTCCTGCTCGGAGTTCCGGGGTCATCTAGCGCCGCAGGGAGTGGCTATGAGACGGGTTCAGCGCTAGAGGAGGTGATTGCGTATTGCGAGGGATTTTCGAGTTTTGGCGGAGTTATGAGTTGGGATATGAGTCAGATTTATGCTAACTCTGAGTTCTTAGAGGGCGTGTATAGTGATTTGGCGGGCGGAGGACTGGCGCTGGCGTCATCCCCTACTACGGAACCTATTAAGGCTTTGGCGCCCACGACGACATTTGTAACAATTACTACAGCCATATCTACTACGCCAAGTGCTGCGACAACTACAGCTCCGTCAGGATCTGGAATTGTCGATCAGTGGGGTCAATGTGGAGGCATAGGGTATACGGGCTCGACGATTTGCGCTGCGCCATACACTTGTGTCGAGAATAGTGTTTGGTGGTCGCAGTGTGAATGAACTTCTCTCCAAGGGTTTCTAAAGGCATCTGGTATTTTGAGGAGCGAAACTCTAATAGTATTTTTATTTTCGATATACTTTTTATTGACTTCTATTTGTATTTTCTCCAATCACTTATGTCTCATAATTTGGTAAATATTTTGCATGTCCAGTATATGTACTTGAAGATTCCTCTTATTTAAGACCTTATATATTAGACACGAAATCAACGACACAGAGAGCTTCGCATTTCTGCCTTTTAATGCATACTGAGACGGCAAATGATGCTATACGTGATAATATCTACTAACATTTGGCCTACGTAGAGTTGAAGATATGATTCGAGTGTTATGTCAATCGCTTCTATATAACCCATAATTTCAAGGCTACAACAAGGCCTCCCTTAGTAAAGTATCATGCACATGGAGTCTACAGAACTTTCAGATGATTATGCAGATGAAACGATTACTTTCCTTATATTTGAGTAGCCGAAGTAGTACTTTAGGAATAGCTACAAAACAGGGCTAATGTCAGACAAGCCATCACAGAACACACTTCTAGCTAGTCTCTCTAGTCCCGTACTCAGATCAAATCGCTTCCACTTCCACTTCACACCCAAACATTGAAAGAATAAGAGCAACGAATTCTTGGGCACATACCCCGCATGCTTCGCAGGCCACCAAGCCGCAAAAGTCCCTAAAAGCAAGCCGTCAGCACTACCGTATAAATTGGTTTATAAGACCACTCTTTAATATAAGACCATTTCCCAGGGTAACCAAGATGTAACTCGCTTGGTTTATGAGACTATAGTCTTGTAAATCAATAGTTGGTAAAAATATCCCTAAATCCCCTTTCAGCAGCACTTCTAGTACAATTTACAATAGAATTAGCTAATTAAATGGGAGATATATATATATATTATTATTGTTATTATTAATCTTCCACCGTTTGAGCTTAAGGCTATGCAGGTCTCTTATATAAAAGTCTTAAACTAGGGAAAACCTTACTACTTTCATAGTAGGATGAAAAACCCCTAAGCTGCTTGTCCTTATACAAGGCTGTACCTTACTCGCAGCCTGCAATTACTAAATACCGTATTAATTGTCATATAAGATGCACTTTTAGTATAAGATGCACCGACTTATAAGATGGGGTTTTACTATGTTACGCCACTAAAATTTGAGCGGGTTGAGTGCAACAAAACTGCTTATAAGATGTCATCTTATATGACAATTAATACGATTAGTAGCCCCACTGCTACCTACTTATTAAGGAGAGCGCTAGCTATTCGCTGTCAAATAGCAAGCGTTTAGCTAAAGCAAACTGCTTCAGCCTTCCTAAATACATCATCAACTGTACGAAGTGCTTACCCCCTTCGTTTGTGCCTATAATTTGAGAGTATGTCCGGTTCCAGCTTACGTGTAGGTAGTGCCTTCTATCTGCTTTGTGCAGGCAATACAGGGCCATGTGGCGTGGCGTCTCCTGCCCAGCCCCACACTAGCAAGTGGTTGTAGTAAAGCTGGGTACGCTTTGTCTGTATAGGAACTTGGCTAGCCCTATCCTCCCTGTGCGAGCTTGAGTTAGTAGTGCACTCTTTGCCATCCAGAGCCCCTTGTGGAGCTTTAGCGTTCGTTTTGTTAGCTGTGTATCTTTAGGAACTACCCCCCCGTCCCTTAAGGTCTGTCCTTAGTCGTACAGCACGGCCTAGCCTCCTGTTCTCTGCGTGCCACCACTTCTCCTAGTCTTAGAGGACTAGTTTCTTTTCCTGCTAGTCCTATTAAATTAGCTGTAGTCTAATCCACTCTTCAACCCGTAGCCTCTATTCAACCCTTAGGGTAGTAGCTGGCTAAGCGCAAGCTATTTGTACAGCGCAGGATCCTAGCCCTAATAGTGCTACATACATCCCTAATCTTCTATGCTATTCCTAAGTGTTCCATCCTAGCCTGGAAGCGTGCTATTCTCTTGGTGAGCTAGAGATCTGGTAGAGGTACATACAACTGTCTCAAGCTAGCGAATAGGAGTCGCTTTGAATGCTCTAAACATTGTCTAGAGCCTTTAGTTTTGCCTCTTTTGTAGTATTACTTGTACGTCTATGCTACAGCGCTGCTCTGTACAAGAGTGCTAAACGGGCTACTACTTAGTAGATTGTCACGGACTCAGTCAATCGGTGGCACAGGGACGCCTGCAAGTGGGCGAGGCCGGTGCAATTGGTAGTCCTATTACAAGAATCTAAAGCTAAAGAGAAAAGAAGGAAAATGTCCACAAAGAGACTGCTTTTAAGAGGGTGATTAGTCACGTGCGTTAGCTAACGTCTGTAACCCTATCCCTTTGCTGGTGAATTTTCAAGATTCCGGCAGGTGGCGTGGTTTAAACCTATTTAGGGTATGTAGCGTATCGCGAGACTAGGGTGACGCGAGCTGCTGATGTTCGGAAAATCCGTCAAAATACTTTTTGCCCGCGCCTTCTTAATCTCTCTGTATAATGGACAATCCACTCGTACAGGCCATTCGCGTACCTATTACCGTGACAGTGACTGGGTCCGCCACAGCAAGGCTCTTAGGCTGAGGCTTTCTGCAAGCTTAGAAGACTGGCATACAATTACGCCATAGGGTACTATAGGCTTCCTCTAATGATTAGATCTTCGTTTAGCCATTATAAAGGCAGAATAATCAATCTAACAGTTACTCGGTTGTGGCATCTATGTCATGCTGCAGCCTCTGAACGTTTAGGCGAGGACCGAACCCACTGGCTCATTGTTTCTAAGCGACTTCGTGTGCGCATTTAGGGCTTAGGTTTTCTTGTGTAACTACACCGCCCTACCTTCTCCGATCTTCCCTTCTTCTTTTGCCTCTGCCTCC
>Ga0335072_10010868_pt1 | contig 13069 bp, 18 predicted proteins | sample Lox_Sample_21_FD_206725 | JGI IMG/M metagenome (GOLD analysis project Ga0335072, IMG submission 206725) | Soil microbial communities from Loxahatchee National Wildlife Refuge, Florida, United States - Lox_Sample_2.1 | ecosystem: Environmental > Terrestrial > Soil > Wetlands | place: USA...
AGCACCGGTTTTGGTTCATGTGGGACGACCTCATCCAGGGTGCGATCGGGGCGGTTGTCCTTGTCGACACGCGCAGGCTGGCAGACTCGTTCCCGGCCGTCGACTACTTCGAGTCCGCCGGCCTGCCTTTCATCGTTGCGGTGAACGGGTTCAACGGGAGCTTCCCGCATGCGCTGTCTGACGTGCAGGAGGCGCTGTCCATCAGCCCCCGGGTGCCGATCATGCAGTGCGACGCCCGCGGACGCAATTCAACGAAGTCCACGCTGATCGCCCTGGTCGAGCACGCCATGGCGATGCAGCTCAGCGCCAGGTAGCCTGCTGAGCCTAGTTCGCGGCCAGGGGCTCGGGGCGGTCACCTCGGGTGCTGGCTTCTGCTGTAATTGATGGCGCAGCTCAGGGGCGGTAGCTCAGCCGGTCAGAGCAGCGGACTCATAATCCGCCGGTCGTGGGTTCGAGCCCCACCCGCCCCACTGTCTAGAAGTCCTGGTCTTGCGCGCCTGACCTGCGGACACTCCCGCCTACCGTGATCTTGCTTGGTCGCGGTCTTGTGCAGCTGTGTGCGGCCGGGAGTGGCCAAATGCAGGTGGCTGTGCCCAATACGTGCCCAAGTTCAGTCCTGGCGCAGCGCCTCGGCGATCCGGCGCTTGGCGAGCTCGTCCTGGCCGACGACACACTTGGCGTATATCCGCAGTAGCACATCCACGCTGTGCCCGGCCCATTCAGCGACCTGGGTCGGATAGACGCCGCCATTGAGCCAGGTGGACAGGCAGGCGTGGCGAAGGTCGTACGGCCGCCGAACCAGGGGAGAGGCTTGCTCCGCAGCAGTGAGAGCCGCCTGGCGTGCTTTGATCCACGCGCGCCGATAGGTAATCGTGGGTAGTTCGCCACCGCGAACACCGCTGAAGAGACGGCCGTCCGTGGCGGTTCCGAGCGCAAGGTGGTCGCGGAGCAGGCTAGTCAACTCGGGGTGGACCGGCACTATGCGGCTATCGCCTTCTGGGCGGTGCTTGAGCTGCCGCCGCTCGCGGGCACTTCCGTCATCGGTCCACTCGGAGCCTGCATCGGGAGTCGCGCTCCGCAGATGCAGCTCGCCCCAGGCCTGATCACCCTGTTCGTCTTGAGCTTGGGCCGGCAGGACGACATTCTCCGCGCGCAGGCCGATCGCTTCCTCGGGGCGCAGGCCCGCGTAGTACATGACTGCGAAGAAGGCGACGAGCGTCGGGCCGCTTGGCTGCTGCTCGCGCACTGCGGCGAGCAGGGCGCGCGCCTGACGCGGGTTCACGACGCTGCGCCGGTCCACCTGGTTAAAGACCTTAGGCGCGGTCCACTTGAGTGCCCGGATCGGGTTGCTGTCGAGCACACCCAGCTCGATCGCATAGTCGATCGCGTTGGCCAGGATCGTGCGATTCCGCCGCGCCGTGCTCGCGGCCGCACTCCTACCATCGAGCCGACCGGTGGCCTGATCGAGTACCCGGCGCGCGACTGCTGCTTCAGCCAGCGCCGACATCGGGACACTGTTCTGGGCAACCCAGGCGAGGACCTCAGCGACGTCCTCGGGTGGATCGGCCCGCTGCTTGGTATTGAACCCATACCGAAGCAGAGCGCGGCGCACAGCGGCGTCGTCTGGGCGCCCCCGTGCTTCAGATAGCAGCGCAGGGGAGGCAGCGATCAGTGCCCGCGCGATGTCTTTGCGGTACTTGGCCGAAGCGAGCTTCCACTTCATGTCGACATAGCGGCAGGCAAACTCGTACCAGCTGACGTCGGTCTTGCTGCGCTCCCAGGCTACCGGCCTGCCGGTACCAAGGCTGAATGCCTCACCCTTGCGCGTGGCGATGAGCAACGAGCTGCGGAAGCTGTCGGCTTGAGCAGCGGTCCGGAAGCCTTCCTTCCAGAGCCTGCCACTCACCTTCCAGCGCACCTTGTAGGTGATGACGCGGCTGCCCTTGTAGACCTCGGTTCGGTACACCCTGACGTCGTAGGTAGTGCCGCCGTCCATCAGGCCGCTTCCTCGCGCGATGCCAGCCAGCGCTGGTACTCCGACCGTCGGATGCGCAGACTGCCGTTCGGCAGCGTGATGCATCGGGGTGCGCGGCCCTTCGCCCGCCATTCGTAGAATGTCCGGCGGCTGACACCGAGATCAGCGCACACGTCTGCGATCGTGAGCTTGTCTAGCTCACGGACACTTCGGGCTCGATCAGCGCCGGGCATGTCTCTGGCTCCGTATTGCCAGACCGCACCGGCTGACTGGCGCACCTGGCCAGACCGACCGGCACAGCCGCTCGTCCATGGTGGTCCCCTTCCAGCATCAGGTCCGCAGTGCATGATCCGTCCCGGAGCCATGCGCTCCGTGCTTGTAGGCATTAGCCCGGTTGCCGGCTCCGCTAAGTTGGCAAGCTCGGCCCGGCGCACAAGGCTGCGTTCCGGGCGCTTGCCGTAAGCGATCGGGGTGACTCCCCGCGATGGTGCGGACAGGCTCCGCACAGAAATGATCTTCGATATTCTGCCGACGCCCTGGACCTTCAGGTCGGCGCCTTTGGCGTGTCTCCCTGCTCCGCTCCACCAAATGTGCAGCAAGCGCTGACAGTATGCAACCGATGCCCGATCGTCACTCGGCGACCGCCATTGTCCGTGAGCGTCCGTAGACGATCGTTACCGTCCGCTGGTAAGCCTCGATGCCATATCAAATGTGACCTAAATCACATCAGCTATTTCTGCTGGCGGGTTCGCTCGGGACGGGGCTGTCGGCGGCCCCGCGCATGCTGGTGGGGTGAGCCAGTCGAAGCAGAAGGCGGCCCGTCGGGCGAGGAAGGCTCATCCGGACGGGCGCGACAGGGCCACCGCGGCCCCGCTAGATCCTGCGGGGCGAGTCAGCCAGCTGTCCGAGGCCAGGTTGCTTGAGCGGATCAGGCAAGCGCGGATCGAGCGAGACGAAGCCGAGGAAGAACTGGCGATGCTCATCGAGGCTGCCGTCAATCAAGGCGTCGGCTGGCCGCAGATCGCTGCGCAACTCGGGGTGACCAGGCAGGGCGCGCGCCAGCAGTATCAGCGCCGACATCCCCCCGGCGCCAGCCAGCGAGGTCACGTTGCGTAGCCCAGAGGGCCGTGTGTAAAGCATCAAGTGGAACTCGTGAACATCCGTTGTCGGTCGGCTGCGAGCCATGATGGACCAGGAGGGCCAGCTGACCAGGCACAAGGGCACAGATCGCCGCGTCGACAACAAGCGTTGTCGGAGCTGTGACAACTTTCTCTACGTCTTCAAGGGCGCCGCTCCGCGCGCCGAAGTCTCGTCCACGGCGACGCCCGCCCGCAACACCATTGCGTTCGCGAGCGCATGAGGCCGACGGCGCGAACGGCATATCGGCCGAGCCAGACAAGAGCTGTGAAACGTTGGGCGCCTCCTGCCGCACTTAGGCCCTGCGGGCCACGGCGGCATCGGCGCATCGCTGGCCGCTCAGCTGACCGTCGATGTCGGCGGGGCACAGAATGCCTCGGTGGCGACTGCGTAGACGCGCTTCGATCCTCCCCGCGCTCGATCCTTGAACCGGAGAAGAGCACCCGCAAGGGCGCGCTACGCGCGTCACTCGTGATGCCCTCCGGGCACCCTTGCCCGTGATCTTCCCCGGCTCGCTTCTGCGCCTATCAGGAGGATGCGCAGGCCGTGGAAACAGCGCAGTGGGGATATCGGGTCTACTGCCCACCGCTTGGCTCGCGGACCGCTATCAACTCGTGCTTGACCTTCTTCTCTTCGCGCTGAGGGTGACTGGTAACTGTTTCGACCCATGTAACCTCAACGTCTTTTGCCCATAGCGCGCGAAGACCTTCGGAATCCGAGTTTGGTGCGGCGATATATATTGTGGTCTTCTTGCCATGAGGCGTGAATCCGATTTGGCCAGACGTTGAGATAGAGGCCAAAACTCCTGATTCGTGCCGCTCGGTGGCTTCCACCAGCTCTGTATCCAGGACGCCGCGCAAAGCCCGTGCAGCGGATCGATTGAGGGTTGTCGAGGTAGTCTGTCCACGTGGCCGCGTCCAAGCGACATCAAGATCGACGTTGTTTTCGAGCAGGTTCTTCACAAGGTCAAAAAGACGCTTGCCGAGTACACCCTCGATCGGCGCGATGGTCGATGCGTCCCCGACACCAGCATTGACTCCGTCAAGCACACTAGCCCACCATCGAGATCGTGCCCCTTAACTCCCTCGCCTGAGAAGCGAAGACGCACGGAAGTGCGGAAGGTCGGTTGCGCAAAGCCAAAGTGCCGCGAGGCCCGCGCCATCTCCGCCCGTGCCAGTTCTTCTGCGCTGTCGACAGCACCGACTGGAACCTGTGAGAATGCCTTCTCGAGTTCGTCCAGACGCTGTTCCCTAGACATATCGATCCAGGATCACCTCCAGGTAACCGCGTACTGGCATCGCGTGATGTCGCTGCAGGCGACGAACTATCGTGACGGCAGTTAAGTTACATCCCTGTCTTTTGGCTGGCAGACACCTTGCGCGCATCTGCCTATTGACCTGTGGCTATCAGATGACAGTGTTGTTACCAAGCGTGCAGCGTCCTTGCTCGTATGAGGAGTGGAATCCGGCCCGATGGCTCGCAAGCGCAAGGCGCATCTTAGCCCGTGGATTGTTCTAGCGTGCCTAGTCTTATTCGGCTGCGGTATCTATTACAAGCATTGGCAGGTGGCGCTTCTAGGATTCGGCGGTTTCGCTACGCTATTCTTCGGATGGCTCGCTCTAAGATCAGTCGTACGATGTGATGTGAATATCAAGACGAAGCCAGGTAAGTTCTGCCGTAATGACATCACGGGAGTATTTTTTGGCTGTGGGGCTCATTACTGGCATAAGCCGGTAGCTTGGAGCCGGTATCTCGGTGCCGGGGTGATTGAACGTGTCATACCTATCAAGCTGCCGATCTTACGATGGCAGGCGCAGAAGCAGACGGGAAGAATATGCGAGACCGAGCTAGTGACTTCGGGCGCAGCACCGACTGCGCTGGAGCGCCCGGCTGCTAGTGAGGACGCACGCGCTAAGGATGACAAGTCCCTATCGCCTAGAGTGCAGGCGATCTCTGTCTACTCGACTATCGCAGGCGGCCTGACCACCGTAGCTGCCTTCGCATTTACTGTCATCCTGGCTGCTGCTCACTAGATGTGTAGGACAGCACCGCTTAGCGGCGGTTGTGCTAATCTCTGCCTATGAAGTTGCGACCAGGAGTGACAATCTCAACGGCAATAGAGCAGGTAAAGCGCGCCATTGCTAACGCCGATACGGTTAAGAATGCGCTTGGCAATCTGCATGCCAACGGATATCAGACTGTAAGTGCCCGCCCAGACTTCCAGCAGGTACAGCACTCCTATTTGTACTGGGCTGAATCTTCGGTTGAAGGGCTGGGGCAAGTTTTCAGCGACACTGAACTGATTGATTCTATTCTCGGCGTGGCGTACTGGAACATTGCTGGCTACCAAGGCTCGGTAAGTATTCTCAGTCGGCTGATTGATGAGGAACTGATACGTCAAGTCGGGCGGTATGGCGTGCCTAACGATCCGTCACACAGTCGGCTAGGGGAAGCTGTCAAGGAGCTAGAGCAACTTCTATCTCTGTCTGACCGGCCTGGCTCGATCTGCGTGCCGGACACCAACGCTCTGATGCACTACACGCGGTTTGATCAGATGCTCTGGCCGCAACGTCTGGGGCTGGACTCGGTACGTCTCGTCATACCTCTAGCTGTCGTAGTGGAGATTGACAATAAGAAGTATGCCCGCCGTGGTGAATTCTGGGATCGTGCCCGTGACCTGCTTGCCTTGATCGACGGGTACGCGGACGGTTCACCAGATGGCTACGCGGCTGTTCGGGAGGGTGTGACGGTAGAGATACTGTCTGATGAACCAGGGCATGTGCGCCTGGGTGACACTGATCAGGAAGTGCTCGATCGCTGTGATCTGCTACATGCAGCGACTGGCCAGCCGGTCACGCTCATAACCGGAGACTCGGCCGCGCGCATCTATGCTCGAGTGAACGGTCATCAGGTCTTCAAGCTGAGTCGCGATGATCTGCTTGCCAGGTACAAGCCGGAGCTAGAGCAGGCTACGCCGGATGCGCAATGAAGGTCCCGCACTGCATCGATCGTGTCGGCTCCAATGCCGCCGCGTAGCCGAGCGGCGCCAGATCCGCCGCGAGCCCCACCCGCCCCACCGTTCTAAAGTTCAGGTCCGGCCCATCTGACCTGCAGATACGTCGGCCGGTCAAGATCTTGCGCTGCACCGCTCCGGTGCGACTGTGCGCGGGCACGGGTGGCCAGATGCGGTCGTTGTGCCAAATACGTGCCAAAGTCCAAGATCGCTAGTCGCCCTCATGTCAGTTCGGGCGCAGGGCTTCGCTGATGCGGCGCCTGGCGAGATCGTTCTGGCCCACCACGGACATGGCGTAGATCCGCAGCAGCACGTCGACGCTGTGCCCAGCCCACTCGGCGACCTGGGTCGGGTAGACGCCGGCAGCTCGCCACCGCGTACTCCGCTGAACAGGCGGCCATCTGGGGTGCTTTCAAACTGTGCGAGGTGATCACGCAAGATCTTTGTCAGCTCCGGATGGGTCGGCACGATCCGACTGTCGCCCTCTGCGCGGTGCTTGAGCTGCCGCTGCTCGCGAGTGCTTCCGTCAGCGGTCCACTCGCTGCCAGCGTCGGGCGTGGCCCCGGTGCAATTGCCTTCCCGGTACTCGTGCACAGCGCTTATCGAGCTTCCAGCGCAGCGTGCCGAGTGGTGTGGTTCCGCCGTGACGGGACTGGGCCATGAGCCTGGCCGAGCACGCTCAGGTCGCCGAATCATGCGTGGCTCAGGGCGGCCTTTTCGTGAGGTGATCCCCGCGTCTGGATCCACGGACCCAGGACGTTGCCGACCAGCGGGGTTGCCTCTAGGACTCCCGCTTCCTGCAGCTCTGGTACGCCATGGAGCCCTTCTGAGTTCCTATGCCCCGACGCTCGCTGCCTGCGTCCTGGTCATGTTCCCTGGGTCGTCAGCGGCAGCGGGCGGTTCTCGATGATGCGTTTCATCACGATGGTCGAAGTGAGGCGGTGTACGCCGGGCAGTGTGGCTAGCTCCCGGTCACGTAGTGCCGCGAAGCTGTCGAGGTCCCGCGCGACGACCCGCAGCAGGTAGTCGGGGTCGCCGAACAGGCGCTCGGCTTGCCGGATGTGCGGCAGTTCGGTGACGGCGGCTTCGAAGGAGGCGACCGTGCCGGCGTCGCCGCGGTCCAGGGTGATCTGTACCAAGGCCTCGAAGCCCAGCCCGATGGCGGCCGCGTCTACCAGTGCGCGGTAGCCAGTGATGATGCCGCTGCGCTCGAGTTCACGCAGCCGACGATGGCAGGGGCCGGGTGTCAGCCGCACTCTGTCCGCGAGCTCGGTGACTGTCAGTCGCCCGTCGGTTTGCAGCTCAGCAAGAATCTCTCGATCTATGCGGTCCATCTTGAAAGATTATTGCCGACCTCTGTCGCCAGGTAGATAAAGTCGCAATAATTTTTCGCCCGATGCGACGTAACGTCTAAGTCGTTAGCCTGTGACCAGCAGAAGTATGGGGGAGAGCCGATGCAAGCCGTGTTCGCGTCACTGCCGCTGGTGGCGGCGGTCCTGGCGGTGCCGCAGTTCCTGCCGCAATTGGCTCGGGTCCGCGGCGCTGCCACCACAGCCGGGGTCTCGTGGTCGTGGGCAGCACTGACGAGCGTCAACAATGCCGCGTGGCTGGGTTACTTCGCGCTGTCCGGTTTCTGGACCGCGATCGTGCCCGCCATCTCGGCAACTGTCCTGTCGGGGGTGCTCGCGATCGTGCTGGCCCGGCGCCGGGGCGGCATGCCGAAACGGCCCCTGATGCTCGCATCGGCGTGGGCAGTGCTGCTGCTCGTAGCCGGCGTGGCGTTCGGCCGCACGGGGCTGGGCTCGGCCCTGGCCATCGCCTTCCTGCTTCAGGTCACGCCGTCGGTGTGGACGGTCTACCGGTCCGGGGACACGGCAGGTGTATCCCGCGGTACCTGGCTGCTGATTTTCGGGGAACTGCTGTGCTGGGGGGTGTTCGGTATCCACGAGGCTGATCCCCGGCTGATCGTGCTCGGGGCCACTGGAGTCACCGCCAGCCTGCTCGTGCTCGCCCGCGTGTCATGGCCGCGGGCAGGCCGGACAGCAGCCATGCGGCCGGCGGAAGCGCCGTAACCGCCGTACTCGCCGAGATTTCCGCCTGGTGCGGCCGCAGCCAGATGATCCGTCGAATCGAAGAAGGAGAATACAGACATGAGCTGGACGATTGAGCGCCGCGGGCGGGTGGCCGTGGTGACGATGACGACCAATCCAGTCAACGCGCAGAACCAGACCTTCTTCGCTGACCTGCATGACGCCTTCGACCGGCTCGAGCGCGATCACCCGGACTCCCCGGTGGTGCTGACCGGGACCGGCCGCCGGTTTTCTGCCGGGCTGGACCTGGACGAGCACTTCCGGCTGTTCGCCGGCGACCCGGCCGCCGTCGGGAAGTGGTTCGCCGGCTACCGGGCGACGAACATGCGCCTGTTCACCTATCCGCGCCCCACCGTCGCCGCCGTCAACGGCCACGCCTTCGCCGGCGGCCTCATCACGGCCGCAGCCTGCGACCACCGCATCGCCGTGCCCGACGAGGCGTCCTTCGGGCTCAACGAGGTGCCGATCGGCATCCCGATGCCCGCGGTCTACGTCCGCATTCTGGCCTACGCCTGGGGCGAGCCGGCCGCCGCCCGGACCTCGCTGCTCGGGGAGATCTTCACCCCCGCCCAGGCGCACGCGCTCGGCCTGGTCCGTGAACTCGTCCCAGCCGGGGACCTGCTGGACCGGGCCGTGGCTATCGCCGGGCAGGTACCCGAGGACTGCCTCGACCAGTACGCCTTTACCAAGCGCGCCTGCCAGGCCGCGGCACTGCGCGACATCGTCGACCTCGCCGACCCCCTCGACACCGAGCTGCCCCGGTGGATGACGAACGACAACGCCCAGCACGCGCACCGCCGCTACTGGCAGCAGCTCAAGGGCCGGCCCGCGGAATGGTGACCCTGGTCGCCCGCGAGACAATGGCGGGCCGAGCGAGGAGAGCGCATGACAGCTGACCCGGACCGCCTGCCGTCGTGGGTGACCTGGGAGCAGCGGTCGTTTCCCGACGCCAACTTGCTCCTGCTGCCCGGCCGGAATCCGGTCCTGGTCGACACAGGCTTCGTCGGCCACGCTGGCCAGATCACGGACTGGGTGCACGCCCGCACCGGTCGGCTGGCCTTGGTCGTCAACACCCACTGGCACTCCGATCACGTCGGCGGCAACGGGCTGCTGCAGGCCAAGGGCGCGGGCATCGCCGCCGCTGTCCCAGACGCCGATGCGGTCGCCCGCCGCGATCCCGGCTGCTGCCAAGCAGAGTACCTAGACCAGCCCGTGGGCCCCGTACACCGTCGACCAGCCGCTGCGCGACGGGCAGGTTATGCAGCTCGGCGAGGCTGAGTGGCAGGTCACCGCCACCCCCGGGCACACACCGGGCCACCTGTGCCTGTGGCAGCCCGGCGAACGGCTCCTCGTGGTCGGCGATGCTCTGTCCGACTACGACGTCGGCTGGGTCTGCGCCGCGCTCGACGGACCCGCCGCCGCCGCGACCGCGCTGTCGTCCCTGCAGCGCCTGGCCGCCCTGTCCCCGCGCGTGCTGCTCCCGGCACACGGACCGGTCCCGGCCGACACGGCGTCCGCGCTGACCGCCGCGCTGCGCCGCGCCCAGCGGCTCGTCGACGACCCCGACGGGCGGTCTGGTACGGCGCGCGACGGATCTTCGCCTACGCCCTGATGATCCGCGGCGGCATCCCCACCACACGGGTCGAGCAGTACCTGAATCAGCGCGCATGGCTGACCGACGCCGCGCGGCTGCTCAACCGTGCTCCTGATGTTCTCGCCGCCGAGCTGGTGGACTCGATGCTGCGGGGCGGTTCTCTCGTCATCCGCGAGGGCCGCGTCTACGCCGCCGCTGAGCACGCACCCGTCACGCCCGAATCGCTCGACGTACCATTCCCACGCGCCTGGCCATCTGCGTAGCCCCTTCCGTCACCAAAGATCGGACTCAGTCACCGCCCGGTCTGACCGTGGGTGATCAGCGTGGTTCCCTCGTTGATCTCGGCTGGTCGGTTTAAGGGCGAACGGCCTCGTCGCAGAGCGGGCGCGATGACCGCGTCGCCATCGGTCGAGATGTAACCCTCGCTGCCTTTCGTAGTGGAACGGGCACATCGAGCCCTGCTAGCTCAGATCCAGCGCCTTCCGCCTAGCGCGGCTCTGCTTGTCGGTGACGTCCGTTTTCGCAGGTCTGCATAGCGCTCAGCGCGGTTGGCCTGAAAGTCGGACGCTCGTGGGCAGGCAACAGGAGCAGTCTGTGTGGCCACGCTTGTCATCGGCCACCGTCGTCATGACCTGGCAGTCGGCCGCCGGCCTCGACCCTCCTCGACCGTCGGGGATGGAGTTCGCGTCGATGGGATCATGCGGCGATACCCTAGATAGGTGACCGATGACGTGCTGACGCTGGAAGGGCTGCGCCGCCGCCGCCCGGAGATCCTCCGCGTCGCGCGGAAGCGCAAGGCCCATCGGGTGGCCGTGTTCGGTTCCGTCGCCAGGGGAGAGGCTCGTCAGGACAGCGACCTGGACTTGCTCGTCGATTTCGAACCGGGTACGTCTCTTCTTGATCACGTCGGCTTGTTTCAGGATCTGGAGGAGCTCCTGGGCGTTGGGGTCGACGTCGTTGCGCGAAGCGCGCTCAAGCCACAGGACGACCACATTCGCGCCGAGGCCGTGGAGCTGTGACCAGAGGAGTTGATGACCTTCTCGCGGACCTGAACGAGGCGATTGATGCGGCAGCCGAGCTTGTGGATCTAGGAAAGGAGCGCTGGGACGCCGAGCGTCCGCTGCGCCTCGCAGGCGAGGCCGTCATCGGCCGTCTGGGCGACGTCGCCACGAAGCTGCCAGATGAGGTCGTCAAGGCAATGCCTGAGATTCCATGGCGAGAAGTCAAGGGCATGAGGATCATTGCCGCGCACGCCTACCATCGCATCGACTACGAGACGGTCTGGGTCACCCTGCGCGATGACGTTCCCAGCATTGGCGAGGCGATCAGGCGATGGCGGCATTCGCAAGCTTGATCATGCCAAATACATGCCTCAATCACGGCGAGCGTGATTGCACGCATGGCAGTTTGTCCAGTTCAGAGGGTATGAAGTAGCCAGCTGGCTAGCCGGACTCATAATCCGCCGGTCGTGCGTTCGAGCCCACCCGCCCCACACCAGAGCCTCGGCAACCTCGTCGGGCGGCATGCTGCTTCGTGTTGAAGCCGAAACGGAGCAGGGCTCGGCGGATGGCCATCTTGTCGGGCCGCCCACGTCCGGCCGCTAGCAGCGCTGGCGTGGCGGCGGTCAGGGCTCGAGCGATGTCCTTCCGGTACGTCGCCGAGGCGTTTCTGACCTCGTGATCAGCTTGGGCGAGCCTGAATGGCCCGGATGAGGACGGCGATCATGACGGTGCCAATTGCCAGACAGCTTGCCGCTTCGGTGAGCCAGACCCAGCTGACAAGGGCCACGCCTTGATAGTCGGGGGCGACAGGCCGGACGCCGAATCCGGTAACGAGCATGAGTTCGAGCGTGATGGCCGCTGCAACCGCTGCAACCGCTGCTACCCAACCAACCAGCCGAAGGCGTCGGGCATGTCACGGTCAGCCAGGGCAGTGCGAGGACGATGGTGCCGCCGACAGCGATCGCCTGGAGCCACCCGGGGCCCCACAGGAACGGATCGCCAGGAGTGGTCAGCGCAAGCGTGGACGACAGGAACAAGTAGGCGCACCCTGCCGCGCCTATCACGGCCCAGCAGGCCGCGAGAGCCCGGCACGTCTTCCACAGCGCGCCGCGGCCCAACGGTTGAGGCGCACGCAGGTCCACCAATGATTATCGCCTGGCGGGTCGCCAGATCATGCCGCACTGCGGGCGGAGAGCTTCAGGCGTAATCGTCGTGGCCGGGACGTCAACTCTGGTCATCGCCGAACAGGGTCTGGCCGTCGCTGCTGCAGCATCTCAGCCAGCTCGCCGGCATCGGCGGTGTCCAGTCTCACCTCGGGCATGACCAGTTACCGTCCTTCCGGGCTTCGCGCGTCACACGTGATGCCCTCCAGGCACATAAGCAGCCGCCCGGCACCAGTCGGCATGCCCGGCCGGCCGGCGATCTGACCAAACCAAATGGCACGTCGCCACGTTCTCCGCTGCCAGGCGCGGCCAGCGGATGAGGTCGCTGCCATCCAGAGCAGCATCTGCTCGAGCACCAGACGCCGGGCCGCAGCGTCACCGTTTTGTATCTGTCTGACCGAGCCACAGCTCAGAAATCACGTCGTAAGCGGACTGGGCGGTTTCGGGCGACGTCCGGTCTGCGGCATCGTCGATTGTCCATGTCACGCCAAAGGTGCAACACACCGCATAGAGGGAACTGGGGTTAAGGGTGCCTGGGTTATGGCTTCCATCCAGCAGCCCGCTGGTGACGATGGTGGTGCTCGTGCCAGGGGGTTGTGCAGTCAGCGGGTAGAGGAGGTAGAAAGCATCACTGCGTTCCAGCAGGTCTTTCCACGTCACACCGCCATCGTTACTGCTCATGAAGTAAGCGCAGGCGGCAAGGTCCCTGGAATCGTGCGAGCGGTTCTCGTACCGGAACTGGAACCGGTAATTGCCGGTTGACACAAGGTCTGGATCAATCTTCCATGCCCGGAGATGACGGCCACCGTCACCGAACAAATCGGGGCAGTCCAGGGAAACGGTGTTGGGCATTGGCATTGTTGCCGTGACGAAAGAGTTACCAGGCGCTTGGGTAATGATCTGCCCGTCCGTCACGCTGAATGACTCGCCGCCTGCCCAGCCACATTTGACCGTGGAGCCTGAAGCATCGATGCCGCTGTAGTCCGAGTTATTTGGTGCTTGCAGGGCCACGACACCTGGAAGGAGGTTCGGCCCTCGTCCTGTGTAGGCGCTCATTAATCGCTGTCCCTCAGCCCGACGGGCCCAGTCGCAACAC
>Ga0335072_10010869_pt1 | contig 13069 bp, 10 predicted proteins | sample Lox_Sample_21_FD_206725 | JGI IMG/M metagenome (GOLD analysis project Ga0335072, IMG submission 206725) | Soil microbial communities from Loxahatchee National Wildlife Refuge, Florida, United States - Lox_Sample_2.1 | ecosystem: Environmental > Terrestrial > Soil > Wetlands | place: USA...
AAGCCCAGGCGCTCGCCATGAAACTCGACCCCGCGGCGTTCCAGCGCGGCAAGGACAAGGAACGGCGCGACCGGCAGCGGGTGACGGCGGGGCGGGAGGAGTCCGGCAACGCGTTCCTGGCCGGCCGGGAGCTGGCGGTCGAGGACGCGCTGGCGTCCAAGGCGCACATCGACTCGCTGGCGCTGGCGCTGCGCCGCGGCGGGCTGCCGGGCACCCTGCAGCAGCTGCGGGTGCTGGCGTTCAACGACCTGACCCAGGGCCGCGACCCCCGCGACCGCCTCACTAGCCCAGGCCCGGCCGGGACAGCCGGGCGGGACGCCCGCCAGGACAGCCCGCCCGCTGGAGGCACGCCAGGTACTGACGCCGGCAAGAGCATCGATGACGCCAACAGCGACGGCGACGATGACGCCAGCTGGGACGGCTGCCCCGACATGCCTGAATGGCAGCACGAGCGCCGCGGCACCCGCGAAGACGACCACTACGACGGCCCCGGTCCCCCGGCCGGGCCGCCCGCGCCGTTCCCGGCGCTGATCAACCTCACCGTCCCGGCCGGCACCGCCTACGGCTGGTCATCGGCCCCCGGTGACATCGGCGGCTGGGGACTCACCGACCCCGGCGACACCCGCCGCCTGCTGCAAGCCGCCTCCATGCATCCGCGAACCCGCTGGCGCGTGACCCAGCTGGCAGCCGACGGCACCGCCGCCGCCCACGGCCGCGCCCGCGGCCAGCACCCGTGGATCCCACCGCCGGTCACCGGCACCTCCCGGGCCGGTCCCGACACCCGGCAAGCAGCCGCGCTCGCCGAATTCCTGCGCGCGCTGAATATCACCTTCGCCCCGATCGCCAAAGGCAGCTGCGACCACGCGAGCCGCGAAGACCGCTACACCCCCAGCCGCAAGCTCAAAGACCTGATCCGCGCCCGCACCGCCCGCTGCACCGCCCCCGGCTGCGGCGCCCAGGCCGTCCACTGCGACCTCGACCACACCCTCCCCTACCCCGCCGGCATCACCTGCCAGTGCGACCTGGCGCCCGCCTGCAGACGCCACCACAGGTGCAAGCAAGCCCCCGGCTGGCGGCTCGCTCAACCCGAACCCGGCATCATGCACTGGACCACGCCTTCCGGACGCAGCTACACCACCCGGCCCACCGTCTACGAGCTGTAACCTGGCCGACGATCTTCGATCTCTGCCGGGTTGACCAGCATGGTCCAGTCGCTGCGGGTCAATTCGTAGACGGCGTCACCGTGCTCAGCACCGGGCATCAGGTCAGCGTCCGGGTAGTGGAACGTCCTGACCCGGCGCAGCCCGCACTTCTCCAGCACTCGCCACGAGCCGATGTTGTCGGCCATCGTGGTCGCGACGACCCGGTCAAGGTGCAGGCGCTCGAATGCTGACGCGATCAGCGCACGTGATCCCTCGGTGGCGAGCCCGCGTCCCCAGAACGCCGGATACAGGCGGTAGCCGAGCTCCGTGCCGCCGGTCAGGCCATGGCTGTTGGCAGGCTTAAGGGAAAATCTCCCGGCCATCTGCCCCGTCTCCTTCTCGATGGCGGCGAAGGAGCCCAAGCCGTACAGGGCGGCCAACGGTGCAGCATCCGCCTCGGTGAAACGCCGCAGCAGCATCCGCTCCGTCTCCAGCACGATACGCCCGGTGCGGGCCGTCAGTCTTGCTGCCAGGTGATGGTGAAGTGGTCGATCTGGCGGGTGGGGACGCTCGCGGTGATCTCAGGCGGGGTCAGGACCGTCAGGTGCGGCAGGCGGGTGAACAGGGTATTCAGCGCGACTTCTCCGTGCATCCTGGCCAGGGGGGCGCCCAGGCAGAAGTGCGCTCCGGCGGAAAAGCTCAGGTGATGGTTCGGTGTCCGGCTGATATCGAATCGGTCCGGATCAGGGAAGGCCGAGGGGTCGCGGTTCGCGGCGGCCAGGAACAGCAGCCGTGGCTGTCCGGCCAGGCAGGTGACGCCGTGGATGTCGGCATCGGTGCGCGGGGTGACGCCGGTGAAGGTGGTCGGGGTGATCAGCCGCAGCATTTCCTCCACCGCGGCAGGCCAGCGCTCGGGATCGTCCTGCAAGGCGACGCGGGTCTCCGGGCGGGTGCAGAGAAGATGGGTGCCGAGGGTCAGCAGGGTGGTGGTGGTCTGGTGCCCGGCCAGGATGAAGAAAATGCAGTTCGCGATCAAATCCTCCCGGTCTTCTGCGTCGGCGTGCCGGGCGGCCAGGGCGGTCATCAGGTCATCGGCTGGTTCTGCGGTGCGCTGATCGAGCAGCGCGGCAAAGTAGGACAGCAACTGCCCGGCCGCGTCGTTGGCGGCCCGGACGGCAGTAAGGTCACTGTCCCGCTGGCGGGCGAAGCCGCGGCTGAGGACGGCCAGCGCCCCGCCGAGCCAGTCGCGGTCCTCGGGCGGGACGCCCAGGACGTCGCCGATCACGGCGAACGGCAGCGGCTGGGCGAAGTCAGCGGCCACATCCATGCTCCCGGCGGTGGCCACCTGGTCGATGAGCATGGCAGCACGCTCGGCGATGATCGCCCGGTAACGCCCCACCCGGCGGGCGGTGAACAGGCCGCCGAAGGCGTCCCGCACGCGTCGGTGCCGTTCGCCGTCCAGACGAATCATCCACCGCCTGAGCAGCTGGAATGCCGGGTCTGGGGAGGGCGGGATGGTCGGTGCCGCGAAACGCGGATCTCGCAGTACCTCCCGCACGAACGGATACTGGCAGCCAGGCAGCGGCGAGCCGCGCAAGATCACCAGCGGGTCGGCCCGCCCGGCAGCAGAGAACAGGGCACTCATCAGGTCAAACTCGGTCTTCGCACCTTCCGCCGGGCTCGGTGGAGTACTCATGAGATGCACAGTACTCACGCCGAAGCCCCGCGCCCTGATCCTGCCTAGTCCTGATTGTCGTCGCCGTGGCCCTTGGACGACTTGGACGACTTGGAATGCCCGTGACCATGCGGCGCTTTCGGCTTCGGTCCTGAGGAGACGTTGGAGGGGCGCGAGGTTCTTGCCCTCGACGTCTGGACGACTGTGCGCGGGCTGGGCGGCGCGCTGGGGCGGGTGCTGGCCGTCGCGGGGGCGTGCTCGGCGCCGACGTGGGCGCGACGACCGCGGGCGTGGGCGTGGGCGGCTGATTCTGCGACCTGGCCAGGCCCAGCCCAACGGCGGTCCCGCCCGCCGCGAGCACGAGAAGCGCCGCCGATCCGACCGCTGCCGCCAGCGAGCCCTGCGATCGGCGTGGTGCCGGCTCGGGCGGGCCAACCACGTAGGCGGGCGCCGCGCCGACGCCGCGGAGCAGCCGTTCGGTCTCGGCCGCGTCGAGCCGCCTGTCCGGGTCCTTGCGGAGCAGGCCGCTCAGCACCGGCCACAGCGGGCCCGAGTGGGTGGCCGGCGCCAGCTCGTCGGTGATGACGGCGGTGATGCTCGCCAGCGCGTTCGCCCGTTCGAACGGTGGGTGACCCTCGACCGCGGTGTACAGCGAGGCGCCGAGCCCCCACAGATCGCCGGGAGCGCCCGAGTGACCGTCGCGGGCACGTTCGGGGGCGATATAAGACGGTGACCCCAGGACCAGGCCGGCGGTGGTGGCCGCCGTGCTGTCGGCGGCCCAGGCGATCCCGAAGTCGGTGAGCACTACCCGGTTTCCCGGGCCGATCAGGATGTTCGCCGGCTTCACGTCCCGGTGGACGATGCCTTCCGAGTGCGCGGCGCGCAGCGCGGCGAGGATCTGCAGGCCGACCGTGGCCGCCTCGGCCGGAGCGAGCGGTCCCTCGTCCTCGATGACGTCCAGCAGCGACCGGTACGGCAGAAGCTCCATGACGATCCACGGGCAGCCGCCGGATTCGACGATGTCGAAGACGCGGACCACGTTGCGGTGATTCAGCCGGGCAGCGACCTGGGCTTCCCTGGTCGCCCGGCGGCAGGCGGCCTGCCGTTCGTGATCGGTGAGGGACGGCGGCCAGATCATCTCCTTGACCGCCACGTCACGGCTGAGGAGCTCGTCGCGGGCCTGCCACACGACGCCCATTCCGCCACGCCCGATGACCGCGCCGAGCCGGTAACGCCCGGCGACCATCCGTCCTGGCCCCGCTGTCTGCATGCCGGCGCACTACCCGCGCGCCGCCTGTGCTAACAATTATTCTTTGCAGAGGCTAACTAAATTGAGGAGACCGAGATGCCGCGCGTTGATGTGCAGATCCCCACCGCTGACGGCGTAAGCAACGGGTCGCTCCACGTCCCCGACGGGGCAGGGCCGTGGCCGGGCGTGGTCGTCTTCCCCGACGCTTTCGGGCTGCGGGACACCATGCGGGACATGGGCGACCACCTCGCGAGCCTCGGGTACGTCGCGCTCGTTCCCGACGTCTTCTACCGGGCGGGCGACTGGGCGCCGTTCGACCCGAACACCGCGTTCACCGACGCGAAGGAGCGCGGACGGCTCTTCGGCCTCATGAGCGGCCTCACCAACGGCCGGGTCATCGCCGACGCGGACGCCTACGCCGATTTCCTGCTGGCGCGGCCGGAGGTGCGCGGTACCGCCGTCGGGACCACCGGTTACTGCATGGGCGGCCGCATGTCGCTGGTGGCGGCGGGCGGCATCGGCGACAAGATCGCCGCCGCCGCGTCGTTCCACGCCGCGCGGGTCGCGATCCCCGACGACCCGAACAGCCCGCACCTGGCGGCCGGCAACATCCGCGCCGCGGTCTACGTGGCCGGCTCCATCGAGGACCAGGGGTTCACCGCCGAGCACGCCGAACTGCTGGACAACGCGCTGACCTCGGCCGGCGTGCCGCACACGATCGAGTTCTACCCCGGGCACCACGGGTTCGCCGTGGCGGACAACGCGCCGTACGACGCGGCGCTGGCCGAGCGGCACTGGGAGGCGCTGCGCGGGTTCTACGCCGAGCGGCTCTTATCCGCCCGGCGCGCGATCACGCCGGGGCGGGGCGGAACGTGGCCGCGAAGGCCTGGAAGTAGCGGAAGTAGGCGTTCCAGTCGCTTTCCGGGGTGGACCAGTAGAGCGCGTACGCGTGGTGGGCGTTGGCCAGGATGTTCCTGTTCAGGACGTGGACCGGCACGCCGTTCTTGTCGTAGGTGAACTCCCAGTCCGCCGCCTTCTCGGCTTGCGGGTAGTCCACGGACTGCAGGCGGATGAGGTGATAGTCCTGGTAGCTGCTCTCCCGGTTGGCCTGCTGCTGCTCCCAGTCGGCCAGCGGGTCCGGCTTCGGGTTGTCGGACTGGTCGATGAGCAGGTAAATGCCGCCGTTGTCCGGGTCGGCTATGTAGACGTAGTGGCCGACGTGGGAGATGTGCCAGCCGTTCGGCACGCCGATGGAAAAGCCGGTGGAGTTGGTGAACCGGTAGAACCCGGCGGGGAGCGCCCCGTTTCCCGGGCCGGGAGCCGCGGTCGCCGAGGTAGACGAGGAGCCCTGCGACGTCGATCCAGGGCTCGGATGCTGGCTGGCGGACGGGGGCGGGCCTGAGCCGCTCGGCGGCGAGGACGCCTGGCGCTGCGGTGAGCTGGTGAGGAAAAGCGCCACGGCGGTGGCGGCCGCCGCGAGGACAACCAGCGCCGCCACCCCGAGCACCGCGGCCCGCGGACGGCCGGACCGCCGTGGCCCGGATGAGGCGGGCGGCCCGGACTCAGCCTCGGGCTCGAAAGACGCAGCCTCCGGGGCGGCTACTTCGGGCTCGGCCGGAGCTGGTCCGGCAGGCGCGGGCGCCGCGATGCGGCGAAGCAGCTGGTCGGTCTCCGCCGCGCCGAGGCGCTCGTCCGGGTTCTTGCGGAGCAGCCCGCTGATGACCGGCCACAGCGGGCCCGCGCGGGCGGCCGGTTCTGGGTCGTCGGTGACGACCGCGGTGAGGACCGCCAGCGCGTTGTTCCGCTCGAACGGCGGGTGGCCCTCCACCGCCGCGTACAGCGACGCGCCGAGCCCCCACAGGTCCCCCGGTGCGCCTGACGGGCCGCCGCGGGCGCGTTCCGGTGCGATGTACGAGGGCGATCCGATCAGAATGCCGGCGGTGGTGAGCGTCGTGGTGTCAGCGGGCCGCGCGATGCCGAAGTCCGTGAGCACCACGCGGTCTTCCGGGCCGATCAAGACGTTCGCCGGCTTCACGTCGCGGTGCGCGATGCCCTCGGCGTGCGCGGCGCGCAGCGCCGCGAGGATCCCCAGGCCGACCGTGGCGGCCTCGGCGGGGGCGAGCGGCCCCTTGTCCCGCACGATGTCCCGCAGCGACCGGTACGGCAGGAGCTCCATGACGATCCACGGATGGTCGTCTTCCTCGACGATGTCGTAGATGCGGATCACGTTGTGGTGGTTGAGCCGGGCGGCCAGCTGGGCTTCCCGCGTGGCGCGGCGGCACGCGGTCTGCCTCTCATGCTCGGTGAGGCTCGCGGGCCAGATGATCTCCTTCACCGCCACGTCACGGTCGAGGAGCTCGTCGCAGGCCCGCCACACGACGCCCATTCCGCCGTGCCCGATCACCTCGCTGAGCCGGTAGCGCCCATCGAGAAGGCGTCCCGGCTCGGCTGAGTCCATGCCGCGGCGACTACCCGGAAGGCACCGGCCCTAACGATTTATCGGTAAATAAGGGACTATCGGCCTGGCAGGGATCGCGGCAGCCCAAACCAGGGCAGCAGGCTGGCCTCGAAACGGACCATGGCGCGAATCCGGTCGCCGCTGAGGGTCAGGACGTACAGGCCGATACCGTGCCTGACGCCATCGGGGGCGCGCAGGTACGCCCCGAACGCCGGCTGGCCGTTGGCCCGCGTCGGCACGAGGTCGAACCGCCGGCCCGAGTCGAACAGGGCGGCGCACAACCCCGTCACGGCGTCCCGGCCCGCGTATTCGAAGGGCATCGGGGGCATCGAGACGAACACGTCGTCGGTCAGCAGGGCCACCAGCGCGTCCAGGTCGGCGGCCTGCCACGCGCTGACGAACCTGGCCACGATCGCGTCCTCGGCCGGTGACCCGGCGGCGGGCGGCCGTTCGCTGTCGTCGCCAGGCGGCAGCTGGCGCCGCAGGCTGGCGCGCGCCCGCTTGAGGGCGCTGTTGACCGATCCGACGGTCACTTCCAGCATGCCGGCCACCTCGCCGGCGTGGAAGCCGAGAACGTCGCGCAGGATGAGCACGGCGACCTGCCGCGGCGGCAGCACCTGCAGCGCGGTCACGAAGGCCAGCGAGATCGATTCGGCCTGCTCGTAGCGGGCCTCGGGGCCGAGCGGCACGCCCGGTCCCGACATCGCACCCGGCACGCCCTCCAGGAGGGCGTCGGGATACGGCTGGAGCCAGACGACCTCGCCGAACCGGGTCGGCTCGGGCGGTTGCACTTTGGGCACGTCCCACTCCCTGGCGGCTCGCCGGCGCCCCGAGCGGAGCGCGTTCAGGCACCGGTTGGTGGCGATCGCGTACAGCCAGGTGCGCAGCGAGGCGCGTTCCTCGGTGTACCCGCTGAAGGCCTGCCAGGCGGCCAGCAGCGTGTCCTGCAGCGTGTCCTCGGCGTCCTGGACCGATCCGAGCATCCGGTAGCAGTGCACCTGCAGCTCCCGCCGGTACGGCTCGGTCAGCTCACGGAACGCCTCGCCGTCCCCGGTCCGCGCCCGTGCGATCAGGTCGGATCCTGCCAGCATCACAAGCCTCACCCTCTTCCCCCTGTACGTACACCGCCCGGGCGCCGAACTGGGCGGTCCGCGGCCGCCCAGTTTCCGCGCGCCGCGGTGTATTCACCGGCAACGGCTGACAACGCCAGCGAGGAGAACCACGATGGGAAAGATCGTCATCAGCACGAACGTATCGCTCGACGGAGTGGTGCAGGACCCCGACGGCAAGGAGGGCTTCGGCCGGGGCGGCTGGTTCGCCCGTTCTGGCGGCAAGGACGTCGAGGAGTTCGCCAGGATCTCGTCCGCCGAAGCGCTGAGCACCGCGGCCCTGCTGCTCGGACGGCGCACCGAGGAGTGGTTCGCGGCGCGCTGGCCGTCCCGGACTGGCGAGTGGGCAGACCGGCTGAACGGCATGCCCAAGTACGTCGTGTCCGCGACCCTCCACGACCCCGCCTGGACCAACGTGACGGTCCTGAAGGGCGACGTGGTCGAGGAGGCCACCAGGCTGAAGCAGGAGGTGGACGGGGACATCGTCGTCTACGCCAGCTATCAGCTCGGGCGCACGCTGCTCGAGCACGACCTCGTTGATGAGCTACGGCTGTTCGTCTTCCCGGTCGTGGTCGGGGCCGGCGAGCGCCTCTTCGGCGAGACCAGCGGCGAGAAGCCGTTCCGCCTCACCGGCAGCCGGACCGCCGGCGACGGCCTCGTCTACGTGACCTATGAGATCGTCCCCTAGGACTGGCCGGCCCAGGCCTCCAGCTGGGCGACGAACTCACGGGCGGCGGCCGGCCAGCCGAGGGTGCGCTGGGCGGCGTCGTGGCCGCGCAGGCCCATCTTGACGCGGAGGTCCGGGTCGGCGTCCAGGCGCAGCACCGCGCTGGCCGCCGCCGCTACGTCGCCGAACGGGACCACGAAGCCGCAGTCGGCGCTCTCCACCAGCTCGACGGCGAGCGGCAGCGGCGTCGTCACCACCGGGACGCCGTGCGCCATGTACTCGACGACCTTGGTCGGCATCGAATGGGCGAAGTTGGCCTCGTCGTGCAACAGCGATAGCCCGGCCAACGCCCCCTCGGTGAGCCGCAGGGCCTCCGCGTTCGGCACGAAACCGTGCCACTGCGCCAGGTCGCCGGCCGACTCGATGTCCGCGCGGGCCGCCGCGTCGGCGGGGCCGATCAGCTCCACGGAGATACTGTGCGGCGCCAGCAGCCGGGCCAGCTCAACCATCTCGGCAGAGCCCCGGTCCGGGGAGATATGGCCGACGTAGACGACGCGGCGCGGCCCGGACGGCGGAGGCGCTCCGTCGGGGACATAGGTCGTGTTGGGCACCACCAGGTGGGTGCCGCTGAAGCGCTCGTTGTAGCCGTGCTCGGCGAGGATGAGGTGCAGGCGGCGTTCCGCGAGCCGCTCGGCGAGGTTGACTCCCCCGGCGGCGGCCGGCCGCAGCCAGCCCGGCAGCCATGCCTTCGTCGTCAGCGCCGCCGCGGTGTCCTCGTGCACGTCCCACACCGTCGGCGGGCGGCCGCGGCGGGGCGGCAGCACGAGCAGCAGCTCGGGGTCGTGCACCAGCAGCAGGTCCGCGCCGCCCATCTGGGCGGCCATCGCGGCCTTCGCGGCGCGCAGCGCGCCCAGGCGGCGCCTGCCCACGGCCCGCGGAATGGTGACGGTGGTTAGAGACGGCTGCGTCCGTTCGGGAAAATCTTCCAGCTCGCCGAACGGGGCAATGTACGTGACCTGATGCCCCGCGTCGAGGAGGGCCCGGATCTGGCGGTAATAGATCCTGGCGTCGGCGGGGTGGTGCACGACCGTGCACACGACGACGCGCAACCGCCGGCCCTCCTCTACAGCGGGTATACGGATTCCCCGGTGATCTTGCCACGGGTGTCGAACAGCAGCCGCGCCTTCGCCGCGATGCCGGGCAGGTCGTAGCCGGTGTGCGCCTGGAGCAGGATCGTGAGGTCGGCCGGGGCGACCGGGGAGGCGGCGCGCGGGATGTCGTGGCCGTCGACCTGCCAGTTGTCCACGAACGGGTCGTGGTAGCTCAGATCGGCGCCGCGCTGCAGCAGCTTGCGGGCGATCGGCCGGGCGGGGGACTCGCGCTGGTCGGCGATGTCCTTCTTGTAGGTGACGCCGAGCAGCAGCACGCGGGCGCCGTTCAGCGGCTTGGCGTGGGTGTTCAGCAGCTCCGCGGCGCGGTCCACCACGTAGCCGGGCATCCGGCTGTTGATCTCCTGCGCCAGCTCGACGAACCGGAACGGGTAGTTCAGCTCGGCCCGCACCTTGTAGGACAGGTAGTTCGGGTCGATCGGGATGCAGTGGCCGCCGACGCCGGGGCCGGGGTAGAACGCCTGGAAGCCGAACGGCTTGGTGGCGGCGCACCTGATCGCGTCCCACAGGTCCACGCCGAGCTCATGGCAGAAGATCGCCATCTCGTTGACCAGCGCGATGTTCACGTGCCTGTAGGTGTTTTCCAGCAGCTTGGCCATCTCCGCCTCGCGCGCCGACTTGGCGCGGACCACGGTGTCGCAGACCTGGCCGTAGAAGGACGCCGCGGCCTCGGTGCAGGCGGGGGTGATGCCGCCGACGACCTTCGGGGTGTTGCGGATGCCGTAGGTCTCGTTGCCCGGGTCGATCCGCTCCGGGGAGAACGCGAGGTGGAAGCCGATGCCCGCGGTCAGGCCGCTGGCCTTCTCCAGCATCGGGCGGATGATCTCGTCGGTCGTGCCCGGGTAGGTGGTCGACTCCAGGATCACCGTGGCGCCGGAGCGCACCAGCGTCGCCGCCGTTTCCGTGGCCGCCCGCACGGCGGTCAGGTCCGGGCCGTCGGACTCCGACAGCGGGGTCGGCACGCAGATCACGATCACGTCCGCACCGGCCGGCACCTCGGCGACGTCGCAGACGGCGCGGAAGCCGCCCGCCAGCATGGCCGCGATGTCCGCGTCGGACAGGTCATCCACGTGCGACACGCCGGCGTTCAGGCCGTCCACCGTGGCCCGCTTGATGTCCAGCCCGGTGACCTGCAAGCCGACCCGGACCGCCTCCTGCGCCAGCGGCAGCCCCACGTAGCCAAGCCCGATGATCACGACGTTCACGCTGATGGTCCTCCTCGTGCGATGACCCTCCATGGTAGGTGATCAGAGGGCGCCGAGGCGGGCGTACGCGTCGCGGTACCTGGCGGCGTTGTGCTCCCAGGTGCGGTCGCGGGCGACCCATTCCCTGGCGCTCGCGCCGAGTTCCCTGCGCAGTTCCGGGTTGCCGAGCAGCAGCTGCAGCGCGTCCGCGAGCGCCTCGGCGTCCAGCGGCGGGAACTGCAGCCCGGTCACCTTGTCCTGGACCACCTCGCCGAGCGCCTTCACCGCGCTGACCACGACGGGCAGGCCGCTCGCCATCGCCTCAACCGGCTTCAGCGGCGTGACAAGCTGGCATACTCGGTCCGGGGTGCGGGGGACGACGAAGACATCGAGGACCGCGTGGTAGTCACGGACTTTCGCCATCGGCACGCGTCCGGTGAAGATCGCGTCCAGGCCGAGTTCGGCGGCCTGGCGCTGGAGCGCGCCGCGTTCCGGGCCGTCGCCGACGATGAGCGCGCGGGCCGCGACGCCGCGGTCGTTGAGGATCTTCACGGCCGTGAGCAGCGTGCCGATGCCCTCGTGCGCGACCAGGCTGGAGACGAGGCCGACGACGTGCTCGCCGTCCGTGATGCCGAGGTTTTTTTTCAGGGCCGTGGCGTCGGGCAGCGGCTGCAGGAACTCGTCGCTGACCGCGTTCGGGACGATCAGTATCTTCGCCGGGTCGATGCCCCGCTCGACGATCTCGTCGCGCATCGCCTCGCCGAGCGTCACCACCAGGTCGGCGGCCTGCATGCAGTGCGTTTCCAGCGCGCGGGTGCGTACGTAGCGGTCGCTGTGCCGCAGGTCGCTGGCCGAGCCGGCGTTAGCGGCGCTGGCGGCGCCGGCGGCGCTGGCGGCGCTGTGCCGGGACAGCCAGGTGTCCTCCCAGAAACCGCGCACCTCGTACACCACCGGCAGGCGGGTGGCGTCGCGCAGCGCGAGCGCGATCAGCGCGTTGGAGTAGTTGCTCGCGGCGTGCAGCACGCTGGGCGTGAGGTCCCGCACCAGCCGGGCCGCGTGCTTGAGGCCGCCGGCCGCGATCGTGTCCGCCCGGCCTGGCATGATCCACGGCAGCAGCCGGTGGTACGGGATGCCGTCGACGGTCACCAGGGCGCGGCCGTCGATCGCCCCGGCCGTGACCGGGAATCCGATTCTGGTGACGACGTGCGGGTCGAGCCGGGGGGCACCGCCGGCGTCGCGCTGGGCGAGCGCGATCTCCTGCGTGCGGATCGTGTAGCCGGCGCTGGTCGTCGGCAGCGCGTCGGTGACGATGTGCAAGATCGTGCCGCGCTTGACGGGCACGGCCATCTCCGGGATGTGCAGGCGGTCCGGTTCGAGCATGCCGGCCTCGGCCTGCAGCGAGCGCCGCAGGCGGGCCGAGCGCCAGCCGCGCGCGCCGTCGAGCGCCAGGATCGCGTCGTCGAGCCGGCCCTCCCGGTAGGCGAGACGGGCGGCGAGCCTGGGCCGGGCGCCGCTGCGTTCCGACAGGCGGGCCAGGGCGGAGCGCGCGACCTGCGGCTGGTCCACGGCCAGGCTGAACGCGGCCAGCCTGGCCGGGCGGGCTTCCAGGCCGGTCAGCGCGGCACGCCGGTCCCCGGCGCCCCATCGCGCCGCTGCCCGGCCGTAGGGGCCCGCGAGCCGCACCCAGCCGCGCAGGGCGGCGGGCAGCGCCCGCCAGGCCAGCGTCAGCGCGCGGACCGGGTCGTCGGCCACGTGCCGCATCGTCACGGACACGGCGAGCACTACGGCACGCGGCGTCGGCTGTACAGTCACGCGGGGAGATATTAGCGGCGGTGCGAGTGCAGGGAGGTAACTTGGGCGGCACGATCACGCACGTGCTCGGGGCCAGGCCGAATTTCGTGAAGGCCGCGCCGGTGATCCGCGCGCTGGCCGCGCTCGGCCACGCCCAGCGTGTGGTGCACACCGGACAGCATTACGACGAGCGCATGTCGGAGATTTTCTTCGTGCAGCTCGGCCTGCCGCGGCCGGACGTCAACCTGGGCGTCGGATCGGGCACGCAGGCCAGGCAGACCGCCGAGGTCATGGTCGGGATGGAGCAGGAGTTCACGGAGCATGAGCCGACTCTCGCCGTCGTGTACGGCGACGTCAACTCGACGATCGGGGCGTCGCTCGCCAGTGCCAAGCTCGGCGTCCCGCTCGCGCACGTCGAGGCGGGGCTGCGCAGTTTCGACGACACCATGCCCGAGGAGATCAACAGGCGGCTCACCGACCAGCTGTGCTCGCTGCTGTTCGTGACGTCCCCTGAGGCGATCGGGCACCTGGCGCGCGAAGGCCGCCCGTCAGATGCGATTCACTTCGTCGGCAACCCGATGATCGACACGCTGCTCGCGAACCTGTCCGCGTTCGACGCGGCGGC
>Ga0335072_10010870_pt1 | contig 13069 bp, 14 predicted proteins | sample Lox_Sample_21_FD_206725 | JGI IMG/M metagenome (GOLD analysis project Ga0335072, IMG submission 206725) | Soil microbial communities from Loxahatchee National Wildlife Refuge, Florida, United States - Lox_Sample_2.1 | ecosystem: Environmental > Terrestrial > Soil > Wetlands | place: USA...
TAGCCGTTCTTCGTCTTGTTCTCCAGTGCCTCGGTCAGCCGTTGCGGATCGACTTCGATCTTCACGCCCGCCCGTTCCAACTGGCACAGCATGATCGCGCGCGAATCCCGATCGCCCCAGCCGCGGTTCAGCCCTTCGGCCAGATCCGCCAACGCCAGGTTCGCCAGCCGCATCGGCACGTTCAGTTCGCGTCCCAGACCGGTGGCCAGCGACACGTCCTTGTGGGCCAGGCGCAATGCGAACGCCGGCGGTTCGTATTTGTTCGGCAGGAACTGGTCGGTCAGTGAATCAAACGCGCCGCGGCGGCCGATCGCGCCCTGGCGCACCGCCTCCCAGATCGCCAGCGGCTCGATGCCGGCCTTCACGCCCATGCTGAACACTTCCGCCGCCGCGGCGGTGGCAATGTAGCCAAAACAGTTGTGCACCAGTTTCGCCACCGATCCGGCGCCGATCGGGCCGATATAGCGTGCCGCGTCGCCGATCATGTCCAGCACCGGCTGCCATTGCTCGAACACGTCCGCGTCGCCGCCGCACCAGATTGCCAGCTTGCCGGAGGCGGCGCCGCGCGGTCCGCCGCTCACCGGCGCATCGAACAGATGGGCATTTTTCTGCAGGAACGCATCGTGCGCCTTGCGCACCACGGTCGGCGAGTTCGTTGTCAGGTCGAAATACGCGGCGCCGGGCCGGATGCCGGCGAGCAAGCCCGCCGCCACCGCCTCGAATTCCGGCGGGCCAGGCAGCGAGGTGAAGATCACGTCGCTTTGCTCTGCCACCGCCTGCGGCGAGTCGGCCCAGATGGCGCCGTCGCGCAGGTGGCGCGCGGCGGCCTCGCGGCGGATGTCGTGCACCACCAGCGAGTCGCCGCGCGCCTTCAGGCCCTTCTGCAAGTTCGCGGCCATGCTGGCACCCATGGTGCCGAGGCCGATAAATCCCGCCTGCATCGTTCGTATTCCTTACGGATTGGCCTCGAACACCTCGCGCGCGACATTGGCCGCCGTCATCGCAGCAGGCCAGCCGGCGTAGAACGCGAGATGGGTGATCACTTCGGACAGTTCCTCTTTCGTCACGCCATTGGCCAGCGCGCGTTGCAGGTGGCCGCGCAATTGCTCCGGCCGGTAGGTGGAGATCAGTGTGGCAACGACGATCAGGCTGCGGTCGCGCTTGGAAAGCTGCGGACGCTCCCACACGTCACCGAACAATACCGTTTCGGTGTACTCGATCAGCTTGGGCACCGTGTTGCGGACGCGGTCGCGCGATTCGGACGTGGGCTGCTTGGCCATCGGTTTCCTCCTGGGGGCGGTGTCGCGAGGGATTGCACACCAGGATGCGGCCGGAGTCCACAAACCGCCGCCCGCAAGACCGTCCGCAAGACCGCACGTCGCCGCCCGCAAGACCGCACGTCGCCGCCCGCAAGACCGCCCGCGCCGCGGCCCGCCAAACGCAATGCGCCGCGCTACGATGCCTTGTGCGGTGCCGGCCTGAACGACGCCGGCGTCGGCACCGGCGACTGCTGCGTGGCCTCCAGATGCGCGGCGTGTGAAATGCCCTGCTCGACATGGAAGCTGAACACGAAACCCACGATCACCAGCACCGCGCACACGCACACCACCAGCACGGTCAATCTGTTCTTGTCGCTCATGCAGTCGCAGATACAGCCAGGCGTGGCTGCTGCAAGAGAGATGCCTATCGCACCGGATCACAATCACACGAGCAGGCCAGCGCATGCCGAAGCGGCAATGCGGGCCGCGCGTTTCGCATGTGCGATCAGCGATCCACCGGGGCACACCGATGCGTACCTGCCGTTTCCTCATCCCCGCAGTCCTGGCATTTGCCATTCCTGCCGTTCCGGCGATGGCGCGCACCACCGGCGGGATCAGCGCAGGCCAGGCGTGGTCCGGCAACGGTGCGGCGATTGTGACAAGCCGCAATGGCAATTTCACCATCGGCGACACCGGCCGCGACAGCGCGATCCTGCTGTCGCGTCTGCAAGAACGCAATTTCGCCAACAGCAATGATACCATCGAGCAAGAAGCGGATGGCGGCTCCGGCGTCGGTGGCGCCGCCGGCGGTGTCGGCGCGCGCTGATCCGGACGCGCCGGCTGCCATCTGCGTCTGGTCGAGGCGCGCCGCGGCGGGGCCATGGCGTTCCCGCGACGGCGTGGTACACCCGAACAAGGCAAATGCCGGCGGAGCAGGTCCATCTCCTGGCCCGCGGCAACCGGGAGGGAGAAATGGAGCGTCTCAAGGGCAAGGTCATCCTGATCAGTGGCGGTGCGCGCGGGCAGGGAGCGGCCGAGGCGCGGCTCTGCGTCGCAGCGGGCGCGCGCGTTGTGCTGGGCGACATCCTGGAGGCCGAAGGGCGCGCGCTGGCGGCCGAGCTCGGCGACGCCGCGACGTTCCTCCGCCAGGACGTGACGCGCGAAGCGGATTGGGCCGCGACGGTCGACGCAGCCAGGACGATGGGCGGCCTGCATGGCCTGATCAACAACGCCGGCATCTACCAGCCACGCACACTGATGGAAACCGACGCCGCCCTGTTCGAGCGACATATGCGCGTCAATCAGCTCGGCTGTTTCCTCGGCATGCAGGCGGTGGTGCCGCTGATGGAACAATCTGGCGGCGGTTCGATCGTGAACATATCGTCGGTCGCCGGCCTGCGTGGCTCGCCCGGCGCGATTGCGTACAGCGCAACGAAATGGGCGCTGCGGGGCATGACCAAGGCGGCGGCGATCGATCTCGCGCCGCGCAATATCCGGGTGAACTCGGTGCATCCCGGCCCGATCGACACCGATATGCTGAAGGTGCGCACAGCGGAACAAAATGCCGCGCGGCTGCGGCACGTGCCGATGCACCGCATGGGCACGGCGGAAGAGGTCGCACACCTGGTCCTGTTTCTGCTTTCGGACGAGAGCGGTTATATCACCGGGGCGGAAGTCGCGATCGACGGCGGCGCGACGCTGTAGGTTCCGTTCCACGGCGATGGCAACAGGCTCCATTCCACCGCGATGGCAACAGGCTCCATTCCACGGCGATGGCAATGATCCGGCATCCGGACGATTCCCTGTCAGGGATAGTGGCAACCGGCGCGGTTCCGGCGCCGGAAATGCCATGTGCCGGCCCGGCAGGTTTCGATTGGCGAAATCCCCGCCGTGCTGATAGGCTGGGTTTCGATGCTGAATCGCGATCGGACATTGCCACCGCCGCCATGTTGATGACCGCCGAAACTTTGCAGGCCTTGCCCGGCTTCCGCGATCTGGATGCGGATACCTTCGAAGCGGTCGAAACCATCAGCCGCGTGATCGATGTGGCGGGCGACGCGGTGCTGTGCCGGCAGGGCAGCGCCCCGGTTTCGTTGCATTATCTGCTCGACGGCCAGGTCACGCTGTCGCAGGCGGCGAGCAACGGCGAGGCTGCGTTGATCGACGTGCTGCAGCCCGTGCGCGGCATCGATCTCGCCAACGTCGTGACCGGCGAGGCACACCAGGTCACGGCCCGCGCGCTGGTAGCCTCGCGCTTGCTCGAACTTCGCGCGGCCCCGCTGCGGGAACTGATCGGCCGGCGCCCGTCGCTCGCCACTACGATGCTGCGCGGCCTGTCGCTCGATCTGGCGGCCGTGACCCGGCACGTGATCGACCTGAAGCTGCGCACCGCCACCCAGCGCCTCGGCTGCTATCTGCTGCGGCTGGCCGCGGATGTCGTTGGCAACCGCGCGGAATTCCGCCTGCCGGTCCGCAAGGGATTGCTCGCCGAACTGATCGGCTGCCGGCAGGAAAATCTCTCGCGCGCCTTCGGCATGCTGCGCGAATGCGGGGTGGAGACGCATGGCGGGCGCGTCATCCTGCACGACATCGAGCGGTTGCGCCGCTACGCGTTGCCCGATGGTCCGGCACCGGAGCAAAAGTCCGGGTTGAGCCGTTCCGCCAAGGCATTCAGCGACGCGTTCAATCTGCGCTGACGGCGCCGGCACGACGCCCGGGACAGACTTTGCGCCGCCTCGCATCGCGCGGTGGTCACGGCACCGGCTGCAGACTGACCGTCTGGGCATCGTCCTGCAGGATCTCGTGCAGCGCCGCCGCGGTATCCTCGCGCAGCTTGCCGCTGCACAGCGGGCCGGTCACCCGCGACACCATCTCGCGCCGTACCGAGACCACCTGTCCCTGCACCGACCAATGCGATTCGTAGCTGAACGCGGCATTCGCGATCTTCCGATCGGAGGGCAGGTGCAGCACACGGTACTTCGCGCCCAGGTCGAGCGACACCGTCGAGACCTGGCGTCCGGGGTAGCAGGGCGTCGGCTCGCTGGCCGGCAGATCCGGGACGTCCAGCGGGCCGATCAGCAGATCGCCGGGCCGCGGCAGCAGGCGCAGGCCGGTCGGCATCTTCAGCCGGTCATCCTTGGTCAGTAGCGGCCAGACGCTGCTGCTGAAATGCCCGGACAGGGCGTACGGCGCATCGGCGCCGGCAGGGGCGGCCGGCGGCGGATCGAAGCGGCCGCTGCCGCGCTCGGCGAGGGTCTGGAACAGGGAGTCGGCCACGGATTCGGGATCGGCGGCCTTCAGCGCCGTGGCGGTCCTGCGCAAGGTCAGTTCGAGCGGCCCGGTCGCCTCGGTCCGGCTGTCGCCGACGACCTGGTCGTCCGGGGTGAGGTGTGCCGTTACGGTGTAGGTACTGCTCGTTGCGCCCGGCGCCAGCAGCGGAATCATGCCCACCGCCTTGCCGCCGGAAACCGCGTACAGCGCGGGCTTGCCGTAATCGTTCAACGGCAGCACGCCGAACGGCAACGGCCCGGCGGTGGTATCGGCATAGATGCCGAATTCCGGCAGATAGACCAGCACGTGGTTCAGTTGCTCGAGCAATGCGGGCACGCTGAGGCGAAACACGCTGTCGAACGGCACCAGGACCAGCTCGCATGGAATGCCCTTCGCCTTCAGCAGTGCCGCGAGCAACACCGCCTGATCCGCGCTGTCGCCGGATTTCGCCTGCAACACCGCATCGGCCGGGCGCGGCAGAACGCGCGTGTCGCCGGGCGGAACCGGCGTATAGGCGATGTTGGCAGCCACCCAGTCGTACAGCCGTTCGGCGATCGCCCGGCGATCCGTGAGGCCGTGCGTCGCCACTTCGGCGGTGTCGTCCACCGTGCCGGTCACCGCGGCCTGTGGCAGGGCCAGCGCGGCATAGTCGCCGGCGATCTGTTGCCAGCTCGCTGCGCTGGTTACGATCAGCCGTGGCAGCCGCGCGATCGGCGCCAGCATCGCGACATCGATCGGTTTGAAATCGGTGGTGCGATAGCGCCAGCCATAGGTGACCTCGGCGCCGTCGGAAACCTCGCCGCCGACCGGTCCGTCGGCGTCGGCCAGCAGCCTCATTCCGGCCGGCACGCTGACGCTGATGCGAACATCCCAGAGTTGGGTGAAGTCGTACATCAGGGCGAAGCTGAACAGTCCGGGCAGCAGCGGACGATAGGCTCGCTCGCGCAGGTTGATCACGACGCTGTCGCCGGCGGTGACGCCCTGGAAGCGGATCAGCTTCTGCCGCAGCCCCGCCGCCGACGCCGGCGAACCCGGGCCGCCGGCCGGCTGGTCCCTGAGCGTGCCGGGATCGACCATCAGCTTTCCGCCGTCCGCCTTTTCGGTATACGCCGATTCGACATCCACCTGGCTGCGGGACGCGTCGTATTGCCAGGGCAGAACGGCAATGCTCCTGGCCTCGCTGTCGCTTTGTGCCTTGCGTTCCAGATGCACGGTGCGGACATACTGGCCGTCCGCCTGCACGTCATAATGAATGACGACGATGTTGCTGATGGCGCCGGTGGCGGCGGCGGCTCGGGGCGAATGCGGCAGGCTTGCCAGCAACAGCACTGCCAGCAAGTGCCGCAGCGTCCGCACGCGCATTCCGTCGTCTCCCTCCCGGTCCGCGGCGAGATTGGCAGGCATCGTCAGGGCCGACAATCGATCTGTCCGCCGCCATCCCGCGAAACCTCAGCCGTCGCGAAATTCCTGCTGCTCCGCGTCGGCCGTGGCCACGCGGGCGGCCGGCAGATAGGGCAGGTCGTTCAGCACCGCCCAGGTCCGGTCCGGCGGCTGCAAGAACAGGGGGGAGGCGAACACCTTCATGGCCGCGGCCTGGTCGCCATGCTCGAGCTGCCACATCGCCCAGATCAGCGTGTTCACCACCGCCTGCGACGGCGCGTCTTCGCGGATCCCCAGCACCTTGCGAAATTCGACGCGTGCCTGAAGCATGTCCATCTTGGTGATCGGCGACATACGGTACCATCGCGGGGCGGTATTCAGTTCGCCGGCCAGGTACTCGACCGCCACTGCCGCGCGCAGCGCCTCGATCGGATCGCCGTGCGTGCGCGACGGCGCGCCCAGCGCGTAGGCGGCTTCATTGATCGCGCCGATATCGTTGTCGATCCAGGTGCCGTAAAAGTATGGCGGCAACTGCGCCGTGCTGGGCGGCGGTTGTTCCAGGCCGCATGCCGCGAGGGACGCGGCGCAGGCGACGACGGCAGCAAACCTGGCAGGCATGGCACACGCTCCAGTACGCCAACGCTCACATGGGGTGGATTTGCCGGGCTGCCAGATGTCCAGAAGCGGGTACGCAACGGCGGGCGCCGCCCGGGCGATCGGCGCACGGCCCGGCGCTCTGTCGTGCTGCGCTATGTCGTGCTGCGCTATGTCGTGCTGCGCTATGTCGTGCTGCGCTATGTCGTGCTGCGCTCTGTCGTGCTGCGCTATGTCGTGCTGCGCTATGTCGTGCTGCGCGATCGCGTGCTGCGCTATGGCGTGCTGCGCAGCCCGGCGCGGAACCGCCGCGCCAGCGCGCGGTAGACCTCGGCATTGCGGTCGAACCGCTTGCGCTCGTCGGCGGTCATCACGCGCAGCAGCCGGGCGGGCGTGCCGGCCCACAGCTCGTTGGGGCCGATGGTCTTGCCGGGGGTCAGCAGGCCGCCGGCCGCCAGCATGCCGCCGGCCTCGATCACCGCGCCGTCCAGCACGGTGGCCGAGATGCCGACGAAGGCGCGGTCCTTCAGCGTGCAGGCGTGGATAACCGCGTTATGGCCCACGGTGACGTCGTCGCCGATGGTGGTGCGGAAGGCGCCGCTGTCGACGTGGATGATGGTGCCATCCTGGATGTTGGTGCGCGCGCCGATCCGGATGGAATTCAGGTCGCCGCGCACCAGGCAGTGGAACCAGATGCCGGTTTCCGCGCCGACGGTGACGTCGCCGATCACCGCCGCCGAGGGGGCGATGAAGGCGTCCGGTGCTATGGTGGGCATGATGCCGTCCAGCGCGAAGATGGGGCCGGTGCCGGTCACCGGCACGGCCCCGCCGAAACGCGGATCGGGCACTGCCAGGCGGCCGGCGCCGTCTGGCGGCGCGTCAGGCATCCGCCAGCTCCCGCACGCCGGCGCCGGCGCGCAGGCCGAGCATCAGCCTGATGTTCTGCACCGCGGCCCCGGATGCGCCCTTGCCCAGGTTGTCCAGCCGCGCGACCAGCACCGCCTGGCGATGCCTCTCGTTGGCGTGGACGTACAGGTCCAGCCGGTCGGTATGGTTCAGCGCCTCCGGCTCCAGCTTGCCGTCGGCCGGCGGCGGCACCACGCGGACCAGGTCGCAGCCGTCGTAGCGGGCGGCCAGCGCGGCCTTCAGGTCGGCGGCCGCGGGCCTGCCCGGCAGCGCATCGAGGTGCAGCGGGATCGAGACCAGCATGCCCTGGCGGTAATGCCCCACCGAGGGGACGAAGATCGGCCGCCGCGTCAGCCCGCCATAGAAATGGATTTCCGGCAGGTGCTTGTGCTCCAGGCCGAGGCCGTAGAGTTCGAACGCGGGGCCGCCGTCGCGGTCGTGCGCCTCAATCATTGACTTGCCGCCGCCGGAGTAACCGCTGACGGCGTTGATGGCGATCGGGTGGTCGGGCGGCAGCAGGCCGGCATCGACCAGCGGGCGCAGCAGGCTGATCGCGCCGGTGGGGTAGCAGCCGGGGTTGGCGACGCGGCGGGCGGCGGCGATGCGATCCGCCTGGCCGGGCAGCATTTCCGGGAAGCCATAGGCCCAGTCGGGGTGGACGCGGTGCGCGGTGCTGGCGTCCAGCACGCGCGGCGCGGCGCTGCCCAGGCTTTCCGCCATGGCGGCGGACTCGCGGGCGGCGTCGTCCGGCAGGCACAGCACCACCAGGTCCACCTGCGCCATCATCTCACGCCGGGCGCCGGGGTCGCGGCGGCGGTCGGCGGGCAGGCTGCGCAGCGTCACCTCCGGCAGCGCGGCCAGGCGGTCGCGGATGCCGAGGCCGGTGGTGCCGGATTCGCCGTCGATGAAGACGCTGAGGGTGGTGGGCATCGGGATGCTCCGGGCCGGATGGGGCGGGGATACAAACAGGGCGGGGACACGATAAGACGCCCCCTCCCGCAAGGGGAGGGGGAGCCTGTTGGCATGGGCCTATCGCTTGCTGAACTGGAAGCTGCGGCGGGCCTTCACCTTGCCGTATTTCTTGCGTTCCACCACGCGCGGATCGCGGGTCAGGAAGCCGGCCACCTTCAGGATGCCGCGCAGGTCCGGTTCGTAGTTGGTCAGCGCGCGCGAGATGCCGTGACGCACCGCGCCCGCCTGGCCCGACAGGCCGCCGCCGACCACGGTGCAGAACACGTCGAACTGGTTGTAGCGGTCGGCCACCAGGAACGGCTGGGTGATCAGCATCCGCAGCACGGGGCGGGCGAAGTACTGCACCACCTTCTTGTCGTTGACGGTGATCTCGCCCTTGCCGGGCCTGATCCACACGCGCGCGACGGCATTCTTGCGCCGGCCGGTGGCATAGGCGCGGCCCCACTGGTCGCGCTGCGGCTCGCGCTTCGGCTGGTCGGTGATCAGCGGCATGGCCGCGGCAGCGGGCGTGGGCTGTGCCGCGGCCTGTGCCGCGAGCATTTCCTTCAGATCGGCGAGCGAGCGCCCCTGGTTTCCGGACATCGGGTTCAGCCTCGCTTGTTCTTCGAATTGAGGGCGGCCACGTCCAGCTTCTGCGGCTGCTGGCCGTCATGCGGGTGCTCGGCGCCGGCATAGACGTGAAGGTGCTTCATCTGCTTCCGCTGCAGCGGGCCGCGGGTGATCATGCGCTCCACCGCTTTTTCCACCACCCGCTCGGGGTGCTTGCTTTCCAGCGTCTGGCGCATGCTGCGGCCCTTGATGCCGCCGGGATAGCCGGTGTGGTAGTAGAACACCGACTGGTCCGCCTTGTTGCCGGTGATCTTCACCTTGGCGGCGTTGACCACGACGATGTTGTCGCCGCAATCGACATGCGGGGTGAATTGCGGCTTGTGCTTGCCGCGCAGGCGGTTGGCGACGATGACGGCGAGGCGGCCGAGCACGACGCCCTCGGCGTCGATCAGCACCCAGTCCTTCTTCACCTCCGCCGGCTTCAGGGAGGGTGTGGTCTTCAGCATGGGATTTGGCGGTCCGTGCGGGTTTGGCGGCGGGGTATGGTCGGAAACGCCGGTGGGGTCAAGGGTTTGGGTGTGTGGTAGTTTCATACCACAAGCTGCCGCGAGACTGGCCCGGCAACCGCGCCGCGACCGCCGCGATCCGGCAGATCCGCGAAACCGGTTGAAATGATGACGGCGATGTTCTGGACTTGCCGGCGACCTCGCGTTGCGAATCAGCTTGCCCGGGAGCGTTGGCCATGGACTTGCAAAACCGCGTCGGCATCGTCACCGGCCCGGCGAAGGGCATGGGGGCAGCGATCACAAGCTTGCTCGCCGCGCACGGTGCCGACCTCGTGCTGGCCGGCCGCGACACCGCCGCCATCGAGCCGGTGGCCGCCACGCTGCGCGATCTTGGCCGCCGCGCCATCGTGGTCGCCTGCGACGTGACCAGCGAAACCGGCGTTGCGGAGCTGCTGCACGCCACACAGGCGGCGTTCCACGGCCGTATCGACCTGCTGGTGAACATCGCCGGCGGCTCCGGTCCGCTGGGCAAGCCCTTCTGGGACAATACGCTCGCGGAATTTCAGCAGATTTTGACGCTGAACGTGACCGGCTGCTTTCTGACGATGCGGGCGGTGATGCCCACCATGATCGCGCAGCGCTACGGCAAGGTGGTGAATGTCGGCGGCACCTTCGGGCTGCGGGGCAGGGCAGGGCGCACCGCCTACAGCGCCTCCAAATGGGCATTGCGCGGATTGACCAAGTCGGCCGCGCTGGAAGCCGGGCCGCACAACGTGAATATCAATTGCGTCTGCCCCGGCATGGTGGAAGGCGACCGCTTCGACCGCGTGCGCACCGATATGGGCCGGCGCCTGGGTATCACCCCCAACGAGGCGCGCGAGCGCATGGCAAGCGAATACGCCCTGCACCGCATCTCCACCGCCGACGACATCGCCAACGCAGTACTGTTCCTGGCCAGCGACCGCTCGCGCCAGATCACCGGCCAGGACCTGGCCGTCGACGGCGGCTGGGTGATTTGAAAGTGTTCGAATGCCGCCGGCCCCGTTGGACCAGCAGACAGGAGAAGGCATGCGCGAAGCGGACCTGATCATTCACGGCGGCACCATCGTCAACGAGAACGCCGCCATCGCCGCCAGCCTGGCCATCCGCGACGGCCGCATCGCCGCCATCGGCGAGGCCGACCTGATGCCGCCGGCGCGCGAAACGATCGACGCCACCGGCCGCCATCTGCTGCCCGGCGCGATCGATCCGCACGTGCATTTCCGCGACCCCGGCCTGGAATATAAGGAAGACTGGCGCACCGGCACCGAGGCCGCGGCCTGCGGCGGCGTCACCACCGTGTTCGACATGCCCAACACCGAACCCCCCACCGCCACGCGCGAAACGCTCGCGTTGAAGCAGGCGCATGCGGCCGAGAAGGCGGTGGTGAACTACGGCATCTACGGCTTGCTCGACGAACGCAATCTCGACCAGCTCGAAGCGCTCGCCGCCGACGGCGTGATCGGATTCAAATTGTTCGTCGGCAACACCACCGGCAACCTGCCCTGTCCGTCGGATGGTGCCATCCTGGAAGGCTTCGAGATCATCGCCCGCCTCGGCCTGCGCTGCACCGTGCACGCCGAGAACTCCCCCATTCTGTTCCGCCGCGAGCATGCGATGCAGGCCGCCGGCCGCACCGACGTGCTGGCGCATCTCGCCGCACGTCCCGATGTCTGCGCGCTGGAGGCGTTGAACCGCATCGCCGTGTTTGCCGAATGGACCGGCGCGCGCGTGCATATCGCGCATGAAAGCACCCGCCTGAGCCTGCCCTATATCCGCGCGGCCAAGGCCCGCGGCATCGACCTCACCGTCGAGACCTGCCCGCAATACCTTCTGCTCAGCACCGACGACATGCGCGGTCCGCACGGTTCGGTGCTGCGCGTCAATCCGCCGATCCGCGAGCCGGGCCATGGCGCGCCATTGTTCGACGCGCTGCTGGACGGCACGATCGACATGCTGGCGACGGACCACGCGCCGCATTTGCCGGAGGAAAAGCTGCGCCCGAACATCTGGGACTGCGGCTGCGGCTTTCCCGGCGTCGAGACATCGATGCCGCTGATGCTGACTGCGGTGAACCAGGGGCGCATGACGCTGGCGCAGTATGTGCGCGCGTCCTCGGCGGCGCCGGCGCGCGCGTTCGGACTGTATCCGCGCAAAGGCGTGCTGGCGGTCGGTGCCGACGCCGATATCGCCATCGTCGATCTGGCGAAGCGTGGGCTCATCACGCCGGCGCGGCTGCATTCGCGCTCGAAGATCACGCCGTTCGCCGATCGCGCCGTGCAGGGCATGCCGGTGATGACGCTGGTGCGCGGCAGGGTGGCGATGCGCGACGGCGAGATCGTCGCCGCCCCTGGCTGGGGCCGGCAGGTCAGCGTGCAGATGCCGCCGCCGGCGGTGAACAATGCCGACCGCACCACCCGCGCGATCACCGATCCGCGATGGTTCGGCGTGTGAGCAGCGGCGCCGCACTAGGCCCGGTCTTTGGCGGCTTCCTCGCAGGTGCCGTCCCGCGCCGATAAATTCGTTGACGCCGGAAATTCGTTGACGCCGGCCGCGGCGGCGGCCCATCCTGCGGCAAATCCATAATGATCGGCCGCGGCGAAAACGCCAAACGGCCAGGGGACAGGAGGCTTGCCATGGCGAACCGGGCTCCGTATTTGAAGGCGCGTTATAGTGCCTACCATCACCGGCAGGTCCCGCGGGAAGATGCCGAACTCACCCATGTCGGCCCGGACACGCCATGCGGCGAATACCTGCGCCGCTTCTGGCAGCCGGTCTGCTATTCCGACGAGCTCAAGGACCTGCCGCTGGCGGTCAAGGTTCTTGGCGAGGAACTGGTCGTGTTCCGCGACGGCAGCGGCGCGGTCGGCCTGCTGGAACGCCACTGCCCGCATCGCGGCACGTCGCTGGAATTCGGCCTGATCGGCAACAAGGGCATCCGCTGCTGCTATCACGGCTGGTTGTTCGATGTGGACGGCGCGATTCTGGAAACGCCCGGCGAACCCGAAAGCAGCACGCTGAAGGACCGGCTGTGCCACGGCGCCTATCCGGTGCATGAGGCGCATGGCCTGGTGTTCGGCTACATGGGACCGCCCGGTGAAATGCCGGCGTTCCCCAACTATGACAGCTTCACCCGGCCGGGCTACCGGCTGATGCCCGGCCAGAAATACGTCTATCCGTGCAACTGGCTGCAGATCCTCGAAAACACCATGGACGCGGTGCACACGTCGTTCCTGCACACGATCGTCAGTGGCGCGGTGTTCACCGACCAGTTCGGCGTCCTGCCGGAGCTGGAGTTCGCCGAAACGCCGGTCGGCATCATCTACATCGCGACGCGCCGTGTCGGCGACAACATCTGGGCGCGCATGGTGGAGAACGTGCTGCCCAACCTGCAGCAGGTCGCGCCGATCTGGGAAAACGGATTGCAGCCGCATCCGTTCAGCGGGCCGATGATGAGCCGCTGGATCGTACCGATGGATGATCGCAATACCATGCTGATCGAACTGCGCCATGTCAGCGAGACCGAAGGCGTGGTGACACCGGCCTGGTGGGCCGACCGCGCGACCGCCCTGCCCGGCCAGCTCGCGGCCGACA
>Ga0335072_10010873_pt1 | contig 13067 bp, 9 predicted proteins | sample Lox_Sample_21_FD_206725 | JGI IMG/M metagenome (GOLD analysis project Ga0335072, IMG submission 206725) | Soil microbial communities from Loxahatchee National Wildlife Refuge, Florida, United States - Lox_Sample_2.1 | ecosystem: Environmental > Terrestrial > Soil > Wetlands | place: USA: Florida...
GCTTCACAATGCACTGCTTCAGAATGCACAGCTTCAGAACGCAGAGCCGCAGGCAGGCGGGGTTGCGCAGGCGCCAGGACCGCAGGCAGTGCCCGGGCAGCGGATCTCGCCCGCCCGGCGGCCGGCTGGCGGTCCCGGCAGGTGGCACCTGACCAGGAGGGCATTCATCGAGGCCTGGGGCGACGACGGTGTCGGGGTGCGGGCTGTCCTGACTTCGGCTGAACTGGTGGCATTCTTGGATACGGTTCTCAGGGAGCCTGAGAATCCTGAGTCAGCAGGGGCCGGAGCCGCCGGGAGTGTCCCGGCCGCGGGCAGGCCGGTCAACGGGCCCGCAGTCGCCGGAGTTCCGGCGGACACCGCGGTCAATCAGACCTTAGCGGCGGATGGCCTGGCAGTGACTAAGCCACCGGGCGGCACGGCAGTGCTGCTGCGGTGGCAGCGAGGAAGGGTGCCGGATGGGATTGCGCGATCTCGTCTACCGGCTCTATGAGCAGAGGCTCGAGGCGACGCTGGCCCCTCAGGCGATCCCGCGCCACGTCGGGGTGATGTGCGACGGTAACCGCAGATGGGCGAGATCCGCCGGACTGGCCGACGTCAGCAGCGGCCACCAGGCCGGCGCCGACAAGATCTTCGAGCTGCTCGAGTGGTGCCAGGAAACCGGTGTCGAGGTTGTCACCCTGTGGCTGCTGTCGACTGACAACCTGACCAGGGAACCAGCTGAGCTCGATCCGCTGCTGCGGATCATCGAGGGCACCGTAAGAGACCTGGTCGCACAGGAATGGCACGTCAAGCCGGTGGGTGCGCTCGACCTGCTGCCAGCCGACACGGCGGAGGTGCTCAAGAACGCGGCCGAGGTCACGGCATCCAGGGGCGGGCTGCTGGTGAATGTCGCAGTCGGGTACGGCGGCCGCCGGGAGATCGCGGACGCTGTCCGGTCGCTGCTGCAGGACCAGGCCACCAAGGGCACGACCATCGAGGAGCTAGCCGAGGTCCTCGACGTAGAGCACATCGCCGAGCACCTCTATACGGCCGGGCAGCCCGATCCGGACCTGGTTATCAGGACATCCGGAGAGCAGCGCCTCGGCGGCTTCCTGCTGTGGCAGAGCGCACACTCCGAGTTCTACTTCTGTGACGCCTACTGGCCTGCCTTCCGCCGGGTCGACTTTCTCCGTGCGTTGCGGTCGTACGGCGAGCGCCAGCGGCGATTCGGAGCGTGACCGGCGGGCGGTGCTGACCGCGCCAGAGAAGCGTGAACAGCTCGTTACGGCATCTCGACCGGTCATGAACAGCTAGTTACGGTACTTCCGCCGCTCGGTTCCCTTGGGTACCGTCTGAACTGACGGGCGGTGCCTTGCCGCCCGCCGGGAAGGCCCTTGAGATCCTCGAGCTTCGCGTCCTGGTGCGCAGGCGAGATGAGCGATGGGCCGGGTTCCCGGCCTATCGCTGGCCGGACCCGGTCCCGCCGACACGTCTGTGTCCGACCGCGGCGCCCGCCTGGCGCCCAGGGGAGAGCGAGTGGCCAGTTCCTCAGCCCGCCGATCCACGTCCGCCTCGCAGGGGACTGCTCCCGCAGCCCCTGCCCGGTCAAGTACAGCCCAGTCGAGTACGGCCCGGTCGAGTACAGCACCGTCAAGTACAGCACGGGCAAGTACCGCCCCGCATGACTCCGCCGAATCCGGCACCACCGGGCAGCAGGCGGAGTTCGTCAGATCCAGCCAGCCGCGCCGTACCTATGTCCTCGACACCAGCGTGTTGCTGGCGGACCCGGCGGCAGTCGGCAGGTTCGCCGAGCACCGCGTGGTGCTCCCGATCGTTGTCATCACCGAGCTAGAGGCCAAACGGCATCACCCTGAGCTCGGGTATTTCGCCAGGCAGGCGCTCCGTTACCTCGATGACCTCCGGGTTTGTCACGGTCGTCTCGATGCTGACCTGCCAGTCGGCGACTCCGGCGGTACCGTGCGGGTCGAGCTCAACCACTCCGACCCTGCCGTGCTGCCGGCCGGATTCCGGCTTGGTGACAACGACACCAGGATTCTCTCCGTCGCCTGCAGCCTGGCTGCCGAGGGCGAGAGCGTGATCCTGGTCAGCAAGGATCTGCCGCTGAGAGTTAAGGCGGCGGCGGTAGGGCTGACGGCCCAGGAGTACCGGGCGGAGCTACCGCCTGACTCCGGCTGGACTGGCATGGCTGAGCTGGACGTTACTGCGGCTGAGATCGACGAACTGTATGAGACGGGTCACCTCGACCTTGCCGCGGCACGGGACCTGCCGTGCCACACCGGCCTGGTCTTGATATCCGGAGTGACTGGCGCCGGCAGTGCGCTCGGACGGGTGCTGCCTGATAAGTCGGTCAAGCTGATCCGCGGTGACCGTGAAGCGTTCGGACTGCGAGGCCGGAGTGCCGAGCAGCGGATCGCTCTCGACCTGCTGCTGGACAGCGACGTCGGTATCGTGTCGCTGGGCGGCCGGGCCGGCACCGGCAAGTCGGCGCTGGCCCTGTGCGCGGGTCTTGAGGCCGTGATGGAGCGCCGTCAGCACCGCAAACTCGTCGTCTTCCGGCCGCTGTACGCGGTCGGCGGGCAGGACCTCGGTTACCTGCCGGGCTCGGAAGCAGACAAGATGAACCCGTGGGCACAAGCGGTGTTCGACACGCTGTCCGCGGTGACTTCGCAATCAGTCATCGACGAGGTGATCGACAGGGACATGCTGGAGGTACTGCCGCTCACCCACATCCGCGGCCGGTCTCTGCATGATTCCTTCGTGGTCGTGGACGAGGCGCAGTCGCTCGAACGCGGCGTGCTGCTGACGGTCCTGTCCAGGATCGGCGCAGGCTCCAGGGTGGTGCTCACCCACGACATTGCTCAGCGCGACAACCTGCGGGTTGGCCGGCACGATGGCGTCGTGGCCGTCATTGAGAAGCTCAAGGGCCACCCGCTGTTCTCGCACGTCACGCTCGTCAGGTCTGAGCGCTCGCCGATCGCCGCGCTGGTTACCGAGATGCTGGAGGATCCGGGCCTCTGACCTGCACAAGCATGGTGCGGGCCGCGCTGTGCGGCCCGCCTGGGGCGGGACGGCCCAGGGCGCTTTGCCCTGGGCCGGCTCGAAGTCGCGCAAATACGCCGCGGACGGTACCGTGACTCGCGTCATGAGCCAGCAAGACGCGACGAGCAGCCCGGCCGTATCCGCCCAGCACCTGGTTACTGGCTTGCCAGCGGCGGTCTCGGTGGTCATGCCGGTGCGCAACGAGGAACGCTACATCGCTGAGTCGGTTGGCTGCGTCCTGTCTCAGCACTATGACGGTGAGCTAGAACTGGTGATCGCGCTCGGCCCGTCACGCGACCGCACCGCGGAAGTCGTCCGCCGCCTGGCCGAGTCCGATTCGCGGATCACGGTCATCGACAATCCGGCCGGCGAGATCGCGGCTGCGATCAACCTGGCCCTGGCTGCCTCCCGATACGCGATCGTGGTCAGGGTCGACGGTCATTCGATGCTCCCGGACGGCTACATCCAGACCGCCGTCGATACGTTGCGCCAGACCGGGGCCGTCAACGTGGGCGGCATGATGGCCGCAGTCGGCATCACGCCCTTCCAGCAGGCAGTGGCCTGGGCGATGACCTCGCCGTACGGTGTCGGCGCGGCCAAGAACCACACCGGCGGGGAGGCAGGGCCGGCCGATACCGCCTACCTGGGCGTCTTCCGCCGCTCGGCGATCGAGCAGGCAGGCGGCTACAACGAGGACTTTAAGGTCGCCGAGGACTGGGAGCTTAACCACCGGATCCGCCAGGCCGGCGGTCTCATCTGGTTCCAGCCAGCTATGCGCGTGACGTACCGGCCGCGCGCGACAGTGGCAGAACTCGGCGTCCAGTACTTCCGGTACGGCAGGTGGCGGCGCGCTGTCTCGCGCGAGCATGCTGGCACGATCAACCTTCGCTACCTCGCTCCGCCTGTCGCGGTCGCGCTAGTGATAGCCGGGACGCTGATCGGTCTCGCCGGGATCGGCGGCCTGGCTGCGGGCGGCTGGCCAGGGTGGCTGACGCTCGGCTTCGTGCTTCCGATCGGCTATCTGGCCGGGATCCTGGCGCTGGCTGCCGCGGCGGCCAGGCGACTGCCGCTGCGGGCGGCGAGCCGGGTCCCGATCGCTCTCGCGACGATGCACATGTGCTGGGGGGCAGGTTTCCTGACCAGCCCGCGCAGCCTGCTATCTACCTCACCTCGCCCTGCCGTCGATGAGACACTCGCGGCCAGTAGCCGCTCATAGTACTCAAAACGGTCAGCGGCGATGCGTGGGCGAGTCGCCTGCCGGCTGCAACTGCGACTTTTCACTGAGTTTGGCGGCCAGGACTTAGACAAACTGTCGCATTTCGCCGCCAAACTCCGTGAAAAGTCAGCGAAGCCGTGCCGATCGCGCCCGCTTTGCCCGCTATGGGTGATTGCTAGCTGTGGCGAACGCGGTCAGTACGGGGCATTACCAGCCTTAGGATCGCCGTGGGGGCGGCGGCGAACCGCGGCAGGGCCGACGGTTTCGTGTGGCCGGCCGGATGCCCGGTCGACGCCGCGACGGTCCTGCGCCGTACGGGTGCTTGGGCCCTTGGCGACGGTGTTGCCCGCTAGCGCGATGGCTTTGTCGTACGCCGCGCGCGAGTTCTGACTGCGGCCCAGCCGGCGTAGCAGGTCGACCCGGCGCGCCCCCTCCCGCCGATCAGGCCGCAGCTGACCCTGCACCAAGCACAACGGTTCGGTGTCCGTGGTTACCGGGATGCCGCGGCCGCCACGGTCAGTTGGCCAGCTCGGACTGCTCGGCGAGTGCGTGGGCGACAGTGAGGTCCGCGGCGTAGGTGATCTTAAGATTTCGCTCGCTGCCTTCGACCACTCCGATCGGTATCTCCGGCAGGTAACGCAGCACGACGCCGCAGTCGTCGGTCGCGGGCACGGCCGCGAAGCCGGGATCGGCGTCGGCGAGCTCGTAGGCCCGGCAGATGACTGATAGCCGGAAACCCTGCGGTGTCTGGCAGCGCGCCAGCAAATCGCGAGGCAGAACACGCCTGATTGCTCCGCCGGTGACTTCGACGATCGTGTCCGCGGACGGCACGACGACGCTGACGGCCTGCCAGTCATCAAGTGCCGCGACACAGTCAGCGATCGTCCGCTGGTCGATGAGCGGCCGGGCCGCATCATGGAAGAGCACTTTGCTGTCGGGGGCGGTTGCCTTGCCCCGCAGCCAGGTGAGCGCTTGCCTGGTCGAGTCGGTCCTGCTTGCTCCGCCAGAGATGACGTCAGTTACCTTGCGGTACACGGCCGCGCCAGAGCGGACCTCATCCTCGATATCCGGCGCCACGACAATGACCACTTCATCGACGGCAGGGGCCGCGTCGAACGCCCGGACGCAGTGCTCGATCAGCGTCCGGCCCGCTAGCAGGCCGAGTTGCTTCGGCTTGGCCGTGCCGAACCGGCGACCTGACCCTCCCGCTAGCACTACCGCCACTGTCCGCATGGCCGGACCCTATCCGGTCGGCCGACACGCTCGGGCCGGCGGTCACCGGGAGCCGGAACGGCCGAATGTACTCTAGGTAGCACTCTGGCTACCTAGTGTTGTCGAGGACGATCACTACGGAGGATCAGGCCGCCGCTGGGTTGAGCAAGCCCGCGGCCGAAGCGAATGCAGGCCCGGCCGCAGGCATGCCAGCGGCCCGCGGCAGGATGCGCTCGCGCTTGGCCGGCCGCCGCCGGGCTTCTCCGGATGCCAGCCGGCCGCCCGGCGGCAGACCGCAGAGCGCGCCGGCCGCCCAGCAGTACGCCCCCGAGTCCGACGTGAGCAACGGCGACGGCGGCGGCCCGGCGTACTGGATGCCCGGGTATGCCGAGGCCGGCGAGAGTGTGCCCGGCGAAGTCGGCCCCGGCGGGGTGGGTGGAGACGGTGACGTCAGCGGAGCCTCCGACCTGCTGACCGAGTCGGCCAGCACTGAGCCGGCGGACCCTGACCGCGGACCTGGCGAGCCCGGCGAGGTCCGGTCAGGGACGCTCATCACCATCGGCCTGCCGTCAGGAAACGGCCGGGTCGCGCTGGCGGGCGGCGCCCCGGATCTGCTCGGCGGCCAGCCTGACGTTAAGGTCCGTCAGCCTGAGCTGGCTGTCCGGCAGCCCGAACCGACTGTCCGTCAGCCAGGCCTGCTGGCGGAGGCCGGCCGGCTGGCACTGGCCTGGGCAACCGGGCGGCGCCTTGGCCGTACCGCTGCCTGCGGCATCACGCTAGCGCTGACCGGGTGCGCGACCGTCTGGTTCTCCGCCGGAACCAGGGCCGATCTCCTCCGGGGCGTCGCCGCGCTGTGGATCGGCTACCTGGTGCTGACGGCCGGGCAGCGGCTGCCAGCCGGACGGTCGCCGGCCGTGCCCGTCAACTGGCTGACGAGCCTTGGCAGTTGCCTGGCCGAGTGCGTGGTCTATGCGGGCCTCGCTATCGGTGCGGCCGCTGAGCACTGGAGCCGTGCGTGGCCACTGGCTATTGCCGTGCTCGGCCTGGTCGGCGTCCGCAACCTGATGACCGCGTGCTCAGTCCCGCCGGTGTTCGGTGAACAGCCTGAGGGCGCGATCCGCCGGGTCGGCGCGGCGGCGCTGACGATGCCGCTAGGCGGCCGGGTCCTGCTGATAGGGCTGGTAGCTCCGGCGTGGGGGGCCAGGGTCGCCCTGCTTGCGCTGCTGGACTGGGCGATGGTTTCCATCGGTTACGGCCTTGCCGGACGCGCGGCCGCTGGCGTCACCGACGACGGCGAGGCGCCCGGTGCGAGCTCGTTCTTGCTGCGCCTGCGGGACGACGGAGCACTCGCCCGCGCGCTGGGCGCCCTGGTCCGGGGCAATCTGCTGCCGCTGCCGCCGGCATTGCTGGGCCTGGCCGCCATCGCGGCACTCGGCCTGCTCGGGTTTCAGGGCCTGCCATGGGTCCTGATGATCGCCCCGGCGGTCGTCATGCTGCTGGCGGCACCGGGATCGGAGCACCCGCATACTGGCCGGTTCGACTGGCTCGTCCCGGCGGTGCTGTTCGGCGCGCAGATCCTGTACCTCACCGCGATCGGCCGCGGCGCCGGCGTGCCCGGGCCGGTGATCTTCGGGCTCGCGGCGGCGTTGCTGCTGCGTTATGCCGACCTGGCTGTCCCTGGCCGCCCCGTGATCCTGGCCAGATCGCGAACGCCGGGCGAGGCCGGCGGCGAACGGGGCACCGCACTCGGCTGGGAGGGGCGGCTCCTGATCGCTGGCCTGGCCGCGGCGATGGGTATCGCGACGTTCGCTTACCTGGCTCTCACGGTCTATTTTGGGTTCCTCATCGGTGCCAAGGTCGTGACAAGTTTTGTCGCGCGTCAGGAGGAACCCGCCCGTGATCGGCTTGGTGATGGCGGCCGGCGCAAGCCGTCGGCTGCGTCCTGATACCGACCACATGCCCAAGACGCTGCTGCCGGTCGACGGAGATGTAACGATCTTGGACATCGCCCTGAAGAACCTGGCCGCGGTAGGCCTGACCGACATCGTCGTCCTGGTGGGATACGCCGCGGTCGCGGTGGCCGACCGCGTGCCGGCGCTGCAGCGCAGGCATGGCGTGGCAATCGAGCTAGTGCACAACGAGCGGGCAGAGGACTGGAACAACGCTTATTCGCTGTGGCTGGCCCGTGCGCACTTTGGCAACGGCGTGCTGCTGGTCAACGGCGACACCGTGCACCCGGTCAGCGTCGAGCAAACGCTGCTCGCCGCGAGCGCGGCTGATCAGGGAGCGGACCTCATACTCGCGCTGGACGACGCCAAGCAGCTTGCCGACGAGGAGATGAAGGTCATACTCGACGAGCGCCGTCTGATGACCAGGATCAGCAAGCTGATTGACCCGGCTGAGGCCGACGGCGAGTACATCGGCGCGACTTTGATCAAGCCGGGAGCGGCTGACGCACTTGCCGGCGCGCTGGAAAGCACCTGGAAGTCCGATCCCGCCCGGTACTACGAGGATGGCTATCAGGAACTGGCCGACCGGGGTGGCGCCGTGGCCGTGGCGCCGATCGGCGCCGTCGAGTGGGTCGAGGTGGATGATCACCGGGACCTGAAGCGAGCCAGGGAGATTGCCGGGCGCTGCTAGGGTCGAGCCTGCTTGCCTGCTCTGCTCGCTCACGGGATACCCGCTCGCTCAGGGAGACATATGCCGCTACTGGCCCGGATGCTGCCTTCGCCGCTCGTTATCGATGTCCGGCGGGGAGCAATCGGCAGCCTGGGGGCGCTGCTCGCCGACCACCGGATCGCGACCGAGGGCCGGGTGGCTGTCGCGGTGGGCCCGGGGCAGGGAGACCGCATCGCCGCGGAGCTGACGATCACGGCGGCCGAGATCTTCCGGGTCCCCGACCATACGCACGCCGCCGCCGCGACCCTCGGCCAGCAGCTGCGCGCCGGGTCGTACGAGGCGGTCGCCGGAATCGGCGGCGGCGGCACCATAGACGTGACGAAGTTCGCGGCGCACATGGCCGGGATCCCGATGGTCGCCGTTGCCACCAGTTTGTCGCACGACGGCATCTGCTCGCCGATGAGCACGCTCCGGCATGAATCAGGCACTGGCTCGTACGGCGTAGCGATGCCGGTTGCCGTGATCGTCGACCTTGACCGGGTTCGCACCGCGCCCGGCTCGCTGGCCACGGCCGGGGTCGGCGACGTTCTCGCTGACCTGTCCGCAATAGCCGACTGGGAGCTCGCGGCCGCGGACCTCGGAGAGAAGGTCGACGGCTTGGCCGTCGCCATGGCCAGGTCGGCTGCCCAGGCAGTGCTGCACCAGCCAGGGCACGCCAAGTCCGACGAGTTCCTCACGGTGCTAGCCGAGGCGCTGATCATGTCCGGGATGGCGATGGCTGTCGCGGGGTCAAGCCGCCCGGGCAGCGGCGGTGAGCACGAGATCATGCACGCCATCAACGACCTTTTTCCGGGAACGGGCAGTCACGGCGAACTCGCCGGGGTAGGCACACTGTTTTGCACCTACCTGCGGGGCGATGTGGCGCAAGCCGGACAGGTCGCCGCCTGCCTGGGCAGACACCAGCTGCCGCGCACCCCGGCCGATCTGGGCATGACTGACGAGGATTTCGCCGCCGCTGTCCGCTATGCGCCGAAGACACGACCGGGCCGCTACACAGTCCTGGAGCGGCTGCAGCTCACCGAAGCCGAGATTCTTGGCCGGCTGGCTGACTTCGTCAAGGTAGTGGCCGGCTGACCGGCCACTACCACTGCCGCGGCGGGTACCGCTCCGGTCAGCCCGAGGCGTAGCCCGCGCCGGGCTTGAACTTCCAGCCGAGTACCTGACCTATCCGGGTATCAGGCTCGCCGAACAGCCCGATCAGGAACCTGCCAAGCGTGCTGCTCGGCGAGGTCGCAGCGACGACCGCGTTGGGCTTCCAGCCGGCCAGGTCGGCCTGGATCTGGGCCGGCGACGGCTCGACCGCCAGGCCTAGCTGGGGGTCATAGAGATCATCGATGTAGTAAGAGGTCGGCGTCATACCCGCTCGCCCGGCCCGCCCGACATTGCCTGGCTGGTCCGGCGCGATGAAGTCGCCGCCGATCATCGTGGCGGGATAGCCGCTCACCGCCTGCCAGCGCATGACCTGCGAGACGCCCGCGTACGGGAACGGGGCGAGCAGGACCCTCGCGTCAGATGGCAGGTGCAGCGCCGTGAAGGTAGCCGTGTAGCCAGCTGGCAGCTGGCTGGTCGGAGAGGTGTCGTACGGCGCAGGCACGAGCGGCAGCAGCGCGATCCCGGCAATGGCCGTGGCGATAAGGCTTCCGTTGCGCCACCTCGAGAACGGAGCGATCTTGCCGCTGCGGGCCAGGTCGAGCGAGAAGGCGAGCACGGCGGCAGCACCGGCGTCGGCCAGGATGCAGAGCCGGTCCGCCACCATGGCGTCGAGCAACGGGAGGTGCTGGACGGCCCCCCAGGGCAGCAGCCAGCCCGGCAGGGTGAATACGCCGGACCGGATCGGCGTGGCGCCCATTCCCAGCCACTCCAGCAGGATGACGGTGAGACCGGCCACCCGGATCGGCAGGTACTTCCAGAAATAGACGATCGCGGCCAGCAGCACGATGATCAGCGGCACACCGAGATAGGCGAGGTACTCGGGCAGCGGCTGCGGATAGTAATTCGCGATGTTGCCGGTGGCGTGCGTGTGCAGCAGTACGAGGCTGGACGGGTTGATGAACGCGTACGGGAGCGTCCCGAGGTTGGTCTTATGGCTCTGATAGTTGATGATCACCGTCGCGCCGCCGTGCGCGCTGACGCCGTGGAACTGCACCCACAGTCCCCGCGCGCACAGGACCAGCGCGATGACGCCGGCCGTAACCAGGCCGGCCAGCAGCGGCCGGATCCGGCTCAGCGCCTGGCGGGGCCGGCACAATACAAGTACGAGGAGCAGAACGACCGTCGCGATAACGGTGTCGACCAGTGCTTCCTCGCTGACGAAGAACTGCGCCGCGACCAGCAATCCGATCCAGATGCCGTTCCGCAGGGCAGTGCCCCGGCCGGTGACCAGGCGCAGCACCCGGTCGATGATGAGCGGCGGCAAGATCGCGAGGACCAGGGAATAGTGGCCGATCCCGGAGTCCACCAGGGCAGGCGAGAATCCGTAAAGCCCGCCGCCGAGGAACGCTGCCAGCTGGCTGGCCTGCCAGCGGCGCAGCACGTAGTACATGCTGGCAGCCGAGCCCGCGAACCCGATGACTAGCAGGGAGGTCAGGCCAACCTGCGGACCGAATAGCGCGGTGACCGGCGCGACGAGGATGCCGGGCAGCAGCAGCGACGTGTTCCACATCAGGTTGACGCTGTGCGGCGCGTTCATCACCGTGGTGCTCAGAGCCGGCAGCCGGAAGTGCTCGATGGCGGTCGCGGCGTACCGGAGGAACCAGGTGGCCTGGTCGACGTCCTGAGGGTCGCCGGACTGGTAGTAGGCAGTCGGATGGAACCACAAGGTCATGGTGGCCCAGAAGCCGCCGATGAGATACGCGGCGAGGATGAAGGCGAGCCGGTGGCCCGGCCTGGGCAACAGCCTTGCGGGCAGGCTCTGCCGCGCCTCCGCCACTTCCGGGGCAAGTCTCGTCACCGACGCCCTCTCGGTGATTTCAGGCCAGTTCCCGGCGGTAGGTTTCACTCGTCACGCTCAATCGATTCACTAGCGGCACACGCGGGCAACGCGGTAAAGGTTACGCAATCCCTCAGCCATCAACGCGTCAGCTCAGGAAGCGTGGACTTGGCTTAACTACGATTTCCGCATGCCCCGCACTCTGAGCAGCGCAAACGTAGTCGTTAGTATACGGTAGGTCCACAGCGACTCGGGTGATTAGCCGTTGTCACATACTTGACCATGCTACGAAGGTCCCAAACTGCCCTGACGCGGTTAGCAAGACGGTCCGGTAGGTAGGCTCTGAGGGCTGCCATAGCCCCTAAACGGGAGTCGTTCGTGCATGACCTGAAGGTAAGCGGCCGGCCGGCACCGCTAACTGGCCAACCTAAGCGCAACCTGACCAGCCCTGACAGCCGCTTCTGGCTAGTCCTGGTGTCAGCCGCATTCCTAGCCGCCGAACTGACCCCGGCGCTGCTGCGGATGCCACTTGGCGCGGACGAGATTACCTATATCGCGCGAACTAGCGCGCACGCCTCAGCCATATCCCTTCCGCCAGTGCACGGCCAGGGGATGGGCCTGATGGCCGCCCCTGTGACTTTGTTCACTACGTCGCTCACAGCAATCCGCATCTGGATGTCTGTCCTCTCGGCGGTCGGCCTGTTCCTGGCTGTGCTGTGCTGGCGCGGCTTGCGGCCCATGTGGGTGCTGGCCCTCGCCGAACTGGTCCTGGCGAGCCTGGCCATCACGCAGAACAGCGGCGTGCAGATCTACCCCGACTGGTGGGGTGCGCTCGGCCTGCTCGCGCTCACCGGACTGTTCCTGAAAGCGGTCAACCGAACGATGCGTCCCCGCGTCGTACTACCGCTCATCGGGTTCGTCAGCCTCGTCATCGTCCTGTTGCGGCCGCAGAACGTCGTGTTCCTCATGGGCCCGGTCATCCTTGCCTGCCTGGTGGTAAGGGGCTGGCGGAATTTCCGGGTGCTGGCCGCGATGGCGATCGGGACCGCGCTCGGCTTCGCAGAGTGGCTGGTCGGGGCTTACCTCTGGTTCGGCGGCCTGACGGAGCGAATCAACCTCGCCGGACAGGAGCCGCCGCCCCTGCACCTGTACTTCGCCCTGCTCACTCAGGTGAGGTACATGAATGGCTCGTGGTACTGCAGCACGGGTTGCAGCCAATGGGCCGTGCCGGCCGAGACGCCCTGGTGGATCGCGTTCCTGGCGGTCGCCATTCTCGGCCTGTGGGTAGCCTGGCACCGCAGCGCGATGAAGGCGTCGTCGGTGCTGGCCGGAGCCTCCGCGCTGTGGGTGTTCCTGCTTTACGCGTTCCTGGTGCCGTTCGGGGCACCGCGCTACCTGCTGCCCACCTATGCGCTGATGTCAATCCTGGTAGCGGACGGGATCGTCTGGGCGGTCACCGAGTCGCGCTGGCGAAGGGTCAGCGAGTCGCGCTGGCGGAAGATAGTGGCGGCGGCCGCCTGCCTGTTCCTGCTGGGCGGGATCGTCTCACAGCGAGTCATCCTTCAGCACCAGGCCGCCTATCAGTCGGTCACCAGGCAGTTCCAGGCTGAGGCCCAGGAACTGAGGAAGATCGGCGTCCACCCGCCGTGCGTGCTTGATAACACCTCGATCGCCTACTATCTCGGGTGTTCCGCGCCCTGGACAACCACCGGATCGGACCTTCAGGCGGTGACGGCGTTCGTGCAAAACCACACCTCCCAGGGCCTGAAGCACTGGCGGTTCCTGGAGTTGCCTGCGCCTGAGCCTGGCGACTTCCCGCCGGTCGTCTTCTTGCCGGCCACCAACCCGGTATTCAGAAGTCCGCAGAGCATCGCTCACGCTCAGACAGAGTTCGCGCGCATCGGCACCGCGTTCAACATTTCCGGCAGCTAGCTACCTCGAGTAGCGGGCGCGGGCGGCTGGCTACGAGCCGCCGAGCGGGCCGGCGAATGC
>Ga0335072_10010874_pt1 | contig 13067 bp, 12 predicted proteins | sample Lox_Sample_21_FD_206725 | JGI IMG/M metagenome (GOLD analysis project Ga0335072, IMG submission 206725) | Soil microbial communities from Loxahatchee National Wildlife Refuge, Florida, United States - Lox_Sample_2.1 | ecosystem: Environmental > Terrestrial > Soil > Wetlands | place: USA...
CGCCGGTTCCAGCGGATCGAACGCGTGTGAGCCGATGGAATAGTTCCGCCGCCAACGCGTTCGCGGCACTGCGGGGGCTGACTGATCGAGACTCCGTCACCGCCAGGTGGCCCAGGGTCACAACATTCTGGTTCGAAAGGAAATCCAAGCTGCCGTAAGCAGCCGCTGCCTCGGCCGCAACCCGCCCGAACGCCTGACACATGATTGCGCCGCCGCGACCGTCCAAGGCGAGCGCAACGTGGTTCCAGGTACTCGGCCGCGCGGCCAGCCGAGTACCAGTGAGCGGAGCCAGAGCACGGATGCAACAGGACAGGGACAGGGAACCGGCCTGCGCCGCGGGAGCTCGCGAGAGGGTCGGCCACGGGGCGGCGCGTGGCCGGAGCAACCAGGCGACCCGGTTTTTCAATGCGGTGCGACCGACACCTGTCCGGCAAGCGAGGCGCGGCACCGAGCGACAAAAGAAGAGAAACGTCAAGATGGAACGATGTGCCCAACGTCCCTGCGCCGCCGGACTTCGTCCCCGCCCCGGATTGCCGCAACCCCCTACGTTGCCACGACCACCGATCGGCTTGGTTGATGCAGATCAATGTGATTCGCACCGGAACTTGAGTTCATCGCGCCATGCCAGACCGGATGACAATGCGCGCTAGATCGGCAGCTCAACTGCGGCGCATGGCCCAGCAGGTCCGCTCCGCCGCCAGGCGTCAACCGCAGAAGGCGCCATCTCTGCTGCGCCGCGCCGAGCGATATGAAACGCTCGCCGCGATCCGGGAAGGGGTTGAGGCGTACTGGGCGGCGGATCAGATCGAGAGCAGTACGTAGCGCGATCAAACCGATAGTGCGGGGACCGCGCCTGAGCTCGGCAGGCCTGACCAGCCCGAGCATGTCGCACCGCAGCAGGGGCCGGCGAACCCTGTGCCGGGCCGCATCGGGCGGAACGCCACGCCGCGTTCCGCCCAGTGGATGTCAGGCCTCCACCACCTTCTGGGTCTGCGCTCCGAGACCTTCAACAGACAACTTCATCGTGTCGCCTACCTTCAGGAATATCGGCTCCGGCTTCACGCCCGACCCGACGCCCGGCGGCGTGCCGGTGGCGATGACATCGCCCGCATGCAGCGTGATGAAGTGGCTGACATAGGAGACAAGCTTGCGCACGCCGAAGATCATCGTCTTGGTGGTGCCGTTCTGCATGCGCTTGCCGTTCACCTCCGTCCACAACGGCAGCGCCTGTGGATCGGGGACCTCATCCTTGGTCACCACCCAGGGGCCGGTCGGGCCGAACGTGTCGCAGCCCTTGCCCTTATCCCAGGTTCCGGCACGCTCGAGCTGGAATTCGCGCTCCGATACGTCATTGCACACGCAATAGCCCGCGACGTAGTCGAACGAGTCATGCTCTGGCACGTAACGCGCCGTCTTGCCGATGACGATGCCGAGCTCGACCTCCCAGTCCAGCTTCTTCGAACCGCGCGGCATTTTCACATTGTCATTCGGACCGCACAGCGCGCCGAGCGACTTCAGGAAGATGATCGGCTCCTTCGGAAGCGGCATGCCGGCTTCTGCCGCGTGATCGGCGTAGTTCAGGCCGATGCAGACGTAGTTCACCGGCCGTGCAACGCAGGAACCCAGGCGCACACTGGGATCGACCTTCGGCAGTGTGTTCGGATCGATGCCGGCGATCATCTTCAGGGCCGCATCGGACAGCGCGAAGCCGTCGATGTCACGCACCACGGAGGAGAGGCAGCGGATGGTGCCGTCCTTATCGAGCAAGGCGGGCTTCTCGGCGCCCGGAGGGCCATAGCGCAGCAGTTTCATGACGTTCTCCTGTGGGTTTTCCTGAAGACGCGGCAGGCGGCGATGGAGAGCACCCTGCCTGGCGATCGGCCGGGCGTGTCGATACGAGGTTTTGGCGGGGGACGGAAGGGTGCGCCGAGTGAATGGTGCCGGGTCCCTGCAAGTCTCGTCCGGGCACGCCGTAACGGTAATGAATGGATCGGCCGCCATACGTTGTTGGAACTGCGCGCGGCGCGCGGCGAAACTTGTGCATATTCGCCATTGTCAACGCAATCGCCGTCACGCCAAGTTGCCGCCTTGCCGCGCCTCGCTTCAAGGCTCAACCCGGCGGGAAGCGCGGCTGAGGCCAACCGCAACCAGCACCGCCACCGGCAACAGTGCCGCCAGCCGATACACCTGCTGGAATCCAGCCAGGAACGCCGCGTCATCTCCCATTCCGGTCGCCGCCGCACGCGCGCGCAACGTCTGGAATCCGAGCATCAGAACAGTGGCGCCGGCAACGATCCCCAGGGTGCGTGTCATCATTACCAAACTGCCCGCGACACCCCGTTGCTCCCGCGGCAGTGTGGCGGCGGCAATGTCGAAATATGCTACCTGGAACAATCCAAGTCCGGCCCCCTGCACGAACATCCAAACGCCAAATACCACCAGATTGGGTGATGGCCCTGCAGTGCTCATCAGCACCTGCCCCACCGCGGTAGCGGCGGCGCCTGTCATGACGAGGCGCCGAGGCGGCAGGTTTGCGGCCAGGCGCCCGGCGACCGGTGCGGCCAGCATCGTACCGAGGCTCGCCACCGCCAGCATCAATCCCTCCTGCGGTGCGGTCAGGCCCGCGACGCGCACCAGAAAGAACGGCGCCAGCAGCGGCACGGAAAAGCCCGTGAGGCTGACGGCCACGTTGCCGGCGTTCAGCAGTGCGAAATTCGCATCGCGGAAGCAGCCCAGATCGATGATTGGAAACGCGGCGCGGCGTTCGCGGAAGACGAAGCCGATTCCCGCCGCCACCGACACGGCGAGGAACGGCCATGCATTGCCGTTCCTAAGTCCATTTAGCCCGAGCAACAATGCGGCCGTCGACAAGACCAGCAATATTGCTCCGACGGCGTCGAAACTCTCGCGTGGGCCGGTCGGGGTCGCCACGGGCAAGCTCCAGGCCAACGCGAAGGCAGCGAGCGATAAAGGCGCGCGGAACCAGAACACGGCTGGCCAGCCGAACCAGGCTACCAGAATGCCGGCGAGCACGGACCCGGCCGCGCTGCCGGCACCGAATACCATCGTGTAGACGCCGAGGATTCGGGCGCGTTGGGCTTCCGGGTAAAGTCCGGTGGCAAGTGCCGGCCCGCAGGACAACGCCAGCGCCGCGCCCACGCCCTGCGCCACCCGCGCGAGCAATAACAGTGGATAGGTGGGGGCTGCGGCGCACCCCAGGAACGCGACGGCGCTGCAGCCGCTGCCCAGCAGAAAAACGCGGCGGTGTCCGAGCATGTCGCCAAGCCTGCCGAACACCAGCATCAGTGCCGCATACGTCAGTGTGTATGCGATGACGACCCATTGGATTGCCGGAATCGGCAGGGTGAATGCCCTTATGATCGCCGGAAAGGCGACATTGACTGCCGAGTCGAATGGCACGACCAGCGTGCCGAGAGACACGATAGCCACTCCCCAAGCTGGGCGAACAACATGGGTCTGGTTCATGCCAGCGGACGCTTCCGGTCATCCGGCAATAGCGGAGACTCTTTCTATTCACGTCCCTGCCGGGGCGGGGACAACACGAACGCCGCGGCCACGGGCTTCGCGTCTGCGACGAAATTACCCTGCAACGTCGTTCGAGGTGGCGCGCCGCTGCTCAGAAAAAAGCCAAGCACGTTGCACACGGCCTGGCTGGTACCGACGTCGCTGGCGGGTTCAGACCGCCTTTTTCAGCGTGGGCGAGGCCTTGAAGCGGACGGTCTTGCCGGCCTTCACCTTGATCGATTCTCCGGTACGCGGGTTCAACCCCTTGCGCGCCTTGGTCTTGCGAACGGTGAAAGTGCCGAAGCTCGGCAGCGTGAATTTTCCTGACTTCTTCAGCTCCTTGACGATGGCGTCCATCACCGCGCCCGCGGTGCGGTTGGCGGCGGCACCGGTCAACTCAGCGGATTCCTGGATCACCTGGGCGAGGAAGGCTTTCGACATGTTCTCTCCTTATATTCGCGGCGTCTCTGACGCGGCGCCCCCAACCGAGACCATCGCACCGCGTCTCCCCTTGGTCACGGCGCCGTACTATAGGATTGTCGGTCGATTCGCCGCGTCGTTGCAACGGTTTTATCGTTGTCAACGACGTTCCGCCAGCCTGTCGAAAGCATTTTTCGACGAAAAAACCCTCTCCCGCACAGGCGGGAGAGGGCCGAGGCCAGGACGACAGGCTTAAAGTCCAGCCTGCGACACGAACTTTGTCACCAGGTACGCCTCGATCGCTTCCGAGCCGCCTTCCGAGCCATAGCCCGAATCCTTCACCCCGCCGAACGGTACTTCGGGCAGGGCCAGCCCGTGATGGTTGATCGACATCATGCCGGATTCCACTGCTGCGGCGATCGCCGTCGCGGTCTTCGCCGAGCGCGTGTAGGCATAAGCCGCCAATCCATAGGGCAGCCGATTCGCCTCAGTCACCACCTCATCGAAATCATGGAACGGCGCGATCACCGCCAGCGGACCGAACGGCTCTTCGTTCATCACCCGCGCATCCTTGGGAACATCCGTCAGCACCGTCGGCTCGAAGAAATTGCCTTTGTTGCCGATGCGGCTCCCGCCGGTGCGTAGGTTGGAACCGCGCTGCACCGCGTCGGCGATGAACCCCTCCATCGCGGCAACGCGCCGCGTGTTGGCAAGCGGCCCCATCGTGGTGCCCTGTGCCAGCCCGTCGCCCACCTTCACCTTTTTTGCATAGCCGACGAACTGATCAACGAATTGCTCGTACACCTTCTCCTGGATCAGGAATCGCGTGGGCGAGATGCAAACCTGGCCGGCGTTGCGGAACTTGTTGGCGGACAGCAGTTTGCTTGCCGCGTCCACGTCGGCGTCATCGAATACGATCGCCGGGGCGTGCCCGCCCAGTTCCATCGTTGCCCGCTTCATATGCGCGCCGGCCAGCGCGGCGAGATGCTTGCCGATCGCGGTCGAGCCGGTGAACGAGATCTTGCGGATCACCGGATGCGGAATGAGGTATTCGGAGATCTCGGCCGGCACGCCATAAACCAGGTTCACCACGCCGGCCGGCACGCCCGCATCGACGAAGCAGCGGATCAGTTCGGCCGGCGAGGCGGGCGTTTCCTCCGGCGCCTTCACGATGATAGAGCACCCGGTGGCAAGCGCGGCTGACAGCTTGCGCACCACCTGGTTGATCGGGAAGTTCCACGGCGTGAACGCGGCGACCGGGCCGACCGGCTCCTTGATCACGAGCTGATAGATACCCTCGGCGCGGGCCGGCACGACACGGCCGTAGGCGCGGCGGGCTTCCTCGGCAAACCAGTCGATCACGTCGGCGCCGGCCAGCGTTTCGCCCTTCGCCTCCACCAGCGGCTTGCCTTGTTCCAGCGTCATCAGGCGGGCGATGTCGTCGGCGCGCTCGCGCAGCAAATTGGCGGCCTTGCGCATCAGCTTGCTGCGGTCGAAGGCCGAAACCTTGCGCCAGACGTGAAAGCCCTTCTCCGCGGCTTCGAGTGCCCGGTCGAGGTCGGCGGTATCGGCATGCGCGACGGTGCCGTTCACCTCGCCGGTCGCCGGGTTGAGCACTTCGAGGGTGCGGCCGCCGGACGCAGGCGTCCATTGGCCGCCAATCAGCAGCGAGACGTTCGGGTACATGGTTTTCCGTCCTCCATGTCTAAGCTCGGGCCGCGATGTAGCTCAGCGCTCGCGCAGGGGAAACCGCGGCTGGCGAATGGCTAATCGGCGTCCGACCATTCCACCTTGCCGATCTCCGGCCGCGCCGAAAGATCGCGCACCAGAGCGCTCGACCAAGCGGGGTAGGCACCGCGGTAAACGCCATGGCAGACGATATGCGTTGCGCCATCGCTCGCCGTTCCCACCTGCCGCGACCGCAGCGAAAAACCGCGCTCGTCCAGCAAGCCGTACAGCATTTGCTCGCCGGTGTCCGCCGCTGCGAAGGCGCTCCCCGCCGCGAACGTGACGCAAAGTGTGCCACGCCGGCCCCTCACCACGCCTCGCTCGGCATATTTCATCGCCCACAATGCCAACAACGCCAGCGCCGTCGCGACCGTACCAAGACCGAGCTCGCCGCCGCCGAAACAGAGCCCGATGACCGTCGTGATCCAGATGGTCGCCGCCGAGGTGATGCCGCGCACCATCTCGCCGCGGCGCAGAATGACCCCTGCCCCGATGAAGCCGACACCGCTCAGGATACCGAGCGGCAGGCGCATGATGTCCTCGCGCACGATCGCGTTGTGGGTGTCGACGGTATGAAGCGTCAGCCAGTGCGCCTGGATCATCGCCACCGACGCGGCGAGCGCGATCAGCACCGTGGTGCGCAGGCCGGCGGGATGCGCTTGCTCATCGCGGTCCAGTCCGATCAGCGCGCCCGCGAGCAATGTGAGCCCCAGCCGGACGAAGATGTCGCTCCAGGTCAGGGTTGGACCCATCGGCGGTGCCTAGGACCAGAAGCGTTGCTCGTGCTGGAACTTTCGCCACCGCCTTGGCAGATCGTGCAAGGCGTCCTGCCGGCGCGCGGTCAGGAGGCATGCCAGCGCGCTCAGTGCCGGCGCAAGATCTGTGTGCCGCTCCGCGAGGCGTTCCGCCAACCCGGTGGCCGCAACGGTGTCGCTGATGTCGCCCAGCGTCTGCTGCAGTTTCTTGCAGCGATGGAGATAGGATTCGACCGCCTTGCGCGGATAGGCACCGGCGACGTAGTCGCTGGCGTAGCGCAACTTCTTCAGCGACTTGCGCAACGCGTGGCGATCCGCGTCGGAGCCATCGTCGATGTGCCTGCCGCGATGCTCCACCTTGTCTGCCAGGCGATCGAGCAAATCCGGGCACAGCCTTGAGATTGGCCGATGCAGCGCATGATCTCCGAGCAAATTCGCAGCGGTGCATCCTTGCTCCGCCCATGCGGCAAGCCCGAGTACCAGTGCGGTAAAATCGGGCGCGCCGATCGCCTGCGTCACCGCCCGGTATGCAGCCTCGCGACATGCCTCTGCCGGCTGGCGCAGCAGGCTGCCCCACCCCGCGGTGTCCCTGGCAGTCATGTCCGGCAGGATTTGCCGGCAGAACACGTCCCAACCGCGAGCTTCTCCGAACACGCGCCCGATGCGGCGCAGTTCCGCTTGGAAACGAGCCAGGGCATGTCGTTCCAGATGTGGCTGGAACAATGCCAGCCCGGCGCGTAGCCGGCGGACGGCGACACGCATCTGGTGCAGGCCCTCGGCATTTCCGGCCAGCGCCGCGGGACGATTGACCAGCAGATGATGCAGGCCGACCGCCATGATCTCGCGGAACGCGCCGGCGCCGGGCGTGCCGGATGCCAGTGCGACGTGCGCCGCCTTGCTCGGTCCCGCTTGCGCGCCCCGCCGCAGACGAAAGCCGCGCTCGGATTTGGCCGCGGTCTCGATGGTCAGCGGCATGGATGCGTGCAGTTGCAGCGCGAGACGATACAGCGCGCCGGCATTGCCTCGCCGCAGCTCCAGTTCCAGTTCGCGCACCGGCTCACGCGCGTTCCCGGCGATGATCCAGCCCGCGTCGAATGCCGCCTCGATCTCCGTGCCGTCGTCGAGCCGCAGCATCCGCGACGTGCGATCGATTTCGGTTGTCACGACTGGCCGCAGATCGAGGCCGGCCGGGAGCCTGTCCGCTATCGGGGTTCGTGCGAGCAAGGACGCATCGGGCAGATCATCGTCGACGGGCCATTCCCATTCCCCGCGATCGGCGGCAATTCCCGCCCGCCCTGCCGCCTTCACGGTCTGCACGTGGGTCCCGTCATTGCGTCGCACGCGGAGCGCCACGCCGTTGCGCGCGAGCGTCTCGCCCACGGTATCGTAATAGGTGCTGACCTGATGTTTCCGCCGGGCATCGGGTCCCGACAGGCCCAGCACCGGATGATCCAGCAGCATCCCGGCCGCGCCCTCGGGCACCGCCAGTTTCAGCTCTTGCTCACGATCGGAAGTTCTGTCGGTCGGCATGGGCGCACAACGCATGAGCAGCGGCCTTTGCCCCGGCGGCCGGCTTCACAGCCACGTGGCGGGGATCAGCCGGGGAGGTCTTCCTCCAGAATGGTGATGTGGAGCGAGAAGGAAACCTCGCCGTCCTCGTCGTCCCGGTGCAGGGTCCCGAGGAACTCCTTGCCGGCACGCACCTCCACCGAGGCGCCGCGGGTCTTCGGTACCTCGATGCGGATCCGGTCGCTGCCAAGCGTGGAGCGGAGGTAGGCTTCCACCCGGGCAATGTCCGATGGCTTCATCATCGCGCCTCTCTCGCATGAACGGTCATGCGGTACCTACGGTTCCGCCGCCGCGGAGTTCGATTTCCGTCACCCGGTCGCGCAGCCGCGCCTCCAGCAGATCGGCCAACCGGCCGGCGGTCTGCGGGGACTGGCCCGATCGCGCGATGCCGGCGAGGTACATGGCGCGCAAATGGCGGATCCAGCCGTCGCGATGGGCTCGCGGCTGCGCGATCACTTCCATCGCGAGGCGCTGGGTGGCGCCGTCGTAATCGACCAGCCGCAGGATCGCGTGCAGCGTTCGAGGGGAAAGGTTCATGCCGGGCGTCTACCACAGCCGAAGCGGCGGAGCGATACGCTGTCCGGACAAAGCAGCCGGGCGATCACATATCCTGGAAGTCGGATTGTCCTCGCCTATCCGGTCTTGGGGCGCCAACCAAGCGTGACCGGCATGGCGCGATACGAGTCCAGCCCTCGCCCGAGCGGCGCTGCCTGGCCGGGCAGTGCCTGCGGCATGACACGCATGCCGCCCTCGCGTCGGACCGGAGGCACGAACAATCCCCCGCTGAACGGAGTGCCCCAGTTGCGCACCAGGGCCACGGCGGGCGCGTCACCCTCCAACCGTTGCTCCTCCGGCCATGCGGCCATGACCTTTTGCTCGTAGGCGTCACCGAGGGCCGGGGTGGCCGAGTGATACATTGCGGTCGCTGCCGGCCAGGAACCGGTCTGGCCGCGCAGTTCCACCAGGAAGCGGGCGGCGTAGTCGGCGTTCGCCATCGGATCGAAGGCTTGCTCCAGGCTGGCAAAGGCCTCCGGATGATGCTGCAGGTTCACCTGCATGCACCCGACATCGATCGAATGCCCGCCCTGCGCCTGCAACGCCCTCACCGCGGCGATGGCCTGCGCCTTGGTGTCGTAAAACGTGCCCTGTCCGTCGGCGTCCACGGTCCAGGGCCAGGGGTGCCAGCCGCCGCTGACCGGATCGCGGCGCCCGCTTTCCACCCGGCCGACGGCCGCCATCAGACTGGCGGGGACGCCATGTGCCCGTGCGGCCATGGCGATCGCCTGCCGGCACAAGAGCCCCACGGGCTGGGTCAACGGCGGTGTGGCGATCGGTTCCGCGCGCAGGGCGGTGACAGAGAGGCAGAAAAGCGCGGCGAGGCGAAGCAGCGGGCGCATGTCGCGGAGGGTAGCCGCAAAGGATGAACGGATGGTTGACAACCCGTGCGTCAAGTTCGGCGTTGCGGCGCCATGAGCCCGGCCGCCGGGTGCTTCCGGTCCGCAAGCCTTGCGCGGGCCGCGCCCTGGCCACGCGGGACGATGGCTTGCCCAACGCCGCGCCAGGGCAATCACGCCCTGCCATGGCGGGGTGATGCCTCGTCTGACGCACTACGCAGGACGGGGAGCCGTGGCATCCTCCCGGATCATCGCGGCCCCCTTCTCCGCGATCATGATCGTCGGCGCATTGGTGTTGCCCGTCGTCAGCGTCGGCATCACCGAGGCGTCGATCACGCGCAGCCCTGCGATTCCATGCACGCAGAGGCGTGCGTCCACCACCGTCGACGGTCCTTCGCCCATGCGGCACGTGCCCACGGGATGGAAAATCGTCGTGCCGAAACGGCGCGCATGATCTGTCAGGTCGGCATCGGACTCGCAGTCGGGCCCCGGCAGGGTCTCCGCAACGCTGTGCCGCGCCATCGCGGGCTGCCCCAATATCCGGCGCGTGATGCGCGTACCGGCGATCAGCACACGCGCGTCATTGGAATTCGACAAATAGTTCGGCCTGATGGCAGGTGCGGCGAACGGATCGGGCGACTGCGCCATGATGGAGCCGCGACTGTCGGGCCGTACCGGGCAGATCGCCACCGTCATGCCGGGCGCGCGTTCCAACGCGCCGAAACGCGCCGCGTCATAGCTCGCGGGCGTGAACAATAGTTGCAGGTCCGGACTGGCGAGTCCTTCGCGCGAACGGCAGAAGACCTGCGCGCTGGTCACGCCAAATGTCAGCGCACCGCGTCCGGCCAGGGCAAAGCGCGCGGCTTCCACCGCCAGGCGGGGCCCGTGCGCAAGCTGATTGATCGAGATCGCGTTCTTCGCGCGATGCGACACGCGCAGCACATAGTGGTCCTGCAAATTGCCGCCCACACCGGGCAGGTCGTGCAGCACCGGTACACCGATGGCTTGCAGATGCGCCGCGGGGCCGATGCCGGAAATCTGCAGCAGATGCGGGGAGTTCACTGCGCCGCCGCACAGGATGATCTCGCGTGACGCACGTAATTCCCGATCGACGCCGCGCTGGCGGAACGCAACGCCGACGCAGCGGCGGCCTTCGAATAACAGGCGCGTGGCGAGAGCATCCGTTTCTATGCGCAGGTTGGCGCGGGCTTTCGCCACGGCGAGGAACGTGCGTGCGGTGGAGCCTCGGAAGCGTCCGAGGCGGGTCATCTGAGAGTAGCCGACGCCTTCCTGCATGCGTCCATTCAAATCGTGGCTGAGCGGGAAGCCGGCCTGCTGAGCGGCTTCGACGAAACGGTGGGTCAGCGGCAGGATGGTGCGGTAGTCTTCCACTTGCAGCGGACCGCCCTGGCCGCGGTACTCGGGATCGCCGCCCTGCACGTAATGCTCTGATTTGCGGAAATACGGCAGCACATCATCGAAACTCCAGCCGCGGCAGCCCATCTGCGCCCAGCCGTCGAAATCGGCGGGGTTGCCGCGGACGTAGAGCATGCCGTTGATCGAGCTGGAGCCGCCCAGCACTTTTCCCCGCGGCCAATGAATTGCGCGACCGGCGGTGCCAGGCGAGCTATCGGCGCTGTAGTTCCAGTTCACCACCGGATGATGCAGCAGCTTCAGCACCCCGGCCGGAATGTGTATCCACAGATTGCGGTCCGGTGGCCCAGCCTCCAGCAGCACGACGCTTGCGCTGGTCTCCGACAGGCGGCTGGCAATGACACAGCCCGCCGATCCGGCCCCGATCACCACATAGTCCGCGTCCATGCTTCCCCCCTCGGGCGTCCCCTCGGCCACCGCCGGCATGGCGATCATCGCCACCATTCGCGATAGGGCAAGAATACGGGCTTGCCGTTGCGGATGAGCTTAGGCAATTTCCGCGCACGCCGAAGGGGGAAACGATGCGAATCCGTAGCGCGCTGTGGCGGTTGCTGCCCGCCTCGATCTTGGTTGCGATGTCGTGCCTGGCCGTTGCCGACGGCGCTGTCGCCCAGGACAAGACGGTGCAGTTGAAAATGTCGAGCTGGGTGCCACCGGCGCATCCGCTCAATCCTTCGCTGATCGCCTGGGCCGCCGACATCGAGAAGGAGTCGGGCGGCACCATCAAATCCACGCTGTTCCCGTCGGAGCAATTGGGCAAGGCGATGGACCATTATGACATGGCGCGCGACGGCATCGCCGACTTTGCCTATGTCAATCCTGGCTACCAGCCCGGCCGCTTCCCGATCATCGCCGCGGGCGAGCTGCCGTTCCTGATGAGCAACGCCAAGGGCGGATCGGCCGCGCTGGATGCCTGGTACCGCCCCTATGCCGCGACGGAAATGAAGGACGTGCATTTCTGTTTCGCTTTCGTGCTTGACCCCGGCACCTGGCATTCGCGCACCAGGAAAATTGTGTGGCCGTCCGACATCAAGGGCATGAAGATCCGCCCCGCCAATGCAACGCTGGGCGAGTTCGTCACCATGCTGGGCGGCACCAACGTACAGGCCTCGGCGCCTGAGGCACGCGAGGTGCTGGAACGCGGCGTCGCTGACGCCATCACCTTCCCCTGGAACTCCACCATCCTGTTCGGCATCGACAAAGTGGTGAAGTACGACATGGACATGCCGTTCTGGACGGCGACCTTCGTCTGGGTGATGAACAAGGACCGTTATAATGCCATGTCACCGGCGCAGCGCACGGTGATCGATCATCACTGCACCACCGAATGGGCCGAGAAGGTCGCCAGCCCCTGGGCGGATTGGGAGCACTCCGGCCTCGCGAAGATCAAGGCGGAGCCAGGGCACGATGTGTATACGCTGACGCCGGAGCAAGTCGCGGCGTGGCGCAAGGCGGCCGAACCGTTGAAAGCGAAATGGGCCGCGCATGTGCCCAACGCCGACAAGGTTTTTGGCGACCTGCAGGCCGAGCTGAAAAAGCGCGACGCGCTGGTGCAGTGAGCCGGTGAGCGATTCCGAGCAGGAGTTCGCCCGCAAGCACCTTGCGGGTAACGGCGGCACGCGCAGTGCGATGGACCGATTCATCGACGGCATCGAGCTGCTGGCGGCCGCCTTCGTCGGCATCGTTGCCGCCGACATCTTCATCTCGGTGCTGCTGCGATATTTCTTCAGCTACTCCATCCCGGACAGCTACGATTTCGGCAAGCAGCTTCTGGGGATACTGATCTTCTGGGGGATTGCCGCCACCAGCTATCGCGGCACGCACATCACGGTGGATCTGGTCTGGGCCGCGGCGGGGCCTCGCGGCAAGCGCCTCATCGACGTGTTTGCCACGCTGGTGCTGTTGTTCGTCGTCACCGTGCAGACAATGACATTGTTCGACAAGGTGCGCCTGACGCGGGCGGACAATGTCCTGACCTTCGATCTGCGGCTGCCGACCTGGCCGTTCGCTGCAGTGGCCTGGCTTGGGGATGTGTCCGCCGTGCTGCTGATCGCGGTGCGGACCTGGCGGCTGGTGTTTCAGCCGGAGAAGTTCGATGCCAATGCAATCAAGGTGGTTGAGTAAACCTCTCCCGGGCTGCGCTGTTCGCGCAGCCCTGGAGAGGTCAGTACGCGAAGCGTCGAGGGTGAGGGTGATCGGGTCGGCGCGCTGTTTTCTACGCCCCGGGCCGATCACCCTCACC
>Ga0335072_10010875_pt1 | contig 13066 bp, 7 predicted proteins | sample Lox_Sample_21_FD_206725 | JGI IMG/M metagenome (GOLD analysis project Ga0335072, IMG submission 206725) | Soil microbial communities from Loxahatchee National Wildlife Refuge, Florida, United States - Lox_Sample_2.1 | ecosystem: Environmental > Terrestrial > Soil > Wetlands | place: USA: Florida...
GCGCGGCTGGGCAGGTCCAGGGTGCGCTGCTGGGATCGACTCTGCGGTCGTCCCAGGGGGAGTGGAGTGGGGCGGGCTGGGCGCGCACAGTGGCGGCGGTAAGGAGGAGCAGACTTGCGAGGGTGGTGCGCACGGGAACAGGGTACAGGTTTCGAGCGGTAGCCGGTTGCAGGTTTCGGAGAACATGCTTCGGAAAAGCAAGACAAGGTACAGGGTGCAGGGTTCGGGGTGCTCGGCCCGATGCGGCGCAACTGGATCTGCTGCGCCGCGGGTTTTGCGATGCGGACTTACTTTTTGCTGACGACTACGATCCGGAAGGTGCCGGGTTTGGGTTGCGGGCGATGGCCGGGCGCCGCGGGTTCCATTTCGGCGGTGGGCAGGAAGATGGTTTTCGTTTCGCGGTCGAGGCCCATGGTGCGGGCTCCGTCAGCAGTCTTCACGGTTTGCTCCACGACGAAGTGGCCGCTTTTTTCGCCGATGACGGTGAGAGAGCCGTCGCGGCAGCTGGCGAAGGCCTGACCGTTGTCATAGCGTGTGGCGTCGACCCCGGCGCCGATGGGGAGATCGGCCTCAACCTTGCCGGAGATGGTATTCATGACGATCATCTTTTGCGGATTGCGGCAGCCGATGAAGAGGCGGTGATGCTCGCGATCGATGGAAAGGCCGGTGGGATGACCGCCGGGGGCGATAGGCCAGCGCGCGATGACTTTGTTCGTGTGGAGATCGACGACGGCGACGAGGTCTTTGTCCTCAAGATTGACGTAGGCGCGATTGCCGTCGGAGGCGACAAACTCGGGCGCGCCGCCGAGGGGGACCTGTTCGATGTGGCCGGTTTTCGGGTCGATTCCAGGATTGAAGATCATGACAGAGTTGCCGTCGCCTGAGGCAGCGATGACGCGGTTCATGCCTTCGTCATAGATGATGCCGTCGGAATCGGGGACGGTGGGGATGCGCCCGAGGACGGCGTAGGTCTTCATATCGAATACGATGATGGAGCCGTTGCCTCCGCCGTCGGTAATGAAGCCGCGATTCAGTTTCGGCACGAGGGCCACACCGTGAGAGCGGATCTGGCCGGGAATGTCGGCGAGGAGCTTGCCAGTGTTCGTGTCGATGGCCTGCGTGTGGGTGGCGCGGGTGACAAAGAGACGGTGATTTGGTGCATCGACGGTTACGTAATCCCAGCCGCCTTCTCCACCGGGGTGGAAGGTGTTGGTGACCTGCCAGTGTGATTGAGCTGCAAGAGGCAGCGTGCATACGAGCGATGCGACGGCAAAGGCGAAGGCGAGGAAACGGTTCGAGCGCAAGAGGATCCTCCGAAGGAATAAACGACAACAGTTTGCAGGTTACACGGTACAGGTGGCAGGTTTCAGCAAAGACAAAAAAGCCCATGCTGTCTCCGGTTGGGAGATCGGCATGGGCCCTGGTTTGAGGCTGCGGTTTCGTTAGCGGGCGGCGCGGTTGACGTCGTGGTTGATGGTTTCGACGAAGGCGTGGGCAGCGCCGTTATCCGGCATGTGGACCTGGCCGTTGAGGATGGCCGAGAAGTTGACTTCATGGCCGTAGAGCTCGCGGGTTTCGCCGTGGTCCTGGTTCAGCTCAGCACCGTTGAGGGTAGCTCCGGCGTAGGCGCCTTTGGCTTTGGCGTAGACGAGGATGGCGGCGCTGACGCCGGCCGAGGCATCGGCATCGCGACCGACGGGACCGGCAGCGGCGTTGAGGCCGGCGCCGACTTTGAAGTGGCCGGAGTTGAGGGCCTGCATGCCGTCGTCATTCATGATCATCATGACGTAGCCTTCGACTTCGCCGCCGATCTGGAGGCCGAAGCTGGCGCCGGTGAGATCGAAGGGAGCGGGCGGGCTCCAGCGGCCGTCGGCGGTGCGGCAGGTGGCGACGCCGGCGCCGTGCTGGCCGCCGACGACGAAGCCGGCCTTGATCATTTTAGGAATGACGGCGACGCATTTGGCCTTGCGGAGAACGGCGTCGGGGATGCCGGCCTGGGACTGGGGGCCGGTGAGGTCATGCATGATGGTCGTGGCCTGGTTGAGTTCGTTATCGGCGCGATCCTGCGCGAGGGCGGGGATGGAGACGGCGGCGGCAAGAATACTCATGGTGCAGATAGCAATGGTGCGTTTCATGCGGAGGGATCCTTCCTTCGTTGAAGTGAGCTGCTCGGAAACTGAAGGCGCGGTGCGCGGGGCGAATGCGAATCGTATTCGGGATTGATTCCATACCGATGCCGGGCGCGCGTTTTTTGCCCATTCGTTGGACTAGGCGCGACCGAACCGGGTTGTTTAGCAGGCAGTAATACTTTTGGCGCAGGTTGGCATCGGCCTGCGAAGAAGGGTGCCGGTTGCTCGATGTGAGGCGCGGGAGTAGGGTGGGCGACGTGCAAAGTTCAGGGATTCGGGCAACTCTTTGCGGGCTTGCCGTTCTGCTGGTGTGGTGTCCGCCTGCGCCGGCGCAGTTCGCGAGACATGGGTTTGTTCACACGCAGGGCGAGCAACTGGTGGACGGCACCGGGCAACCGCTGCGGCTGAAGGGCATTAACCTGGGAAACTGGTTCGAGGTGGAGGGGTACATGTTCCACTTCGACGGTGGTCCGCAGTCGCCGCGCGAGATCGAGGACTTAACGCGAGATCTGCTGGGCCCTGCGCAGGCCGAGCGATTCTGGCAGCAGTGGCGGGCAAGCTACATTACCGAAGAGGATATGGAGCAGATCGCGAAGATGGGGTTCAACTCGGTGCGCGTACCGCTGCACTGGAAGTTCTTTCAGAGCGATGACGCGGAGGGATTCCGGCTGCTGGATCAGCTGGTTACGTGGGCGCAAAAGGACGGGGTCTACGTGATTCTGGACATGCACTGCGCGCCGGGCGGGCAGACGGGGGCGAATATCGACGACAGCTGGGGCTATCCGTGGCTGTATTCGAGCCCGGAGGCGCAGGCGACGCTGGTGGCGACGTGGACACGGATTGCGCAGCGGTACCGGAACAATCCCGCGGTGCTGGGCTACGACATGCTGAACGAGCCGATTCCCAACTGGCCGTCGCTGGAGAAATTCAATCGCGAACTGGAGCCTGTTTACTGGAAGATAGCGGCGGGGATTCGCAAGGTGGACAAGAACCACGTCCTGATTGCGGGTGGGGCGCAGTGGGACACAAACTTCAGGGTGTTTGGGCCGCCCTTCGATCCGAACCTGATGTACACGCTGCACAAGTACTGGACGCCGACGACGGATACCAGTGTGATCCAGCCGTATCTGGATTTTCGCGCGCACAATCACGTGCCGATCTGGGTAGGCGAAACGGGCGAGAACAACGATGGGTGGGTGGAGAGCTTCCGCAAGACACTGGAGGCGAACGATGTGGGATGGGCGTACTGGACCTACAAGCGAATGGACGCGACTGCATGCGTGGTGACTTTCGATCGCCCGGTGCACTGGGACGAGGTTGTGGCGTTCGCGAAACTGCCGCGGGGAACGGGGGATGCGGAAAAGCGGGATGCGGCGCGGCCTCCGCAGGCCGACATCGATGCGGCGTTTGCGGATTTGCTGAAGAAGATTCAGTTTGCGAACGAGCGGGTGAACCCGGGATACGTCAAGGCTTTGGGGATGAGAGGGGAATAGGGCGTAGGGTGTAGCCGGTAGTGGTAGTACGACGGGGGCAAAACCCCTGGTCCGGGTTGGTGGTGTTGGTTGATTCGCTCTATGCTGCGCTGCGGTTCTCTCCTGCAAACTGCCGGGCGAATTGTTCCATGCGCGCGTAGACATCTTCGCCGGCGAGCGGATGGCCGTGGCCGGGCGCGAGCGTTTTGGGCTGGAGCGCGGCCAGCTTCTGAATCGACTGCGCCGCAATCTTTTCGTCCCATGTGAAGTAAGCCGGCGGCCCGTGGAGTTCGGGGTCCTGGGTGATGGCGGCTTCGAAGAAGGACTCCGGTTTCGTTGTGCAGAAGGCGTCTCCTGCGAGGAGCAGGCGATCAGATGGGCGGAAGAACGAGACATGTCCCGGGGTGTGGCCGGGAGTGTGGATTACCTCCCATCCGGGGAGGGCCGCCGTCGGCTCACCGTCTGCCGGAAGGGCGCGCAGCCGATCCCCCAGATCGACAGGGCCGCGCGGGTAGAGCGGTGAGAGGAGAGTCATGAGTCCGCCGCCGGCTCCCACGTGCGGCGCGGGGTAAGACTTTTGGCCGGTGAGATAGGGGAATTCGAGCGGGTGGGCGTAGACAGGAATCTGCCAGGTCTCGGCCAGCTCGCGCGCGTTGCTGACATGATCGAAATGCCCGTGGGTGAGGACGATCGCGGAGGGGGGAGTGCCGAACTGTTCTTTGGCCCAGCTGCGGATGTAGGTGGCTGAGAAGGGAAGACCGGCGTCGATCAGGGTCCACGTCGTGGTTCCCGGCGTGTGGGAGACGCCATATACGTTGACGAAAAGGATACGCAGACCTCTGAGATCGTCTGCTACATGCGGCAGCGGAATCACGTCCTCGTCAGGAATCGAAATGGAAGCCATTGGGGATCTCCCTCGCAAGTGGCGGCGGCCAAACTCGCCTGCTTGCTGTGGGATGCGAGTCGCCGCTGGGCGCGATCGCCGGGGCTCGTGCGTCGTCGAGACGAAGGCGCCGGGACTGTTCAATTTTGAACAGAGCGGGGCGATTGCGGACACGGAGCGGTGCTCATTGAAACAGTAAACCGTTTAGATTCAGAAGGTTGGTCGCATGCGCGACTGGCGCGCCACATGCAGATTCCTTATCGACTACTCGATCCCGAGGGAATGCATGTTGGCGGATTTCAAGCAGGCTTTGCGGCAGTTATTCAGGGCGCCGGGATTCACGGCGACAGCGGTTATTACGCTCGCTCTGGGGATCGGCGCGAACACGGCGATCTTCAGCGTGGTGAACGCAGTCCTGCGGCATCCGGCTGGGGTGGACCATCCTGAGCAGGTTGCAGTGCTCCACACACGGTACCGGCAATTCACGCTCGACGTTCCGGACGTCTCGGTGCCGATGGAGGCGCTGGCGGGAGGCATGCACGGGCAGGTTGAGGCAGCGGCGCTTGGGCAGCTGTCGAGCTTCAACATCTTCCATGACGGCAAGGCTGAGCATCTGGCGGCGGCGCGCGTGAGCTGGCAGTGGTTCCAGGTATTCGGAGCGCGGCCGATTGTGGGGCGGACGTTCACCTCGGAAGAGGATCAGGCCAATGCCGGGCCGGTGGCGGTGCTGAGCTACGGGTTATGGCAGCGGGTCTTCGGCGGCCGGGCAGACGTTGCAGGGAAGACGATCCTGCTGGACGACACGCCGTACCGGGTGGTGGGGGTGATGCGCAGCGATTTTGCGTGGCCGCGCGGCGCGGAACTGTGGGTGCCGATGGCGCTGCCTCCGAGCGCTTACAACCCGGAAAACGCATTCAACGAGACCTACCACGCGGTGGCGCTGCTGCAGCCGGGGGTTCCGGTGGCGCAGTTCAGCGCGGCGTGGGGAACGGCAGCGTGGGCTGCATTGCGGCGGGGCGAGGGGAGCAAGTTCGCGACCAGCGCGGGATGGGGTGTGTATGCGGCGCCGCTGACGGAGTATGCGGCGGGTCCCCTGCGGACGCCGCTGTTTGTGCTGTCGGTGCTGGTGGGACTGGTGCTGCTGATTGCCGCGGCTAACGTAGCGGGGCTTTTGCTGGCGCGCTCGTCCGCGCGGAGCCGGGAGTTTGCCATTCGGACGGCGCTGGGCGCAAGCGCGGGGCGCGTGGTCCGGCAACTGCTCGTGGAGACTCTTCTGCTGGCGGGCGGCGCGGCGGTGGTGGGAGTCGCGGCAGGTCCCCTGCTGGGCAGGGTGCTTCTGCGTCTGGTTCCGCATGATCTGGCGCGGGGATTCGCCGTTGGATTCGATCCCGGTGTCGTGGCGTTTACGGCAGGAGCCGCGGTGCTGGCGGCGGTGGTGGCGGGCCTCGGTCCGGCGATTACGATGCTGCGGCGTCGCGGGCGGCTGGATCTGCACGAAGGCGGGCGCAGTGGCACGGCATCGGCGGAGAAGCAGCGACTTCGCGGCGCGTTCGTGGTGGCGGAAGTGGCGGCGGCCTTCTTTCTTCTGGCGGGTGCGGGGTTGTTCCTGACGAGCCTGGCCACGCTGCAGAAGGTCGACCCGGGATTCAATCCGCGGAATGTGGAAGCGGCGGGTGTTCAGTATGCGGGGCAGGACTTCCGGAAGAATCAGGCGCGGCAGGCGACGTTTGTGGGCGGGGTGGTCGCGAATCTGGCGGCGCAGCCGGGGGTGAGCGCGGCGGCTGCGGTGGACCCTCTTCCGTTCGATCCCGAGGGTGCAGGATCGTGCTCGTTTGGCATCATCGGGCGACCAACGGCGCCAAACGACCCTGGTCCGCACAGCCAGCTGACGCTGGCGACACCGGACTATCTGCGGGTCATGCAGATTCCGCTGCTGGCGGGCCGGTGGTTCAACGCCGGCGACGTGGCGAGCAGCGAACATGTGGCGGTGATTGACGAGCGGCTGGCTAAAAAATACTGGCCGGGGGAGAGCCCGCTGGGGCAGCACGTCTCGTTTCAGTGCGGCGATCGCGCGAACCCCGCAGTGATCGTGGGAGTGGTTGCAACGGTACGGCTGAGCTCGCTTGAGGAGGACACGAGCGACGGCATGCGGTATTACCCGTTCGCGCAGGGGACCGGCGGCTCGGCAAATTTCCTGGTGCGGACGGGCGGCGATCCGGCACAGATGGCAGCGACGCTCAATCGGGCGATCGCGTCGGTGGATCATTCGCAGGCGGTGGCCAATGTCGTGTCACTGGAGAGGCTGGTGGCGGACTCGCTCGCCGGGCGGAGGCTGATCGTGGAGATGCTGGAGGCCTTTGCCGGACTGGCTTTGCTGCTGGCGGTGGTTGGGATCTATGGGCTGATCAGTTATGTAACAGCGCAACGCACAAATGAAGTGGGCGTGAGGATGGCGCTGGGCGCTCGTCGTGCGGATGTAGTGAGCCTGATCCTGAAGCAGGCGCTGGAGCTGGTAGCTCTGGGGCTGACCATAGGGGCGGCACTGGCGGCGACCGGGGCTGCCCTGCTGCGCCATGCGTTTGCCGGGTTCGGGGGCGGGGTCGCATTCTCTCTTGTGGTTGCGGCTGCGGTGATGCTGGCGGTTGGAGTGCTAGCAGGCGTGATTCCGGCGCTGCGGGCGGCGAGTATCGACCCGATGCAGGCGCTGCGCTCTGAATGAACCAAGTGACGGGGATCGGCGGTCAGGATCAGGGGGCAAACGAAGCAAGCGCGAGCCTGGAGCCGTGAAGCAGTATCAAAGCTGACTGTAACTGTGAAAGGCACAAATGATTCTTACGGATCTGAGACAGGCGTTGCGGCAGTTGCGGAAGGCGCCGGGGTTTACGGCAACGGCGGTGATCACCCTGGCGCTCGGCATTGGCGCGACGACAGCGATCTTCACCCTGGTGGATCAGGTGATGCTGCGGTCGCTGCCGGTGGCGAATCCGGGGCAGCTGTGGCGGATCGGAAACAAGATTCATTGTTGCGGTTGGGGTGGGTGGACGCAGTCGGGAGAGTTCTCGATCTTTTCCTACGATCTCTACAAACTCTTTCGCGATCACACACCGGCGTTTGAGGAACTGGCGGCCTTCGAGGGCGGGAACACGCAGGTGGGTGTGCGCAGCGCGGGCAGCAACGAGCAGGCGCAGACACGCAATGGCGAGTTTGTCTCCGGGAACTTCTTTGAGACCTTCGGAGTGCAGCCGTGGATGGGAAGGTTGCTGACGCCGTCGGACGATCACGTGGGCGCGCCGCCCGTAGCGGTATTGAGTTATCACGCGTGGGAGCTGCGCTATGGCAAAGATGGGGGCGTGGTGGGACGGAGCTACCTGATCAACGGGCATCCGTTCACGGTTGTGGGAGTAGCCGCGCCAGGGTTCTATGGGGCGAAGCTGTCGGGATGGGGCATGCCGGATTTCTGGCTACCGGTGACGACGGAGCCGCTGATCGCCGGACCCGCGACACGGCTGAACAGTCCCAACGAGCATTTCCTGGATTTGATCGGGCGGGTAAAACCGGGGACAAATCCGAAGGCGCTGGAAGCGCAGTTGCGTGCTGAACTGCATGACTGGCAGGCGAGCCACGTTCCGGATATGGTCCCGCAGGAAAAAGAGGTCTGGCAGAAACAGCAGCTGTATATTTCGCCGGGCGGCGCGGGTGTGAATGACATGCGCCGGGAATATGAAGACGGATTGAGGCTGCTGTTTGGGGCGGCGGCGTGCGTGCTGCTGGTGGCGTGCGCGAATCTGGCGAACCTGATGCTGGCGCGCGGACTGAAGAACCGCCAGCAGACCTCGATACGCGTGGCTCTGGGCGCCTCGCGCAAGCAGTTGGTGCGTGGGGCCCTGGTGGAGAGCGTAACCCTGGGCGTGATCGGCGGGGGGCTTGGGATCGCCGTGGCTTACGGGGGCGCACGGCTGGTGTTGCATCTGGCGTTTCAAAACGGCGGCTCCTCAAACTGGCTGCCGGTCAGCGCGGATCCCTCGTGGCTGGTGCTGCTGTTTACGCTCGGAATTTCTATCGGCACGGGGATTCTTTTCGGAATCGCGCCCGCGTGGATGACTTCGCACGCCGATCCGATTGAAGCGCTGCGCGGATCGCGGGGAACGACCGGGAGCAAAGCACGCTGGCCGCAGAAGGCCCTGGTCATCGCGCAGGCAGCGATGTCGCTGGTGCTGCTGAGTGCGGCGGCGATGCTGGGGCAGAGCCTGCGCAATCTGGAACATCAGGACTTTGGGTTTGAACCTCAGGGGCGGTACATGGTGTGGACGAACACACAGCTTACGGGCTATCCACCAGAGAAGCTGGAGCCGCTCTTTCGCCGCATCGACGAGCGTCTGGCAGCGATTCCCGGCGTGCGCGGGGCGGCGGCAGCGACCTATGCGCCGATGAGCGGCGATAGCTGGAACGAAGGGATCCGCGTGGAGGGCCAGCCGGAGCCCTCGGCGAAGGCCGACGTGGGAGCGAACTGGACGCGGGTGACGCCGGGATTCTTCAAAGCCATTGGCGCACGCATTCTGGAAGGCCGACCGATTGCCGAAGACGATACCGCGACCACCCGCGACGTTGCTGTAATCAATGAGGCGTTTGCGAAGAAGTTCTTCGGAAACAGGAGCCCGATCGGAGAGCACTTCGGGATCGATAAGACGGAATATTCGGGGTCGTATGAGATTGTCGGGGTTGTCCAGAACATCCGCTACCTCACGTACGACCTGAAGCAGCCGGTCGGGCCGACCTTTTTTGTTCCAGAGGCTCAGACTTTGCACTACAACGAACCGGACATGAACACGGGCGAGGAGTGGTCGCATTACATGTACAACATCGTGCTGTGGGCACCGGGCAATCCGCCAGGTTTACAGACGCAGGTGCGCAAAGCGCTCAGCGAGGTAGATCCCAACCTGGTGCTGCAGGGCGTCGATCCGTACAGTGAGGTGCTGGCGACGGACTTTGAGCAGCAACAGATGGTTTCGACTCTGACATTGCTGTTTGGCGCGCTTGGGCTGGTGCTGGCTGCGGTGGGGCTGTACGGGGTAACCGCATACACCGTGGAGCAGCGGACGAGCGAGATTGGCGTGCGCATGGCGCTGGGCGCGGATCGCAGCAGCGTGGTGAAGATGGTACTCCGTGGCGCGTTTCTGCAGGTCGGGATCGGGCTGGGGCTGGGGATTCCGGCATCGATCGGGGCCGGGTATCTGATCGCGGAGCAGCTATACGGGGTGCGGCCGTGGAACCCGGTGATGCTGGGCGCGGCAGCACTGATGCTGGCGATCGCGGCGTTTTTGGCGGCTGTCATTCCAGCGCGAAGAGCGGCGGGGCTGGATCCGATGGAGGCATTGAGAGTCGAGTAAGGAACCGGGTCCGGCCAAAAACAGCGAGAAAAGAGCCACAGTAACCGTGAGAGAAGCCGGCGAAAAACCAGGGAAGCACGTCCGATGGCGGGTACGTAACAGAGGATGGTTTGAATATGTGGAGTGATTTCAAATACGCGGTGCGGCAGTTGCGGAAGTCGCCTGGATTCACGCTGACGGCGGTTTTGACGCTGGCTTTGGGGATCGGGGCGAACACGGCAATCTTCACGCTGATCGACTCGATCCTGTTGCGACCCCTGCCATTTCCGCAACAGCAGCAGCTCATGCGCATTGGCTATGGTGCGACGGAGAGCGATGCGAGCTTTTTTCCAAAAGGCTGGGTGCGGGCGCTGGGAGAGCATTCGGCTTCGTTCGCAGCGGTGAGCGGCTTTGGGGCAGATGCGGAGTCGAATGTCGGCGACGCGGGATCGTCGGCGCGGATTTTTGGCGCAACTGTGATGGCCAACGCCCTGGATACGCTGGACGTGCCTCCCGCGCTGGGGCGTTTTTTCTCTGCGGATGATGCACGCGCCGGCCACGATCCGGTGGTGGTGTTGAGCTACGGATACTGGCGGGAGCATTTCGCCGCAAATGCTGACGCGATTGGGCAGACGCTGCGGATCGATGGCGTATCGCGTCGGGTGATCGGGGTGATGCCGGCGGGGACGCGGTTCCCGTATGCCGATACGGAGTTCCTGACGCCGGTGACATTCAAGGGCGGGGACGCGACGGATCCGTGGCAGGATTTCGATCTGCGGGCATTTGGGCGGCTGAAGGCAGGAGTGACGCCCTCGGCGGCTCAGGCAGAAATCCGACGGCTGCAGCCGCTGTTGCTGCCGCTGTTTCCGTGGCGGATGCCGGACATCTGGGCGCGGAATATGACGGTCGTGCCGTTGCTGGAGTCAGAGGTGGGAGCGACGCGGCCACGGTTGCTGCTGTTGTTTGGAGCGGTGGGGCTGATCCTGCTGATTGCGTGCGCGAACGTGGCGAACCTGATGCTGGCGCGGGCGGCGGGACGCGAGCGCGAGATTGCGGTGCGCAGCGCGCTCGGCGCGACGGGATCACGCCTGGTGCGGCAACTGCTGGCGGAAAGTATTGTGCTGGGGGCGGTGGCAGGGATCGTGGGGCTGATTGTCGCGGCGGCGAGTTTGCAGGCTCTGGTGACGCTGCTGCCGGCGGATACACCACGGATCAGCAACGTGTCTCTGCACTGGCCGGTGTTTTTATTTGCAGCCGCTGCTTCGGTGGTGACGGGCGTTTTGTTCGGACTGATTCCTGCGATGCGAATGGCTTCGCCGAACCTGCGCGAGTCGCTGCACGCGGGCAGTCGCAGCGTGGCCGGCAAGGCGGGGCAGTTTCGTGTGTCGATGATGCTGGTGATGGGGCAGATTGCGCTGTCCGTGGTGGTAATCACGGCGGCGGGATTGATGTTGCGGAGCCTTTGGAGCTTGTCGGATGTGAATCCGGGATTTCAGACGGAGCGGATCATAACGGCGGAGGTTTCGCTGGATGCAAACGCGTGTTCGCATGGCGACTCGACGAGCCCGGGGACGACGGGATCGGCTTCATCGGCGGGCCGTTGCCAGGCTTTCTTTACCGCTCTGCTGGATCGGGCGCGGGGAATCGCGGGCGAGGAGAATGTTGCGCTGACGGATTCGCTGCCGTTGAGCGGCCGGTTGAACAACTATGTGTACGACGCCCAGGGACATCCGCGCGAGGCTCGACAGGGCGCGCTGATGGCAACGGGGCGTACGGTTTCGCCGGGTTACTTTGCGACGCTGGGCATGCATCTGGTGCGTGGCCGGCTGCTCGATACACAGGATGGTTCAGGGGCGAGCCGCGCGGCGGTGATCAGCGAGAGCATGGCGGAGCGGTTGTGGCCGAAGGACAATCCGATCGGGAAGCATTTGATGAACGTCGATAACGAAGCCACACCAGCGGTTTGGAATATGCAGGCGGCGGCGACGGTGGTTGGGGTGGTGAGCAACACACATGAAGGAAGCCTGGCGGGCGCGGTGGGCGACGAGGTGTATCTGCCGATGACCGCGACGAACGAGCAGCCGACGATGTATACGCTGCTGCGGACGCGGGCGAGCACGCGGGAAGCGGCGGACGCCTTGCGGAATACGGTGGCGCAGATGGATCCGCTGGTACCGGTGACGCGAGTCAGAACCCTGAACGAGGTGGTGGCGGCATCGGAGTCGGCACCGCGGTCGCTGACAGTTCTGCTGCTGGTATTTGGCGGGCTGGCAGTGGTCATCGGCGGGGTGGGCGTCTACAGCCTGATTGCGTATGTCGTGAGCTGGCGGACGAGGGAGATCGGGATCCGACTGGCACTGGGCGCGCAGCGGTGGCAGATTGTCCACGGCGTGGTGCGGCAGAGTCTGGTGCTGGCGGCGGGTGGCTCGGCGATTGGGCTGGTGGGCGCGGCGGCGGTGGCACAGTTGATGCGGGGTTTCCTGTTCGGTGTAAAGGCGGTGGACCCGATCACGTTTGCCGCGGTGACGGTGCTGATGCTGCTGCTGGCACTGGCGGCGGCGTGGATTCCTGCTCGGCGGGCTGCCGGGGTGGATCCGATCAAGACGCTGCGGATGGAGTGAGGGGAGCGGATTTACTGGTTACAGGTTGCAGGTTGCCGTAGCCTGGAGCCGGTTTTCTGAAAGCCGCAGCTGTCGCGATGAGGAGAATGTTCCGATGTTGACGATTTCGAGGCCGGGAGAACCGGGAGGGCGCTCCCTGCGTATAGAGGAGCAGAAACAGGAACAAGGCTGATCCTTCGCTGGCTAACCGGGGTGCGTTCGGTAAGGGAGAAAGATAGACATGCTCGCCGATTTCAAATATGCACTGCGGCATTTACGGAAGACGCCGGGATTTGCGCTGACAGCGCTGCTGACTCTCGCTATCGGGATTGGAGTGAACGCGGCGGTGTTCAGCGTGATGGACGCGATTGTGCTGCGCCCCCTCGCCGTTCCGAATCTGGACCGCGTGATGACGGCGGCAGAGGATCGGGGACGCGGCAAGTTTGCTTACGAATGGGTATCGGCGGCGAATTATGAGGACTGGAAGGAACAGAGCCGGTCCTTCGCGAGCCTCGCCGTTTTTAAGCGTTATTCGATGAGTCTTACCGGCGCAGGCGATGCCGCGCACATATCGGCGCAGCGGACGTCAGCCAGTTTTTTCGACGTGCTGCAGATT
>Ga0335072_10010876_pt1 | contig 13066 bp, 12 predicted proteins | sample Lox_Sample_21_FD_206725 | JGI IMG/M metagenome (GOLD analysis project Ga0335072, IMG submission 206725) | Soil microbial communities from Loxahatchee National Wildlife Refuge, Florida, United States - Lox_Sample_2.1 | ecosystem: Environmental > Terrestrial > Soil > Wetlands | place: USA...
GGCCCGCGACAAGGGCGTCTCCGGCTACCCCGGCGACGGGACGAACCGGTGGGCCGCCGTGCACCGGTCCGATGCCGCGCGCCTGGTCGCCCTGGGGCTCGCGAAGGCTCCGGCCGGCGCCCGGCTGCACGCCGTCGCGGAAGACGGTATACCCGCCCGCGACATCGCGGAGGCCATCGGCCGCGCCCTCGGCCTTCCCGTCACGTCGATCGCCCCCGATGACGTCCAAGGCCATTTCGGGTGGATCGGGACCTTCTTCGGCATGGACCTCGCGGCGACGAGCACCGCGACACGGGAGCTTCTCGGCTGGGTACCCGCAGGCCCGGCTCTCATCGAGGACATCGACGCGGGTGCGTACGCGGCATAGGTGCGTGCGGAGCGGTCTTTAGTCCGGCTCGTCGTAGCGGACGGGGTCCCCGCGATCACGTCTGCTGCGCCGTCGGCGTTCGGTCAGCCAGGACAGCGCGGCGAATACCGGTGCCGCCAGTCCCAGCAGCAGGGCCGTGCCGGTGAGCGCGCCCTCCAGGAAACCGGGCCCGACCTTGGCCACGCCGAAGTAGTAGGCGACCACCACCGCCATCAGCAGCAGGTAGCCGCCGACGACGGTGCCGGCCACGCGCCTGATCAGCGCGGCCCAGCCGGTGCGCTGCCCCGGGCTGGGCGGCGTGGTCCGCGTGTTATCCGGGCCCTCGGCCCTGCCGGACGGATTCCCCGATGGCCGGTACAGGCGGCGCAGGCCGAAGCCGAGCGCCGACATGAGGACCAGGTATCCGGCGGCCATCGGCACCAGAGCCTGACGGTCCGCCAGGGACAGCGCGAGCACGCCGGCCGACGCCATGACGAACTCAGGCCCGCAGCAGGAAGTGCCAGCCGCGGATGAAGAAGTGCCAGCCGGCCCACAGCCAGAACGCGAACAGCGCCCACCGTCCGATGGGATAGCGCATGATCACGCGGAAGACGTCGCTGAGGCTGGGGACGCCGGTTACCCGGGCCAGGGCCAGGCCCTCCCAGGCGAACACGGCGCCGAGCAGGGCCAGCCATATGAGATAGCCGATGAGCGGATGCTTTGCCACGCCAACCTCCCGGCGGTCGCCCTCATTGTGCCGCACGGGTGCCGGCTAGCCGATGTGGCGGTCCTCACCTCCTTCGCGGAGCTTGCGGGACGGCCCGTTAGGTCGAAATTATCTTTCGATTCTGGGTTCGAGTCTACTACCCCATACTGACATTTTCACGCAGCGACACCCCGCACCTCCGGTGCTCTGCAGCCGCACTTCGTCGTGGGGCCGTGCGGATATCCGCCGGGATCGCCACGCCAATAGTCGGGAAGTATGGTCGTAGGTACAGATCAGAACGCTGTTGGCGGTGAGGCCGTGCCTGACGTCCTGAGTCAGGGCGGGGGCCGTGAGCACGGCCCATGGCCGCGCCGCGTGGCGGCGGCCGCCGTGCTCGTGCTGGCGGCCGTGGTGATCCTCGAGCACCTGCCGCGCTCACCGCATCCGGCGACTCGGGCCCCCGCCACCGTGACCGCGCCGACGGCGGCCCCGGGCGCTGTGCAGCCCACGGCGGGTCTGGCGGCGGTACCCGACGGGATCACGGGACCCGCTTTGCCCTGGCCCGGCGGTCTTCGGCTGCCAGCGGCAGGACAGCGGCCCGCGTGGTTCTGGCCGGGCACCGGCCAGGTGGCGCCCATCGGCGGGCTGCCGCCCCAGCGGTCTGGCTACCAGTTCATCCGTGCCACGGGCGGCTGGGCGGTCCTGGCCGGACCTGGTATCCAGTCCGGCTGCGGCGGGTGCGCCGGTGCGCGCCGTGCGGTGTACTTCCTGGCCGATCACGCGCCGTCGGTGACCCAGGTGGGGCTGGCGGACGCGGTCGCGCCGGGCGCCGCTGGCACGCTGTGGCTGACCAGCTACCCCGCGGACGCCGATCCGGGCACCGCCGCGGGCACGGCGCGGGAGGTCAGCATCGCCGGCGCGCCGCTCGGGCCGCGGCTCCGGCTTCCGGCCGGGTACCTGATCAAGCAGGCGACCGACCGCGGTCTGCTGCTGGCACCCGTGGCCCCGAAGCCGGGAGCGATGGCCGACCGGCTGTGGGATCCAGCCACTCCGCAGGCCAGCCGCACGTTCGACGCAGTGATCGCGGCGAGCACCACCCAGATCGCCTCGGCGCCGCCGTGTACCGCACGCTGCCGTGTCCAGGTGGTGAATCTGGCCACCGGACGGCGGGTAACGGCCGAGCTGCCCGAAGGCAGGTCGGTAGCCAGCGCCGCCTTCAGCCCCGACGGCAGCTTCCTGGCCGTCGAAGTGAGCTTCAGCAACGAGGCCGACGACGGCGGGCAGGCGGTGCAGCTGGAGCTCGTATCCGCGGCCAGCGGCCGGCTGATGGCCGTGCCGGGGACCTGGCTCAGCAGCGATGCCCTGATCAGCTTCGGCTGGCCCGCCAGCAGCGACACCCTGGTGGCCGAGCTGGGCTTCACGACCAAGGTGCAGCTGACGTCGTGGCGCCCGGGCGCCAGCGCGCTGGCCATCGCGGTGCTCAGCCCACAGCAGAGTCCCGCCTCCCTGGTCATCGGGCAGTACACCTCGTAACGCGGCCGCCCCGGACTCCGCATGGTGGTACTGGACTCGGCTGCGTCCTTGCTTGAGCGGCGGCGGGCGGGGGCAAAGCTTGACCATGGGCGGGCTGGTGCCGCGACCAGTGGCGTTTGCCCGCATGTCCTGCGTTGGCTGGCGCCCTTCCCGACCGGCCCGATGGCGCATTGGGCCGGTCCTGACCGGCCCGATGGAACTCTGGGCCGGTTGGCGACGGGCGCCACGGGCATACCTGCGGGGCGAACGTTGCCTGTTGGGGCGCTAGTCAATTGCCTCACGCTTACCGAGATTGCTCGGCCTCGTCCAGAGCGGCCACTTGGAGCCAGCGCGTCCGGCGTTAGAAAGGATGCTCGTCGCGGGCACCGAGATTTCGCGGGTATTCGAGGCGGCGGTCAAGCCAGATGCGGTGGACGAATACGGCGCCCTGGCGCGGGAGATATCCGCCGATAACCGGGCGGCTGAGCCCGGCCAGCAGCGAGAACCACGGCCCGTTCGGCTGAAAGAACTTCATGATCCCGGACGGGCACTGGCGCTACGGTCCGGACCGTCGGGTTCCAGGGACCTTTAGCCCTGGTGGCCGGCCCTGCCGCTGGTGTTGGTGGATGTCAGCACGATCGCTTGCGGCGGGAGGAAACGATGGAGACCATAGAGGACCTGCTGGAAAGCCACCCGTTCTTCGCCGGGCTCAGCCCCGGCGCCCTGGAGCTCATCGCGGGGTGTGCTTCTAACGTGCATTTCGATGAGGGCTCCGGCATCTTCGACCAGGGCGAGCCTGCCGACGTGTTTTACGTGATCCGTCAGGGCAGGGTGGCCCTGGAGGTGCAGTCGCCCGCGAAGGGGCCGTTGATCATCGACACCATGGAGGGCGGAGAGGTACTTGGGTGGTCGTGGCTGATCCCGCCCTACCAGTATTTTGCCAGCGCCCGGGCGGTGACGCCGGTCCGCGCGACGGCGCTGGACGGCGCCTGCCTGCGCGGTAAGTGCGACGCCGACACCGATCTGGGCTATCAGCTGCTCAAGCGGGTCACCACGGTGATGTACCAGCGGCTGCAGTCCACGCGCATCAGGCTGCTTGACCTGTACGGGTAATCGCGCGGGCGTTCGGCGAAATACACGCTCGCTGTCTTCAATTTCTCACCTAGTGATCAGTCATGGCGCTCGGGATAAACCTGAGGGCGGTTTTTTGGGCTCTCGCCACCAAAGTCCGGCGGGATCTTGCAATCGGTTGCGGCGAATCTACGATAAGGGCAGGCCGGTTTGCGGATATCGGGCCGGAACATGCATTTGCCGAGCGGTACAGCGAGTTTTGACTCCTGCGGCAGGTGATGCTGATGCGCATGCGGAAGGCCAATCAAGGTTCTTCATTCGGATAAGCGGTCATCGAGAAGGAGCAGCATATGACCACTCAGGATGAGTCCGCCCTCGGCTCGGAGCCGGCAGCCAGACAGATCACCGAACCCGCCCCGGCACTCATGTGGGCGCCGGGGCCGGGCCATGCCTATCCGGCCACGGCGCCGGGGGTTCCGCTGTCCGCGTTCGCGTTCGCCTTCGCCGTGGGGTTCCTCGGGCTGGTCGAGACCGGGATCCTGGCCAGCGCCGCGAACGACGTGTTCATCGCCACGTGTTTCGGGATCGGCGCGGTCGGGCTGCTGATCGGCGGGCTGTGGGAGTTCCGCAGCGGGGAGCTGTTCGGCGGGACGTTCGGCGTGGGGTACGCGGGATTCCTGTTCTCGACCGCGCTGATCCTGAAGTTCTTCGCCGGGCCGGTCATCGCGGCCGGGGGCGTGCTGGCGTTCAACCATGCCTTCGCCGCGTGGCTGATCATGTGGGCGCTGTTCACGGCGGTGTTCGCGATCGGCGCGCGGAGCATCAACCTGCCCGCGTTCGCGGCGTTCTCGCTGGCGTTCTGCGTGCTGGTGATCTTGGCCATCGCCAATCTCGGCGGCACGGCCGGCTGGACCAGCACCGTCTCCAAGATCGGCGGCTGGGTGGCGCTGGCCGACGGCTTCGCCGCGGGCTACCTGGCCAGCGCCATCGTGCTCAACGTGACCCTGGCCCGGGAAGTCCTGCCGCTGTGGCCCGCCAAGTCCCGCCCGGCGGCCTCGTTATCCCGGAGGGAGTGTGAAACCCTATCCGGCCAGCCGGTGCGCAGGCTTGCGGCCCACTGGCCGAGGATGACGCAGATGCCCCGGATGTTCCCCGTGAGCCTCACCCGTCCCGGGATGGGTGACCGGATGGCGCGGGTTTGGGGCATGTGTGCCACAACCCCCGTCTATCGGGGCATGTGTGCCACAAGCCCCGTATTGACCGTGGGGTCAGCGCGGCAACCGGGCGCTGAACCTGCGTGGCATCCCGGAAAGGACCCGGGAATTGCCCGTTTGAGGTGCTGTCGCAGAATGGCAGGGACCTGAACCGGTCCGGATCACGGAGCTACGCGGCGGCAGGCGGGCGAATCCGCTGGGCAAGCACCACGTCCCGTTCTGAATAAAAGAATTTTAAATTTTCCGAACGGGCCGTATGGAACGGCATGGACCAGGCTGGAACGCCTTCCAGGCATGGAGGGGATCGCGTGCTCGTGGTGCCACTACCCGAACGAGCCGGGGCGGGTGAGCTGCGGGACGTGCGGGGCACCGCTGGACGTGGCCAACGCGATGTCGGAGTCGGGGTGGCGGGCGGCGCCGCGGCTGCGGGAGATGGCGGAGTTCCGGATCGGGAACGTCACCTGCCAGATCGCGGGGCAGGTGGTGCCGGTGGCCGAGTTCACCCTGGCCGACGGCGAGGTCATCTTCTTCGAGCAGCACACGCTGCTGTGGAAGGAGCGGACCGTCGCCCTGGCCGGGAAGAACCTGAAACAGCGCGGCAAGCGCACCGTGGCCGGGATGCCGCACGCGGTGATCGAGGCGCGAGGGCCCGGGCGCATCGCCGTCACCCGTGATGCTTCCGGTGAGGTGGTGGTGCTCCCGCTCCATCCCGAGGTGGAAACCGACGTCCGGGGGCACGCGTTCCTGGCCGCGACGCAGAACGTGGGCTACGACTTCGTCAAGATCGACAAGCTGGCCAGCATGTTCCACGGGGGACCCGGGATGTACCTGGACCGGTTCGTGGTCGGCGAAACGCAGGGGCTTCTGCTGCTGCACGGGTACGGCAACGTCTTCCAGCGACGGCTGGCGGTCGGCGAGAAGATCCTGGTCGAGCCGGGCGGGTTTCTCTACAAGGACGCACCGGTCACGATCAGCCCGGTCCCGGTGCAGGCCGGAGCGGGTTTCCGGCACGCGAACTGGGCCGAATTGACCGGCCCGGGACGGGTCGGGATCCAGTCGATGTACGTCCACCGGCACATTGCCTGATGGCCTTAGATCGGAGCGCGGCGATGAGCGATTACGTCTGCCCCTTCTGCCGGCTGAGTTCCGAGGCGGGCAGCCGGACTTGCCCGAACTGCGGAGCACCTGCCGACGCGCGCGAGCTGCGCGACGACGAGGGGTGGGTGGAGCAGCCGCCGATCCGCGACATGGCCCGCATCCAGTTCGGCCGGTCCCAGTGCCAGATCGTCGGAACGTCCGTACCGGTGGCCGAGATGTCCCTGGCGCCGGGCGAGCAGGTCTGGTTCTCCCATCACGTGCTGCTGTGGGCCGACCCGGCGACGCAGCTGACCGCGCGGCAGATGCCCAAGGGCTGGGACCGGCGCATGAGCGGGATGCCGCTGATGATGATGGAGGCGTCGGGGCCGGGGCACATCGCCTTTTCCGACAGCGAGGCGGGCGAGGTCATCGCGGTGCCGCTCGAGGCGGGCCAGATCGTCGACGTGGCCGTGCACCGCTTCCTGGTGGCGACCTCGACGGTGTCCTACGACTGGTTCACCCCCCAGGTCTGGTGGATCCTCGGCACCGGCTCTTCGAAGGAGAAGTTCCGCCCGATGGGGTGGGCGATGGACAAGTTCACCGCGGAGCAGCGCGGGCTGCTGCTCCTGCACGCCCGGGGGAACGCCTTCATCCGGGACCTGCGCAAGGGCGAGCAGATCTACGTCGCACCGCGGGCGCTGGTCTATATGGACCATTCGGTCGATATGAGCATCCACATGGAGCGGCCGGCCTCGCCCCGGGCGCACTGGATGCTCATCCCGATGGTCCGGCTGGACGGGCCGGGCCGCGTCGCAATCCAGTCCCAGTACGAATTCGAACCCGAAGCCCACTACGGGTGGAACGAACTCGGCCCCGACGGAAGCTGGCGGAACTGGAACCCCGATCCGAGCCGCTGGCGCGCTGTCGTCAAGGAACGCGAGCCGCTGTATCCGTAGCGGAAGCCTCACCACCGCGGTAACGAACCTTCAGCCCGGCTGGAAGAACGCGAGCATTCTCCGGCTGGCGTCCGGCGAGGTCAGGATCTCCTGCATGTGCGCGGACTGCCGGGCGGCAGCGCTGGTGCGGGCGAACATCTCGTGCTCGTATTCCTTGACGGCGGCGGGAAAGTCGTCCCGGTACGCGGCCAGCGCAAGGCCGAGCAGGGCGCCGTCGAGCAGCGCCATGTTCGCGCCCTGCCCCACCGGCGGCATCAGGTGCGCGGCGTCGCCGAGCAGCGTGACGCCTGGCCTCGACGGCCAGGTCAGGCCGACCGGGAGAGTGGCGATCGACCGGGGCAGGATCGTGTCGTCGCAGGCGGCGATCAGCGCGGTGAACCGTGAGTCCCAGCCGGCGAACAGGCCGGTCAGCTGGGCCCGGGCGGCGGCTGGGTCGCCGAACGGGATCCCGCTGGTGGCCAGCCAGTCCTCGGCGGTGTGGTAGAAGCTGAGGTAGACGCGTGCGCGGCCGTCGCCGTTGCGCTGCGCGGACAGGGATTGCCCGTGGCCGAGCACCCAGTAGTTGCCGCGCCCGATCATCGCCGCGAGGCCGGGGTGGGTGCGGTCGATGTCGGGAATGCCGAGCTCGATGACGTGCTGGCCGGTGTGCGCCGGGCGGGCGTCGGTGAGCAGTGCGCGGACCCGGGAGTCCGCGCCGTCGGCGCCGACCAGCAGGTCATACGCCGCGCTGCTGCCGTCGGTGAAGTGCAGCAGGCGGTTATCGGCGTGTTCGAAGGCGTGCCCCCAGCGCACCGCGCGTCCGGGGAGAGAATCCAGCAGCAGGTTGCGCAGATCAGCACGGTCGACCTCGGGTCGCTCGAGCGGGGCGTCGTCGGGCGTGTCCTCCTGGAGCAGCAGGGTACCGTCCGGCTCCAGAAGGCGCAGGTCCTGCCCTTCGGCGCGGGCGATCGCGCGGAACTGTTCGATCAGGCCGGCCTCGCGCAGCGCCCGCTGCCCGGAATGTATGTCGAGCATGCCGCCCTGGCCGCGAGAGTCGCGCGACGGTTCACGTTCGTACACGACGGCGTCGATGCCGTTCACGTGCAGTACCCGGGCCAGGGCCAGGCCGCCGAGGCCGGCTCCGACGATGGCGATGGTCATGGTCATGGTTCCCCTGGTCTCGACTTCCTGCTCGACGGTATCGAAGCCCGCATCTCCAGCTGACCCGCAGGTGACAGCCAGGTCACATTTCCGGTCACTGCGGGTGGGTGGGGCACAGCGGCCTGCACTCGGCCCGGGGAATGGCGATCTCGGGTGCGCGGCGGCCCGCTAACGCGGTTAGCCACACTGCGTAACCCGCTTATCCATGTATGCAGGCCTGACCAGCGTCTTTGCGCAAAGGCGCTGCAGACTTGTGCACAAATTGTTATCCTGCCGCCAAAACCGCGCAAATCAACACAAGGGGGCACGAATTACCGGAGATGGCACATGATATCGCGTAAACACCGCTCTGGCGGGGTGGGCAGGAGGTGACTCTCACGCGCTTCGCCTGCTAGGCAGGCGGTCCCGGCCAGGTGTCGCAGCACGAGGCCGGGACTTTACGTCGGACAACCGTAGGAGGAATCCCCGACATGTTCAGTATGGCAGTTGTTGCTATGCGCAAAAGCAGGTTCGTCACGGCGGCCGCGATAGCGGCGGCACTCGCCCTGGGCGCGGGCGCAGCCGCGGCCGCCGCTGTTGCTCCGGCGGCGCACGCCTCGGTGTCCCAGTCCGCCGCCACCAGCGGCTATGGCGGGAGCTGGGCGGGCAATGCGGCCCTGAACTGGGCCGAACGACACGCAGCGGGCTGCTGGTACTCCTATGGCGGAACCAGCTGCTCCCAAGGCTACGACTGCTCGGGCCTGGTCATGGAGGCCTTCGGCCGCGGCGCCGGGATCTGGCTCCCGCATTCGACCTACGCGATGCTCAGCGACCCGCACCTGCGCCGGATTCCACTGTCGCAGGCCCGGCGCGGCGACCTGATGTTCTACGGCTCCGGGCACGTGGAAATCAACACGACCTGGTACCACCAGACGTTCGGCGCGCATGACTGGGGTCAGCGGGTCGGCTGGATTACCTGGGGGCCGTGGTGGTACCCCACGGCTGCGTACCGGGTCTGGTGACCCTCACCTCACGCTGCGTGCCGGTCTGGCTTTCCGGAGATGGCCAGGTCAGCCCTGGACGGCTGGCTTGAGGGTGTCGTGGCACCAGTGGCGGAAACTGGTGGCGGTGGCGGAGCCCGGGTCGCGGGGTTCGGCGTCGTAGATTCCGCTGTTCTGCGCCTGGATCATGTCTGCCATGTCCCGCGCCATTGCCTGGCTCGCGCCGCGGCGCAGCAGCGTGGCCTGGTAGTCCGCGACCGGGACCTGGCGGTAGCGGATCGTGCGGCCCAACGTGCCGGAGATGACCTCGGCCATGTCGTCCGGGGTCAGGTTGTCGGGGCCGGCCACGGGGACGCTGGCCTGGCCGTTCCAGGAGGTGCCGAGGAGGAGCGCTGCCGCTGCGGCGGCGACGTCCCGGGTGGCGACGGCCGACAGCGGCCGGCCTGCGGCGTTCGCCATGGAGAACGCTCCCTGCTCTTTGATCGCCTGAGCCTGGCGGAGCAGGTTTTCCATGAAGAACGGCGGGGCCAGGGCCCGGTAGGCCGCGCCGGTGCCCTCGATCAGCTCGTCCATGGCCAGTGCGGCCGACAAGAGCCCGGCCTGGCCCTGGTACCCGTGGCCGAGGGTCGAGACGCCTGCCACCAGGACTCCCTGGCTGGCGATCACCTGGCAGGCCGGCCGGGTGAAGTCCAGGTAGTAGTGTCCGGCGCTGCCGGGGTGGCTGAACGGGGGCGGGGGCACGAGCCAGAACAGGCGGTCAGCGCCCGCGAGCGCCGTGGCGATCGCGCCGGCGTCGCCGTGGGAACCCTGGACCACCTCAGCGCGGGCGCGCACGCGCGCAGGCAGCCGGGAGGGATCGCGGGCGATCACGCGGGCCGCCTCGCCGCTGTCCAGGATGCGGTCCAGGACCTGCCGGCCGATCTGCCCGGTCGGCGTGGTGATGACGATCATGGGAACCTCCGCGGGAGCCGGCTGGCAGCCGAACCCCGCAGGCCGCTGCCCGATGGTGCCCAGCTAACCGGGCCCGGCGGCGCAGGTGAAGGACCGATCCGGTCAGCGTTGATACCCTTGAGGTATGAATGACCTGGAGGTGCGGCAGCTCCGGTACTTCGTCGCGGTCGCCGAGGAACTCCACTTCGGGCGCGCCGCCGCCCGGCTGGGCATGGCGCAGCCCCCGCTGTCCCGCGCCATCCGGGACCTTGAGCGGCAGCTCGGCGTGGCGCTGCTTGAGCGGACGACCCGGCAGGTCAGGCTCACCGCGGCCGGGGAGGTCCTGCTGCGCGACGCCCGGACGGCGCTCGAGGCGGTCACCGCCGCCGCCCGCAGGACCCGGCAGGCGGGCAGGCCGTCGCCCCGGCTGCGGGTCGCGCTCAAGGCCGACGTGGACGGCGGCCTGCTGCCGCAGATCCTCGATGCCTACCGCGCCGACGACGCGGCCCTGCCGCCGGAGCTGGTCCTCGGAGGATTCGGCGAGCAGCCGCAGGCGCTGCGCGACGGCCGCGCTGACGTGGGACTGCTGCTGTGCCCCTTCGATGACCGCGGCCTGGACAGCGAGCCGCTGCTGACCGAGCCCCTCCTGGCCGCCCTGGCCGGCGCCGACCCGCTGGCCGCCCGGACGCAGCTGCGCCTGGCCGACCTGGCCGGCCGGACCCTCCCCGGCGGATCCCCGGCAAGCCACGGCCCACCCGTCGGGCCTCGCCGGGCCGGCCTGGTGCCGCCGGCCTCCAACCTGGCAGAGATCTTCAGCCTCGTCGAGACGGGCAGCGTCGTGTTCTTCGCGCCTGCCTCGGTGGCCCGGCGCTACCCGCGACCCGGGATCGCCTACCGCCCGGTCAGCGACCTCCCGGACGCCACGCTGGCCCTGGCCTGGCCCCAGGACGCGCGCTCGCTGGCCGTCGCCGCCTTCGTGCGCGCCGCCTGCACCGTCGCAGCCGCCGCGCAGGCACAAGCAGAACCCGTCGTGCAGAGCGCGACCACCTGACCACGGCCGGCAGTTCAGCCGCCGGTGCACTTACTCACAACCGTTTAACTCGCCGGCTCGCCGGGCCGCATACTTCCCGGGCTCACATGGCGTGCTGGAAGTCCAGCTCCCGGTCTGCGGCCTTGGCCATCGCGTCCTGGGAGAACTCGGCGACCAGCTCGCCGTCCCTGGTGAAGACCTGGCCGCGGCCGAGGACCCGGCCGCCGGCCGCCTTGTCAGCCCAGTGCGCGAGCAGCAGCCACTGCGAAACGTCGAACGGCTCGGCGAAGTGGATCGTATGGCCGATGACTCCGGTGTTGAGAGTGCGGTGCGCCTGGCTGATGTCGACCTTGTCCCGGTGCGGGCCAAACGCCAGGCCGATGATGTTGCCGCAGGTGGACCAGCTCAGCACGGCCTGGTTCGCGGCGGGAGTGCCCACGGCCTGGCCGAACCGGTGCCAGGCGTACATCACCGGCACCCCGTCCACGATGCGGTCACCTGGCACCGGGCGCCAGTCCGCCCGGGGGAAGGCCAGCCCGCTGGGCTGAGACTCCACCTCGTCGGGACCGGGCAGATCGGCCGGCAGGTCTGGCTGGTGCCGCATCAGGTCGGGGTCCTGCGAGGTCATCAGGACCAGCGAGCGGCACAGCAGCCGCCCGTCCTGGTAGGCGGTGATGGTGTCGCTGCCCCAGGTCCGCCCGGTGTGCAGCACCTCGACCTGCAACTCGATCGGCTTGGCATAAGAGCCGACCCGGGAGAACAAGGTATGGATCGAGCGCGGCGGCTTCTGGCGTTCTTCGCTGGCTTGCGCCGCCATCAGCATCTGGGCGATGTACTGGCCGCTGAACACGACGTCGCGACCCTCCTCGGATTCGGCCGGCTGGGTGACTTCAAATCGTCCCTCGCCCATCTCGGTCAGCCGCAGCACATCGGGAAGATCGGGCATGGCGTTCAGGTCCCCTCTTTGGTTCCGCCACCCGCGCTCTGGTCAGCGCCGCGGCGGCCGGATCGAATGATTCGATGATTTTATTATCTTTGACACGTGGCCCGCAAGATCACGGTCATGGGCCAGCGCAGCGTCATCCAGCCGACAACGGCGCTCGCGCTCTGTCTAGGCCGCGGACGAACGGCGGCGCGCGGGACACCTCCGAGACTCTCGTCCCCGGGCTGTCCCCCGCGCGGCTGCCCATTCGTAGTCCGGGGTAAGCGACAAACGTACGGAGGAACCAGATGTCAACGACCCATGTGGCGCCCAGACGCTACGGTGACATCGCCGGCGCCAGCGGCGCGGACCCGCGGCGGTGGCTCATTCTCGCCGTCATCTGCGCTGGCGTTCTGATGATCGTCCTCGACACGACCGTGATGAACCTCGCGCTGCCGTCGGCGCAGCACGCGCTGGGATTCACCAACGCCGGCCGGCAGTGGATCGTGACCGCGTACTCGCTGTCGTTCGGGAGCCTGCTGCTGTTCTGCGGGCGGCTGGCCGACCTGATCGGCCGCAAGGTGACCTTCCTGGCCGGGCTAGCCGGCTTCGCAGCCGCCTCCGCGGTCGGCGGCGCCTCGGACAGCTTCACCATGCTGGTGACGGCACGGGCCTGCCAGGGGGTGTTCGCCGCGCTGCTGGCCCCGTCCGCCCTGTCGCTGCTGACCACGACGTTCACCGACCCGAAGGAACGGGGCAAGGCGTTCGGCGTCTACGGCACGGTCGCGGCCAGCGGGTCGGCCATCGGGCTGCTGCTCGGCGGCGCGCTGACCTCCTACCTGTCCTGGCGGTGGTGCCTGTACGTCAACCTGGTCTTCGCCGGGATCGCGCTGCCGGCAGGGGCGTTGCTGCTGGGCCGCCAGCCCCGGACGCCAGGGGCCCGGCTGGACGTGCCGGGCGTGGCGGCGGTGTCGGGCGGGATGTTCTGCCTGGTCTACGGCTTCTCCAACGCGGCGACGCACGGCTGGCACACGCCCTCGACGTGGGGTTTCCTCACCGCCGGGGCTGTACTGCTGATCGTCTTCGCCGCCTGGCAGACCCGCACCTCGCACCCGCTGCTGCCGCCCCGGGTCATCGGTGACCGCAACCGCGGCGGCGCCTACCTGGCCAGCTTCGTCAACG
>Ga0335072_10010877_pt1 | contig 13066 bp, 9 predicted proteins | sample Lox_Sample_21_FD_206725 | JGI IMG/M metagenome (GOLD analysis project Ga0335072, IMG submission 206725) | Soil microbial communities from Loxahatchee National Wildlife Refuge, Florida, United States - Lox_Sample_2.1 | ecosystem: Environmental > Terrestrial > Soil > Wetlands | place: USA: Florida...
CATCAAGCGGCAGTGGCAGCACATCGGCTGGATGATTATTTACATTATTGCATTCCCGGTGTACGCGTTCCTGCTACCGCTGTACTCGTTCTGGCGACAAGACGACTTCTCGTGGGGCAACACTCGCGTCGTGGTGGGCGAGACCGGACAGAAGAAGGTCATTGCAACAACGGACGAGGGCTTCGACCCGCGCTCGATCCCGCTGCAGCGCTGGGACGACTACGCTGCAGCGAACAACCTGCGTGGCCGCCGTGGCCTCGCTCACGAAAAGACGTCCTATGAGGATGGCCCGGCCTACGAAATGGACGACATGCGCTCTGAGTACTCGTCAGCCAAGCCCGCCTCCACCATCTTCACTGGATTCCCAACCCACACCGCCGCCGGCGTCTACATGCCGCCGTCGACGCCGCACAATCCCTACGGCCACATGCAGCGCGCGTCGACGTACTCGTCGCCCTCCATGGCCGGCGGCAACGCCGGCGGCGCCAGCCCGCAAGACCGCCTCATGAGCATGGGCGGGCTGAGCGACATCGCAGCGGCACAAGGGCAAAGTCCGTACGGCGGCCCAGCCCCGCGGCCAATGTCGACAGCAGTCCCGCCATACGGCACACCAGAGGCGCTGGGAGCGGCAGCAGTGGGCTCGCCGTCGCCGCGCGCCTCGACCGTCAACCTGCTGGGCGCCGGCACGCGCCTCAGCCGCGGGCCGTCGCCGGGCCTGCGCGCGTCCCAGGTCAACTTCATGGATGGGCCCAAGACCGGGCCCTCTGACACCGATATCGTTATGGCGGTGCGCGAGTGCCTGCAGAGCGTCGATTTGGACACGGTTACGAAGAAGATGGTGCGCGCGCTCGTCGAGCAGCGCCTTTGCTGCCAGCTTACTGGCGAGAAGAGGGGCTTTTTGGACGGTGTTATTGACACTGAGCTTGCGGCGCTGTGAGCCGGAGAAGGAGGCGTGGGGTTGGGGGATTGAGAGGAAGAGAGCGGAGAGGAAGAGGGCGAGAAAGTGTCGAGACTGGTTGAATTTTGCATCGGGTGCAACGGTTTTCTTACGGGGTTCTGTCTCATTTATGCTCGCATGCGACGGTCACTCCTTTGCATCTGGGATCTGGCTGCTTTGACTGGTGTACTACAAAAAGAATGTGCGACGGGAATGTGCTGGTAAACCTCACGGGCATTTGAGAGCGCGGAAGGACGCCCGCCTTCTAATGATAATATTTTGTTCATGCTATGTATGATTGAAACGGAATTTAGTCTTAATCGAAATCCTTATCAAAATGTCACGCTGCTCGTTTGCACTTCTTTACCTTGGGTTTGGATCGATATCGCTAGGCAAACGCCACGGCTCGATATGCCATTGACTTGATCTACATATGAAGCCAGGCCTTCAATCCGTCACAGATGCTCCCCGGTCCAGGGCCAGGCCCTCGATCGGCATCCAAAAGATGGCTTCGTAAGGTGGTGGCTCCGCAAAATGGGGACGTGTAGTGGCAGCTCTAGGTCTTGATATTGGTACATAATTTCGGACTGGGCGCACGCAGAACCGCCACCAGTCTTAAAGCAGCTGCGGGGGCGAATTTGCGGAGACCTTATCAATAATCTGGAGAGGTGTGGAGCTGAATCTGGGGGCATTGAGACGTGCATCTCATCCCGACCTGTTGCAGGCGTACTCACTGAACGTTTGGGAACGCAAATTTAGAGACTCGACACACAACTGATTTTGGACATCGACCATAGCCAATAGGACTAGATTTTCAAGCGCCTGGTTGGGGGATTGGCTTATCGCTCTGACGGTTCGCTATCCCGCTGCGGCGGCCCCAAAGCCTGGGAAAGATCTTGTGCTGAGTCGTAAAACATGGCCCGAAATCTGAAGTGACGATTCTAATGATGACGCACAGCACAGCACCATTTTCCGTGCATGCGCTAACCCATGCGGCAAGAACTGACTCGACACTCGCCGCTAATGTCCAGCTGCATCATTGTCGAAACCGAGTGAAACCAGTGCTCCATAACGACATGACTAAAGCGCGAAAGTGGGAGTCTGGCATGTTGGTAAGACGTCTCTATGGCTCGGCAGGACAGGGCATCTCGAAGGCTTCGACGGGTGGCCTGTGGTTACATCACAGCCCATTCGCAGAAGCAAGTGCAGAGCCACGTCTGATAAGCAGCAGGGGCCTAAGTTTGGAAGACTGTGCATAGAAATCTCGCGGCACCGCCGCACAGTGAAAGTACCCGGTGTTGAGCGCCCAAGGTAGCTTAACCGCAAACCTCCGGCTCGAGAATACCTCGGAGCAAACCGCAGAGAACTCGTCGGCCGGCGACGTCTGGTTACACTACCGAAGGGTCCCAGAGGGGTCAGAAGTGCGTAGGTCCAGCTGCAGGGAGCGGATTATGGACAAGAAGCAGAGGGAAGCAACAGACGGCGACGGACTGATTGGCGGAGCGAACGGCGCTGAGCGACAGTCCCTGAGTTTCCGGCGGCTGCAGTGGTTTTTACTCCGTATCAGCGCCGAAATTCTGTCGAAATTCCAGTGCGCGCTGCGCCTATCGATTGGCACATGTGGCAAATTTAGATCTTGGGCTGGCAATTTTCCTCAGCCCAGCATGTGCTCGTACCCTGAGATGCATTCGCTGCGTGTCTGCTGGTCGCGCAAGACCGGTGCGATGCCACTGAATGGGTACTTGGCAGACAAGACAAAGGGGGACAAAGGCCGGGCCGTGAAATTTGGATTCTCGCCAATCTGAGACGGGCAGCGCCGAGTGTTGAGGAGGCTGGCGACATTCGTCTCCCGTCAGAGTCGGGGTCCGTGGGATGGGTTGGGTTCCAAGGCGGTCAAATGCCGGAACACGCTAAAATTTCTAAATTCCTGAACGATAAAAATTCCTGCGCCCCTTCGCAGTCGCCCACAAACCCTTTTTTTTTCTGGCCCTCTCCTCTCACCCTTTTCTCACTTAATAGACTTGTTTTCGTTCGTCTCCGGGAGTTTTCTGTTCTTTGCGGAAGCAGAGAGCTCTCAGTCGTTGCCCGTCTTTAGGCTCGTCGAGATACCCCAAGGAAAAGAGATTTAGACTGTTCTCGATTTCTACGCAATTTTCTATAGCGAGTACACTTGCAACATAGACCTCAGACTCTGTAACGACTCTCACACACTCAAAAATCTAAAATGGCACCATCCGCTGTTGATACCGCGTCTCCGGCCGCGTCCAAGTCGGAAAACCAGAAGAGCATGAAAGTGCTGGAAGAGTTGCTGGCGAAATTGAGCGTTTCGAAGGAACAAGATCAAATCAACCAGGCTTCGCTTGATCTCGCGTCGTTTATTAACGGCGATATCGAGGAGGCGGACGCTCCTACAAAGTGAGTCTCAGCAGCGAATTTTGCCACCCGTACAGGCATTTCTAACCTCCTTCACAGGGCATTCGACCTCTTGAAGAAGCAGTTTGCGAACAAGAAGGATGCTCTGGTTCGCGAGCGCGCCGCTGATGCCGTCAAGGCTATCGCGGCGCACTCGACGGTTTCGCCAGCCGTTGAGCCGTACCTGATCGCCCTCCTCCCGACCACACTTGCAGCTGTTGGCGATAAGATGACGTCTGTAAAGAACGCTGCGCAGGCAGCTACTCTTGCCACCGTTGAAGCCATCAACCCGAACGCTGTCAAGCTCATCATTCCGACCCTCATCCACTCCCTCCGCAACGCTCAGAAGTGGCCCGAGAAGATGTGCGCTCTGCAGTGCATCGAGGCGCTTGCAAAGCAGGCACCCGCTCAGACCTCCTACCGCGTCCCGGATCTCATCCCAGTCGTCTCTGAGGCCATGTGGGATACAAAGCCAGAAATCAAAAAGGCTGCTTACGGCACAATGGAGAAGATTTGCGCTCTGATTGTGAACAAGGACATCGAAAAGTTCATTCCCGAGCTTATCAAGTGTATTGCCAAACCAGAGAACGTCCCAGAGACCGTTCACTTGCTGGGCGCAACCACTTTCGTCACTGACGTCCATGAGCCAACACTGGCTATTATGGTTCCTCTGCTCGAGCGTGGTCTCGTTGAGCGCGAGACCGCCATCAAGCGTAAATCCGCAGTGATTGTCGACAACATGTGCAAGCTCGTCGAAGATCCTCAGATCGTGGCTCCTTTCTTGCCGAAGATGATGCCCAGCCTCACTAAGAACTACGAAACCATGGCCGATCCTGAAGCCCGTGACAAGACCAAGCAGGCTCTTGACACTCTTGTTCGCGTTGGCGATGTCAAGGATGGCAAGATTCCTGAGGTCTCTCGCGCTGGCGACGTCGAGACTGTCGTTGGAGTTCTTAAGAACTGCCTCTCGAACCACAAGCATGCCACCGCTGCCAAGTTTGAGCCAATCTTGAACTTCATTGGAGCCATTGGCGGTCAACTTATCGACGAGAAGGAGATTGAGCCTATTGGCTGGGCCACTAACGCACTCCCGTATGTCACTGTACTTGTTGGCGAGAAGGACGCTAAGGGCATCACCGACGCTCTTCGCAAGCGTGCGTCTCCTGGCATTGAGGACGAAGACGAGGTTGAGGTTGATGAGGAAGATGGTGAGGATCTGTGCAACTGCACTTTCAACCTTGCCTACGGTGCGAAGATCTTGCTCAACCAGACCTCTCTCCGTCTCAAGCGTGGCCAGCGCTACGGTCTCCTTGGACCCAACGGTTCCGGTAAGACGACTCTGATGCGTGCCATCAACAACGAGCAGGTCGAGGGCTTCCCCAAGCAGAGTGAAGTCAAGACTTGCTACGTCGAGCACGATCTGGATTCTGCCGACACTGAAATGACTGTCATCGAATGGACGATGAAGAAGCTCGTCGCTGTTGGAATTGAGAAGTCACAGAGCGAAGTTGAGGCCACTCTCATTGAATTCGGCTTCCAGAAAGAGCAGCTTAGCGCTCCTATCACCTCGCTTTCTGGTGGTTGGAAGATGAAGCTTGCCCTTGCCCGCGCCGTCTTCGAGCAGCCCGATATTCTTCTGCTTGACGAGCCGACCAACCATCTCGACGTCAAGAATGTCAAGTGGCTTGAGGATTACTTGATCAACTCTCCTTGCACTTCGATCATTATTTCTCACGACACCAAGTTCCTCGACGACGTCGTTCAGCACATTCTCCACTTCGAGCGCTTCAAGCTCAAGCGCTACCGCGGTACTCTCAGCGAGTTTGTGAAGCGCGTGCCGTCTGCAAAGTCCTACTACGAGCTCGGCGCTTCCGAAATGGAGTTCAAGTTCCCAGAACCAGGCTTCCTCGAAGGTGTCAAGACCAAGGCCAAGGCCATTGTTCGCGTCACCAACATGTCGTTCCAATATCCGGGTACTTCCAAGCCACAACTGACCGACATTACTTTCCAGGTGTCGCTTGGCTCTCGTATCGCTGTTATTGGGCCCAATGGCGCTGGAAAATCCACTCTTGTCAACGTCCTGACTGGTGAGCTCATCCCCACCGGCGGTGAGCTTTACCAGCACGAAAACATCCGCATCGCCTACATCAAGCAGCACGCATTCGCACACATTGATAACCACCTTGATAAGACTCCTTCGGAGTATATTCAGTGGCGTTTCCAAACCGGAGAGGATCGTGAGACTATGGACCGCGCCAACAAACAGGTCACCGAGGAAGACGAGAAGGCCATGGACAAGATCTTCAGCATCAACGACACCAAGCGCAAGGTCATTGGCATCCATTCAAGACGTAAATACAAGAACCAATATGAATACGGTAGAGATCCCCTTTTCTGATCTTGGACGACTTCGTAGAAACTGGACTAACGCTATTTGTAGAATGTAGCTTCGCCCTGGGCGAGAACATCGGCACGAAACAAGAGCGCTGGACTCCGTTGCTTTCTGCCGACAATGGATGGCTTCCTCGCTCTGAGCTGCTCGCGTCGCACGCCAAAATGGTGGCCGAGATAGACCAGAGAGAAGCGCTGGCCAGCGGCCAGTTCCGACCCCTTGTGCGCCGAGAGATCGAGGCGCACTGCGCCCACTTTGGCCTTGATGCTGAACTCGTTTCTCACTCCCGCATGCGCGGTCTCTCTGGGGGTCAGCGTGTCAAGGTCTGCCTTGCTGCATGCAGTTGGCAACGCCCGCACTTGATTGTTCTCGATGAGCCGACCAACTACCTTGATCGTGATTCACTGGGGGCTCTGTCCAAGGCTCTCAAAGCCTTCGAGGGTGGTAAGTTTTATCAACAATAAGCATTCCCGCAGTAGACTAACTTTTCTGTCAGGTGTCGTTATCATCACTCACAGCGCCGAATTCACCAGGGACCTCACTGAGGAAGTTTGGGCTGTGGTTGACGGCAAGATGACTCCCTCTGGCCACAACTGGGTTCAGGGGCAGGGCAGCGGCCCGCGTCTCGACAAGAAAGAGGACGAGGAGGAGAAGTTCGACGCCATGGGTAACAAGATCGAGACTGGCAGCAAGAAGAAGAAGCTCACCAGCAACGAGGCACGCAAGAAGAAGAAGGAGCGCATGGCCCGCCGGAAACGCGGCGAAGAGGTCTTCAGCGATGAGGACTAAATGAAAGGTTCATCGTGAAACGGAATAGACATCTTTAGAGGACTAGACTGTCTTGACGATTGCAACAGCGACCACAGCGGGGTTGTGGTCGAAGCACGACCGGAGGGTAACGGCCAAAAGTAGATTTTTCCTAATCGGCAAAGTCGTATGTTTGGTTTCACGGCAAGAGAAGATAGAAGATAGAGATTGACGGTAATTGCTATCAGCTTCTGCACGATAGACATAGATGCTTCTGTTAGACTTTTCGGAGCAAGGGTTCTGTCAGATTTCGTAGTCATTGAATTCTGAGTTTAAGTCACGTATCTCAAATCGTCACACGATGTTCAACAAAGCGACGACCACTGGTGATGGAGAATTGTTGCTTGCTGACAGCAATAAAAACCGTCACCTGTGTTGAACAGGCGACGAGCAATTGCTTCCAATAGAGTATACTCTATCTTTACTTAACAAGCACCCTGACTCCTCTCGAAGACTTATGCGGCATTGCTGCGAAGTAGTCGTGCACAGCCATGACGTCGTCTTCCCATGTTGTCTCGTAGAGCTCCAAATCAAGCCGCCGAAAGACGGAACTTAGCGTCAGGCAGATTTCCGCATTTGCCAGGTTCATGCCTAAACACATTCTAGATCCTTTACTAAACGGCACGAGGTACTTATTGAGTTCTTCCGCACCAGGCCGCAGCCATCGCTCAGGATCGAACTTCTCCGGCTCTGCAAACACAGATGGGTCGTCGTGCATTATTTTCGAAGACATTCCGACTGGAGTCCCTGCAGGGATGGAATACCCGTTGTACTCGATCGCGTTCTCAGGGTCGATCCGCTGCAGGCGATGCATGACTCCGTACGATCTGCGATGGCCCTCCTTTACTACGGCTGACAGGTAAGGGAGCTTCTCGATCTTCGCAACGCTTAGCCCTGTCTCAGGGGTCGGCATAGCCTCGTTAAGCTCTTTTTGAAGCTTTTCGAGAACGTGGGGGTGTGAGAGGATAAGGTACGCAGTTGAGTAAAGGAAGTGCGCTGTCGTCAGCATCCCAGCCGCGACCGTGTTTCCTCCTTCTTCAACAAGGCGCTGAGTGGTTTTTTCAGAGGGATCACAGTCAGCATCTAAAAGCTCTTGGAACACTGTTGGATGCGAATCTGAGCCTTTGGTTTCCCCTCTCTGGGTTCGTTGGACTTGAACGGTCATTTGCTTTTCCTCGTTAGTAAATGTCTTGCTCGAGAGCAAACAGAACTTGCATGTTCGAAGTCTAGTATCCCTGCCATTTGAGGGTTGAGTTTCTTCGCCAGCCAAACCGGCATACTCTTAAGCACGGGTATCAACCAACCAAACTGTTTGACTAAATGGCAATTCTCAATCGGGCCTTTGAGCGCGTCTAACATTCTCCTGCCTCCTTCAAAGTTGTTGCTATCCACGCAGTGATAGCTTGACGAAAAGCAATAATCTGTGATAACGTCCAATGTCAGGCTGGCAAAAGCGTCTGTAAGGCTCACTGGCTGGAGAGAATTCTGATTTTTCTGAATATTCACGCATAGCTTGTCAACCAGAGACCGAATCATCGGCTCCAGTGCCGTCACAGAACGGCGGGAGAAGTAGGATGATAACAGCCCTCGCCTCAGCCGATGGTGGTCGTGCGGCACAGTTGCAGCCATAGTCGTTGTGACGGTGAACATTTTTGAAGACCAGCGCCACTTGTCGCGTTTACCTGCGGAAGCACCTGCGTAGATCTTGTCATAGGCATTTGGATCGCGAATATGCAGCTCATACGGATTGATGCGAACAATGGGCCCTGCGTGAGATTTGTTATCGAGCAGTCGTCATTGTCATACGGATTCTGCAGACCATATCTATCATGCAATTCCTCAATCTTCCAAGTATAGCGGCCCTCTCGGACTACGTCGTAATAAAATTCGTACCAAAACGAGATTGCGGCTAGGCGTGGCCCGGGAAAGTTGGCAAGAGGATGCATATACAGCCGGTAGAACGCGACTAAAGCGCAACAGGACAGACAAGCTGTAACAACTAAGACAATTCGAGAGGGGAGAGATGGTGACTGGGCGGTCGCGAAGGCGATCGCATCGAAGTAGCCCATTATGGGAATTGAAAACGCGAAAAAAGACTGAAAAGCTGTCTTACTGTTTATTGCGTGAGCGGATAACGCCCTGATACCACTACCTTTATACTGCTGCTGTAGTTTTCGTGCTGCTGAGTCGTCGAGCGTTGGGGGCCATTCGTCAGCTTTTCTCGCGTGATACAAGAATAGACCAACGCAATGGGGATCGAATATACGATGAATACAAAGAAGCTTTCATCACTGTCTACTAGTATACTGGCCATTCACGTCATGGTTTGGTAATGAGCGTCCAAAGCTAGCTTCACTGCTTCAGAGAAAATGGGTGGACGTCGGGGATCACGTGTTTTTTCCGCTTGCCAATCCTGTGGTTCTTAGTAACAGCCTCAGGCACCAAGTTGATCAGTGACGCAACTTCCTCAATATCGCTCATGGAGAGAGCCTCGCACTTGGATTACCATATCATTCTAGGGGCTCAAGTTCGCGGCTGCTTAGATAATAGCAAACTTCTTGCGCTGGTGTGTGGCGCACAGGAAAGACGATCATCCATGCCCATTTTGGGGTTGGTGGCGTCCCGGCTACCGTCGGGTCAACATCAGGGCGTTCTGTTTCCATGACCAACCCCAGGTCAAAGGGTGAGATCTGAGTTTCGTCTTGATCCCATTCGTGCAAAGTGCGGAATAATGGTGAGGTGACATTTTCTGCGGGGCCATGAGAACCAAATATAAGATGAAAATGGCACGCTTCCGCTCTTTGTTCTCGTCGCCCCTCAAGTGCCCTCGCGTGTTTCCAGCATATCCCAATCTTCTAGCCTACATCCTCAGTCAAGATGCTGAAAAATGATCCGTTTCCGTTCTTCTTGCTTTTGCCTTTGGTATCCCTCATTGGCGTCATCACCTATGTACTGGGTGTAATCATATATCGTCTCGCATTCCACCCACTATCAAAGTATCCAGGACCGTTTCTAGCCAAGGTTACGGACATCCACATTGCCTGGCACGCTTGGAGAGGAAGTCGACATCTTCACTTGTATCGATGTCACGAGAAATATGGTCAGCCGTTGATCTCTTGTCTCAGAACCGCAAGCTGACGCCCGTGACCACAGGGCATTTTGTCAGGATTGGGCCAAATACGCTATCGATCAACAGCGAGACCGCGCTGAAAGCCATCTACGGGTTTAAGGCGAATGTTCGAAAGAGCGACTTCTATCTCGCATTCGCGGCAAAGGGGCCTCAAACGCTGAGCACCCACAGCAGCATTGACAAACATATCCACGCCCGCAAGCGGCGGATCATGTCCCATGGCTTTTCCGACCAAGCGATTAGGAGTATGGAGCATTACATCAACTTGGAGATCGACACTTTCTGCCGTGTGATTTATGACAGAACTTCCGCATTAGTCCGACCAGCTTATCCCCAAGAGGAAGCCGAAGGCTGGAGTCCGGCAAAGAACATGGCCAAACTTTGTGACTGGCTTGCCTTCGACATCATGGGAAATCTCGTTTTCGGCAAAGCTTTTGATATGCTCGAAACTCCAGGCCAACGATTTGCCGCTGACCTGGTCAGTTCGGCAGCACACAGACACAACATCTGCGGCACGTATCCGCCGCTCTACAAAACAGGCCTTGACAAGTACCTGCTCGGCAACATTGCCACTAATCGCGCTCGCTACATGCAGTACTCGAAGGAACAGATGACGCAGCGTACGAAGCAGGGCCTCGAGATCGACCGCAAGGACTTTTTCTACCACTTGCTCAACGCCAAAGACCCGGAAACGGGCAACGGCTTCAGCGCGCCCGAACTCTGGGGCGAGTCGAACCTGCTTATCATTGCTGGCTCCGACACTACTAGCACGTCGCTGGCCGCTACTTTCTTCTACCTGACACACAATCCCGCTGCCCTGCAGCAAGCCACCGCCGAGGTACGCTCGACGTTCGCATCGCCCGACGACATCGTCCACGGGCCGAAACTCACCTCATGCGCATACCTGCGCGCATGCATCGACGAAGCAATGCGGCTAAGCCCGCCAGTAGGCGGGGCGCTACCGCGGACCGTGCTCGCCGGCGGGCTGGTGGTGGACGGGGCAGCGCTGGCAGCAGGGACAGACGTGTTGGTGCCGCACTACGCACTGCACCACAACGCAGCGTGCTTCCCGGACCCGTTTGCGTACCGGCCCGAGCGCTGGATCGCCGCGGCCGCCCCGCCCGACCTCGCGCCCTTCGTCGACAAGGCCCACGCTGCCTTTTGCGCCTTTTCGATCGGCCCCCGCGGCTGCATTGGCCGGGGCCTCGCCTACGTCGAGATGACGACTGCTATCGCTCGCTGCTTGTTCCAGTATGACCTCAGGCTTGCGCCTGGCACGCATTTGGGCGAGGGAGGGCGCTGGCGCAAGTGGGAGTGGGGAACGGAGCGGGAGGGCGAGTATCAGACCTTGGACACGTTCACGAGTGTAAAGGACGGTCCCGCGGTTCAGTTCAAGAAGGTGGCTTGAGGTTTTGTCGAGGTTGATAATGATATGGGCTGCGCGACGTCTCACGACACTTAATTCATTGCGGATCTCACACTCTGGTATAAATCTCAAATGTTGGCTTACTGTGACGGAGTTTTGCTCAGCATTGGGAAAATGGGGTCAGGTTCGGCAATTTCGAGTATATGTACGTTATTCCTGCACTGGAAAGGACAAAAATAAGTCTCTCATTTGCAATGTCAGCATTTTTCCTTCAGAAAATTCTCAAAATACGAAATAAGACTGCGCCAATGGCAAACTCGTCGCCGGTTCAGCCTCACATAGCTTGCCGTCGGCTTCGACAGTGTATCTCTCCGGGTCTACCTTCATCTTGGGCATGGTATTGTTGAACTTCATATCTTTCTTGGTGATATTCCTGCAACCTTTGACAGCCTCGACTCGCTTCTTCAGTCCATAGGACTTGATGGCGCCATTGTCGATACTGGCCTTGCTAACAAACGTGATGCTAGTGCTAGGTACCATCGGCGCAAACATGGGTCTCATAATGACCGGCTCAACCGTGGGAATCGATGCGTTCGGGTCGCCCATCTGCGCCCAGCTAATAAAGCCGCTCTTGAGCACAAGCGCAGGCTTGACGCCGAAGTTTGCGGGTGTCCATAGGACTAGGTCTGCCAATTTTCCGACCTCAACGCTGCCGATGAGATGCGCCATACCCTGCGTAATTGCAGGGTTGATAGTGTATTTGGAGATGTAGCGCTTGACGCGGAAGTTGTCGGCACCAGTTTCTTTATCTTCGGGCAGCGGCCCTCGCTGTACCTTGTTCTTGTGCGCCGTGTTCCACGTACGCAGGATAACCTCGCCACAGCGGCCCATTGCTTGTGAGTCGCTGCTCATCATGCTGATTGCGCCTAGGTCGTGCAGCACATCTTCTGCTGCGATGGTCTCGGCTCGGATTCGGCTTTCCGCGAAGGCCACGTCCTCAGGAATGTTGCGACTCAGGTGGTGACACACCATGAGCATGTCTAGGTGTTCGTCCAGAGTATTTCGAGTGTAGGGACGTGTTGGATTCGTGCTACTAGGCAAGACATTGGGATACTCGACGACAGAAATGATATCGGGTGCGTGGCCTCCTCCTGCACCTTCTGTGTGATATGTGTGGATGGCACGGTTTTTGAAAGCTTTGATGGTTTGCTCGACAAAGCCAGACTCGTTGAGGGTGTCGGTGTGAATCAGACATTGCACGTCGTACTCGTCGCAAACAGTCAGACAGCTGTCAATAGCCGCAGGCGTGGTTCCCCAGTCTTCGTGCAGCTTGAGACCGCATACGCCGGCCGCACACTGCTCTTTCAGGGCCTTTGGTTCTGCGTCGTTGCCTTTACCTGTGACGCCAAAATTAAGAGGAAGCTCGTCGCAAGCCTGGAGCATATTCTTCGTGAGAGTTGCACCGGGAGTGCAAGTTGTTGCATTAGTACCAGTGCTGGGACCTGTGCCGCCGCCGAGCATTGTTGTAACCCCAGAAGCAATCGACTCGTAGGCTTGCTGTGGACAAATGAAGTGAATATGCGTGTCAAAACCACCAGCCGTGACAATTTTGCCTTCACCCGCGATGACATCTGTTGTCGAGCCGACGACCAGCTTTGGATCGACCCCTTCCATAACGTCTGGGTTACCTGCTTTGCCAATGCCGACGATAGATCCATCCTGAATACCAATATCTGCCTTGTAGATGCCAGTGTAGTCAATGACCAACGCGTTCGTAATCACAACATCCAAGCAGTCTTTGTCTGGCACACCGGCAGTCTGGCCCATTCCATCACGAATGGTCTTTCCGCCGCCGAAGGTACATTCGTCGCCATAATGAGTAAAGTCTTTTTCGACTTTGATCCACAAGTCGGTAGCGCCAAGGCGGACGAGGTCACCTGTAGTCGGGCCAAACATGCTTACGTATGTCTGTCTATCAAGAGAAGCCATGTCAATGTGGGCAGCATCACCTGCCGGTTCCGG
>Ga0335072_10010879_pt1 | contig 13063 bp, 10 predicted proteins | sample Lox_Sample_21_FD_206725 | JGI IMG/M metagenome (GOLD analysis project Ga0335072, IMG submission 206725) | Soil microbial communities from Loxahatchee National Wildlife Refuge, Florida, United States - Lox_Sample_2.1 | ecosystem: Environmental > Terrestrial > Soil > Wetlands | place: USA...
TGCCGGACATCGTCGCCAGGCGGGACGTCGCCGCCCAGATGCTGGCGGCCATCGAGGTGCCACCGAACCAGAACGTCACCCACGAGGACCGCACGGTGCCGGGTCCCGAGGGCGCCCCTGACATCGGCGTGCGGATCTACCGGCCGGTGAACGCGTCCGGGACACTGCCCGGCGTGTACTTCATCCACGGGGGCGGCATGATCCTGGGCAACGTCGAGGGCGAGAACGCGGTCGCGGAACAGGTCTGCGAGCAGGTCGGCGCGGTCGTCGTCTCGGTGGAGTACCGGCTGGCTCCCGAGGACCCGCACCCGGCGCAGTCCGAGGACTGCTACGCGGGCCTGGTGTGGATGGCGCGCCACGCGGCGGAACTCGGCTTCGACCCGGACCGGCTGGCCGTGTACGGGGGCAGCGCCGGCGGCGGCCTGACCATCGCGGTCGTGCTGCTCGCCAGGGACCGCGGCTTCCCCGCGATCCGATTCCAGATGCCGATCTACCCGATGATCGACGACACGAACGAGACCGCCTCCAGCCAGGAGATCACCGACGTCGGCATCTGGGACCGCGCGGCCAACATCGAGGCCTGGCAGTGGTACCTGGGCGCCGGCAAGGCGGATCAGTACGCCGCGCCGGCGCGTGCCGAGGACCTGTCGGGGCTGCCGCCGGCCTTCATCGACGTCGGCACCGTCGACCTGTTCCGCGACGAGGACATCGCCTTCGCCAACCGCCTCATGCAGGCGGGCGTACCAGTCGAACTGCACGTCAACCCGGGCGCTTACCACGCGTCCGAGGTGCTCGCCCCGCAGGCCGAACTGTCCCGCCGGATCTGGGAGCGCCGCTTCGACGCGCTGCGCCGCGGCCTGGCCTGACCGGGCAGCGGCGGTGAGGGGGGACTGGCCGCCGCAGCCCGTCCCCCCTCAACCGGGAGCCGGTCAGGTGCCCTGCTCCGGCCGTCCGCCGCGGAGCCGGGCTTGGCGGTAGTCACGGGCTGCGGCGGTGATGCGGCCCGCGGCGCCGGGAACGCCGTTCCAGTGCGTGTGCAGGTAGGACGCGTGTACCCGGTCCAGGATGAAGCCTTCCGCGAAGGTCGTGCCGCGCTGCCGCCAGTGCCACGCGCTGGCCGCCGTTCGCGTGCCCTGGACGTTCGTCGTCTGGACCACCGTGCGGTGGAATTCATGGCCGTGAACGCGCGACCCGGACGGCGCGAGCGGTGACGTGGCGGCGGCGACCGCGTCCCGGTATCCGAGGGTGAGCCTGCCGGTCATCGCGGTCTCGGCGTCCAGGACCCCGCACATCGGGTGCCCGTCGAGTGACCGGGACAGGTAGAGCAGGCCGGCGCACTCGGCGATGACCGGGGCGCCCGCCCTGGCCAGCGCCGCGACCTGCGCCCGCAGGCAGGCGTTGGCGGACAGGTCGGCGGCGTGCTCCTCGGGGAAGCCGCCGCCGATGACCAGGCCGTCCACGTCGCCAGGCAGCCGCTCGTCGCGCAGCGGGTCGAACGTCACGACCTCGGCGCCGGCGGCGGCGAGCAGTTCGGGGTGCTCGGCGTAGCCGAAGGTGAACGCCGGCCCGCCCGCGATGGCGATGCGGGGACGGGGGAGAGACGGCGGCATCCGTTCCTCGGCGCTGTCCTGGTCTTGGGTGCCGCCGCGTTCCGGCAGCGGGCCAGCGGTGCGGGCAAGCCGGACGACCGCCTCCAGGTCGACGCTGGCGGCGATGACGGCGGCCAGGGCGGTGACCGCTCCGGCGGCCGGACCGCCGAGTTCCGCGGCCGGGACGAGCCCGAGGTGGCGGGAAGGGACGGTGGCCTGCTCCTGCCGGCGCAGCACGCCGAGCACCGGCACGCCCGCGGCATCCGCCGCCGCCCGCAGCAGTTCCTCATGACCCGGCGAGCCCGCCTTGTTGAAGATCACCCCGCCGATGCGCGTGCCCGGGTCCCAGGTCGCGAAGCCGTGCAGCAGCGGAGCAACCGACGAGCCGACGGCGTGCGCGTCGACGACGAGGATGACCGGCGCGCTCAGCAGCCGCGCCACGTGCGCCGTGGATGCGAAGTCCCCGTGCCCGGACGCGCCGTCGAACAGGCCCATCACGCCCTCGATGACCGCGATGTCGGCCGGCTCCGGGTTGCGTGCCCCCCAGGCGAACATCGGCGCGATCTGGTCCTCGCCGACGAGCCACGGGTCGAGGTTGCGGCCTGGGCGGCCCGCGGCCAGCGCGTGGTATCCCGGGTCGATGTAGTCCGGGCCGACCTTGTGCGGCGAGACCTTCAGGCCGCGCTCGCGCAGCGCTCTGAGCAGGCCGGTGGCGACCGATGTCTTGCCGTGCCCGCTGCCGGGCGCGGCGATGACGACACGCGGGACGCTCACCATTCGATGCCGCGCTGGCCCTTCTGGCCGGCGTCCATCGGGTGCTTGATCTTCGTCATTTCCACCACCAGGTCGGCAGCGTCGATGAGGTCGGCGTGCGCGTCGCGCCCGGTGATCACCACATGCTGGTGACCGGGACGCTGGCTGAGCGTCGCCACGACATCGGCGACGTCGATCCAGCCCCATTTCATCGGGTAGGTGAACTCGTCCAGGACGTACATGCCGTACCGCTGTGCGGCCAGGTCGCGCTTGATCTGCGCCCAGCCCTCACGGGCGTTGGCCGCGTGGTCCTCGGGGTCGCCGCGCTGGATCCAGGACCAGCCCTCGCCCATCTTGTGCCAGGCGACCTCGCCGCCCTCGCCGGTCTGCTCGTGCAGCCGGCCGAGCGCCCGGAACGCGGCCTCCTCGCCGACCCGCCACTTCGCGCTTTTCACGAACTGGTAGACCCCGATGCTCCAGCCCTGGTTCCAGCCGCGCAAAGCCATGCCGAACGCGGCGGTGGACTTGCCCTTCATCGCGCCCGTGTGCACGATGAGCAGCGGCCGGTTCCTGCGCTGCCTCGTGGTCAGCCCGTCGTCCGGGACGGTTTCCGGTACTCCCTGCGGCATTGTTCAGGCCACCTTCCTCATCGCCTGGCCGGCCCGCCAGCCGTGGACCGATTCGACGAGCACTTCGGCGGACAAGCCGCCGGCCGGCCGGCCGCTGCTGTGTGAACCACTGCCGGGCGTGTCGCTCGCGGACAAGCTGGCGAGGCTCAGGTACTGGGCGCCGAGCGCCTGGGCGAGGCCCGCGGCCAGACCCAGCCGGACGGGCCCGGACTCGCAGTCCACGACCACCGCCGCGATGCCGTCCCTGCGCAGCCTGGCCGCTACGCTCCCGGGCTCGGCGCCGGCCGTGTGCCTGCCGTCGGTCACGACGACGAGCAGCGGGCGGCGCAGCGGATCGCGGAACCGCTCACGGCGCAGCGTGGCGTGCGCCTCGGCGAGCCCGGCGGCGAGCGGGGTCCGGCCGCCCGCGGGCATGGCCTCAAGTCTGCGCGCGGCCGCGTCCACGGACGAGGTCGGCGGCAGCAGCAGTTCCGCCGCCGCGCCACGGAAGCAGATCAGGCCCACCTTGTCCCGCCGCTGGTAGGCGTCGAGCAGCAGGGACAGCACCGCCCCCTTGACGGCCTCCATCCGCCGTCGCGCGGCCATCGAGCCGCTGGCGTCAACCAGGAACAGCACGAGATTGGACTCGCGTCCCTCCCGGCGGTGCTCGCGCAGGTCGGCCCGCTCTATCAGCAGTCCGGGCCCGGTCCGCCCGCGCCGCCGCTGGTGCGGGGCGCTGGCCGTGAGGGTGGCGGTCAGGTGCACGTCACGCGGGCCCGACGCCGGCTGCGGCGGGCGGGCGCCGACGCTGCGGCCGGCGTCCGTCGCGGCGCGGGACCTGTGCCCCGCGCCGCCCTGCCCCTTGCCTGGCACCTCGAGCCGCCGCGCCCGGAAGGTCGCCCCGCTGGGTACGACCGACTCCCGGCCCGGTCGGCCCAGCGGGGCCTGCCGCGGTTCATCGTCGCCGCCGTCAGACGCCGCATCGCGGCCGCCGTCGTCCGCGCCGGAGCCGGCGGAGTCGGCGGTGTCCCCGGTGCCGCCTGCGTCCCGGGAGTCCTCGGCGTTCCCTGGCCCGGGACCCCCGCCCGACGGCGGATCGGGTTCCTCGTCCGGGTCGCCGAGCGCCCCATCGAGCTGGTCCTCGTCCAGGCCTGGCGCGTCGAACGGGTTGCGCCGCCGCCGGTGGGGCAGCGCAAGCCGGGACGCGGCGCGGATGTCCTCGCGGCCGACCGTGGCCGCGCCGCGCCATGCCGCGTGCGCGGCAGCGGTCCGCGCGATCACGATGTCGGCCCGCAGCCCGTCCACGTCGAAGGCGGCGCAGACCGATGCGATCCGCTCCAGGGCCGCGTCGTCGAGGACCACCGCGGGCAGCCGTTCCTGGGCGACCGCGATGGCGGCGGCCAGCGCCGCTTCCTCGGCGGCGAACCGGGCCGTGAACGCCGCGGGGCTGGCATCGAAGGCGATCCGGCGGCGCACGACCTCGGCCCTGCTCGCGGGGTCGCGCGGCGCGGCCGCCTCGACGGTGAGGCCGAAGCGGTCGAGCAACTGCGGCCGCAGTTCGCCTTCCTCCGGGTTCATGGTGCCGACCAGCAGGAACCTCGCCTGGTGCCGCACTGACACGCCGTCCCGCTCGACGTAGTTCGTGCCGAGTGCCGCCGCGTCGAGCAGCAGGTCGACCAGGTGGTCGTGCAGCAGGTTGACCTCATCGACGTACAGGACGCCCCGGTGCGCGGCGGCGAGCAGGCCAGGCTGGAACGAGGTAACGCCCTCGGTGAGGGCGCGCCCGATGTCGAGGGAGCCGGTGAGCCGGTCCTCGGTCGCGCCGACCGGCAGCTCCACTAGCCGGGCCGGACGCGGCTGCCATGCGGCACCAGTCGGGTGCGGGCCGTCGGGACAATCCGGGTCGGGCTGCCGCGGCGGGCAGGAGAACCGGCAGCCGGTCACGACGTCCACGGGCGGCAGCACGGCGGTCAGCGCGCGCACCGCCGTCGACTTCGCGGTCCCCTTCTCCCCGCGGACGAGAACGCCGCCGATGGCCGGCGAAATGGCATTGAGGATCAGCGCCAGCCGCATGTCGTCCATCGCGACGACAGCGCTGAACGGAAACTGGGTCAACGGAGCAACACCTTCACCCGGCGGGTATCCGCGCCCGCCCACAGCGACGACCGCCGGGCAATCACCCGGCGGCACGGATGCCGATGGCCTGGCTTCCCCCCGTGCCAGCAGGCACTGTGCTGGCAAGCACAGCAGCCCTGGGCGCGCGGCAGGTCACAGTGGCGGGACCGTCCCGGATTCACACCGGAGTTCCTCGGCAGCCGTTCGCCCGCCATCCTCTCACAACCGACCCGTTTTGTTCTGCCCTGGCCCCTGAAACCGGGCACGGCGGCAGCATGAGAACAACCGCGTCCGTCCGTGGGGCAAACTGTTGGCCGTGTCTTCCCAGATCGTGACCGTGGCCGGCATCGGCGCCGACGGATGGCAGGGATTGTCGCCGCTCTCGCAGAACGCCATCCGGCAGGCCGCCGTGATCGCCGGCGGCCCCCGGCAGCTCGCGCTGCTGCCGGATGCCCTGCCCGCACGGCGTGTCCCGCTGCCGAGCCCGCTGCTGCCCGGCCTGCCCGGGCTGATCGCCGAGCACGCGAGCGCCGCGCTGGTCGTCCTGGCCAGCGGCGACCCGATGTTCTACGGCATCGGCGCCACCCTCGCCCGGCTGCTCGGCCCGGCACGGCTGCGCGTGCTGCCACACCCGTCGTCAGTGTCGCTGGCCGCGGCACGGCTCGGCTGGCCGCTCGACGACGTCGACGTAGTGAGCCTGGTCGGCCGTCCCCGCGAGCTGCTGCACCCGCTGCTGCAGCCCGGACGGCGGGTGCTCGCGCTCACCGCGCACCAGACGGCCGCCGCGGATATCCGCGCGCTGCTCGGCGTGCGCGGGTTCGGCGGCAGCCCGGTGACGGTGCTCGCCGACCTCGGTGCCCCGGACGAGATGGTCACTCCGGCCGACGGCGCGCCGCACAGCCGCCTGGCGATCATCGCGATCGAGTGCCGCCTCGACCCGGGCGCCGCACCGCTGCCACGTGTCCCCGGGCTGCCGGACGAAGCGTTCGAAAATGACGGACAGCTCACCAAGCGGGAGCTGCGTGCCCTGGCGCTGGCCGCGCTCGGCCCCGTCCCGGGTCAGCTGCTGTGGGACGTCGGCGCGGGGTCGGGGAGCGTCGGGATCGAGTGGATGCGCGTCCACCCGGCCAGCCGCGCGATCGCGGTCGAGCCGCGGGCCGAGCGCAGGGAACGGATCGCCCGCAACGCCGCGGCGCTCGGCGTGCCCGGCCTCACGGTCGTGGCCGGGACGGCGCCGGAGGCCCTGACCGGGCTCCCGGTGCCCGACGCGGTCTTCATCGGCGGCGGGGTCACGGTAGCCGGCGTCGTGGATGCCTGCTGGGCCGCGCTCGGGCCCGGCGGCAGGCTCGTCGCGAACGCGGTCACTCTCGAAGGGCAGGGCGTCCTCGCGGACTCACGCCAGCGGCTCGGCGGTACGCTCACCAGGATCGGCGTGGAGCGGGCCGGCGGTCTCGGCACCCTCACGGCGTGGCGGCCGGCGCTGCCGGTCGTCCAGTGGTCCGCGTGTAAGCCAGCAGCACAGGCAGAAAGTCAGGAGACCCCGTGACCGTTCACTTCGTCGGCGCCGGGCCGGGCGCGGCGGACCTGATCACCGTCCGTGCGCAGCGGCTCCTGCAGGAGTGCTCGGTGTGCCTGTACGCGGGCAGCCTCGTGCCCGCCGAGGTCCTCGCGCACTGCCCGCCGGAAGCTCAGCTAGTCGACACCGCTGGCCTTACCCTCGACGAGATCACCGCGGCCATCGCCGAAGCGGACGCGGCGGGCCTGGACGTGGTCCGGCTGTGCTCCGGTGACCCGGCGGTGTTCAGCGCGATCGCCGAGCAGGCCCGGCGCCTGGACCGGGCAGGGATCGGCTACGACATCACGCCGGGCGTTCCCGCGTTCGCCGCCGCGGCGGCTGCGCTGCGGCGCGAGCTGACCGTGCCGGAGGTCGGCCAGACGGTCATCCTGACCAGAATCGCGCACCGGGCCACCCCGATGCCGCCAGGGGAGGACCTGCCCAGCCTGGCCGCCGCCGGGGCGACCCTGGTGCTGCACCTGGCGGTGCAGCGGATCGAGCAGGTAGTCGCCGACCTCACCCCGAACTACGGCCCCGGCTGCCCGGCCGCAGTCGTCGCCTATGCCAGCCAGGAACGGGAGGTCATCCTGCGCGGCACCCTCGCGGACATCGCCGCCCAGGTCCTCGCGGCCGGCGTGCGCAGCACCGCGGTGATCATCGTGGGCCGGGTGCTGGCCGCCGAGGGATTCCGCGACAGCCACCTGTACTCCGCGGCCAGGGACCGCTCATCCCACTGAAAGACCATACCGGTAAAACCGAACGTGTCGTGGTTCCCGCCGCAGCGCCGTTCCTGACCAGGGCGCGGGTCCCCAGCGGAAGCGGCGTTGCCGCCGCCGCGTCCTATTCCTCCTCCGGGCCGGTGACGTCCCGGCGCAGCAGGTAGGTGTCCATGATCCAGCCGTGCCGTTCGCGCAGCCGGGCCCGGGTCGCGGTGATCTCCTCGGCGACGTCCGCCAGTGGCCCGGAGATCAGCACCTCGTCCGGCGTGCTGAGGTAAGCGCCCCAGAAAACCGACAGGCCGGGTTCGCCGAACCCGGCCGCGGTGAACCCCCGGTCGAGCATGACCACCGCGCTGTCGAGCCCGTCGGGCAGCCCGCCGTCGAGCCGCCGCGCCGGGGTGATGTGGATCGGCTCGCCGACCCGGTTCAGCGGGATGCGGTGCGCCGCGGCGAGGGCCTGCACGCTGGTCACCCCGGGGATCACGGTCCAGGTGAAGTCGACGGTGCCGAGCGCGCGGACCCGGTCGACGATTCGCAGCATCGAGTCGTACACCGACGGGTCGCCCCACACCAGGAACGCCCCGACCCCGTCCGCTCCCAGTTCGGCTCCGACCGCCGCCGCGATGCGGTCCGCCCGGGCCGCGTGCCAGTCGGCGACCGCGCCCTGGTAGCCGTCGGCGGTCAGTGTCTGCGACCGGTCGCGCGGCGGCTCGGGAATGTCCACCACCCGGTACCCGGGCCGGCTGACGTGCCGTCGCAGGATCTCGTCCCTGGCGGCGTTCAGCCCGGACTTCGCGTCGCCCTTGTCGATACGGAAGAACACGTCCGCCCGGTTGAGGGCCTGCACGGCCTGGACGGTGACCTGATCCGGGTGGCCCGGACCCATGCCGATGATGAGCAGTTCGCGCACGGCCCCAGTCTCCCGCATCTCAGCACCCGGCCGGCGCCGCGCCCGCGCAACCTCGATAACAGCAGCAAATGAGCTGGTCTAACGCCCGACGGCCGCGAGGTGCCGCCACCGCGTTAGCCTTTGCCGGTGCGGATCCTCATCCTCGGAGGTACCGGGGAGGCGCGGGAACTGGCCGCCCAGCTGGTGGCAGCGGGCGGTGACGTGATCTCCTCCCTGGCGGGCCGGGTGCGCCAGCCGCGGCTGCCCGACGGCCCGGTGCGCGTCGGCGGGTTCGGCGGCGCGGACGGCCTGGCGGCGTACCTGCGGGACGAGCGCATCACCCACGTGATCGACGCGACGCACCCGTTCGCCGAGGGCATCACGGCGAATGCGGCGCGGGCCGCCGCGGACGCCGGCGTGCCGCTGCTGGTGCTGCGCCGTCCCGGATGGGAGGCCGACCCGGCCTGGGCCACGGTCCCGGACATCCAGGCCGCCGCGGCGGCGGTGCGAGCCTGGCCGGGCGAGGGCGTGTTCCTCACCACGGGCCGCCGTGACCTGGCCGCCTTCGCCGGCGACGACCGTCACCGGTTCCTCGTCCGGGCGGTTGACCCGCCGGACGGAGCGGTGCCGCCCCGCATGACGCTGATCCTCGACCGCGGCCCGTACACGGTCGGGAGCGAGTCCTCGCTCATCCGGGACCACGAGATCGGCCTGCTGGTAACGAAGAACAGCGGTGGCCCGATGACGGCCGCCAAGCTGACGGCGGCCAGGGACCTCGGGGTTCAGGTCGTCATGGTGGCGCGCCCGCCGCTGCCGTCAGGTAGCGCTGTCGTGGCGACGGTTCCCGAGGCCGTGGCCTGGCTGCGCGCCTACGACGCTCACCAAGAACAGGTTGGGCGCCAGGCGTGACGGGTTAGCCGCCGTTTATCACCGGGCCGTTTCCGGCGGGGCTTGCAGGCGGGAGATCTGCTGACCGTTGATGCCACACCGTGGCGCTTGTATGTGCCGTGCCGGGCGCGATGAGATTCGCCCCCCTCATCCGTCTTCACCAGGACGGCGTCGATGACGTCGAAGGAGTGGGCCATGTCGTGCGTCACAGCCATCGGACGACGGCGGCGGTCAGGGGAGCCGAACCGCCGCACTCGCGGTCGTCACGGTAACGATGTCTGCCCACCCGTAACTAACGTGCGGTTTCCTTGGCACCCGGATGCCCAGAGGATCACTGAGCTGACCGCAAGCGACAACATCATCGCCGTCATACGGCGGTCCTAGAAGGAAAGGTTTTCGTGAAACTTCTTCTCACTTCCTCAGGCATCAGCAACCCGAGCATCCACGACGTGCTCGTCGACCTGCTGGGCAAGCCGATTGCCGAGTCCAGCGCCCTCTTCGTTCCCACCGCGATCTACCCGTTCCCTGGCGGCGCCGGCAAGGCATTCCAGGCGATCGCCGGAAACGCCAGGAGTTCGTTGTGCGATCTTGGTTGGAAGTCGGTGGGAGTACTGGAGCTCACCGCGCTGCCCAGCATCGATAAAGAAGTTTGGGCCGCAACGGTCCAGGAGTCAGACGCCCTGCTGGTTTGGGGCGGCGATCCCGTGTACCTGGCCTACTGGATGAAGCATTCGGGACTCGCAGATCTCTTGCCGTCCTTGCGGGCCGAGACGGTGTACGTAGGGGTGAGCGCCGGGAGCATCGCGATGGCCTCGATGTTCGGTGAGACGTATTTTGATCCGCCCAAATGCAGCGGGGAAAGGCTCTCGTCCGAAGACATCGTGTTCGCTGGACCCGAGGGAGAAACCACCATGACTTTGGTCATGGCTGAGGGAGTGGGACTCGTTGATTTTGCGATCATTCCGCACGTGGAATACGACGATCACCAAGACGTGGCGAACGCAGAAAAATGGGCCGGCCGGCTACCGGTGCCGACGTACGCGATAGACGATGACACGGCCGTCACAGTGATCGGCGGCACCGTTGACGTCGTCTCCGAAGGGCACTGGAAGCTGTTCAACCCCGGGCACTGAGGGGCGCTCGGCGGACTGCTCGCGGTCTATGGCCTTCCTGGCTGACATTGGCGGTCCGGAGTGGACTCTGCGTCCTTTGCCACGCCATGCGGCTGTGCCGCGTTCGCGGCCTGAGTGCCGGCGTAAGCGCGGTCTGGGATGCGCAGAACTGCCCTGCAGAATGCGGTGGCCAGGGACCGTCCGGCGCGCCCAAGTGGCGGACATCGCAGTCCGTGCGGCACCTGCCCGTCAGCTGGGATAGCGGCGCGGCGTGACCACCCGGGCGGTGCCTGAGCCGTCCCGCACCACGCGGGACTGGCTCGAGCCGACGATGACCAGGCAGCGCATGTCGACCTGCGCGGGGTCGAACTCGCCCAGGGTGGTAACCGTGACCCACTGGTCGTCGGTACCGACGGCGCGGCCGACCACCACCGGAGTTCCGACGTCCCGGTGGGCGAGCAACAGGTCGCGCGCGTCGGCCAGCTGGTGCCGCCTTGACCGCGACGCGGGGTTGTAGATCGCGATGGCGAAGTCGGCTTCCGCCGCCGCGCGCAGCCGCCGGGCGATCACGTCCCATGGCTTGAGCCGGTCCGACAGCGACAGCATCACGTAGTCGTGGCCGAGCGGTGCCCCGGCCAGGCTGGCCACGGCCTGCGCGGCGGTGACCCCGGGGACGACGGCGACGGGCACCAGGGCGAACCGCGGGTCGGCTGCGGCGGCTTCGAGCACCACCGAGGCCATGGCGAACACGCCCGGGTCGCCGGAGGAGACGACGGCGACCCGGTGGCCGCGCAGCGCAAGGTCAAGCGCGAACTCCGCGCGCTGCGCCTCCACCCGGTTGTCGCTGCCGTGCCGCCGCTGCCGCGGGTTCGGCGGCACGCGGTCGACGTAGGGGGCATAACCCACGATGTCGTCAGCGGCCGCCAGCACGGCCGCCGCCTGCGGGGTCAGCCAGTCGCGCCCACCGGGCCCGAGCCCGACGACGTCCACCCGGCCGGCCCCCGCCGCCTCGGAAGTCCCGGGCTTTTCCGGTTCGTCAAGCGCCGGCTGCCCGCTTGCCTCCGCGCCGGGGACGATGACCAGCGACATGTACGGCACGGTGGACGGGTCGACGTCCGCCGCCCGCTCGATGACCTGCCGCGGCCCTGCGGAGGCACGCTCGACGTAGTAAGCCTCGCCGAGCCGCCCGGCGTCCTTCAGCGCGGCCCGCACACCGGGGTAGCTGCGGCCGATCTTCATCACCGCCGCCGCCCCGCTCCCGCGCAGCCGCTCGGCCAGCTGGTCGCGGCCGAGCGTGCCGGGCAGCACGGTCAGCACGTCGTCGCCCTCGACCAGCGGCATGGCGAGCGCCGCGGACGCGGCACTCACCGACGTGACGCCCGGCACGATCTCGGTCCGGAACCGGCCGCTGATCCGCTTGTGCATATGCATGTAGCTGCTGTAGAAAAGCGGGTCGCCCTCGGCGAGCAGCACCACGTCCCGGCCGGCGGCAAGGTGAGCCATGAGGCGGTCGGCCGCCGCGATGTAGAACTCCTCCATCGCGCGCTCGTAGCCGCCCGGATGATCCGTCGCCTCGGTCGTGACCGGGTAGACCAGCCGCTCCTCGACCTGATCGCCGCGCAGGTACGGCTCGGCGATGGACCGCGCGACCGAGCGCCCGTGCCGCGCGCAGTGGTAGGCCACCACGTCGGCGGCGCCGATCAGCCGCGCGGCCTTGACCGTGACAAGCTCCGGGTCGCCGGGCCCGAGCCCAACTCCGAACAGGGTTCCGCCGGTCATTTTTACTCGTCCTCGCTCGCGATCGCGTTGACGGCGGCGACAGTCATCGCGCTGCCTCCGCGCCGCCCGTGCACCACGAGATAGTCAAGCCCCGACTGCGCCAGGGCCAGCTTCGATTCGGCGGCGCCGATGAACCCGACCGGAATGCCGAGCACCGCGGCGGGCCGCCCCGCCCCGCCGTCCACCAGCTCAAGCAGCCGGAACAGCGCGGTCGGCGCATTGCCGATCGCCACCACCGCGCCCCGCAGCCGCGAGCCCCACAAGTCGAGTGCCGCTGCCGACCGCGTCGTGCCGAGGCTTACCGCGAGCGACGGCACCGCCGGGTCGGACAGCGTGCAGACGATCTCGTTGGCCGCGGGCAGCCGCCGTTTGGTGATGCCCGAGGCGACCATCTGCGCGTCGCACAGCACCGGCGCCCCGCGCAGCAGCGCAGCCCGCGCGGCCCGCACCACGCCGTCGCTGTAGCCGACGTCGGCGGGCAGGTCGGTCATCCCGCAGGAGTGGATCATCCGCACGACGACCCGCGCCACGTCGGCGGGGAACCGGCCGAGATCGGCCTCGGCCCTGATGGCGGCGAACGAGCGGCGGTAGATCTCCGCGCCGTCGCGCACGTAGTCAAACTCCGGCAACCTGGTATCCCTCGCTCGTCGCGGTCACGTCGATCTCGGTGCCGGCGGGCCGCCCGCAGTGCCGGGCGCAGCCGCTGACGTGCACCAGCCGCCCCGGCCAGCGTGCCGCGAACTCGCCCGCGTCCGCCTGCACGTCCGCGAGGGCGCTCGCGCACCCGGGACGCCCCGCGCACGCGGTCACCCGCAGCCACGGCGACGCGTCGTCGGTGCCGAACCCGAGCCCGGCCGCCTCGCGGAGCACCACCGCCGCGTCGGCCAGGTGCGGTAGCACCACGCTGCGCCAGGGGGTGATCCGCGCCGCCTGGTCCGCGACACGGTCCGCGATCCAGCTCGCCTGGGCCGAGGTCAGCCGGCCGACCGGAGCGAGCAGCACCGCGGAAAAACCAGAATCGTTTCGAGAAACGGAATCGGCTGACCCCGCCCGGCC
>Ga0335072_10010880_pt1 | contig 13063 bp, 11 predicted proteins | sample Lox_Sample_21_FD_206725 | JGI IMG/M metagenome (GOLD analysis project Ga0335072, IMG submission 206725) | Soil microbial communities from Loxahatchee National Wildlife Refuge, Florida, United States - Lox_Sample_2.1 | ecosystem: Environmental > Terrestrial > Soil > Wetlands | place: USA...
GTACCAGCGCGTCTGTGCTTGCGTGGCGGATCAAGCGGCAGGTTAGACATCCGTCGACCGTTCCTCTCACCCATTCTTACTCCGCCATACCCAGAATGCCACGAACAACGCCAAGTGTCGCAATTGCAAAAGCGCTTACTGTGCCCTGTTCTTGGCGCGGGCGTCAGAACAGCCGGAGCGCGCCGTCGTCGATCCCGCGCATCGACTCGTAGTCGAGCGTGACGCAGCGAATGCCGCGGTCCTCCGCCAGGACGCGGGCCTGCGGCTTGATCTCCTGGGCAGCGAAGACGCCCTGTACCGGAGCCAGCAGCGGATCCCGGTTGAGCAGATCGAGGTAGCGAGTGAGCTGCTCGACGCCGTCGATCTCGCCGCGTCGCTTGACCTCGATGGCAACGCTGACCCCTGCGTGATCGCGGCACATCAGGTCGACCGGACCGATCGCGGTCGGGAACTCGCGCCGGACGAGTCGCCAGCCGGTTCCGAGTAGGTCGAGCTGAGTGGCCAGCAATTCCTGCAGGTGCGACTCGACACCATCCTTGATCAGGCCAGGGTCAATGCCCAGCTCGCACGAGGAGTCGCTGATGATCTCATCGATGGCGATCGTGAGCGTCTCGCCCGACTTCCCGGTGACCACCCACTGCGTTGCAGACTCGGTCACGCGGCAGGGCGGCGACATCCAGTTCAGCGGCTTGTAAGAGCCCGAGTCGCTGTGAATGGCGACGCTGCCATCAGCCTTGATCATGATCAGCCGGGTGGCCAGCGGTAGATGAGCTGCGAGTCGTCCCGCGTATTCGACGGAGCACTTAGCGATCACGAGACGCACAAACAGCACTATAGGGAGTGGGATTCAGCTCCCGCTGAGGTATGCACACGAGGGCTACGCCAGCTTCTTCTGGGTGTCGCGGCCGGCGGCCCGCCACTCACGCAACCTCGTCGCCCGCCCCAGCCCAGTAAGGTCACATGCCGTCGAGCGCCGGCACGCTGACTCGGGCCAGCCTCTAGCTGCCGCGGAGCCGGACGAAAGCGTCGGGGGCTAGGTCGTCTAGCAGTGCAAGGCCGTCAGCGCGGGTCAGGTTCTCGTCGTGGACGAGTGCGGGTACCGGCTTGCCGTGGCTCTGCGCCAGCGCCACGCAGCAATGGAAGACTGCCTTGCCCAGGCCGCGGAGCGCGGCTCCAGGCGCCGGAACGACACCCGGATACGGCGGCACGGGCTGCGGTATCACTTCGGGCCAGCCGTCAGGATCACGCGGAGTTTGCAGCGATAGGACTGGCGATAGCTCGGCTGCCGCTGCGTCGCGGCCAGTCAGCGTCTCGCCGAGCTGCCAGCGTTTGCGGAGGGTCGCGATGACCGAGGTGTTGAGGTACTCGGCCGTGACGACGGTCTGTGCCGGGACCCACGCCGAGATCGCGAACGCCGGCACCCGGACGCCTGACCGGTCGAAGCGGAAACCCAGCTCCCCAGGCGGCGCGCCCAGATCCGGCGGCGGCGCCAACGGCGGCGGAACGTGGTCGTAGGTACCGCCGTGCTCGTCAAAGGTGACGAGGAGCAGCGTGTTCCAGGCGTTTGAGCCGATGTCTGATCTCGAGGACCGGATCGCGTTGTAGATCTTTGCCAGCAGCGCTTCGCCGCCGAGCAGCGAGGACGGGGGATCGATGGCCGTGCCGGGAAAGAGCGCGCCGAACGCCGGGTGCATGTCGTTGTGCCCGTACAGGAGGTTCGGCTCGATGAAGGAGTAGGTCGGCAGGCTGCCGTCCGCGCAGTCCTGCAGAAACTGGTCGGTCGTGACGAACTTGGTGGCGAAATGATGCCACAACCGCGGTGCGTGGATGATTCCGGTGAGCGACAGACGACTGGGCGGATCGCAATACACCCGCCAGCTCAGTCCGCTCCGCTCCAGTCGCTCGAATATCGTCTCCGCTGTGTTGTGCAGTGGGAAGGAGTCGGCGGGAGAAAGGTTGTTGACGTATCCCGACGAGCTAGCCGCGTGAAAGAACGACCGGTTGGCAAAGGTTTGCGACGGGACGTCGCAGAACCAGTGATCGAAGGTGGCGAAGCCACGCGCGAGCGCCGAGATTACCGGTACCTGCGCAGGCAGGTAGCCGGTCATGATCTGCGCGTACTCCTCGTATCGGGGCTGGCGGCCGATCTCGGCCTCGAACGCGCTGATGTAGTCGGCGACGAATCCGTTCATCGGCGGCGGCTGTCGTGAGTCGGCTGGCGCGTTGTACGGGCCGACCATGCTGTCGGCCAGCACGCCACGATTGGCGGCCGGATCGATGAGGCCGAACAGTTGAGTATTGACGTGCTGGTATTCCTCGCCCGGATCCGGGCTCGGCGTATTGGCGTTCGCCGAGATCCCGAATTGCAGATGCGGGCCGCCAGGTGCGGGATCCTGCGCCCAGTCGGGAATCGGGTTCATCAGTTCCTTGCCAAGGACGCCCTCGAACGACGCCACCTCGCCCGGCTCGTACAGCCGCCCGAGAAGATTGTCGAACGAACGGTTCTCGAACATGAGTACTACAACGTGATCGAGCGCATTGCTCCGGTCCGGACGCGGCATTTGCGGCTCACTCCACAGTGACTTGTGCGCGCAGGATGTACGGCAAGTTGCATCAGGATGACGCAATGCAGCCCGTGGCGCCAGGTGATCACGGGCTGGCGCTGCGACTGGTAGGCGCTTCGGCCTGACCAGAGCCGCGACTGTAATGTCGCGGCCATGGAGATTCGCGAAGTCGCGGTCGTCGGCCTCGGCACAATGGGGGCCGGGATCGCAGAGGTTTTCGCGCGGGCGGGCATTGGCGTGGTCGCCATCGAGGTTGACTCAGAGGCCCTGAGACGGGGCGTCGGCGTGCTGGATGCGAGCCTGTCCAGGGCGGTGAGCCGAGGCAGGCTCACTGCTCAGGAGCAGGCCGAGATCCGCAGCCGGGTCCGGCCGGTCGAGGCGTTCAGGGAGGCCGCCGCTGTCGATCTGGCCATCGAGGTCGTGCCGGAACGACTGGAGATCAAGCGGCAGGTATTCGCCGAGCTGGAGCGGGTCTGCAGCCCGACAGCGATTCTCGCCACTAACACCTCTTCGCTCTCGGTCACCGCCATCGCGACAGCCACTAAGCACCCGGGCCGGGTCATCGGCATGCACTTTTTCAACCCGGCTCCAGTGATGCGCCTCGTCGAGATTGTGTCAACGGTGCTCACCTCGGAGGGCTTGCCTGCGGCCGTGTCGGATCTTGCGCGTCGACTGGGCAAGTCACCGGTGCATGTCAGCGATCGAGCCGGGTTCGTGGCGAACGCGCTGTTGCTGCCCTACCTGAATCATGCCGTGGGCCTGCTGGAGATCGGCTACGCGAGCCGCGAGGACATTGACCTGGCGGCGAAGGCGGCCATCGGCCTGCCGATGGGTCCGCTGGCGCTGCTCGACCTGATCGGCCTGGACACCGCGCTGTCCATCATGGAGGTGCTGCGCGGCGAGTTCGGCGGGCGGAGGTATACCGCCGCTCCGCTGCTCCGCCGTCTCGTCGACGCCGGTCGTACCGGTCGCAAATCAGGCCGCGGTGTTTACGACTACGCCGATGCGGGCGTGGACAAGGGACATCAGAACGGGAACATAGCCGCTTCGGCGGGTCCCGACACTGTCACGCTGATCGGGTCCGGGGATGATGCCGAGACCGATCTCGCCACCGCGCTCGCCACGGCAGGCATCAACGTAACCCGGAACGCAGCGCATCCTACTGACCTGATCGTGATCGCGGCAGCGCCGGGACGGCCGGTCCTGCCGGCCGCACTTGCGACTGGCCGGCCCGATCACGCGGTCGGGCTGCACTCGGCCGGCGGCGACCTGGTCGAGGTTGTGCAGACGAGTCTGAGCTCCGAGCAGGCGGTGACAAGCGCGCTGGCTCTGGCTGCCCGCCTCGGCTACACGGTCGTGCGTGTTCCGGACCGGCCTGGCTTCCTCGTCGGCGCCTTGCTCTATCCCCACCTGGCCGATGCGGTCCGGATGGTGCAGGACAACTACGCCAGTCCGGCGGACATCGACACCGCCATGACGCTTGGCTGCGGTTACCCGCAGGGCCCGTTCCAGTTGCTTGATGCGGCGGGGCCAGCTGCCGTACTTGCCGGACTTGAATCCATGCAGGCTGCCTACGGTGATTCGTCGTTGGCGGCGCCGACATTGCTGGCTGAGCACGCGGTGACCGGGATCGCCTTCGGAGTTAGCGGTCAGCCGGCCGGCGCGGGCTCCACCAGCGCCGGCGCCGCTGGTGCCCGGTCAGCCCGCTGACGGCCGCAGGTGGTGCTCGTGAGCCCGCGCAAGGCGTGGCGGCTGCCGACGGAAGCGCCCAGCAAGCCTCGCCGAGCTCGCCGCGCCCGCCCGGCCGCGCAGGAGGATGATTCGTCGGTCCGGCTCGGACCGCCGCAAGTCCAGGAGTGGCCTGACGGTGACTGGGTGGTCCGGCAGGTGCCTGGCGCGGCAGCGACCAAGACGTACCGGTGTCCCGGCTGTGATCAGGAGCTGAGGCCGGGCACCGCGCACCTGGTGGTCTGGCCTGCGCACGCGCCAGGGCCAGAGGAACGCAGGCACTGGCACAACGCCTGCTGGCAGCGGCGCCCCCGGCGGCCTGGACCTGGCCCGCAGACGCACCGGTGAGGATTCGGTGACCGAGATCAGCGCGAGCACGGTGCTGCCAGCGAGGCGGGAGGACGTCACGCTGGTGACCTCGGACGGGCTGACGCTGGTCGGCGAGCTCGCCCAGCCGGCCGATAGCCCGGCCGTCGCGACCCTGATCTGCCTGCACCCACTTCCGACGCACGGCGGCATGATGGATAGCCACCTGCTGCGCAAGGCCTCCTACCGGCTTCCGGCCCTAGCTGACCTGGCAGTGTTCCGGTTCAACACCCGCGGCACGGTCTCGGATCGTGGCCGCAGCGAGGGGAAGTTCGGCGCCGGCGAGACGGAGCGGCACGATGTTGCGGCGGCCATCGGCTACTGCGCCGATCGTGATCTGCCGCGGCTCTGGCTGCTGGGCTGGTCGTTCGGGACCGAACTCGCGCTCCAATGGGGAAACGACCCCGACATCGAGGGCGCCATTCTGCTCTCGCCGCCGCTGCGTCGCGCCGGCGACGCCGCGCTCGACTCCTGGGCACGGAGCGGCAAGCCATTGCTTGCCCTGGTGCCTGAGCACGATGATTACCTGCAACCTGCCGAAGCCCGGCGCCGCTTCAGCCGGGTGCCCCAGGCCGAAGTGATTGGCGTGCCAAGCGCGAAGCACCTGTGGGTGGGGGAGCGCTACGTCCGGATCGTGCTGAACGAGATCGCGCGCCGGGTTAACCCGGCGGCGTGGCCGTTGCCAACCGAGTGGAAGGACCAACCGTGAGCCTGTTCGACCTGACTGGCAAGAACGCGTTCGTCACCGGCGCGTCGCGTGGCATCGGCCGTGTTATTGCGGTCGCCCTTGCTGATGCCGGCGCTGACGTGGCGCTTGTCGCGCGCAGCGCCGACGGGCTGGCCGAGACCGCGGAGGCGGTCGCCGCGGTCGGGCGTAAGGCGGTCGTCATCCCTACGGACGTGACCAGCTACGACGCTGTTGCTGAGGCGGCCGCTACAGCCATCGACCACCTTGGCGCCGTGGACGTGGTAGTGAACAACGCCGGCGGGTCGAATTTCATGGTTGCATTCCGCGACCTGCGGCTGTCCGGCTGGGACAAGCTGCTTCAGCTGAACCTGAGCTCTGCCGTCTATGTCTGCCACGCGTTCGCCCAGCACCTGCTCGAGCGTGGCCAGGGCTCGGTGATCAACGTCGCCTCGGTGGCAGGCGTCGCGGCCGCTCCGACGATGAGCCCGTACGGCGCGTCGAAGGCGGCACTGATCTCGCTGACCAAGTCACTAGCGGTCGAATGGGGTCAAGCGGGGGTGCGGGTCAACGCGCTCTGCCCGGGCTGGACCGCGACGGAGCTAAACCGGGCGCTGTGGGAGGACCCGGTCGCCGGGCCCGCCACGGTGGCATCGTCGGCGATGAAGCGGTGGGCATCGGCCGATGAGATGGCTGGTCCCGCGCTGTTTCTCGCTAGCGATGCCTCCTCGTTCATGACCGGTCAGACCCTGATCGTAGATGGCGGTCAGACGATCGCGGCCTGAGCCGAACTGCCCGCCCGCAGTGCTGAAGGGCCCCGCCGCTTCCGCGGCGGGGCCCCTCAGCTATCCGTTTCGGCGGGCGAGCCTGTGCTGCTTACTCGGTCCACCATTCGTCGTCACCCTCGGCCGGCTTGCCGTTTGACGTCGCCTTGGGGGTACCGTCGGCAGGCGCTCCAGCGGAATGGCGTGCAGCCGTCGGAGCCGGGGCAGCGACCGCTGCGGGACGGGGCTCGGCCTGTGGCGCTGCTGTGACAGCCCTGGTAGGCGGAGCAGCGACGGCTGGCTGAGGAGCTGCGGGCTTGAGCGCGTCAGCGAGGCCCGGCATAGTACCGCCGAGAAGCTGGCTGATCTGAGCCAGGTGAGCGCCGACGCTCTCCTTCTGCTTGTTGAGCTCGTCGACCTGGCGCTGGGCGTGGCTCCGGATGCGCTCGGTCTCGGCCTTGGCGTCAGCCAGCAGCTGGTCGGCCTGACTCTTGGCCTGGGCGACAATCGCATCGGCGTTCTTCTTGGCGTTGCCGACGAGCTGCTGCGAGTGCTGGTCCGCCTCGCGCCGGGTTTGCTCGGCCTGCACGCTAGCCTTGCCCGCCCGGTCCTCGGCCACGGCGGCCCGCTGCTCAGCCTCGGACACCATCTTCTGGGTGGCCTCCTGAGCCTTAGCCAGGCGCTCAGTCTCCTGCCGCTCAGCCTCCTCGCGGCGGGCGGCTAGATGCATCTCGAACTCGGACTCGGCCTGCGCTCGCGCCGCCTCGCTGTCCTCGAACGCGCGCTGCGCCTGGCTGCGCATCTCGTCGGCCTGGCGCTTGGCGGTGGTCAGGATCTCGTCCCGGTCCCGCTTGGACGACGCCCGCATCTGCGCGACCTCGCGCTCGGCGGTCGTGCGCATCTTCGCGACCTCGCGCTCGTTAGCCGCGCGCTTCTCCGCCACCTCGTGGTCGGCGGTGGCGCGCAGCTTCGCGACCTCGCGCTCGGTGGTCGACTTCAGCTCGTCGGCCTCGCGGCCCGCCTTGGTCCTGATGGCCTCGGCCTCGCGCTCGGCGGACGAGCGCTGGTCGTCGGTCTCGCGCTTGGCAACGGCGCGCAGCTCGGCAGCCTCGTTCTCGGCGGAAGCGCGAGCCTCGGCGGCCTCCACCTTCGCAGCCGCGGAGAGATCGTGAGCCGCCGACCGTGCCTCGCCGATGTGCTCGGCGGCCTGCTCCTCAGCGAGCCTGAAAAGCTGCTCGATCCGTGAGCCGAGGCCGGAGAGGGTGGGCTGCTCGATCTCCTGCATCTGGCGGTGCGCGTCGGCCAGCTCCCGCTGGAGAGCCTGCGCGTTCTCCTGATGCTTGTGTACCTCAGATTCCTTGTGCTTCAAGTACTCGTTGACCTGGTGCGGATCGTATCCGCGCATGACCCGGGCGAAATCGGGTAGCGGGGCGTCCTCAAAGAAGTTGCTGAGCTGAGCATCGATGTCGGGCTGCATGTCGCCTAATCCTGTGTCGACGGGAGGTTCGCGCACCGGTGCGATCGCCTGTCGGAATCCGATTGCCGGGACTGGTCAGCGCTGCGGGCGCGACTGAGGTTCTGCCCGGCCGGGGCGAGTCTTGCGGTCGTCCGGTGGTGGCAGCGTACTCCCCTGCTGGAGCGTTGGCGGTCTGTTCCAGACCGCTAGTGCTGTAGATGCCGTTTTTTATGTATATGTAACGTAGCTAAGGACACTTTGCCACTGCGTAATGTACCGGTACTGACGTTACTGTCCAGTACGGGACCCACCTCAACGGCCGTCCCCGCGGACGAAGACCACCTCGACCCAGCGGCCTGGCAGGGTAGCGTGCACCCCCGGCCGGCATCTGCTGCTCGGCGGCTTTCCTGGCCTCTGCGAGCGGCTTACCGGCCCGCAGGCTGGACCAGCTCGGTCAGGACGCCGCCGACGTCAGCTGGATGCAGGAACGCGATCGACGCCCCCATCGATCCGTGCCGCGGCCGCGCATCGATCAACCGCACGCCGACGGCGCCGATGCTCGTCAGGGCCGCTGTGATATCCGCCACTGCGTAGCCCACATGATGCATTCCCTCGCCGCGGCGCTCCAGGAACCTGCCGACCGGCGTATCCGGGCCGAGCGGCTCAAGCAGCTGAACGTAGGAGCTGCCCGCCGCGTCGTTACCGACCTGCAGCATTGCCTCCCGCACGCCCTGCGCCTCGTTGACCTCGATGCTGGCAACCGTCAGGCCGAAGGTTGACTCGTAGAACGCGATCTTCGCGTCCAGGTCGCGGCAGGCGATGCCGACATGATCAATTCGGCTCAGCACGGGCTTCCGCACCTCCTGGCACTAGCTCACTGACAGGTATCGTTTCAGCTATGCGCGAAGCAGTCATAGTTGGCGGGGCCAGAACCCCGATCGGCCGCTTGCTCGGCTCACTGAGCGGGTTCAGCGGAGCCCAGCTCGGGGGGCTGGCAATCAAGGCGGCGCTGGCGCGAGCGGGCGTGCCCGCGGACCGCGTTGACTACGTGATTATGGGCCAGGTTCTGCAGGCTGGCGAGGGCCAGATCCCGGCCCGTCAGGCGGCAGTCGCGGCCGGAATCCCGATGACGGTGCCGGCAGTGTCCATCAACAAGGTCTGCCTGTCCGGCCTGGATGCCATCGCGCTTGCCGCGCAGCTGATCAGGGCCGGCGAGTTCGACGTCATCGTGGCCGGCGGCATGGAGTCCATGTCACAGGCGCCGCATCTGCTGCGCGGTTCGCGGCGCGGCTTCAAGTACGGCGACACCGCACTGGTGGACTCCATGGCCCTCGATGGCTTGACCGATGCGTTCGATCAGGTGTCGATGGGGGAGTCCACGGAGCGGCACAACAGCGGGCTGGGTATCTCCCGGCAGGACCAGGACGAGTTCGCCGCTCGGTCGCACCAGCTCGCGGCTAAGGCGATCAAGGACGGAGTCCTGGCTGACGAGATCGAACCGGTCGTCATCCCGCAGCGTCGCGGCGAGCCTGTCGTCGTCGACACCGATGAGGGAGTCCGCGCGGACACTACGGCCGAGTCGCTCGCAGGCCTCAAGCCGTCATTCGCTGCCGATGGCACGATCACGGCCGGCTCTGCGTCCCAGATCAGCGACGGCGCCTGCGCTGTGGTGGTGATGTCCGCGGAGGCCGCTGCAGCGGCCGGTGCCACCGTGCTCGCTGAAGTCGGCGCGCACGGTGTCGTCGCGGGCCCGGACAACTCGCTGCATTCCCAGCCGTCGCACGCCATCAAGCGCGCCCTGGCGAAGGCAGGCCTGACCGTCGCGGACCTTGACCTGATCGAGATCAACGAGGCCTTCGCCGCGGTGGCGATCCAGTCGATGCGTGATCTCGGTGTCAGCGAGGACAAGGTCAACGTCAACGGCGGCGCCATTGCTGTCGGGCACCCGCTTGGCGCCTCTGGGGCTCGGATCGCGCTGCATCTCATCACTGAGTTGCGTCGGCGCGGCGGCGGGCTAGGCGTGGCTGCGCTGTGCGGCGGTGGCGGCCAGGGCGACGCCCTGCTGTTCCGGGTCCCCGGTGCGAAACAGGCCTGAGCCCTTCAGCGGCGCCGCCCGCCGGGCACGAGCTAACCGGTGACTGAGCAGCGCTCGGCTCGGTTGCAGCAAGCTCGCCGGGCCCGGCGGGCGACCAGCGACCCGGAGGAGCTGATCAACGCGGCTAGGGCCGGCGATCAGCGCGCCCTGGCGCGGCTGGTGTCGCTGGTCGAGGACGAGTCGGCTGCTCTTCCGGCGGTCATGAAAGTCGTCGCGCCGATGACCGGTCACGCGCAGATCATCGGCCTCACCGGTTCGCCTGGGGTCGGCAAGTCAACCGTCACCGCCGCGCTCGTCCGCTGCTTCCGGGCGCAGGGCCTGCGGGTCGGAGTGCTTGCGGTGGATCCGTCGTCGCCATTCAGCGGTGGCGCGCTGCTCGGCGACCGCATCCGGATGCAGGACCACGCGACAGACGACCAGGTGTTCATCCGCTCCATGGCCAGCCGCGGGCATCTCGGCGGGCTGTCGTGGGCCACGCCGCAGGCCCTGCGGATCCTCGATGCGGCGGGCTTCGACGTGATCATGATCGAAACGGTCGGCGTTGGCCAGGCTGAGGTCGAGATTGCCTCCCTCGCCGACAGTTCGCTTGTCGTCGTGGCGCCGGGGCTCGGTGACTCTATTCAGGCCGCCAAGGCCGGCATCCTTGAGATCGCTGACGTCTTCATCGTGAACAAGAGCGACCGGCCCGGCACTCAGGAAGTGATCAGGGACCTCCGGACCATGCTGGCAATGGCGAGCTACGGCCCCGGAGAGTGGAAGCCGCCCATCATCGCCACGACCGCCCCGAGCGGGGAGGGGATCAGCGACCTCGCCGCGGCCATCAGCAAGCACGGCAGCTGGCTTGCGGATACCGGAGCGCTCGGCGACCGCCGCCGAGCCCGGGCTCGCGAGGAAATCTCGGCCATCGCTCTCACTGAACTACGGCAGCGAATGGGCGACCTGCCTGGTGAGTCACGGCTGGAGGAGCTAGCCGCGCGCGTCGCGGCCGGTGAGCTCGACCCATACTCAGCCGCCGACGAACTGATCTCGGGCTAGCGCCAGGCCGCTAAGAATCCCGGCCGGCGGACCCTCGGGCTGGCTGGGGCTCTGAGGCCGGCTGGTGATCTGTGGCCGGCTGGTGATCTGTGGCCGGCTGGTGATCTGTGGTCGGCTGGTGATCTGTGGTCGGCTGGGGATCTGCGGCCGGCTGGTGATCTGCGGCCGGCCGGGCTTCGGTAGGCACCCAGGGGCCTGCGGCTGCGCGATCCGAGGCTGGCTGCCGGCTCGGTGCTGGCTGCTGGCCTGGTGCTGGCTGCTGGTCGGCCGGCTGGGAACTTGCGCCCGCCACCGCCGCGGCCGGCGGCACGCCAGCCCGCGCTGCTACCGCCCTCTCAGCGGCTTCCAGCACCGACTCGCTGCGCAGCCGGGCGTCATATGCGGTCTTCCCGCCGCGGACGCCGAACAGCCGCTTGGTGATCACCAGGTACAGCACCAGCACCAGGTTGATCGCGAACAGCACCAGTGCGGTGACAGTGACTTTCCTGGTCAGGTCGTAGATCTCCAGCGGCAGCCCGAGCGAGGTCGCGACCATCGCGAAGTACTCGCCCCAGCGCCTGGCCAGCCAGAGTCCGGTGCCTTCAATCACCTCGACCACTCCGTAGCCCAGGGCACCCAGAGCGAGCAGCGTGAGCGTGCCGCTGCTGAGCGTCAAAGCATGCTGGACCAGCCCAAACAGCTTCGAGTGCTCAATGTTGTAGCCAAGCTGCCTGAAGAGATCGCGGACGATCGGCAGGTCGCGGTCGAAGGCCGCCTCCACTGAAAGGCGTGAGGAACGGTACCGAAATAGCCCATAAGAGATGGCCAGCACGATCAGCGCCCGGAGGAATCGCTCGATGGCGAACAGCCGCAGGATCAGCTTGCTGCGGATCTGGCTGCCGTGCTCGACGGCCGGCGCGGCCGAGACCGGCCCGGACAGGTCTGGTTGGCCGGGCACGAAGGTGCCGCAGCGCAGGCAGCGCCAGGCATCCCCAGCTGCCAGCTGCGCGTGCAGCTCGGCGCGGAGATCTGGCTCGTCCGGAGCGAAGGTGACGTGGCCGTACCGGCCGCATCCGAGCAGGCTCCAGTCCACGCTCGCAGCCTATGCGTTGACCAGGACCCCGTCGGTGAGCACCAGCACCTCGTCGCAGGCCAGCTCGAGTGCCGTCTCGTCGCAGCCGACCACCAGGATCGCGCTGTCCCTGCTCAGGTCACGGATCGCCTGGGCTAAGGCGGTAACGTCGCGGAACGGCAGCCCGTCCAGCAGCCCGTCGAGTAGCAGCAGCTCCGGCTGGTGGACCGCGGCGGCGGCCAGCCGGGCCCGCCTGGCGATTCCGTCCGGCACAGCTCGGAGCGTGACCTCCGCCCAGGGCAGGAGTGACAGCCGGTCGAGGATCGCGGCGGCGAGAGCGTGCCGGCTGGGGCGGCCTGGACCGGACAGCCGTGCTGCATGTTCGACTAGCCGCCGGACGCGCATGGCTGGCAGCGGCCGGGCAGTGCGGCGGGCGACGCCCACCCGTCGCCGCACCGCGGCCCGGCCGCGGATGGTCGCCATGTCATGACCGAGCACGCGGAGCTCGCCATAGGCGGGCCGGGCGAGTCCGGCGAGTATGTCGACGATCGCGCTGGCCTGCGCCGGGTGGTCGATCAGGATGCCAAGAGTGCTGGCCCGGCCCGACGCTGGCGCGCTGATTCGGAAGCTGGCGGCGCGCACGGCCCAGCCCCAGCCGCGCCGCACGCCAATCCCCGCCGCTAGCACGGGATCGGTGTGCATGACTGGGTGACCGGACGGCAAAGTTTCCCCCGGATTTAGCTATCAGTTGACCCCGCAGGCAATGTAACTGTCTGTAAATAACCATGTCCATGTACGCGCCGGCTGGCCCGATTGCCGTTACACAACGCGTTACCGATTGCCGGACAAGCCGGGCGCAGGGCAGCGTTGGCGGTACGTTGTGGCTTGTGCCTAAGCCGCTGGATCTCCCGTTCGATCCGATTGCCCGTGCCGCTGAGACCTGGGAAAGCCGGTTCGGCGACTCGAAGGCGATGGCCGCGGTCACGACCATCATGCGGGTGCAGCAGATCCTGCTTGCCCAGCTTGACGCCCTGCTTCGGCCGTATGGGCTTACCTTCGCCCGATACGAGGCGCTCGTCCTGCTCAGCTTCAGCCGCGAAGGTGCGCTGCCGATGCGTGTGATCGGCCAGCGCCTGATGGTTCACCCCACCAGCGTGACCAACACCATCGATCGGCTCGAGCTCCAGCACCTGGTCGTACGCAAGCCGAACCCGCGCGACGGGCGGGGCACGCTGGCAGAGATCACCGCAGCGGGCCGGGAGGTCATGCAGCGCGCGACCGATGACCTGATGCGATCCGAGTTCGGTATGGGCAGCTAC
>Ga0335072_10010881_pt1 | contig 13063 bp, 10 predicted proteins | sample Lox_Sample_21_FD_206725 | JGI IMG/M metagenome (GOLD analysis project Ga0335072, IMG submission 206725) | Soil microbial communities from Loxahatchee National Wildlife Refuge, Florida, United States - Lox_Sample_2.1 | ecosystem: Environmental > Terrestrial > Soil > Wetlands | place: USA...
AGCACCCAGCGCGAACAGTTTTGGGCGCATCAGCCCTACGCTGGCGGCGCACGTGGCCGAAGATCTTGACGGCAGAATCGACGCAATTCTCGATTCTGGCGAGACGACGCATGGGCTCGAGTCAACTGTTGTAGACCCATGCGCGGAGCCCTGCATTGTGTACCGCCCAGGAGTGATTACGCTTGAGCAGATTCGGGCGATTTTTCCGGGCGCGATTACTTATGGAGAGGCGGCGCTTCAGCCGGTTTCGGGCACAGTGCCCGCGTCGCTACCTTCTCCCGGGGTTGGCATTCGGCATTATGCGCCTCGCGCACGTCTGGTTCTGGTGGATAGCGTGGACCAAGACCCCATGGAGCGCTTTGCGGCCGAAGCTCGCGCCGCCGAGTTGGCCGGCGAAAAGCTGGGTCTCATGCTGCCTGAGGTGTTTGAGTCTGAGAGTATTCGTCAGAATACGCTGGTGTATCGCTGGGGTGTCTGGTCGAACGGGGAAGAGCTCGCGCAGAAGCTGTTTGCTGGATTGCGCTGGCTCGATGCAGAGGGCGCTACAGTGATTGTGTGTCCGCTACCCGACGCCAAAGGAATTGGCGTGGCGATGCGTGACCGTCTAAAGAAAGCAGCCCGTACATGAACATTCGCAGCACTTTCGAGGCCTAGGCGTGATGGTCGCTCGCTTTATAGATGTACTTGATGCCGGCTTTGTAGATGAGCATGCGGGTGAAGCCTCTTAGCTTGATCGCATTACGGTCGTACCACTCGATGCAGCCCTCAATCTGTTCGCCGTCTTCGAGGACGATCATCATGGGCGTCTGGGCCTGTACCTGCTTCTGAAAATAAAAAGCCTCGGCATGTGAGCTTTCATGGGTTGCCGCATGTGCTGCCATGCTCTGATGTGCGAGAATCGGCTGCTCTTCGCGCAGGTTGAAGTCCCGATGGCGTGAGGCGCGAGCCGGAAGGATAGGCCGGACGAGCTTTCGCGGGCCGGTTACAGGCAGACTGGTACTGTCAGAGGCACTGGTGGTCGCGTCATTCTGAACTGACGGCACTGCCTGGAGATTGGCAGGGCTGTGCTTCTGGGACACCTCAGAGCGAAAGTCGGGCAGGCCCGCGGCCGGGATATGTGGAGAATTCGCCATGTATGTAAAAGCAATGCTGAACACATAGATGCGGTCTCGCGCTTTTACCGCTGCCTGTGTCTCGAAATTTTTGGATATGAGGCGCTGACTCATATGTTAGCCGAGGTTGAGCGCAAAGGCCAGACTATTATGCGCGGATGAGGCCGGTGGCATAGGCATCAAGTGAGAGAGAACGAAGCAGGTTGCGGCGCATACCTGACTCAACTTGAGAAAGGCCGCGTTCGGCGCCGTCAATCCAGTCGATCGTAACTTGTTGTGCGGTTGCGGCGAGTTCCTTCTCAAGATCAACGTTGTGGATGAGATGCGGCGCTCCGGAGTGGAGCAAAAGAAGGTCTTCGAGCAGGCTGCTGAAGGCACGGATAAAGTTCGCTGTTTTCTGCTGGCCTTCTGCTCCGGCACGATAGGTTTCGGTCATGCGGAAGAGGGCGGAAAAATCCGGTTGACGCATGGCGGAATGAAGAATTACGAGCGCATCCGTACGGCTGGCGAGGTAGGCGTCAAGGTCGAAGCCGAGGGCCTGACCAATTGCTCCATGAGCAAGCCGCGCTACGAGATCGCGCTGTTGCGGGCGCAACTCAAGCCGGCGCTCGGCCAAAGTCGCTTTAATTTGTTCGATCGGCAGAGTGCCCAGGCGCACAATGGCAGCGCGCGACCGAATGGTCGGCAGCAGGTCGCCGAGATTTTCCGCGAGCAGAAAGATGCTGGCGTGCGCAGGCGGCTCTTCAAGTACCTTGAGCAGCGAGTTCGCCGCCTCCTTCATAAATGCGGAGCTGGTGAAAATGTAGATAGCACGCTCGGCCTCGGCGGGCATACGGTAGATTTCGCGAATAAGCGAGCGCACCTGCCCCACTTTGATAAGAAGTTGCGGTGGATCAGGCGGGATCACGAGCACGTCCGGATGCGTCCGGATCAGAATGCGTGTGTCTTTCTTGTCCATTTCGCGTAGGTCTTCACGTGCCGCAATGGCCTCATTGATACGGGCGTCGAGATCGTCGGACTGGCCGATGCGGACACAGTTGGAACAAACGCCGCAGGCATCGGGAAGCCCATTTGATTCCTGCAGGTTGAGACAGTTCAGGGTTTGCGCGAGCATAATGGCTAGCGTGTACTTGCCCAAGCCGCGCGGCCCACTCAGGATAAGAGCTTGGGGAAAGCGGTCGGCAGCAATGGCCTCGCGTAGATGGCGGACCACAGGTTCATTGCCGAGGAAGTTGCGGAAGCTCATGGATTTAGAATAGCGATGCGAGAGAGAAGCCACGTCCGAAAATTTCAGGTGCCGCTTGGGTCATTCAAGATGCAAGCGTGTCTTCATTACTTTTACGATGTGCTCGTGGATTTCATCAATACCTATATCGCCTTCTATTGCAACCACGCGCAAAGGCTCGCGTGCCGCAATGTCGCGGTATTTGTCATATACGCGGCGATAAAAAGGCTCATCTTCGCGTTCGAAACGATTCTCGTCCTGACCACTCCGGCTATTTCTGGCATTGCGATTGCGGGCACGCTCGAGCGAGCGTTCGAAGTCGGCTAAAAGCAGAAAAGTCAGGTCAGGCTGGAGGTTCTGGCAAAGTGCCGCATGTAGTTGCAGAACGACTTCGCTGCCGAGCTCTCGCCCCCCACCCTGGTAGGCTTCAGATGAGTCAGTATAACGGTCGCACAGGACGACGTTGCCTTGATCGAGCGCTGGCCGGATGATCTCGGCGATGCCCTGGGCGCGGTCGGAAAACATTAGTCCGAGCTCAGTGCTCGGCGCCACGTCTTCCGTGCGAGAGTCGAGCAGGAGAGCGCGGATGCGGTCACCGATGCGGGTTCCACCAGGTTGGCGGGTTACCGTAACTCTTCTACCCTGTGCTTCAAGCCATTGCGCCAACTTACGAAGCTGTGTGGATTTGCCCGATCCGTCGAGCCCCTCAAACGTAACAAAAAATCCGCGAGACATGGGGCGAGTCTATCAGGACTCGCCGTCCAGGCACATGCGTTTCGCGCCAATTCGATGCCAACCTTGAGGTCCTCCCGTTGGTCGGAATGTACGGCCGTTTCAGTACCAACGAGGTAACAGCGTGAAGTGCGTATGCCCGAACGCCGACCCCGGTTACACTTATGGATTGACTCTGGAGGTTAATTTGAAGATTCGCTGGTTTGGTGGGTTGCTAGTTCTAGCGTCTGCGTTGCCGGGTTTTGCGCAGAGCTCTGCTCCGATGCATTTAATGGTGGACGTAACGGATGCTCCGCGCAAAATCATTCATGCGCAACTTACGATTCCGGTGAAGCCCGGACCCCTTACATTGCTCTACCCAAGGTGGATTCCCGGCGAGCATGGCCCAACAGGACCTATTGATAATCTCGCCGGAATTGTAATTACGGCGAACGGGCAGCTACTGGCGTGGGTGCGCGATGACGTGAATATGTTCGCGTTTCATGTCACAGTGCCGGAGGGCGCGTCAACGTTGAATGTAAGGCTGGATTTTTTGGCCACTGCTCCGGCCTCGGGGTTCTCGGCTGGCGGTTCAACCAGCGCGAACCTGGTGGTGTTGAGCTGGAACGAGGTTGTGCTGTATCCGGCGAACATTTCTCCGTCGAAGATCGAGGTGCAGCCGGCAGTGAAATTGCCGGCTGGATGGCAGTATGGCACGGCTCTTACCAAGACAGGAGACGAGAATGGGGATATTGAGTTTGCATCGGTTTCGCTGGAGACACTCATTGATTCGCCTTTGCTGGCAGGAAGATATTTCAAGGAATTTCCGCTGGCCCCGGAGGTAACGCCGAAGCATTATCTGGATTTGGCGGCGGATGGTCCGGAGGATCTGCAGATCAAGCCGGAAGCTCTTGCCGCCTTCAGCAAACTGGTGCGCGAGACTGGTGCTCTCTATCAGTCGCGGCACTATCAGAGCTATCACTTTCTTGTGACGCTGAGCGATCAGGTTTCGCATTTCGGACTGGAGCATCACCAGTCCAGCGACGATCGCGTGGATGAAAAGACATTTCTCGACGATAACCTCTTTTATCTCTCCGCCGATCTGCTGCCTCATGAGTTCACGCATTCCTGGAACGGCAAATACAGGCGTCCTGCCGGGCTGGCTACGGGCAACTACGAAGATCCGATGAAAGGCAATCTGCTCTGGGTATATGAGGGGCTTACGCAGTATCTGGGCGATGTGCTGGCGGCACGCAGCGGCATTGAATCCGACGACCAGTATCGCGCTGCTCTGGCAGTGAACGCAGCAACGCTCGACTACCGTCCTGGACGCACCTGGCGCGACCTTCAGGATACGGCCACGGCAGCGCAGATTCTGTATGGCACCAGCGACCAATGGGATAACTGGCGGCGTACGGTCGACTACTACGGCGAAGGCGAGCTGATCTGGCTGGACGTGGACACGACGATTCGCAAGCTCACTAACGACAAGAAGAGCCTGAACGATTTCTGCGCGCTCTTTGAAGGGCTGGGCGGGAATACTCCGCCGAAGATTGTACCGTATAACTTTGACGACGTGGTGGCGAATCTGAATACCATCGTTCCGTATGACTGGGCGAACTTCCTCCGCGAACGACTTACCTCAAAGTCGGCACATGCGCCTCTCGAAGGCATTACCCAGGGAGGTTATCGTCTTGTCTACACGGACGTACCGGGTGAGTACATTAACGCACGTGAATCGACGGAAGGCGAAGCGGATGCGTGGTGGGCGATTGGCATCAATGTGGGTAGTGACGGCCATGTGGAGGATGTGCTCGTGGGATCGCCAAGCGATAAGGGCGGTCTAGGGCCGGGAATGCAGATCGTGGCAGTGGATGGGCGGCAGTACAGTCCGCAAGTGCTGGGCGATGCGATTACGGCGGCCAAAGGCACGACGGATCCAATTGAGCTGATCGTTTCCAACACGGGCTACTACAAGATCGTGAAGCTGGACTATCACGATGGCCTTCGCTTCCCACATCTTGAACGAGTACAGGGAACGCCGGATTATCTGGACGAGATTTTGCAACCGATGACGAAGTAAGTCAACAATATGGGCTCATGCCCTGGTCTCTACCTCGCACCAGGGGTGGGCAGGCCATGCTGCAGGCCGCGAGCTGCAAGGTCTTTCCGGAGCTGCTCGATGGAGCTGAACTGGATTGCCTGCAGGCCTACCTTTTCGGCGGCGGCGGTGTTCTCCGCTTTGTCGTCGAGGAAAAGCGTCTCGGACGGAAGCAGGTCAAGCTGCTCGCAAGTGTGAATGTAGATCGCAGGATCCGGCTTGCCAATGCCCAGCTCGCATGACCAGGTGTGGTGGTGGAAGTGGGACAGCCAGCCGAATTCCTGGCGCATGTATCCGAGAATCTCCCAGACCATATTGGACAAGATGGCGGTCCGGAAGCCGGCATTTTGCAGGGCGACGACCCAGCCTAACATCTGCTCGTTGAGAGAGGTCCACATGAGGATGTCGGATTCGATGAGGAGGTCAATTTGCTCAGGCGTGAAGGCGGTTTCGGCGTCGCTGGCGACCTTGTTCCAGTAAGCCGGTCCTTTCATGCCGAGGTCATAGCTGTGGCGGTTCCGCCAATAGTGACGGTCGAATTCTTCGTGGCTAAGCCCTGAGACTGCGATCATCTGCTCGTGGGCAGCAGGGTTGGCGGGGTTACTAATTACCATTCCGTAGTCGAAAATTACGCCGCGGATCGCCATGCACGCTCCTGAATTGTGGTCTGCTTCCATTATCGCAGCGCCTGTCGAGAGAATCTCGGGCCAGTGCCTGGCCCATGTATGAAAAGATGGTTGCGATGAGTAGCGGCCCTCAATTGTCTGCGCGGACCAACTGGGATTTATCGGAGACTGATCTGGCACTTGCTGTGAGGGCGCGTCATGCTGCGGGATTGCCCCTGGCCGATCTCACGGCGTCGAATCCTACGCGTTGCGGCTTTATTTACGATGAAGCCGCGATCCTGGCCGCGCTGGCACGGCCAGAGTCGTTGACGTATGATCCTGATCCTCGGGGATTTATGACGGCGCGAGAAGCTGTCTGCCGCTACTATGCCGGGCACGGAGCTGCAATTAATCCCAGGAACATCTTTCTGACTCCAAGCACCAGCGAAGCCTACAGTTACCTGTTCCGCGTACTCTGCGATCCGGGCGATGAAGTGCTGATCGCTCAGCCCAGCTACCCGCTGTTCGATTTTCTAGCTCAGATTGAAAGCGTGCGCCTGGTGCCGTATCCGCTGTTTTATGACCACGGGTGGCACCTTAATGCGACAGCTCTGCGTCGCCGAATAACGCCGCGTACGCGGGCCATCGCGCTAGTACATCCCAACAATCCCACGGGGCATTTTACAAAGGCCTTCGAGCGCAGAGAGCTAGAGGCAATCTGCAAAGAGCACGGGTTGGCCTTGATTGTGGATGAGGTCTTTCTTGATTATCGGCTGGGCAGTATCGCGGAGCCTAGTTTTGCCTGCGGCGAGCACCCGGTATTGACCTTCGTTCTGAGCGGTCTTAGCAAGATCGCGGCACTGCCTCAAATGAAGGTGGCGTGGACGGCCACTTTCGGGCCAGAAGCGGCCATAGGGAGCGCATTGGAAAGGATTGAAGTGGTCGCCGACACTTTTCTCTCAATGAATGCTCCGGGGCAATACGCACTCCCCGTCTGGCTGGGGAACCGGGGAGCGATTCAAAGGCAGATCCAAGAGCGGCTGCACCAGAACCTAAAGGCGTTAGACAAGGGAATAGCGGATACCGCGGTCACCCGACTGGAGATCGACGGAGGGTGGTACGCGACGCTACAGATTCCCGCAATCGAAAGAGATGAGGATCTGGCAGTTCGGCTGGTCCGGGACTTTGGGGTGGAGGTTTATCCGGGCTATTTCTTCGGCTTTTCGGATTCAGGGTGGCTGGTTTTAAGCCTGCTCACATCAGAACAGGATTTTGCGCATGGAATTAGTATTATATCCAATGTATTCAGATAATTATGCTTCGCTACTTCAAGTGCTGTTAACCAGTTTGATGCAGATAAAGCATTAGATTTAATTTACCTGTATAAATAATTCTTATATAAGTACTTAAATAATAAGTTCAAATAAATACCATAACCTGAGGATTTGGATTGGGAGAGCGGAAACTCTTATCTGGAAATAAACAGATTCGGGGTCCAGGTGACTTTGTCGTTGCCATCGAGAGTGATGGTTAGTGTGCCCTGCTGGCCTTGGGTCAGGGTGGGTCCGGTGACAGCGTGAATCTGGTTTCGCGCGCCGGTGAAGGTGATTTTGATCGGGCCTGAATCCTGAATTTTAAAGCGGTAGTGGTAGATATCGTTGTTGGCGATCTGCTGGGTTCCGAAACTGGCGCTGGGGTAGTCGACTTCGATCAACTGCACCGTGCTCCCGGTATGATTCACGATTGCGGTTTGCACGAAGGCGGAGCGACAGCTGGCAAGGCTTAGGCAGGCGAAAAAAGCAGCGGCAGAAATGCCTAGCTTCTTCAGGTTGATCATCCTATGGTTTGACATGCGTGATGGATTACCGCGCTTATAGAACGGTTTTACGCTCGAGAATGCGCGCTGTCAGCACCACTCCGGTTTCCCGCGTATGCAGGGTAATGGGGAAGGCGAGCACGTTCCAGACCCATTCATCGCCCTTGCGGGGTAAGTTGAGCAGCCCGCGATAGGTGCGGTCGATATAGGTCTCGCGGGTCTCGGCCACGGTCTTTAGAATTTCCCCCCAGTCTTCCGCCAGTTCAGGCATTTCGATAAACATGTTGCGACCTGGAAACCAATCGCGTTCATGCTCCAGTAACTGGGCACAGCGTTCGTTTACATACTGCCAGGTGCCTGAGCCATCCAGAATTTCGAGCACAACATCGTCGCCGATGGCCATGTTGATGCGGGAATAGTAGAAGTCGCGGGCATCGACCACTACCGGCTTACCGCGCCGGCGAGCTTCGAAGGAACGCAGCGCATTCACCAGGTCGTCAATGGAGCTGTAGCCTTTGAGCAGGTGCATGTCTTCTACACCGCCGAAGCGCCGCTCGAGTGTGGCCGAAAGAATAATAATTGGAACCTGTGGCCGCTGCTGGCGGAGCTGCGCAGCAACATCGGTTCCGAACATACCTGCTCCAAGGTGGTAGTCGAGCACGGCAATGTCAATGCGATCGAGAAGTGTTTCGGCCTCTTCAATGGTTGAAGCCGTCTCGGTGACGTAGCCGTATTTCCGCAGGATGGTTGCGCGCAGGAGTAAATTTTCGGCGTGGTCGTCGAGCAGCAGCACCCGAATGGGATTAGCTACCGCCTGCGGTCCTGACAATTGAGAATCATCATCGACTTCATTTCGCATGAGGTTGTTTAGATGCGGAAAACTCCCATCTGGCTGGTTAGACGCCTGTTATAGAAACTTGGTGCATGTCTTAAGGTTTCTCCCGACGCTGGAATTGCTTCATGATTTCGGGCAGACGGGCAAAGATTGCCGTCGCGCGCAGCCACTGGCGATTGTCGAAGGCGGGCGAGCCGCTGATCATTTTTCCCGCGGGAACATCATGCGAAACGCCGGATTGTGCCGTCATAATCACGCCATCGCCAAGTTTGCAGTGCCCTGCCACACCTACCTGCCCGGCGAGGATGACGTTTTTGCCTGTCTCAGATGAACCGGCGAGGCCCACCTGCGCGCAAATCAACGTATTTGCCCCGATCTTCGATCCATGGCCGATCTGAGCGAGGTTATCGATCTTTACTCCGGAACCAATCCGAGTCTCGCCCACACTGGCGCGGTCGATGCATGAGTTGGCCTGCACTTCAACTGAATCCTCCAGAACGGCAGGACCGGACTGCACGATCTTGTGCCAGATTCCGGCATCGTCTTTGGCAAAGCCAAAGCCGTCGGAGCCGACGATAGCCCCGTTCTGCAGCATGACGTGATCTCCGAGGCGGCAATGCTCGCGGACGATGGAGTGCGCGTGGGCAAAAAAATGGTCGCCGATCATGGCATGCGGATAGATAACGACATGCGGCAGCAAAGTCGCATAGTCGCCGATGACTGCGCCTTCACTCACGACAACGTAGGCGGCGATATGGGCATCGCGTCCGATTTTTGCCGCGGGATGAATGACGGCGGTGGGATGAATGGTCGGCGCATACTTGGGCTCACGGTAAAAAAGTTGCACTGCCTTCGCGAAGGCTAGATAGGGATTCGGTGTTCTGAGTGTGGCGGCGGAGATTTCGGGGAAGTCCAGCGAAACCAGGACAGCGCCAGCTTTGGTGGTACGCGCCAGGGCGGAATACCGGGGGTTTGCGATGAATGTTACATGCTCCGGTCCGGCTTCTTCGATTCCTGCAACCCCGCTGATGAGATGAGCGGAATCACCGCGAAGTTCGGCATCCAAAACGCGCGCAAGTTCAGCTAACGTCATCCTGAGATTGTAAACGCCTTAGCACAAAGAACTGTCCATAACCGTACAGACCCGTCCAGTTTCGGACGTTCCTTCTTGCGCGCGATGTTCTGAGGCCTTCCGGAACAAGGCTTTCGCGCAATGCGTATATGGCAGCATACATGCACGAAGAAGCTGTATTCCGTAATCCGAGGAGTCCATGTCGAATTTCTTTCGCGAATTAAAGATTGCCATTCGTTACCTGCTGAAGTCCCCTGGCTTTGCAGCAACGGCCGTGCTGATGTTGGCGCTGGGGATCGGCGCAACGACCGCGATCTTTTCCATTGTGGAAGGCGTGCTGCTGCGCCCGTTGCCCTTTCCACAGCCTGACCGGTTGGTGGTGCTGTCGGACATCCTCGAGGGGGCCAATATTCAAGGCGTCGGCTATGACGGTATCGGCGTTACCGTTCAGGACATCGTGAACTATACGCGAGACACGCATAGTTTTGCCAGTCTGGGTGGTTATCAGCAGACAGGGTTTGAACTTTCGGGCATAGGCGAACCGGCGATCATCAACGCCGCACGCATGACCGCCGGAGTGCTGCCCGCGTTGGACGTGTCACCACTGATGGGCCGCTATTTTACTCAGGACGAGGACGAGCAACATCAACATGTGGTCGTGTTGAGCTACGCGACATGGAAGAAGCGATTCGAAGGCGATCCCAGCATTCTTGGCAGGAAGATTCTGCTGGACCGCAAGCCGTATGTAGTGATCGGCGTAATGCCGCGTAACTTCGAATTTCCGCTGGTTCCAGGGCGTATGAACCAGAGCGAACTGTGGGTCCCGTTTGGCGCTACACCGCAGGAACTGGGCCCCGGTGGAGCGTCAAACTGGAGTTATCAGATGGTCGGAAGGCTCAAATCAGGCGTCAGCGCGGCGCAAGCAGTGCAGGACACGACGCGCGTAGCGGATGAGACGATGCGCAATTATCCGGCGTATATGGCGGGCATGCGAATACGGCCGTTGGTTTCCTCGCTGCAAGCGCAAACAGTGAAGGCGGCGCGTCCACTGATCCGAACCCTGTTTCTCGCCGTTGCGGTTGTACTGCTGATCGCCTGTGCCAACCTTGCCGGGTTGCTGCTGGTGCGCGCCATTCGCCGCCGCAAGGAGATTGCCGTCCGCCTGGCGCTCGGCGCTCAGTCTGTTGTGCTGTTGCGGCAGGCAGTTCTGGAAAGCCTTGTTCTGAGCGTCACCGGAGGAATCCTGGGCCTTGGACTGGCGACGATTGCGTTGAAGCTCGGAGCCAAATTCCTGCCGGAGACGCTACCCCGCATCGACGACATTCACGTGAATTGGGCGGTGGCGGCCTTCGCGCTCCTGCTGGGAGTTGCTACTGGACTGATCTGTGGGATAGCCCCGGCATTTGCCGCCATGCACACCAGGGTAAACGATACCCTGAAGGAGGGCGGACGGACGGGGTCGGCGGGAGCCGGCCATGCCCGCCTGCGTTCAGCATTGGTAGTAGCAGAGATAGCTGTGGCGCTGATTCTGTTGACCGCGTCGGGCCTGCTGCTGCGCAGCTTCGAGAAGATGCGCGATGTGAACCTGGGTTATCAGCCGGATCACACACTGGTGGCTAGCTACAACCTGCCGCAAAAGCAGTACACGACGCAGGCCTCCGTCGATCAATTCAACCAGGAGTTGCTGCGCCGGTTGCAGGCGCTTCCCGGCATAAAGAGGGCGGGACTTACATCGTTTCTCCCGGCTTCGGGCAACAATAATAACGAGGCGGTTATCCCCGAGGGTTATACGCCGCCGAGGAACACGTATGATCTGGCTACTTCAATTCAGGTACAGGGCGATTACTTTGCAGCCATGGGCATTCCGCTGGTTCGCGGACGTCTGTTTATTGCCGCGGACAATGCTACTTCGCAACTCGTTGTAGTGGTAAATCACAAACTGGCGGAACAGTCATGGCCTGGCCAGAATCCTATCGGCAAACAGTTCCGTATCGGTTTACAGAAAATGCAGACGCCATGGATGGTTGTAGTGGGTGAAGTTGCCGACGTGAAGGAAAGCTCCCCGGATGTTCCGTCGAAGCAGCAGTTTTACGTGCCCATTGATCAAGCGGAGAGAGATCTCGGATCACTCGCCAGCCCTACTGACCTGAACGGTAATGGCGGATACATCGCGCTGCGCACTGCCATGCCTCCGGAACAGATGGAAAATGCCCTGCGTGCAACGGTGCGCTCCATCGACCCGCAACTAGCCTTGACGCAGGTGCAGTCTATGACGCAAACGCTCTCCGAGAGCGAGGCTCCACGCAGGTTTAATACCTTCATCATTTCTGCCTTCGCCTGTGCTGCCGTTCTGCTGGCTGTTCTCGGCATTTACAGTGTTATCACTTTTACGGTTGCATTACGTGTACAGGAGATGGCTATTCGTATGGCGCTGGGATCACAGCGCTCGGGCATTATTGGGCTCGTTCTGGCATCGGGCGCAAAGCTGGCAGCGATCGGCTGCATACTGGGCATTGCCGGAGCCCTGGTCTCCTCGCGGCTGTTGCAAACGCTGCTCTTCGGCGTAAGCCCCTTTGATCCTGTAACGTTGTCAGTTGCGGTTGTTTCGATTTTGCTGTTGGTGTTGGCGGCATCATTCATACCTGCTCGCAAGGCTGCCAGCATTAACCCAATGCGCGCGCTGCGAGAGGAATGATCTTCGGAAGGGCAGCGGTTCTCGCTCTACAATGCGGTGGCCTGGAATTTCCGCATAAGAGGCCGACCGTGATGAAGACCGCGCTGTTTCTTGCGGGGCTGCTTGCCATTGGTGCTCGAGATCATCCATCCCGTCCCGGTGGTTTTCGGTTGTATTCGTCGGAGACCCGAGCATAATCCTCTGTTCAGATCACTTTAGCCGGTATTTCCAGAGCAGCGTATCCCTTTATAATCAAACTGGGGCGCTTTGTTCTTTCCAAGGGAAATCGCCCTGTGCAGCATGGGGCAGAACTGTTGACCGATCAGATCACGATTCGCGGAGCGCGAACCCACAACCTTAAGAATATCGACTGCGAGATACCGCACGGCAAGCTGACAGTGGTCTCCGGCGTCTCCGGCTCGGGGAAGTCATCGCTGGCTTTCGATACCGTTTACGCGGAGGGACAGCGGCGCTACGTCGAGTCGCTGTCTGCCTATGCCCGACAGTTCCTGGAGCGTATTGAGAAGCCGGATGTCGATTTCATCGACGGGTTAGCACCGGCGATCGCTATTAAACAGAAGAACTCAACGCGCAATCCGCGCTCAACCGTAGCTACAGCCACCGAGATCTACGACTACCTGCGACTGCTCTATGCTCGCTGTGGCACTGTGCACTGCATCGTCTGCAACGGGATTGTAAAGCGGGATACGGTCGACGAAATTGCCGAAGCGGTACTTGCGCTAGGCGAAGGCACACGCCTGCATGCGCTGTTTCCTGTTGTCTCGGAGTCCAGACCGGTTCTAGCATCAGAGACCGCCCCCGAGCCTGGAGCGAGAAAAGCAGCGCGCATAAAGAAAACAACAAAGCAGTCAGCGAAAAAGGATCCCGGCTCGCCGCTTACGGATGCCCTGA
>Ga0335072_10010882_pt1 | contig 13063 bp, 9 predicted proteins | sample Lox_Sample_21_FD_206725 | JGI IMG/M metagenome (GOLD analysis project Ga0335072, IMG submission 206725) | Soil microbial communities from Loxahatchee National Wildlife Refuge, Florida, United States - Lox_Sample_2.1 | ecosystem: Environmental > Terrestrial > Soil > Wetlands | place: USA: Florida...
GGTGGAGAAGTCGGTGTCGAGCTTGCCGTAGTTGGCGGTCACCGGCCGGTCCATCGCTGTCTTCAGTTGCTGGGTGAAGACTGCGTAATACGGTGTCGCCTGCACCTCGGCTGAAGCCGTAGTGGCCAGCGCGGACATCTGTCCGACCTTAGCCATGGCTAGTTGCGAGAACGGCGACTCGAGGAACTGGGCGAACTTCTCGGCCGCCGGGAGGTTATGACCGCCCTGGGAGATGACGAGATCCTCGCCGCCCACCGTCGAGAAGGAACCGGCTGAGCCGGCCGGGAACATCGAGATGCCGTAGTCCGGTACCGGCTTGAGCGCCGCGTACGTGGACACCGCCCACGGTCCGTCGATGTACATCGCATACTCGCCCTTCGGGAAGCCTTCCTCTCCGGACACCGCGCCGGTGCCGCCGAGGAAGTCCGTGCCGATGACGCCCTGCTTCTCCAGGCTGACCAGCTTCTGCACGGCCGCGGCCGTGGCGGAGTCATTCAGGTAGCCGGCTGCGGTGGTGTAGGCAGAGTTCGTCAGCGTCCCGCCCTGGCTCCAGATGTAGGGCGCAACGTTCCAGATATCCGTGCCATCCACACCAAGACCGTACTGGTGCTTTGCCTTGTTGGTGAGCTTGACCGCGTCGGCGAACAGTTGCGCCATCGTCGTCGGCGCCGAACTGATCCCGGCAGCGGAGAAGTCGGTCTTGTTCCAGAACAGCGCCTGGGTGTTGGTGTCGAGCGGGAGCGCGTAGCTGGCACCGTGATAGACGGTCGTCTGCAGCGGGCCCGGCAGCGCGTCCTTCGCGACTGCGGAGAACCACGGCAGGCTGCTGGTCTTAAGCACCACACCCTGACTGGCGAGCTCAGGCACCCAGGCGATGTCCGATCGCATCAGGTCTGGCGGGTCGCCCGCGGCGGCTGCTGCCAGGTACTTCTGCAGCAGGTCAGCGTACGGGTAGACGATCGACTGAACCTTGATGCCGGGGTTCTGTTTCTCAAACTTCGGTATCACGACGTGGGCCATGGTGGCGGACTCGCCGTCGGTCTCGTTGTAAGCGCTCCAGAAGGTGAGCGTCACGGTCTTGCTGCCAGAACTACCGCCTGACGACGAGCTGCCACATCCGGCAGCTCCGAGTGCCAGGACCCCTAGGGCTGCGCAAGCTGCGGTCGCTGGCCGGAACCGCCTCGCCCGCCGAGCTGACTTGCCTTCCCTCATTGCCCTGCTCCTTTCCTTACTGCTATCGCCGCAGGAACGTGGGGTCGTCCTTGCTGTCTGTGGGATCGGTGCCCGCGGCACCTAGCTCAGTGCTGAGCACCGCGTACATCGCGTGCGACCAGAGCAGCTCACGGGCGGGATGGCCCCAGCGGCCGACCCACTCGCGGTACGCCTCTGGCTGTCGCCGGTCGCCGCCGAACTGCTCGCCGAGCCGGCCTTGCGCGTCGATTCGGCCTGCTATCCAGGCCAGCCCCCGAAGCGCGCCGTCCCGGTCGCCCGTGACGGCCTGATGCCAGCCGAGCGAGGCCGTCAGAACCGGCCACGCACCGCCGCCGAAGAATGTGTCACTCGCGAATCGACGGATGCCGCCATCCAGCGTGAGCTGCTCGCTGATCTCGCGGACGGCCGCCTCGAACAGCGGGTCGCGGTCGTCCACCAGCGCGAACGGTGTCGCCAGCCAGATCATGCTGGCGTCCACCTCGCTGTTAACGGTGGACTTGCACAAGCGCCCGGCCGCAGCGGCTGTCATCCGCACGTGTGATTGAACCTCGCGTGCACGGCGGAGCAACCCGGGCTCGTCCAGTAGCTCAGCTGCCGCGGTAAGCCCGCCGTATACGCACGCGAGAGTCGATGTGTGAACACCGCCGCCGTTCTCTTCCCACACGTCGTAGCAGGGGTCCAGCGCGAAGGCTGCTATGTAGCCGCCTGCTCGCCGCACCGACTGATGCAGTTCAGGCGGCAGCCCGCCACGCCCCGCGCGGGCAAGGTGCTCACGAAGCGCCCACAGCCAGGTCCCGTACCCGTCGATCTGGAAGTTCGGCCAGTCGTCCGCCGCGACGGAGCCGTCTAGGTTGAACCTCGCCGGCGGCAGCGCAGCGGAGTCCACTGCCAGCCCGGCCATGCGATGCTCGGTGGCGGTCTCGATCTGACTGCCGATGCCCCGGATAGCCCTGTCGACCCAGTGGTGATAGCTGGCCGAGGCCTCGTGCTCGCCGCAGCGGTCGAGGGCATATGCCGCAAACGAGGAATCGCGCAGCCAGCAGTAGTGATACTCGGCGAAGTCAGGCGACGCGATCAGGGATCCGTTGTCCTGCTGGCAGGCCAGCATGGCGGCAACGGCAGCCTCGACAGAGCCGGGGTTATCGTCGGCCAGCATGTCGTCGCTCAGCTGCCGGTCCATCACGCCTCCAGCCGGTGCCAGATGGCACGGCGATCTTCGTCGGGGCCAGGCAAGGCGAACGACTCGCGAAGGACGAGCGTGGCCGCGCCGACGGCCCAGGCGTCGTCGCCCCACTGCTGGACCTTGACCTCTATCTGCTTGCCGAGGCCGGCAAAGGTCAGGTCCCTGATCGCGGCGACGACCGCGTCGAGGAATGGGGCGCCGAGTTGCGTTCCCTCGCCGCAGATGATGACCAGTTCCGGGTTCAGCAGCGTTACCACGTTCGCGACGGCCAGGCCGAGTCGCTGGCTTGCGTCGGCGAGAACCTGCAGCGTCGCCTCGTCACCCGCAGCGGCCATCGCAATCAGCTCGTCCCTGCCGAGATCGCGCGCATGCAGCGCGCTGACCTGGCGCAGCAGCGCCCGCTCACCGACGAGGGCCTCCAGGCAGCCGGACCGCCCGCATTCGCACTCCGGCCCGCTCGGGTCCACGATCACGTGGCCGAACTCACCGGCACCGCCGACAGCGCCGCGGTAGACGCCGCGGTCGATGACGATGCCGAGTCCGAGCCCTCTCCCGACGCTGACCGTGACGAAGTCGCGCGCTGCGATGCCGTCCCCCGCCCACTTCTCGGCGATCGCGAGCGTGTTCACATCGTTGTCGACCCAGACCGGCAGGCGGAGCCGTCGCTGCAGCGGCGCCGCGAGTTCGATCTCGTGCCACTGCAGCAAATGCGAGAACTCGCAAGTGCCGCGAATCGAGTCGATGACGCCTGGCAGCCCGATGCCCACGCCCAGCACCTTCGACCTGGCTATCCCGGCCCCGCGCAGGACGCGGCGAGTCGCCTCCTCGATCGCGCCGAGCGCCGCCGCCGGATCGCCGACGAGGGCCAGCGACGTCTCGTCGGTCGCCACGACTCCTGCGTCCAGGTCGCAGACGACGGTCGTCAGCCCGTCGCTTCGCAGCTTGATGCCGACGACGAACCCGGCTCGCGGATTCAGCTGAAGCAGAACCGGTGGCCGGCCTCCGCTCGACGGAGCCAGGGCGACCTCAGAGAACGTGCCGCGCGCCAGCAACTGAGCCACGATCGCGGATACCGTGGGCGCACTGATCTGGCTCTGCCTTGACAACTCCGCTCGCGAGATCGGCCCGAGCCGGCGCACCAGCTCGATCAGCAGACTCGCGTTGAGGTCCCTGGACAGGGACCGGGAACCACGCAGGCCGACCACGTCGTCCGCCCGCTGCGCGGCGCGGGCGCGGACAGGCCCGCTGGCCGGTTCTCCGGTCGCATCTCCCGCTGACGCACTCGTCTGATCACTGCTCATACGCTGCTTCGACCTTCTCCGCGACGACGAACCTGCCTGATCCCGCAGCCCTGGGGGCGAGCGGACGTCGCGCGTCCTGCACCAGAACGACTCGTCCGCTGGATCGAGGCAATGCGACACCCACGAGCGATCTTTCATGCTTTATCGCCCGGTAGGAAGAAACTAACTTTGTTATTAGATGAAAGTAAGTAGCAGGCCAGCCGGTGTCAAGATCCAGTCATCAGGAATCGCTGCCGATGCCGACTTGTTACCGTGCGTCTGCCTGCAGGGCCGCGAGCACGGCCTGGTGTGCTTCCGCCCTGAATTGCCCGGTCTGCGCAAGCCGCCGGTGAGGATGCACAGCATTGGTGAGCAGCACCACGACTGTGTTCAGCGCAGGAGCGATGAGCATGGAGGTGCCGGTGAAGCCGGTATGCCAGATGGTCCCGTCAGGCCAGCTGCCCCACTGGCCCGGTCGCACCCGCCAGCCGAGTACCCGGGCCTCCGGGTCGGACCCCGCGTGCCTGCTTGTCATGAGCGCTATCGTCGGTGCTGACAGGACCGGGTGGCGGTCCGGCTCGAGCAGCGCTGCTGCGAATCTGCCGAGGTCGGCTGCAGTGCCGAACAGGCCAGCGTGACCGCTGACGCCACCGAGTGCGAACGCGTTGCCGTCGTGTACCTCACCCCACGCGAGCGCCGGCCTGGCGCGCTGATCGCCGTCCGCCTCGGTCGCCGCGATCTGCTCCAGCGGGGCATGCGGCAGATACCCGGTCGACGCCATGCCGAGCGGCCCGGCGATCTCGCGCGCGAACAGCTCGGCCAGCGGCTCTCCGGCACACGATTCAATCGCCCAGCCGAGCAGCATGAAGCCGACGTCGCTGTAGCTCACCGGCCCGACGGCGGCGTCAGCCAGCTCGGCGATGACAGCCTGCCTGATCTCGGCCGGGCTGGCGCAGGTCAGGTAATACTGCCGGAACGGCACTAGCCCTGCGATGTGCAGCAGGCAGTCGCTGATCGTCACCGGCGAGGCCGGCGCGCCGGGCAGCCAGCGAGCTACCGGGTCGTCGATGCTCCACTTGCCGCGCTGGTGCAGTAGCAGCACGAGCGGCAGCGTGGCGACCACCTTGGTCAGCGAGGCCAGATCGAACAGCGTGCCAGCCTCAGCCGGCACTGGGACCTCGCGGTCTGCGGCCGCGGCCCGGCTGAGCTTTGCCCATCCCCCGGCTGCCTGGTAGGAAGTCGCCGACGACGAGCGCACCTGCAAGGCGAGGCCAGGCGGGAAGCCGGCGGTGAGGTGGCGCAGCAGCAACTGCGATACGGCCGGGTAGCCATCGGCTGGCCGCTCCGGCAACTCGTGATAGGTCACAGCCAGCCGCGGTGGCGGCACTGGCCAGGACAGTGCCAAGGGCTTGACTAGGCGCACCTCGTTGGCCTCGTACTCCGGCTCGACCCGGCTGCTGCCGTCGGGCTCAAAGCCGGCCCGCGCATAGAAACGCCGGGCGCGCTCGTTCGCCTCAAAGACGTGCAGGGCTACGTTGCTGCAGCCCTGGTCTGCCAGCTGCTGCTCCGCATGCCGGAGCAAGGCCTGCCCGGCGCCCTGGCCCGCTGCGCCAGGATCAACGTAGAGCCCGAAGACGTACCCGCTCGCCCGGTCTTCGGGCGACTTGCCGTACCTGACGAAGCCGATCACCTGACCCGCCCGCTCACCGACGTCGGTGGCGCCCTGGGCTCGTCGCTCAATCAGCTCGGCAAGCCAGCGGGCGGTCTTGTCGTGGTCGAGGCCGGCGAGAACTGAGTCGGGCACGACGCCCGGATAGGCCTGCCGCCACGCGCGGATGAACACCTGCGCCATCGCCGCGGCGTCGCCGGGCAGCGCTGGCCGGATCACCGGCCGCGCTGGCTGCATCACGCCCGCTCTCCTACCCCGCCGGCCTCGGCCGGGACGTCGCCCGGCTCAACAGGCACGCCAGCCCGATAGCAGGCCGCCTCGTGCGCGCCCGTCACGATCTCGAGTGGCGGCTCCTCGGTCAGGCACCTGTCGATCCTGATGGGGCAGCGCGGAGCGTACTTGCAGCCGGTCTGCGCGCTGGCAGCCGCCGGGCTCTCGCCAGGCTCCAGCGTCCCCTCGGTGCTCTCTTCGGCGCTGCCTTCCGGCCCGCCGAGCAGGCTGCCGTCGGGGTGCGGTTCGGGCACGGCTTGCAGGAGCGCGCGCGTATAGGGGTGCAGCGGCTCGGACATGACGGACTGCCACGGTCCTCGCTCTACGAACCGGCCGGCGTACATCACTCCGATCTGGTCGCTGAGCTGTCGGATCACTGCCATGTCGTGGCTGATGAACAGGTACGACAGGGCGAGGTCCGTGCGCAGCCCGGCGAGCAGGTTCACGATTCCGGCCCGGACCGAGACGTCAAGGGCTGACGTCGGCTCGTCGAGGACAAGTATCTGCGGCTCCGCGGCGAGAGCCCGGGCAATCGCCACTCGCTGCGCCTGCCCGCCGGACATCTCATGCGGAAGCCGGCTGGCGAACTGCGGGCCGAGCGAAACCATCTCGAGCAGGTCCGCGACCCGGGCCGCAGCCTGCTTCTTGCCATCCACCCGGTGATGCACGAGCAGCACCTCGGTGAGCGCGCTGGAGACCGTGAGCCGGGGGTTCAGCGAGGAGAACGGGTCCTGCGAGACCAGTTGCAGCCGGCGGGCTAGCTCTGGCCGGCGGAAGCTTGTGACGGTCTGCCCCTGCAGCAGCACGGTGCCAGCCGTCGGTCGCTCCAGGCCCACCAGCAGCCGGGCAAGCGTCGACTTGCCGCATCCGCTCTCACCGACGACACCCAGGCAGGTGCCTTCGGCGAGGTCAAGGGAGACCCCAGCCAGCGCCGTGCTCGGCCGGCCCGCCCGGCTGGCCGGCGGGTAGATCTTCACCAGGTCAGACGCTGCCAGTACCGGAGCAGCCGGGGAGCTCATGCGCGCCACTCCGCCGGCGGTACGAAACAGGCCGCCTCGACGCCAGACGGCCGCTGCTCCAGGATCGGTTCGGCTCGCGTGCAGCGGGGCAGCGCCTGGCGGCAGCGGGACGCGAAGGAGCAGCCTGCCGGGAAGCTGCCGGGCTCGGGTGGTGAGCCGGGGATCTGACCTAGGGCGGCGCGCTCCCCGGTAGTCGACGGAACCGCGTCCAGCAGCGCGGCCGTGTACGGATGCTGCGGATCGCTGAAAATGGCAGTTGTCGGGCCGACCTCCACAACCCGGCCCGCGTACATGACGGCCAGCCGCTGCACGAACTGCGCTGCGACGCCAAGGTCGTGCGTCACCCACAGCACGGCGAGGTTCCTGGCCCGCTGTATCCGGGCGACGAGCGACAGGATCTGCCGCTGGATCGTCACGTCCAGCGCCGTCGTCGGTTCGTCGGCGAGCAGCAGCCGCGGATTGCCGGCCAGTGCCGCAGCGATCATGACCCGCTGGCGCATGCCGCCGGAGAGCTCGTGCGGATAGGACCTGGCGAGCCGGGCCGGGTCGGGAAGCTGCACTTCGGCTAGCGCGGCAACGGTGCGCTCGCTGGCCTCGTGGCGGCTCACGCCGTGTGCCCGCAGGCCCTCGGCTATCTGCTCGCCGACCCGTTGCAGCGGATCGAGAGACGTCATCGGGTCCTGGTAGACCATGGCGATCTCGCTGCCGCGCAGCGCGCGCAGCGTGCGGTCGGATGCACCCACTAGCTGCGTGCCGCCGAGCGTAACCGAGCCGCCAGTGACGGCCACCGGGCTGGCCAGCAGGCCCATCACCGCAAGCATGGTCAGCGACTTGCCCGATCCGCTCTCGCCGACCAGGCCGACCCGCTCCCCCGGCCGGATATCCAGGCTGACGCCGCGGATCAGTTCCGTCACGCCCGACCGGGCCCGCAGGCCGACCGACAGGTCCCGGATTGCCAGCACCGGTTCCGCGGACGTGACGTCGCGGTCTGTCATCAGAGTCGTGTCCATCAGTTGTTAGCCGTCGAAGGATCGAGTGCGTCTCTGAGGCCGTCTCCGGTCAGCGTGAAGCCAAGCACCAGCAGCACCACCGCGATAGCCGGGAACGCAAGGTTCCACCAGGCGATACCGGCGATATTGGTGCCGTCGCTGACCATGAGCCCGAGCGTCGCGGCAGGCGGCGGCGGCCCGAGGCCGAGGAAGTCGAGGCTAGCTTCGATGAGCACCGCCCAGCCGAGGGCCAGCGTCACCTGAACCGCGAGAATTCCGCCGACGCCAGGCAGGACGTGCCGGAACAAGATTCGCATCCGGGAGAACCCCAGCACCTGCGCAGCCTTGACGTAGTCCGCGTTGCGGATCGCCAGCACCGGCCCGCGCACCACCCGGATGAAGATTGGTGTGTAGCTGACACCTACCGCGATGGCGGTGTTCTGCCAGCCGTCCCCGAGGCCAGTGACGATCGCCAGTGCCAGCAGGATCGACGGAATCGCGAAAATCAGGTCAGCGATGCTCGTCACGACGCTGGAGATCACGCCGCCGAAGTATCCGGCGGCGACGCCGCCGACCGTCCCGAGCACCGCGCAGATGGCGACTGCGAGCAGAGCAGTCTGCAGCGACAGCACCGTGCCGGCCATCACCCTGCTGAGCACGTCGCGGCCGTACTGGTCGGTGCCGAACAGGTGCGCAGCCGACGGCCCGCGCAGCGTTGCCGCCGGATTCTGCGCGTCCGGGTTGTCCGGCACGAGGCCCGCAAGTGACGCCAGCCCGGCCAGGACCATGACGGCGAGGATGATCAGCCCCGCGCGGCCGCTCGGCTGACGCCACAGGCGCGCTGCCAGGCTGCGGCGGCTGGCCACCGGACGGATGACGGCGACCGGTTCGGCCGCTGCTAGCTGGGCCATCAGCTGCGCAACCGAGGGTCAACGACCGCGTACAGCACGTCAGTCAGCAGGTTCACCAGGATGAAGCCGAGCGCGAACACGAGCGTGACGCCCTGAGCTGTGGCGTAGTCAGCTTCGGTTACCGACGTCAGCAGCAGGCGGCCGAGGCCGGGCAGCACGAAGATCTGCTCCACGACGACGGTGCCGCCCAGCAGATAGCCAAACTGGATCCCGGACATGGTCAGGATGGGGATCATCGCGTTCCGCAGGACGTGCTTGATGATCACCAGGCGGGGCTGCAGGCCCCTGCCGCGGGCTGCCCGGACGAAGCCCTGCTTGGCCACGTCGAGCATCGCGCCCCTGGTCGTCCGCAGGATGGCGGCGCCGATGCCCAGGCCGAGCGTCAGCGCGGGCCAGAAGATCTGCTGAATGTTGAGCCACGGGTCGGATGCGAGGCTGGCGAACCCTTCCGATGACGGGAAGTAGTGAAACACCGCTGCCAGCAGGGCAACCAGGCCGCTGCCGATGACGAAGCTCGGCACGCCAAGCCCGGCGAGCGCGACCACCCTGGCTGCCCGGTCGGCGGGCCGGCCCGGCGCCGCAGCGGCGATCGCTCCGGCCCCGACACCGACGACCAGCCCGATCAGCATTGCCGCCACGGCCAGTTCCAGCGTGACCGGCAGCGCAGCGCCGATCAGCGAGGTGACAGTCCGGCCGCTCTGGTCGGACACCCCCATGTTTCCGTGCAGCAAGGCGCCGGCCCACTGGGCGAACTGCTGGGGCAGCGGCTTGCCGATTCCGTAGAAGTGCGCAAGGTCCGCGTACTGGGCCTTGGTCAGCAGGCCCGCGTTGACGCCGAGGCTGGCGGTTATCTGGTTGCCGGGCAGGATCCGCAGGACGAGGAAAACGATGATCGCCACGCCGACCAGGGTCAGCACTGCCTTGCCGACCCGGGCGACGATTCGCAGGGCCAGAGCCCGTCCGCGCCGTCCGGCCGAACCAGTGGGCAGGCGCCCGGCCAGCGGCCGGGCGCCTGCTTGCTCAACTGTCATGAACTCTCCGGCAGTCTCCTGGCCGATCTCAGGAGACTGAGGTCTTCGCCAGCGCCGTCAGCTGCTCGTTGGGCAGCGGCGAGTAACCGTGCACATTGTTCGCAAGTACCGTGTAATCGTAGCTATCGAACAGCCAGATCCAGACCGCGTGGTCTACGAGATAGCTGGTGATCTGCGAGTACAGGCTGGCTCTCGCGGACGCTGACGGGTTCTGGTCGGCGTTGGTGAGCATGCTGGCCAGGGTTGACGATGAGTAGCCCGATGGCACGGCGAGGTTGGCACCCGGCCCGAAATACCGCCCGTACATGATGTACGGATCGGGGTTCGCGCCGTTCTCGGCGAACGCGGCCTGGAAGTCGCCCTTCAGCCAGTCCTGGATGTACTCGTTCTCGCCAAGATTGTCGATCGTCATGTGGATCCCGACCTTGGCGAGGTCGCCCTGCGCGGTGACGGCCTGCGCTTCGCTCGTCGCGTCGAGTGAGTCTGCGATGATCGCCGTGAAGGTGAAGCCCTTGCTCAGCCCGGCAGCCGCCAGGTAGTGCTTGGCCATCGTCAGGTTCTGCGTCCCGCAGATGCCGGCGGTCGGGCTGGGCGCGTACGGGCCGAGCGGCACCGGGCCGACTACCTTCCCCTCGCCGAGCGCTGCGTTGGCCAGGATGTCGGTGCGGTTGAGCGCGCACTGAATGGCCAGCCGGGCGTCGGTGTTGGCCAGCGGGCCTTTGCGTGACTGCAGCATCAGCGCCCGGTAGTTCAGGTCGAGTTCCTTGTCCACCTGCAGGCTGGTGCCAGCCAGCGTCTTGACGACTTGGGGCTCGGTCAGCAAGCCCATCTGGACGGTCCCGGCCTGCAGGGCGGACGCGATCGACTGCTCGTCCGGGATCGTGCGGAAGACAAGCTGCTTGATCTTCGGTGCACCGCCCCAGTAATCCGGGTTGGCGGCGAGGGTCAGTGAGTTGTTCGGTGACCAGGAGACGAACTTGAACGGCCCGGTCCCGTCGGGCTTGGACGCGACCGTCCCGGCCGCGATGGCCTTGGCCGACAGGATCGACAGGTTCGTCGTGGTGAGCCCGTACAGGATCGAGAAGTCCGGGTGCGACAGCTGCAGGGTAACCGTGTCCGGCGTCGGCGTCGTGATGCCCGTCACGGTGCCGATGTTGGATGCGGCGGCGGCCCCGGTCTTGGGGTTCAGCACGCGTTCCAGCGAGTCCTTGACGTCGGTCGAAGTCAGCGCGCTGCCATCGTCGAACTTGACGCCCTTGCGCAGCGTGAAGGTCACGCTCTTGCTGTCGCTGCTGAACGTCCAGCTGGTGGCAAGGTCGGGCACGACCTTGAGGTTGGCATCAAGGGTCACCAGCGGCTGGTACACCAGGCCGAGTGCCTGGAGGTCCAGGAAGTTCGTGGCTACCTGCGGGTCCAGCTTCTGCACACTCGAGGTGTTCGCGACGACGAAGGGCGTGCTGGCGGCCTTGCTGCCAGATCCGGAGTTGCCGGTACCTGAGCTGCAGGCGGCCAGGCCGAGAGCTGCTGCGAGCAGCACCGCGGCAGGAGCGCCCCGCCGCGAAAGTGAAGCGAAGGACATAGTCCCTCCAGGGGCGGCGGCGCATGCTGCGCCATGTCGGGGGAACCGGGGGCCTGGGCAAACCGGCCAGCGGGTCTTAAGTGGGGTCCGGGCCGGGCAGGTCGCCCGAGCACCCGGCTCGTTGGTTGTAAGGATGTTACGAGTTGTATGTTCTAGATGTCAACAAGCAACATGCGGCTAGCTGGCCGGGTGCCGGCGTCCGCGCCTGGTCCGCTTCGCCTGGGCGGCCTCATACGTTCGCTCCAGGGCGCTCCGGCTGGCCGGCAGGTCATGCTGCGCCAGCACGACGAACAGGCAGTCCACCACCGTGAGCTGGGCGATCCGGCTGGTCATGGCACCCGAGCGGAACGCGGTCTCGCGTGCCGCGGTGAGCAGCACGTAGTCAGCCGTCGTGGTGATCGGCGAGCGCGGGAAGTTGGTGATGGCCACTGTCCGGGCGCCGTTGGAGCCAGCCTCACGCATCGCATCGATCGTGTCGGCGGTTGTGCCAGTGTGCGACAGCGCCACGACGACGTCGTCAGGACTCAGCAGCGCAGCCGAGGTGATCGCCATATGCGGGTCAGGCCAGGCGAAGGCGGGCTTGCCGATGCGCTGAAGCTTCTGCTGCAGGTCCAGGGCCACGTAGCCGCTGGCGCCCACTCCGTAAATGTCGATCCTGCGCGCACTGGCGAGCGCGTCCACGACCCGGACCAGGGTGCCGATGTCCAGGTGCCTGGCCGTGTCGGTGACCGCTCTGGCATCCGCGCGCGCGATCTTCTCGGCGATGGTGGCCGGGTCGTCGTCGGGCGTGATGTCGTGGGACGGTTCCAGGCCCGCGCCCCGGTCCGCGTGAGCAGCCGCCGCCGCGAGTGCAATCCGGAGCTCCGGATAGCCACGCAGGCCGACCGCGCGGCAGAACCGGACGACGGTAGTCGCTGACGTGTCGCAGAGCGCCGCCAGCTCCGAGATCGCCTGCATGGCTGTGCCGTACGGATCAGCCAGGACCTGGCGCGCTACCCGCTGCTCAACAGGCGCGAGGTTGGGCAGCAGCGCCCGCACGGTGACGAGGATGTCGTCCCCGGCGTCAGGGGCTGACGGTTCGGCGGATCCGGGATGCCGCCTTGCCTCTTGCACACTCACGCGATCCAGCGTCTGGCCGGTTTCGGTCACCGCCGCCCTCCCCGGTCACCGGCCTGTCGGCCGACTATCGTGTCACGCCATCCGCGGCCGCAGCAGCGAGCGCGGCCCGGACGTTGCCGTCAGCGGCCGCCAGCGCAGCGGCTGCCGATTCCGGCGTCAGCCCGCCAAGCAGGCACAGCATCGCGAGCCGCAGATCGCCCTCACAGCGATCAAGCTCGGCGCGGCAGACGGCTTCGCTGGCGCCCGATATCTCCATGAGGATGAGCATCTGGCGCAGGCGCAGCTTCTCGTTCGTGCCAAGCAGCGAGACCATGAGGTTCGAGTAGGTCCGGCCCAGCCTGATCATAACGGCCGTGGAGAGCGAGTTCAGGATCAGTTTCTCGGCCGTGCCGGCCTTGAGCCGGGTGGATCCGGCGATGGCTTCAGGCCCGGTGTCGGCCAGCAGGCGGTAGTCGGCCAGTTCGGCTAGCGGCGCTGCCGGGTTACTGCTGACCAGGACAGTTACCGCGCCAGCCGCGCGCGCCCGGCGCAGCGCACCGGCCACATAGGGGGTCCGTCCGCTAGCCGAGAGGCCGATCGCTATGTCGGCGGGAGTGAGCCCGGCAGCCGCCGTTTCCCCCAAAGCCTGACGATCCTCGGCCCCCTCGATGGCTTGCGCGACGGCGGCCTCGCCGCCGGCGTGATGCGCGACGAACATGGCAGGATCGGCGCCGAACGTCGGGACAACCTCGGCGGCATCCAGTACGCCGATCCGCCCGGACGAGCCGGCCCCGAAGTAGTGCACGTGCCCGCCGCCCTGGA
>Ga0335072_10010883_pt1 | contig 13062 bp, 10 predicted proteins | sample Lox_Sample_21_FD_206725 | JGI IMG/M metagenome (GOLD analysis project Ga0335072, IMG submission 206725) | Soil microbial communities from Loxahatchee National Wildlife Refuge, Florida, United States - Lox_Sample_2.1 | ecosystem: Environmental > Terrestrial > Soil > Wetlands | place: USA...
CAATAATAAACTGTGAATTCTCGCTGAATTGCCGGATCATATTCGTGAACTTCCCGACGTTGGCGTCATCCAGCGGCGCATCCACCTCGTCCAGGATACAGAACGGGGCCGGCTTGATCAGGTATATAGAGAATAACAAAGCCGTTGCCGTCAGGGTCTTCTCCCCGCCGCTTAGCTGACTGATCGATGACGGCCGCTTGCCTTTGGGCTTGGCCACGATATCGATCCCCGTCTCCGCCAGATTCTCCGGATTCTCCAGGATGAGATCAGCCGTATCTTCCTCGGTAAACAAGGCCTTGAAGACCCGCCGAAAATTTTCCCGGACGCGATTGAACGTATCCAGGAACTGCTGATTGGCCGTCGCTTCCACTTCCTGTATCGTCTGCAAAAGACTATCCTTGGCGCTCACCAGGTCGTTTTTTTGCTCCAGGATGAACTCATACCGCTTCTTCATCTCCTGAAAAGCCTCGATCGCTGTTGGGTTCACCTCGCCAAGATTCTCCAGCCGCTTCTTCATCCGGTCCGACTTCTCCTGCAATTCTTCCACCGGGGCGTCCCCCGTCCGCGGCTGATCGATGATATCATCCAGGTTGATCCGGAATTCTACGTTCAGCCGTTCTTTCATCCCCGCCAGCTGTAGCTTCAGCTCATTCAGCCGGTCCTTGATCCCGCCAAGCAGCTGCTCGATCTGCTCCTTCTCTTTCACTTTATGCCGCAGCTCGCTTTCCTTTTCCCCCAACACATTTCGCAGGTTATAATAGGCGGCATCCGCCTCATTCAACCGGCGCTCTTCTTCCTCTTTTTTCCGCAGCAACCCGACAAGGACCGCCTCCGCACCCGCCAGCGCCTCCGAGCTCTCCGCAATGCTCTCTTGCGTCTGTTTCAGTTGTGAAGCATTCACCTCGATCTGGTTGCGCAGGTCATTCAGCTGCCTGCTCTTGAATTCCAGCTCCTGCCTGAGCCCGTTGATCCGGCTATGCTGCCGGGTTAGCTGCAAATTGAATTCGTTGTAGCCGGCTGAAGCCCCATTATAGGCGCCCTCTGCACTCCGATAATCAATTTCCGCCGCCTGCATTTTCTCTTTCAATTCTCCCACCACCCGGACCAACTCCGACCAGGCCTGACGGGTATCCTCGATACCCGCGATCGTCTCCTCGAGATTGAGTTGCAGTTCCTCGAGCTTTCCCTGCGATGAATGTTGCAGGGCATGCAGGTTCTCGATCTTGTTTTGCAGCGAAAAGACAAAATTCGTCAGTCGGTTAAAATCATCCTGCGTCTGCCGGATCGCCTGCTCCTTCAATTGTTCATTGTACCCGACCACTTCCTCATGCTTCTCCTGGATGGCAGACTTCAACCCGCTGACCACTACCTGCTGCCGCCTGATCTCCTCCCGCAATTTCTCCATGTTTTTAGCCCGGCCGATCTTCTTGCCTTCGAACAATCCGACACTACCCCCCGTCAGCGAATATTTCCCCTTTACGAATTTGCCGCTCTTTTCCAGTACGACAGCACCATTGCTGTTTTCCAGCGCCTGCTCATTCTCCGCGATATACACATTGCCCAACAGATGCTCGGCCAGCCGGCGATACGAATCGTCCACCTCGATCACCTGCATTGCCGGGATCAAACCTTCATATAAATGCCCGCCGGACCCCGCCTGATCCTCGATCTTATCCAGCAAAAAGAAATTCGCCTTTCCCTTTTTGTTCGCATCGAGCAAATGCACCGCCTTCATCCCTTCCGCCAAATCGCTCACCACATAATAGTTCAAATACGGCTCCAGTACATTTTCTACCGCCGCCCTGAACTCCTCCTTCACGTAAATGATGTCCGAAAGGATCGGTGCATGTTGATTCCATGCCGGGTTCTTATGCAGGAACTTGATGCTTTCCGGATAGCCTTCCATACTATCGATCAGGCTCTTCAGCAGGTCATGCTCATTGTTCTTCGCATCCAGCTTCCGGCTCTCATCCGCCAGTTGCTGCCGTAGTCCTTCCAGCTGTTCCTGTGCCTGCAGGATATTGCGCTTCATCCGCTCCTGATGCTCCTGCAACCGGCGAAGAGCCGCCTGCCTGGATTCCAGTTCCTGCGCCTTCAACCCATGCTCCTCCTCCAATTGCCTGAGCTGGCTTTCCCGGACCATCCGCTCCTCCTCCAGTTGCCGGATGCCCCTTTGCAGGTTCTGGATCGATGTATCGGCTACCGCCACCTTCTTTTCCGCCTCGAACTGATCCCGCTGGATCTGCGCATTCTCCCGCCGCAAGCCATCGACCGTCACCCGCTTTTCATCCAGGATGCGCCGCGTCTCATCTACCATGTCCTTCAGCGACTCCAGCTGCTCCTGCAAGCCGGCCAGCTTATTCTCCTCTTCCCCCACCTGTTGCCGGGAAAAGACAATACTTTCCTCCAGGCCACCCAATTGCCCCTCACTTTTGCCCAAAAATTCCTCCAGGCTCTCCTCCTTTTCCCGCAGGAAATTCAACCGCTGGGAAGCCAGGTTTTTCTCATTCTCCTTGCTACGCAAGCCCTGCAACAGGTCGTTGAATTCATGCTGCATGGATTGGAGCGCCCGCTCTTTCTCGATAAACCCCAGCTTTTCCTCCTCCAGCCCCGCCTCTTCCGTCGCGATCACGGCCTCCAATCCCAATTTCCGGTCTGTCTCCATCCCGGATTGCTCGTTGAGCTCCCGGTACGTCAGGTTGAACCCTTCCAGCGCCGCCTTGGCCAGCTCGACACTCAGCTCGCGGTATTCCTTCTTGATCTCATAATATTTCTCGGCCTTCCTGGCCTGGTTCTCCAGGCTTTTCAACTGGTTATTGATCTCGAACAACAGATCTTCGATCCGCGCCAGGTCCTGCTCGGTAGCATCCAACTTCTGCCGCGCCTCCTTTTTCCTCGTTTTATAGATCGTCACCCCCGCAGCCTGCTCCAGCATCCGCCGCCGGCTGTTGTCCTTATCCTTGATGATGTCATCCACCATTCCCAGCTCGATAATGGCATAGCTATCGGTGCTTACCCCCGTATCCATGAACAGGTTCTGAATATCCTTCAACCGGCAGGTGACATCATTCAGCCGGTACTCGCTTTCCCCGCTTTTGTAGAATTTACGCGTGATGGTGACCGTGCTGAATTCCGTCGGCAACAGATTCTTGGTATTTTCGAAGGTCAGAGACACTTCCGCCAGCCCGGAGGCAGAACGCGTCCTGCTTCCGTTGAATACTAGGCTCTCCAGGTTCTCCGACCGCAAATGACTGATCTTCTGCTCCCCGATCACCCACCGGATGCTGTCGATAATATTGCTCTTTCCGCACCCATTCGGGCCGATGATCCCCGTGATGCCCTCGTCAAAGCTGATATGGGTCTTATCGGCAAAACTCTTAAACCCCTTTATTTCCAAACTCTTTAATCGCACAGTGCAAACGTTTAAAACCTCAAACCTACAGTAAAATAGCTAATCTTGCCGATTAATGATTCCCCCGGAAATCCACCTGTTGAAAAAATGTGACAAACCAAATTTCCCGACTATTTTATATATTTACCACCCTGTTCAGGCCGTAAGCAGACCAAAACATCATATATGAATAATTTTATTGTTCCTATCGACTTTTCCGACGCATCCAAGAACGCAGCCCGCTATGCCGCCCATATTTCAAACGACCTGCCGGACGCCCGGCTTATCCTGTACAATGTGTTCGAAACCCTGGAATATGGTTCGGACAGCAGCCCGCTGAGCACGGAAGGAGGAGAAGAGGAAGCCCGGAAGTCGATCGTTGAAGTGGCGCTGGAAAGTGTTCGAACAGATATCTCACCGATGACGAACGCACAGATCTCCATCGTTGCAGAAGAAAGCAACCATTTCCTGGACTCACTGGAAGAGTATGTTTTGAACAATGATATTCAGTTTATCGTAATGGGAACCACCGGGTCCACCCGCCTCGGAGAAATGCTCATGGGCGGCAATACACTGAGCATAGTGAAAAGACGAATCGTCCCGGTGATCATCGTTCCGCCAAATGCCCACTCGACGTCGGCTAAAAATGTAATGCTGCTGACCGATTTTAAAGAAACTGACTTTACCATCCCCATCCATACCGTGAAATCCGTACTGGACCTGTTCAAACCGCGGTTACACATTGTCAATGTGGATCACGAGCATTATGTTCAGGTGACAGACGAATATAACCAGGAAAAACTCAAACTGGAAGCAAGTCTGATGGCCTATAAACCCGAATTCTATTTCATCCGGCTGTTCGACTTCCTCGACGCGATCAATCAATTCGTAGCGGACAACCAGATCGATCTGATCCTCACCTTCCCGCGGCGGCATTCCTTCCTCTCCAATGTTTTTAAGACCACCAGTACCGTGAAGCTGGCTTATCATAGCCACGTCCCGCTGGTGGCGATCACCGGGTAAGAATTGATCGGGTAGTCATACCACAGCGGCCGGCTTGAATTGAACGTTTCGATAGATTTCATCCATAGATATCTGTCGCCGGACCCTCCCTTCTTCTTTCATACCTCCGGCTCCTGCTGGCTCAAACAATGAAAGCTCCCCAGACCCCAAATAATATCCGTCGAATCTATCCCGACCACGCGCCGCCCGGGGAAACACCCTTGCAGTATACTCAACGCCCGCTCGTCATTGTCACACCGGTAAGTCGGTACGATCACCGACCCGTTCGCAATATAGAAATTCGCGTAGCTGGCCGGCAGCCGCTGATCTTCATAAACCACCGCCGAAGGCATCGGCAGCTCGACAATATTCAGCTGCTTCCCATTCACCAGCCGCATCCGCGACAACTCAGCCAGATTATCCTGTAATAATTGATAATTCTCGTCCCTCGAATCTTCCTCGATCACCGTCACCACCGTATCCTCATTCACAAACCGGACCGTATCGTCAATATGCCCATCTGTATCGTCACCGACAATCCCCGCCGAAACCCATAAGATCTGGCCGACCCCATAATACTCGCCCAGAAAGTCTTCGATCCTTTCCCGGTCTAACGTAGGATTGCGGTTGGGATTCAGCAAACAGCAGGTCGACGTGATCAGCGTGCCCGCACCATTGAACTCCACCGACCCACCCTCCATGATGATCCCAGGATAATAAACCGGCAACCCCAACGCCTTGCCGATATGCGTGGGAATATCATCGTCCAGGTCAAACGGCGGATATTTATTGCCCCAGGCATTGTAATTCCAGTCTACAATTACCTTCCTGGACCCCGCAGCCGCAGCCGGGTTGATCAGAAAAGCCGGACCATGGTCCCGGCACCACGCATCGTTCGTGGGAAAATGAAAAAAACGCACCCGGCTCATCTCCACCCCCGCCACCTCCAGATGCCCGACCGCCGATGCCTCCATAGCCGCATCCTTGACATTGATGCAAACTTCCTCGCCGGACGTCAACTCCCGTACGAAACGACTATAGTTGGGATAGATCGTATGGATCTTCCCCGGCCATGACGCTTCCTTATGCGGCCAACTCAGCCATGTAGCCCGGTGACGGGCAAATTCGGCGGGAAAAAAATAACCTTGCTCACGGGGTGTAAGGAAGACAGGTGCGGTCATGTCCGATAATTAGGCTTCGTCAATAAATCGCTTGGTGATCGGCTGATACGAGTCGATCCGCCGGTCCCGCATAAATGGCCAGTGCGTCCGGTACCGGTCCGTTGCCGCCATGTCGATCTCCACCACAATGACCTCCTCCCGGTCATGCGACGCCTGATATAGCACCGATCCGAAGGGACCCGCGACGAAAGATCCGCCCCAGAACTTCATCGATCCATCCTGCTCGAATCCCACCCGGTTGACACTCACAACATGCACACCGTTCGCCACCGCATGACTCCGCTGGATCGTCTGCCACGCATTGTATTGCTCCGTATTGGTGGCAGCATCCTGGCTCGCAGCCCAGCCGATCGCTGTAGGATAAAACAGTACGTCTGCCCCCATGAGCGCCGTGATCCGTGCCGCTTCCGGGTACCACTGGTCCCAACAGATCAGCACGCCGATCTTGGCATAGCAGGTCTTGAAAACCTTATACCCCAGATCCCCCGGGGTAAAATAGAATTTCTCGTAATAAGCCGGATCATCCGGGATATGCATCTTGCGGTACTTGCCCAGATAGGCCCCATCGGCATCCAGCACCGCGGTCGTATTGTGATAGATCCCCTGCGCCCGCTTTTCGAAGAGACTGGCAACAATAACGACCTTCAACTCTGCCGCCAGTTTGCCCAATGCCTCCGTGGACGGTCCGGGGATGGCCTCCGCCAGCTTGAAATTTTCATAATCCTCGACATCGCAGAAATAGCGGGACGTGAACAGCTCCTGCAAACAAACGATCTGCGCTCCGCCGGCAGCCGCTTCGCGGACCTTATCCATCGCTTTTCGCAGATTGGCGGCTTTGTCAGCCGAACAGCTCATCTGCACGAGACCAACCTTGACCTTGCTCATGTTTTCTCAAGACCGGAGATTTCTCCGGCCGGGCGCAAAACTACAAAATCCGTCTTAAATGGAATGTTACTTCTTCCGCCCCATGTGCCGCAGGAAGGCCACATGCGATGCCACCGCAAGATGCACCCGCGGATATTCAAGGTACACCAGCCCATACTCCTGACAGGCCTGCCGGATGATCTTGCTGATCGCCGGATAGTGAATGTGAGAGATCTTTGGGAATAGATGATGCTCGATCTGGAAGTTCAACCCGCCTACCAGCCAGCTGACAACCGGGTTCCGTGTAGCAAAATTGGCCGTGGTCCGGATCTGGTGGATAGCCCACTCATCCTCCATTTTGCCGGTATCCGCATCCGCCGTCGGGAAGGCTGTAAGCTCGACCGTATGCGCCAGCTGGAAAACCATGCTAAGCACGAACCCCGCCACCATGGTAAAAATAGTAAAGCTGACCATCCAGTCAAACCAGCCCAGCCGGTAGATCGGCAGGAAGACGAACAGGAAAGCATGGAACAACTTGAAACTCCAGAACACGAAATGATCGGACAAACTCATCTTCTTCAACGGCACCGTCCCGATCTTATGCTTGAAATATTTCGTATAATCGAGGACAAAGATCCAGAAGAGATACAGAATGCAATAAAAGAACCAGAAATACAAGTGCTGATAGCGGTGCATCCGGTACCGCTTCTGCGCCTCGGTCATCCGCATCCACGGCTGGATATCGATATCGTCATCCACCCCTTCGACATTGGTGTATGAATGATGAACGACGTTGTGCTTCATATTCCACATAAAGCTGTTGCCGCCCAGGATATTCAGGGAAAATGCCGCGAGGCTGTTGACCCATCTGTATTTGGAAAAGCTCCCATGCGCCCCGTCATGCATCACGTTGAACCCGATGGCCGCCACCAGCCCGCCAAGCAATATGCTTTCCACAATGCACCAGAAGACATTCGGAGTGAAAAAGACCAAATGGATATAGATGAAGACAAAACTTACCATCAGGATTACCGCCTTCAGAAAAAGACTATAGTCGCCTGTTTTCGCCTTTCCCACTTCCTCGAAATAATTACTGATCCTTTTTTTCAATTCAGTATGGAAAGACTGAGGGCCGGACGAAAACTTGGGCAATGACATGATAAGCTATTGAGAAATGATTGAATGACGCAAAGTTACTGCTTTAAACGGGTTTCGGAGTGTTAAAATTGCCCCCTCAGGTATCCATTTGAATAAATGCGTCAAAACTCCTGATTCCGATCATCTTTTCCGTCACAAAACCCTCCGCATACGGAACCCCGATCATCTTGCCGAACATCTGGTGCCTCCCGATGATCGCCTGCAGGAACTCCGGACTTGAAATATAGGTCTGTGGCTCATCCGCCGTATACCCGCTCGAAAAGAATTGCGAAGAATACGCCCGGATCGATTCCAGTTTAACCTCAAAAACCGGCGAAATATCATATACGAAACCAGGCTCGATATACCGGTCCTGGATGTAATGAAAAATATACTTGGGCCGCCAATGCTCCTGCGGCCTCCCCGATCCATCCACCGTCTCCACCTTGCGTAGCCCGCTCAGAAAACAAGCATCCCTGATCAGGTGACCCGCCCTTCCATGGTCCGGATGCCGGTCCTCCAACGCATTGCTCAGCACGACCTCCGGCCGGTACTTCCGGATGGCCCTGATCAGCAGCCGCTGATGCGCCTCATCGTTCCTGAAAAAGCCATCCGCCATTCCAAGGTTCTCCCGCACATCCAGCTGCAGGATCTGCGCTGCCCTTGCCGCCTCCTCCGCCCTCAATTCCGGCGTCCCCCGGGTACCCAACTCTCCCCGCGTGAGATCGACTACGCCCGTTCGCTTTCCATTCGCTTTTTCCATCAGCAAAGTCCCCGAACAACCCAGTTCGACATCATCCGGATGTACGGCAACGGCTAATATATCCAATTTCATTGGCTGCTAATTTTCGCCGCAAATCTACTCATTTTAACGTAGCTTCGCGGCTCAAAACCGAATAAAAAATGGCATACGATGTAGTCGTTCTCGGGAGTGGTACCGGAGGCTATCCCTCCGCCATCCGTGCCTCACAGTTAGGCTTTAAAGTTGCAATCATCGAAAAGGAAAATCTGGGCGGCGTCTGTCTCAACTGGGGTTGTATCCCCACCAAAGCCCTGCTGAAAAGCGCTCAGGTATTCCAGGACATTCTCCACTCGAAAGAATATGGTATCGATGCCAGCGGCACCGCCGACTTCCCGGCAGTGATCAAACGCTCCCGCGGCGTAGCCGACAAAATGAGCAAAGGCGTCCAGTTCCTGATGCGGAAGAACAAGATTGACGTCATCATGGGTACCGGTAAACTTAAAGCTAAAGGGCAGATCGAAGTGACCGGAACCGACGGCAAAACACAGCTGGTGGAAGGCAAACATATCATCGTCGCCACCGGCGCCCGCAGCCGCGAGCTCCCCAACCTCAAACAGGACGGGAAAAAGGTGATCGGTTACCGGGAAGCCATGACCCTGCCGGAGAAGCCCAATAGCATTATCATCGTCGGCAGCGGCGCCATCGGCGTCGAGTTCGCCTACTTCTACTATAGCATGGGCGCTAAAGTCACGATCGTCGAATTCCTGCCCCGCATCGTCCCCCTCGAAGATGAAGAAGTATCGAAAGAACTGGAAAAGATCTACAGGAAATACGGCATCGACATACTGACCGGCAGCGAAGTGACCAGCGTCGACACAAGCGGCAACGGGGTAAAAGCAAAAGTGAAAACAGCCGCCGGCGAAGTCACCCTCGAAGCAGATATCCTGCTGAGTGCCATCGGGATCAGCGCCAATATCGAAAACATCGGCCTGGAAACCCTAGGCGTCAAGACGGATAAAGGCAAGATCGTTGTCGACAAATACTACCGGACCAATGTCCCCGGTATCTATGCGGTCGGCGACTGCGTCCCCGGGCAGGCCCTCGCCCACGTATCCACGAAGGAAGGTATCATCTGCGTGGAAAACATTGCGTACGGAGAAAAGAAATATGCGCATCAGCCCGCAGCGCTCGACTATGGCAACGTCCCCGGTTGTACCTACTGCACCCCGGAGATCGCGTCCGTCGGCATGACGGAGAAACAGGCCCGCGACGCAGGCTACGAGATCAAAGTAGGGAAATTCCCGCTTACCGCGTCCGGTAAGGCCACCGGCGTCGGCCATACGGAAGGTTTCTGCAAAGTGGTCTTCGACGCCAAATACGGGGAATGGCTCGGCACCCACATGATCGGTTACAACGTAACGGAAATCATCGTGGAGACCGTCGTCGGCCGCAAGCTCGAGACCACCTACCACGAAGTGCTCGACAGCATCCACCCCCACCCGACGATCAGCGAATCCGTCAAGGATGCCATCGAAGCCGCCTACGGCGAAGCCATCCATTTATAAAGATGAACCCCCATTATAAAGATTACCAACAAAGATTAACCTCCCCTCGATAGGAAGCCGGCCCAAAAAGCCGGCTTTTTCTTTCCCGGCACCCCGATAATCCTTTCCCGGGACCCCGACAACCTTCCCAATACCCCGATAACCCCTGCCCGGCACCCCGACAACCCTTCCTAACACCCCGATAACCCCTTGACTTTGATCGAAAAGTGCTTGTCCTTGAAAATGATCTCCAGCGTCCCCGCCGACCATACCGACTCCCCTTCCTCCCTTACCGTGTGCGTGATCAATACCACCGTGTAATCATTTCCCCGGTATACCTCTTTGAAGGTCGTTTTATCGATCGGCCCGCTCTTTGCACGATCGTAAGGGAGATAAATATCCTTCCGATGAAGCCGGAGAAAGGCGAAATCGGTCGTCTTGGTAGCCAGGATCTTTTTTCCTTGATCTACATCGAGGCTGTCAAAGGGAATATTTAACGAATCATAGGTAAACAGCCCAACACAGCCTTCCACCCTTTCGGGAGAAGAAGAAAAGATCTCCGGCCGCAAAAATTCAGTATTTTCGATAGCCGCGCTGTCCGGCTTGCCATGATGATGAGAGGTTCTTCTGTCCGGCGAATCGCAGCCGGATATCGCACAAAAAGCGCAAAAAGGAAGCAGCAGCCGATAAAAAGCGTTCATTTCGTAAAAATAATATATTTCACACAACAACCTACCGATCATGGACAGCAGAACCTCCGGCATCGTTTATTTCCTCCTTGGAATCTATACGCTGATGATCAGCTGGCACTACAACCACAACTGGATTTTGTTGCTCATCCACTATATCTTCTGGCCCATATACCTGGTCTATGAATTGCTGATCGGCCACCTTTCCCATGACCTCTGGAGGACCATTCCGGAAGGCTATTTTAAATAAATCTCCCTACTTTAGCGGTCCAACTAAACACCATCGTTTATGCGCTGCCTAATCCCCAAATCCATTACCATTTTTACTGCTGCGTTGTTTCTGTCGCGTCACCAAAAGCTTTGACATCGCTATCCGGGGCCTCAAAGATTTCGATCCGGCCAAATTCGGCGAGGAGGTCGACTTGCGCGGTGACAAAGTTACCCGTTTCGCGCTCTTCGAAAAGGCGTTTGAACACCAAACCCACACGCTCGGACAAACAACGATTTACATCCGCCTCGTAGGGATCCGTCCGCCGGCTGAAAGATTGTTCTAAGGCGTACAGCAATCCAGGCTGAAATAAGTAAATCGGGCGGGTACCGCCGCCGAAGTGTCGACATAGCCTCGTAACGCAAACAACCCGACATAGCGGGGCCGAAACCTGAACTCATAACTGGAGATCTCCTTAAAAGAAGTGTTTGCAGAGATCCCGTCGGCATACAGGATCCTGAATAAATCACCCCGCTTCTCGATCCGCAAAGCAGAATGGACCAGTACTTGGTATAAGTCAGGATGGTTCCTGACGCTATCCGTTTGCAATATCACGAAGTGGACAAATTCTTCGGGCTTGTCACCCTGCTTACCCCGGGACGCAATACCCTGCACCAGGACCGTTCCCGAACGCGGATAGATACCGTTATAATCATTAAAAGATATCGAAACCCGCATGCTTTTGGCGTTAAAACTGCTGTCCTCCATCAGCAGAATACCCGCTTGCTGCCAGTCTTGTGCCGGAATGAAATCTTTCAAATGCACCTCGACCGTCCAGCAGTCGCAATCGATCCGGTGCATGAGAAGGTTCCTGATCGCCGGCCGGTTCACCGGATCAGGCCAATTATCTCCCCGCATCGTATACAAGGTCAGACAACCCGCCTCCAAACCCCGCTTTTTCCAATAGGACGTATCCGGCGCCTCCACCCACCACCCCCGGCTACGTAACGAATCCATCGATACCTCCCGGAAATTGTTCGCAAATCCCACCCCGGGCGCCCGGCGCAATAACATCATTCCGGCAACCAAAAACGCTGCCACGACAACCCCCGCAGCCACCCTCCAAATCAACAGCCTCCCCCGCTTCCGGTCAACCGCAACAGTCTTTGCCCCCCGCGCACGCTTTGCCTCCCGAACTGTCTTTGCCTCCCGCGCACGCTTTGCCTCCCGAACCGTCTTTGCACCCTCAGCAGTCTTTGCCCCCCGCTCAACCCATCTTGCCTTGTACTCATACCAATACGGATAATGCCCCGCCTCCTTCTTTCGTTCCGGCTCCGTCGTATAAGGCGCACCCATGACATACCGCGACAACGTATCCAGCGTCGCAACCGACGGGTTCTCCGGCTTTGCCGCGCCGGGCGACAGCACGAACAATGAATAGTTCTTGATACTTTTCCAGCCGATCACCAGCCCCGTGGCATCGAAGATCCGCGTATACATCAACTTGCTCTCCGTCTCGGTCAATGGCTGGGCCGGCGGATGCCCGTAACATTTCAGACAGGCTTCCCTGAACAGCGTATCAAAGACATTAAAGTCTACCTCCTTCATCATCATGGGCCCCAAATATCGAGAATTCCGCCACAATTCCGCGCGGGTTCCGCGCTTCCGCTTATCCCTTCCTGACCTTGCCCCTAAACAAATCCATTCATGCGCCATCTCCTGCCCTTCCTCTTTCTCCTGCTTCCACCGGCAACAAACGCCCAGGACCTCCAGATCCACTATGACCTCCGCCATACGGTGTCCCCAGCCGAAAATCCGTCCGACTTCCCAACCCTTTATTTTGAATATTTCAAGACCCGCGACTCCGGGCATGCCTTTATCAAACCCGGCGGTTTCCTGCTTAAAACCGAAGCCGACCTCCTCGGCACCGGTGACAATATCGGGAAATTTTTTTGCCAGGTCACCCAATCCTTCCGGGCCTGGCAACCAAAGATCTTTTGGCAGTTCGGCTATAGCGGCGGCGCCGGTATCACCAACCCCAAACAATACAGCTATTATATCACAAACACCTTCCAGACCGGCGCTGAGATCCCCTTCCGCTGGAAAGGGGCCTTCTTTACCAGCGTCCTGGATTACAAATACGTAGCTTACAACCGCCCTACAAATGACCCGATCTATACCCTGTACTGGTGGAAAGGACTACTGCACTACAAACTGGAGGTGGCTGGAGATATCAATTTTTGGACCGAGAACCGCAATCATGGCGATGCCGCTACTGCCGGTCAAAGCGGGAAAAGATTTTTC
>Ga0335072_10010884_pt1 | contig 13062 bp, 12 predicted proteins | sample Lox_Sample_21_FD_206725 | JGI IMG/M metagenome (GOLD analysis project Ga0335072, IMG submission 206725) | Soil microbial communities from Loxahatchee National Wildlife Refuge, Florida, United States - Lox_Sample_2.1 | ecosystem: Environmental > Terrestrial > Soil > Wetlands | place: USA...
GATTGAATTCAATAATCGCGCGGAAGCCCTCGTCTTTTCGGGAATGTGAACTCGGGCGAGTTAGCAAAGAAAAAGGGCCGCGCAAGCGGCCCATTCTCAACTCTGGCAGACTTCGTTACTTCACTACCAGGTTCACCATCTTGCCCGGGACATAGATCTTCTTGACCACCTGCTTGCCGGCAATGGCGGCCTGCACTTTCTCGTCGGCCAGTGCGCGCTCGAGCACGAACTCTTCGGCCGAGTCGGCAGGCACGGTGATGCGGCTGCGAAGTTTTCCGTTGATCTGCACCGGGATTACGATCTCCTCTTCCTTCGCCAGCTCCGCGTCGTAGGCCGGCCAGGGAGCGCGCAGCAGATTTTCTTTTTCGCCCATCATCTCCCACAACTCGGAGGCAAGATACGGCGCAAATGGCGCAAGCAGCAGAACAAGATTCCGTTCGACGTCGGCAAGAAACTCGTCCGGCACCGTGCCCTGCGCGATCGCCGCTTCCGCCGCATACAACACGTTCACCAGTTCCATGATCGCCGAAATGCAAGTATTGAAGTGCCAGCGTCCTTGAAAGTCGTCGCTGACGCGCTTGATCGTCTGGTGTAGCTTGCGCTGAATGGTCCGCGCTTCAGGCGAAAGCGTCACTGCGGCAGATTTCCCGGCGCTTCCCTGCTCCGGGCGAACATTGCGAATAAAGAACCGATACACGCGCCCCAAGAATCTTTGAATGCCTTCAATCCCGGAATCCTGCCAGTCGAGATCGCGGTCAGGCGGAGCGGCGAACAGGCTGTACAAACGCGCAGCGTCTGCGCCGTAGCGTTTGACCATCTCGTCGGGCGACACGACATTGCCCAAGCTCTTCGACATCTTCGCGCCGTCTTTGATCACCATGCCCTGGGTGAACAAGCGCTCTACCGGTTCGTCGTTGGTGATTAAGCCGAGATCGCGCATGAACTTCGTCCAGAAGCGCGAGTAGATCAAATGCAGAATCGCGTGCTCGACGCCGCCGATGTACTGGTCGATGCCGCGGTCTCCGAACCAATATTGCGCAATCTTGCTGTCGAACGGCGCGCGGTCGTTGTGCGCGTCAGTGTACCGATAGAAGTACCACGACGAATCGACAAACGTATCCATCGTGTCGGTTTCGCGGCGCGCCGGGCCGCCGCACTTCGGGCAGGTCGCATTGACGAACTCCGGCACCCGGCCGAGCGGAGAACCGCCAGTCAGCGTGATGTCCACGTTATCGGGCAGGATGACCGGCAAATCTTTTTCTGGGACGGGAACGATTCCATCTTTCTCGCAATAGAGCATGGGAATCGGCGTGCCCCAATAGCGCTGCCGCGAAATGCCCCAGTCTTTCAGACGATAGGTAACCGTCGCCTTGCCAAAACCCTTTTCCTCGGCAAGCGCCGACAATTTCTTGATCGCATCGGCGCAGCGCATTCCGCTGTACGGGCCTGAATTGATAAGCATGCCGTCGTGCGCCGTGAACGGAAGCTGCGGCTCGGCCATGGTTTCTTCCGGATCGTTCGACACTGGAAGAATCACGAGGCGGATTTCGATCTTGTATTTTTTCGCGAAATCGTAATCGCGCTCGTCATGCGCGGGCACGCTCATGATCGCCCCGGTGCCGTAATCCATGAGGATGTAATTGGCGATCCAGATCGGAATCTTCTCACCGCTGTAGGGATTGACGGCATAGCGGTGTGTGTTGACACCGTGCTTCTCGATCTCGGCAATGTCGCCGACTTCCTTGGCTTTGCGCTGCTCGGCGATCATTTGCTTGACCGCGTCGCCCAGCGGCTGGTTGTAACGCGTGAAGTCGGACACCATGGGATGTTCTGGCGCAAGCTGGATCGAGGTCGCGCCGAAGATCGTGTCGACCCGCGTGGTGAACACGCTGATCTTCGATCCCGCACTTCCGGCGGTGCCGTCGAGCTGGAAATCGACGAGGGTGCCTTCGCTGCGGCCGATCCAGTTGCGCTGCATGGTGCGCACTTTGTCGGGCCAGCCATTGAGCTGGTCGAGATCGCGCAACAGCTCTTCCGCGTATTGAGTTGTGCGTACAAACCACTGCTCGAGCTCGCGCTGCTCGACGAGCGTATCTTCATGCCGCCAGCAGCACCCGTTGGGGAGCACCTGCTCGTTGGCCAGCACGGTCGCGCACTTCGGACACCAGTTCACCTTGCTCTTCTTGCGATAGACCAGCCCGCGCTCGTAGAGCTTGAGGAAGAACCACTGGTTCCAGCGGTAATACTCGGGAAAACAGGTAGTAACTTCGCGCGACCAGTCGTAGGCAAAGCCGAGCCGCTTCATCTGCGCCTTCATGTTCGCGATGTTGCGCAGCGTCCACTCGCGCGGGGGCGTGTTATTTGAAATGGCGGCGTTCTCCGCCGGCAAGCCGAACGAATCCCAACCCATGGGATGGAGCACGTTGTAGCCGTTCATCCACATGTAGCGCGCGAGCGCGTCGCCAATCGAATAATTGCGCACGTGTCCCATGTGCAGCGCGCCTGAGGGATAGGGCAGCATTTCGAGCACGTAATACTTCTTGCGGGCCGAATCCGCTTCGGCCGCATAGAGCGAAGGGTCGGCGAGCCAGCGCTCAGACCATTTCTTCTCGACGCTCTGGGCGTCATAGCGCTCGTCATTCGGCCGAGGCCCCGGCGCCTCGGCATCTGCGCCGCGAGTGATCGCGTTGGCCGTTTTTTCTTCTGTCGCCATAGCGGGAAAGACCACGTACGGAATAATCGCTTATTTTACACGGCAGATCGCGAAAGCCTATCCGACGGCGTTGACCAGCGTTCCGATGGGCGGAATCGTGATGCGGATCTCGTCTCCGTGCCGGAGCGTGAACGAATCCGGAGGCACGACGCCGGTGCCGGTCAGCAGAAAACATCCGCGCGGAAAACTGCTGGCGCGGTAAAGATATTCAACCAGCTCTTCGGGCTTGCGCTTCATTTCCTTGAGCGTGGTCGAGCCCGAAAACGCCACTTTCGCCTCGCGCAGGATTTCAATCGCGATCTCGGTTGAATCTGGCAGCGGCTCTTCGCGAACCAGCAGGCACGGCCCAAGTGCACAACTGCGGTCATAAACTTTGGCCTGCGGCAGGTAGAGCGGATTTTCGCCTTCAATGTCGCGCGAGCTCATGTCGTTGCCCACGGTGTAACCGGAAATTTTTCCCGCCGGAGAAATGAAGAGAGCCAGTTCCGGCTCGGGCACCGACCATGAGGCATCTTTGCGGATCGCCACGTTCGCGCCCGGCCCGACCACGCGGTGCGCCGTAGCCTTGAAAAATAATTCGGGACGGTCGGCGTGATACACGCGATCGTAGAAGTCCCCGCCACCGGCGCTTTTCGATTCTTCCATGCGGGCATTGCGGCTGCGGAAATAAGTGACGCCGGCAGCCCACACTTCCTGCCCGCCAATCGGCGGCAAAAGATCCGCATCCGCCGGCGCTTCGCCAGGGTCCAACTTGCTCGTCAAAGAATTAAGGTGCTCGTACAAATTGTCGCGCGCGATCAATTCGTCCCAACCTGTGTTGTCCAGCCGGTAGTGACCGTTCGCTTTCGAAACGAAGGGGCCCTGTGCTGTGCGAAAAAGTTTCATGATTCGACCAGCGATTTTAGCCTATCCACGTTGCGGCGGTCGTCTCCTGGTTTCTCGATCGGTGTTTCCGCGATGAACGCCGCATGCGCCAGCCGCGGATCATTCAGCAGCCGGCGAAACGCCTCCATGCCGATCGTTCCTTTCCCGATCTGCTGATGCCGGTCAAGCTTCGATCCGCGCGGTGCTTTCGCGTCATTGCAGTGCCAGACTTTCACTTGCTTGAGCCCGATGGTCGCCTCGAGATGCCGCAAAGTTTCACAGTAGCCTTCTTCGCTCACGATGTCGTATCCGGCAACGTGCGTGTGGCAGGTGTCGATGCAGGCGCCGCAGGGAACAATACCGGCAAGCCGCTCCAGAACTTCGGCGACTTGCTCGAAACTTCCGCCGAGCGAGAATTCCGCTCCCGCCGTGTTTTCGATCAGAATGGTCAGGCCGCCTGCGGCAAGGTCGAGTCCTTTTGTGGATGCAGCGATCGCCGCCGCTGTGCGCAAGAGTCCCTGCTCACGATCTGTGCCGCGAAACGAGCCCGGGTGCAGAACCAGATATTCGGCGCACAACGCCAGTGCGCGTTCGACCTCGCCGCGAAAGGCCTGCATCGATTTTTCGAGAAAAAGCTCGTTCGAACTGGCGAGATTCACCAGGTAGTTGGTGTGAATCACGAGTGGCTTCAGGTCGTATTTCTCACGCAGGCGGCGCATCCGATCGCACTGCGGACTTCCCAGCGCATGCTGCGCCCACTGCCGCGGGCTGGAAGAAAAAATCTGCAGCGTATTGCAGCCCAGCCGGTAAGCACGTTCGGCCGCATTCTCGACGCCTCCTGCCGAAGACGTATGAATCCCGATGCGACGGGAAGTCAGGCGGAGCGGTCGCTTCGGGGCGGGCCCAGAGAGAATGTTCCGATCGAGGGCGCGAGGCATACCGCAAAGAGTATACGAGCCATCCAGACAAGAACGTGGAGACGCGGCCTGCCCGCATCCCCACGCCGCGCTCGTTCAGCCTCGAAACTCGGGACCCTGCGCCTTCACTTCCGAGAGTTGCTTGAACTCTTCGGCGGTCAAATGCACGGAAGCAGCCGCGATGTTTTCTTCCAGGTGCTCGAGCGACGAAGTTCCCGGAATCGGCAACATGACCGGCGAGCGCTGCAACAGCCATGCCAGCCCGACCTGCAGCGGCTGCGCGTGATGCGCCTTCGCAACTTTGCCAAGAGCCTCGTGAGCCTCCCGGCCCGCTCCCAGCGGGAACCACGGGATGAATCCGATTTTGTGCCGCTCGCAATAGTCGACCAGCGAATCCCATTCGCGATCGGCAAAGCTGTAGCGGTTTTGCACCGATGCGATGGGAACGATCTTGAGAGCGCGTTCCAGATGCTCGCGCGTCACGTTCGACAATCCAACGAATTCGATCTTGCCCTCTTCGCGCAGCTTGGCGAGAGTCCCCACCGAGTCGTCAAAATTGGTGACCGGATCCGGCGCGTGCAACTGGTAAAGATGAATCCTTTCGAGCCGCAAACGGCGCAGGCTGCCTTCAATCGCATTGCGAAGATGCGTGGGGCTGGCATCGTGCGTCCACTGATTCGGACCGGGACGGTTCCAGCCGCCCTTGGTCGCGATGACCAGATCCTTCGGATAGGGCGACAGGGCCTCGGCAATCAGTTCTTCGCTGACGTTCGGCCCGTAAGAGTCGGCCGTATCGATAAAGTTCACTCCGAGTTCCACGGCGTGACGAAGCACGGCAAGTGCGCGTGCGCGGTCGTTCGGTGGGCCCCAAATGCCTTCGCCCGTAATGCGCATCGCGCCAAATCCAAGGCGGTGCACCGGCTTCTGGCCAAGTAGAGAAAAGGTTCCACTCGATGCTGCTGAAATATTCTGTACGGAAGCGCTCATTAGACCTACCTCCTGAACGGTGAATGCGATGAAAAAAACCAGCGGGTTTAAAAGTTGAAGAGTGCGTTTCGCGGAGATCCAACCACGAAATTATAGATGTGATTCCGGGGCGGGAGATTCAGAAATCGAGCGGCCGACTCACTTCTGCTCTATTTGCGGTGCAGGCCGGTGAACGGTAGACTTAAGGGGCGGTATTTCCTCCAGCCGTGCTCGAAATCGGGCTTCGGCCACGGGCTTCGAGCTTCGAACTTTGTTCGATGAACGGGCTCTCCGCGCTGCTCACGCGGAGGCGCTCGCACCGAGAGGATCGTTTCCAGGATGAACCTATGCTAGTCGTCATGAAGGCGCAGGCCAGCGAAGAACAGGTGCGCGCCGTTTGCGAAAAAATCGAAAAGCTCGGATATCGCGCGCACCCCATGCCGGGCGCGACCCGCACCGCTATCGGCATCACCGGCAACAAGGGCGAAGTCGAACAGGGCACCCTCGAAGAAATGGAGGGTGTGCAGGAAGTCATTGCGGTCTCGAAGCCCTACAAACTTGTCAGCCGCGATGTGAAGGAAGAAAACACTGTCATCCGCTTTCCCGGAACCGCGGCGACTCTGGGCGGCCCGGGATTGGCCATCGTCGCCGGGCCGTGCGCCATTGAGAACCGCGAGCAGGCCTTTGCCGTGGCCGAGCGCGTGCATCGCGCCGGAGCGCAGTTTTTCCGCGGCGGCGCCTACAAGCCTCGAACCTCGCCCTACTCTTTTCAGGGACTCGGCGAAGAAGGCCTGCGCATCATGGCCGAAATCCGCCAGCAGTACGGCATGAAGATCATTACCGAAGCCATTGACCACGATTCGCTCGACCTGGTCGAAGAGTATGCCGACGTCATCCAGATCGGCGCACGCAACATGCAGAATTTCTCGCTGCTCAAGCGCGCCGGACGCGCCCACAAGCCGGTGCTGCTCAAGCGCGGCATGTCGGCGACGCTGGAAGAATTCCTGATGGCCGCGGAATATATTTTGAGCGAGGGTAATTACAACGTCGCGCTGTGTGAGCGTGGCGTGCGAACTTTTGCCGACCATACCCGCAACACGCTCGACCTCAGCGTGGTTCCGGCGGTGCAGCGGCTGAGCCATTTGCCCATCCTGGTCGATCCCAGCCACGGCACGGGCAAGCGCAACAAAGTCACCCCGCTTTCGCGCGCGGCAGTCGCGGTCGGCGCCGACGGATTGCTCGTTGAAGTGCATCACAAGCCCGACGAAGCGCTTTCCGACGGGCCACAGTCGCTTTTCCCCGACCAGTTCGACGAACTCATGGCGCAAGTCCGCCAAATCGCTCCGGTCGTCGGCCGGACGGTGCCAGAAATCGGGGTAAGGGAAACCGTCGCGGCCAAGTAGCACAAGTAGACGAAGTATCGGAGATCAAAGTGATCGCCCTTCGGCTCGGAGTGTGGGCTGTCTCGGTACTGGCCGTTTTTCTGCCCGCGGGACTCCTCGCGGCCCAAGCATCCACCGCATCCACTACTTCTGCTCAATCGGCAGTCCTCTGTTTTCCAGAGAATGCTCAAACCGGAGTCGCTAATCCCGAAGTCCTCAGCGACACGCGCGGGGCTGATCTACATCCTTACCTCGAAAACAGTGTACTCCCGCTGATTCGCGCAAATTGGTTTCAACTGATTTCGAAATCAGGGGAGAAGACAGGCGGGGACGCGACGCTTCAGTTCACCATCTACAAGGACGGTAGCGTCGCTGCGGTTCAAGTGATTGACGGAACGGGTCATGCCGCTCTCGGCGGCCTCGCCGTGAATTCAGTTATGAAATCAGCTCCGTTTGCGTCACTGCCAGCGGAGTTTCCAGGGCAAGCCTTAGATGTGCGAATGAAACTCAGCTACGCGCCGGTCGCACCGCAATTTGGCTCGAGCGGGGCCCGCGGCATGACTCTGACTTGCAGCGAGGACCAGATCACAAAGGGGGCTCAGGACTGTATCATGCCTCCACACGTGATCTTCAGCCCGGAACCTGATTTGACCCAAGAGGCAAGGAAAAACAAAACTCAAGGAACAGTGATGCTGTACGTCGTGGTAGGAGCCGACGGCACCGTGCTGAACGCCTGCGCAGCTCAGCGACTCGGCGATGGGCTCGAGGAAAGCGCCGTCGAGACGATCCGGAAATGGAAGTTCGAACCAGCCACGCGAAACGGCAAAGCCACCGAAATTCGAATCGCCATCGAAGTCGATTTTCACTTGGAGAAGAACCCGCCAGCAGCGCCTTATGATCCTTCCAAGGACCCGGCCGTACAGAATAGTTTGAACAGCTCTGGAAGTTCCGTAGGCGTGAAGGTTTTATCTGAAGCAACGGCCAGCGCGGCGAACGCGGGCGAACGACCGGGTCTCGTCAAGACATGCGGGACTGAGGCAGCGGGATGCGTTAGGCCCCCGCGAGTGATTTTCTCGTCTCCTCCGGAACAGGAGGCCACGAAGCAAGCGGGCACCACGAAATATTCGGGAACCGCAATATTGGAATTGGTCGTCGCGACCGACGGCACAGCTCAAGACATTAAGATAATTAGGGGCCTTGGACCTGACTTAGATCAAAAGGCAATTAATGCAGTGAAGAAATGGAAATTTGAGCCGGCAACGAAAGATGGGAAGCCAGTCGCGGTTCAAATCAGGGTTGAAGTCGATTTCCACTTGCAGTGACAACTTTCATGATCTGAAACGTTCAACCGCTAAATTGGCTCCTACTTCTGCTAATCTTTATCCTTCCAGCGTTCACGCTGCCTTGCGCAAGCTCCTCTTCATTGCTGTCGTCGTCCCCGTCCTCGGCGCGCTCGGGTGGTGGTACTTCCGCGAGCAGGCGATGCCCGACTACGGCCCCGCGTTTCGCGAATACGCCTACGTCTCGAACGGCAAGAGCAACACGGTTAGCGTGATCGACCTGCGGACGTTTGCTCTGGCCAAGACGCTGCATGTCGGCAACGAGCCAACCGGCGTCGCCGCCAACAGAAGAAAGAATGAGATTTACGTCGTCAACACCGCATCGAGTAATGTGAATGTGATCGACGCCGAGAGCAATACGATTGTGGCGACGATCGGGGTGCATGGACGCCCCTATTTCATCGACGTTTCTGAAGATGGCAAGCGCGCCTACGTGGCCAATTCCGGGTCGGCGGATGTGAGCATCATCGATCTGGAGAAGCGTGCCGTGATCGGCAACGTTCGCGTCGGCGCGTCTCCGGGACTGGCACGGGTTTCGCCCGATGGATCGACGATCGTGGTTTCAAACCGTGGTGACAATACGGTGTCCATCGTCGATGCGAAACATCTCCTCGTCCGGGCTACGCTGCCGGTCTGCAGGCAGCCGGAAGATATTGTGATCCTGCCCGACTCATCGAAAGCCTTTGTTTCATGCTCGGGATCGAATCAAGTCGCGTCGATCCAGCTGGCGTCGGAAGGAGCAAAACCGGAAGGAGCAGGCGGAGATCCGAAGAACGAGACGCAGAAGAGCGGTTATCAGAGGAGAGAAGACCGTGTGCTGGCGCTGCTCGACGTTGGTCGCACACCGGTCAGCCTGACGCTGAAGCCCGACGGCGGTGAAATGATCGTCTGCAACTTCGATTCCGACAGCATCTCGATCGTCGAAACCGGCAACGACGAAGTCGGCAGCAGCCCCGAGATCGGGCAGCATCCTTCGCGTGGCGTGGTCACGCTCGACAACTCGCGGCTCTATGTTTCGAATTTCGGCTCGAACAGCGTCGCCGTCTATGACATCGACATCGGAAAGCGGATCGCCACGCTGAACGTGGGCAGCCGTCCCGACGCGCTGGCACTCACGCCCGACCAGAACTACTTGCTCGTGCTCGACAGCGAATCCGGCGACGTGACCGTCATCCAGAAACGCAAACCGAAGCGCACGCTCGAAACCAGCGAGTATTCCCTGCTCACGCTGATTCCGGTAGGGATGCAGCCGAACGCCATCGTGGTGAAGTCGTTCCTGATGAGCGAAGAGAAGAAGAAATAACGGCGCGAGCTTGGCGTCCCGCGCCGAGGCTAACCCTTAGACCACCGCCGGCTTCGCGCAGAAGCGGTCGAATGCAGCCTTCAGATCGGCGGCAATGGCCGGCGCTTCCCGAGATTCAATGTCGCGGCGCGGCATCATGTAGACGAGTTCGCCATCGCGCAGAATCGCGATCGACGGCGACGACGGCGGTTGCCCGGTGAAGTAGCTGCGGGCGCGCTCGGTGGCGTCTTTGTCCTGTCCCGCAAAAACCGAAAAGAGGTTGTCGGGGCGGGCGCCATTGGCCAGCGCCATGCGCACCGCCGGACGCATTCTTCCCGCGGCACATCCGCAAATCGAGTTCACCACCACCATCGTCGTGCCGGGACGGCTTTTCACCGCCCGGTCGACGGCTTCCACGGTTCGCAGTTCTTCGATGCCCAGGCGCGTCAATTCTTCGCGCATGGGGACAACCATGATCTCTGGATACATAGTTAGATCCATTCCCCTCAGTGAGTATGTCTCAATTGTAACGTGAGATTGCAGCCAGGGATGTCGCAAAGCAAGGCCAGCCCCCGTCCGGTCGGTCGCCTTCGAGTCACCGCCCCTGGCCGGGTTTATAGTTGAGGGTCGCGCATGCTCGTTCAGGAAAACATTCCGCTCGCGCCGCTCACGACCTTTCGCGTGGGAGGTCCTGCGCGATTCTACGTCGAAGCGAAGTCGATTGCCGAAGTCGAGCAGGCGGTCGCCTTCGCAGAATCGCGGAAAGCTCCGCTGTTTGTGCTGGGAGGAGGAAGCAATCTTGTCGTTGCCGACTCTGGCTGGCCCGGCCTGGTGCTGAAGATCGCGATCACGGGAGTCGAGCAGCAGAGCGGTGATCGCGATGGCAAGGCCGTGTTCGACGTGGGCGCCGGAGAATCGTGGGATCGTTTCGTTTCGCACGCAGTAATGCTGAATTGTGCGGGCATCGAGTGTTTGAGCGGCATTCCCGGCAGTGTTGGCGGAACTCCGGTGCAGAACGTTGGAGCCTATGGCCAGGAAGTTTCCGAAACCGTCGACTCGGTGGAGGTGTTCGATCTGCGCGGCCGGCAAGTGCGCGAACTCTGCGACGAAGCCTGCGGATTCGCCTACCGCTCGAGCATTTTCAATACGACGGAACGCGGGCGCTTCATTCTTTTGCGCGTGACCTACGCGCTGATTCCGGGCGGCGAGCCGCATCTCGCCTATGCCGATCTCAAGCGGCATTTTGAAGGGCGCGAGACCGCGCCAAACCTGGCCGAGACGCGCGAAGCCGTGCGCCACATCCGCGCCCGCAAAGGCATGCTGATCATCGAAGGCGATGCCGATTGCCGCAGCGCAGGATCGTTCTTCAAGAATCCCGTTGTCTCAGACGAACAGCATGCCGAACTCGAACAGCGCGCCCGCGCTAAGGGATTGGCACTGCCCACGTATCCCGCGCTTGAAAGTCACAAGAAAATTTCAGCGGCGTGGCTGGTCGAGCACTCGGGCTTCGCCCGCGGATACGGCTTCGGCCATGTCGGCATCTCGAGCAAACATGCGCTTGCCATTGTGAACCGCGGAGAAGCCACTGCGGCCGAAATCCTGGCATTGAAAAACCAGATTCAGCAGCGCGTCGAAGAAATCTGGGGAGTCCTGCTCGAAGCCGAGCCGGTCCTGGTCGGATTCTGACCTGGTCGGCCAGCCATTCGCGCAAGTCTTCCCATCCCTCACGTTCCATCAAAGAAATTCCTGAACACAATCGCGGGCGGGCAGGTCTTCATGTTTGAGGGCAGACGAGTGGTGGCGGGAGAGGCGATCCTGAACGACGTGGCGACCAGCGGGCGCAGCGAACTCGGCCACGGCGAGAAAAGCCGGGAATTGGCTGCCGCGCGGAACGATCTCGATGCGCTGGTAAGGGAGCATTCGCGGCTCGTTTATCGCATTGCCTACGCAGTGTTGCGTGGCCATCACGACGCCGAAGACGCCACCCAGGAAACGTTCTTGCGCGTGCTGCGCTACCAGTCGAAGCTCGGCGGAGTGCGGGATGCAAAGACTTGGCTGGCGCAGATCGCATGGCGTGTAGCCGTCGATCGCAGCAAGAGACGCGGACGCGAGGTTCCCCTCGAAGATTCCAACGAGGAACCCACGGAAGTCGCCTCTACCGAGCCTCTCGCCGACGACACCGTGCGCGGGAATCAACTCGAGACGGTTCTTGAAAAGATGATCCGCGCGCTGCCAGACAAATTGCGCCAGCCGCTGATTCTTTCGGCGATCGAAGAAATGTCACCGCGAGAGATCGCGGCAACGCTCTCCATTAACGAAGCAGCCGTGCGCTCGCGCGTGTTCCGCGCGCGGCAGATCTTGAAGGGAAAACTGGCGCAACGCGCGGGGAAATGAAGGTTGGGTGCTATGGAAAACCAGAATTACAAGCTGACAGGCCGGAACGAAACCCCGGACGAACTCGATGCGGCGCTGGATGCGGCGCTCACGCACTATGCGGCCGTGGAACCTCGCGCGGGACTGGAAGAGCGGATCCTGGCGCATCTCCACGCATCGGATGCCATGCCATCACATTTTCGCGCGTGGTGGAAATGGGGCGTCACACTCGCAGCCGTCGCGATCATAGTGGCTGCGCTCGCATTGAGATGGGAACGGACGTCGAAGCCTGTCATCGCGAACGATCCGCAGATTGCGCCAGAAGCACCGGCAGAGACAAAGCTGCCGCCACTTCACGCCACAGTGGCTTCTATCTCTCACAAGCGGTCCCCAGTTCGCAGAAACAATCTGACGCCCGTTGTAGAAACGGAGGCTGTTCCGAAGCTCAATGTCTTCCCTTCGCCGGCACCGCTGACCGAACAAGAAAAGATGGCGCTCAATTATGTCCGTGAGTTTCCAGAAGAAGCTGGGTTGGTGGCGCGCGCCCAGACGAATCTTGCACGACGAGAGGAAATGGAAAGAATGCAGCCTGCGGCAGCAGCGTCACCAAGCACGGAAAATCAGGAATAATTTCGATCCAGGAGAAGAAAAAATGCATAAAAGAACTGTTGTTATAGCCTTGGCGGTTATTGGTCTGATCTCTGGAAGCGGATTGTGCAGGGCTCAGGAAGACGCTCATAAGCCGGAGGCAAAACCTCCCCAAGCCTTTCACCTCGACTTTTCGCTCAATGAATTAGAGGACGGAAAAAAGATCAACACGCGGCAATACTCGATGAATGTTCTAGCCGTACCATCGGGCCCCCGTCTTCCGATTGGCTATGAAAAGGATCTAAAGATCGGAACTCGAGTCCCCGTCGAAACCGACGGCAAAACGGAATATTTGGACATCGGCACCAGCATCCGGGCGGAGATTTTTGCGGACGACTCCGGACTGATTGCGCTTGATGCGCGGGCCGAGGTGAGCAGCCTTGTGCCCAGAAGCGAAAAGGATCCGTCTCCATATCCGACCGCGGGCCGAAATCCAATTTTGCGACAACTTCAGATTCAGTCGAGCGGCACAATTACCCTGGGTAAACTGACGAGCCTGGGTACGGTCGACGACCCCGATTCCAAGCGGCAGTTTCAATTGGAGGTCACGGTAACGAAGCTGCGGTAGGCTTCTCCG
>Ga0335072_10010886_pt1 | contig 13061 bp, 11 predicted proteins | sample Lox_Sample_21_FD_206725 | JGI IMG/M metagenome (GOLD analysis project Ga0335072, IMG submission 206725) | Soil microbial communities from Loxahatchee National Wildlife Refuge, Florida, United States - Lox_Sample_2.1 | ecosystem: Environmental > Terrestrial > Soil > Wetlands | place: USA...
AGCGGCTCTGCAGCAGAAAGAGAAGCACGGCGGCGAAGTCGTAGCGGTCACCAGCGGCCCGGCGCGCGCCCAGCAGGTTTTGCGCGAGGCACTGGCCAAGGGAGCCGATCGCGCCATCCATCTCGAGGACGATCGCTTTACCCGCCTCGACTCGGCGAACACCGCACGGGCCATCGCCGGCGCGGTTCACGAGGAGAACTTCGACCTCATCGTCACCGGGCTTCAGTCGGATGATTACGGCTGCGCGCAGACCGGCGTCCTACTCGCGGAGATTCTCGGCATCCCGCACGCCACCATCATTATTGGCATTGAAAAGACCGCTGACGGGCTGCACCTGAAACGGGAATTGGAGGCCGGGCACTACCAGTACATCGACATGCCGCTTCCGGCTGTTCTTACTATCCAGAGCGGCATCAACAAGCTGCGCTACGCGACACTAATCGGCATCAAGCAGGCCAAGAACAAGCCCGTCCGGAAGGTCGAGTGGGCCGAGGTCGAGCCGCATCTCAGCAAAAACCAGCAGCAGATCGAGCGCCTTTACGTCCCGGAAAAGCAGAAAAAGACCGAAATGATTCAAGCCCCGCCTGCTGAAGCCGCAAAGAAGCTCGTGGAGTATCTCAAAAACCAGGCGCGCGTGATTTAATGGATAACCGAGGTGGTTTTCCCGCCTCTCGCTCACGCGAAAATTTTTAAGGAGCAGTCCGCAGCATGGCCAACCTCAGCATCCCCGCCGAAGAGCGCAACCTTACTCCCGACCAGGTCGAGCAGCTGGACAACCGCCGCCGCTGGGGGCTCACTTGCCAGGTCCTTGGCGGTCAGTTTGCCTTCTTTGCCGTCCTCATCACCGTGTGGTCCGGACAGGACATGACTTACTCGCCCGGTTGGGTGCACCCGATGTTCTATCTCAACATGCTCACCGCCGTGCTCGCCGTCGTCTTCTTTCTCTACGGAAGCCACCTGAAGCGCGGCAACCTCGACTTTCTCGACTAAGAAAAATAAGCCAAAACGGGAGTCCCAAGTCTTGGTTTTTGAGGCCTGGGAGAGTGCCCCTGAACGGTAGTTCTCATGTCACAAACAATTCTTGCAGTCGCCGAGCAGCGCGAAGGCAAACTCAACCGCGTCTCGCTGGAAACCATCGCCGCCGCGCAATCCATCGCAAAGCAAACCGGATGGCAGGTGGAAGTCGTGCTCCCCGGAAGCACCATCGCCGCGCTGGCGAATGAATTGGCCCTGAAGGCGGTCGCAAAGGTCTATGCGCTCGAAGGCCCTGCACTCGCAGCCTACACGTCTGACGCTTACGTTGAGGCTCTCCGTCACTTCATCGCGGAAAAGCAGCCCGCGCTCGTGCTCTTCCCTCATACCTATCAGGTGCGCGACTTTGCGCCGCGCCTCGCGCTCGCTCTCGACCGCACGCTTATCTCCGACGCCACGGGATATAAATACGAGAACGGAAAGCTTCTCTTCACGCGCCAGATGTTCCAGGGCAAGTTCGCGGCGGATGTGTCATTCTCCGGCGATGCCCCGTGGCTCGCGACGATGCAGATCGGGGCGTTCCGAGCCGACGCCGCCGAGGCTGGCTCCGCGCCTGTCGAATCCGTGACTGCAACGGTTACAACTCCCGCGCGCATCACCCCGCACGAGGTCTTTCAGGAAGCCAAACAGGCCGTCGATCTCTCGCAGGCTGAGGTGATCGTCGCCGTAGGCCGCGGCATCAGGGAGCAGAAAAACCTCGCGCTGGCCGAAGACCTCGCAAAAACGTTAGGCGGCGAGGTTGCCGCCTCGCGCCCCATCTGCGACAACGGCTGGCTGCCGCTCGAGCGCCAGATTGGCAGCTCTGGCCAGACTGTTGCGCCTAAACTCTACTTTGCTTTAGGTATCAGTGGAGCCATCCAGCACATCGTCGGCATGAAAGGCTCAAAGACGATCGTGGCTGTCAACAAGGACCCCGAAGCCCCCATCTTCGAAATCGCCGACGTCGGCCTCGTCGGCAACCTCTTCGACCTTGTCCCCGCTATCACCGAAGAAATCAAAAAGGCCAAAGTGGGCGCGTAATTCTCCATTGGCTGTTGGCTCTTGCCTATTGACTATCGACTGTCGCTAAACCGTGACTCCAATTCCCTAATCCCCTGTTCCAGTACAGACGGTCTGATAAGCGGTTGTTTCCCTTGTTGGAGATTCTCCAATATATTGGCGCGGCGGTGCAGACGCAGCCTGTTGCACACGCAATGTTTTCAATAACCTCCAGCGAAAAGCGCAGTGGCAGCCAACTTGTAATACGGGTCAATGGGCCTAATCGAATGGCCGACGAAGTAATTGGATTTAAAGAGGAGAGATTATGGCGACTGCTGCACAACCAAACATTATCGCGATCATGGCCGACGATATCGGCATCTGGAACATTGGGGCATATAGCCGTGGGATGATGGCCGGACGCACGCCCAACCTCGACAAGCTCGCGTCGGAAGGCATGCTTTTCACCGACTACTACGGCGAAGCAAGCTGCACGGCAGGCCGCGCGGCATTCATCACCGGCGAGCTGCCGATTCGCACCGGTATGACCACGGTCGGTCAGGCGGGCGCAGACCTCGGACTTCCTGCCGAGGCGCCCACGATCGCAACCGTTCTCAAGTCGATGGGATATGCCACGGGACAATTCGGCAAGAACCACCTTGGAGATAAGAATGCGTTCCTGCCCACGGTCCACGGATTCGACGAGTTCTTCGGCTACCTCTATCACCTGGACGCGATGGAAGATCCCGCGCACCCCGCCTACCCGCAGGAGTTGTTGAACCAAGTGGGACCGCGCAATATGGTGCATTCGTGGGCAACTACCACGGATGACCCGACCGTGGATCCTCGCTGGGGCAAGGTTGGCAAGCAGAAGATTGAAGACGCCGGGACGCTCTATCCCGATCGCATGGAGACGGTGGACGACGAGATTCTTGCCGCTTCGCTCAAGTTCATTGATCAGTCGAAGGCTGCAAAGAAGCCGTTCTTCGTTTGGTTGAACCCGACGCGCATGCACGTCACGACTCACCTTTCCCCGAAATACGAGGCGCTACGCAACAGCAAGAACGGCTGGACAATTCAGGAAGCCGGCATGGCGCAGCTTGATGACATCGTAGGTTCGGTGATGCAGTACCTGAAAGACAACGGGCTGGACGACAACACCATCGTCATGTTCACCACCGACAACGGTACGGAGGCCTTTACCTGGCCTGATGGAGGAACCACTCCGTTCTATGGGGCCAAGGGAACCGGCTATGAAGGCGGTTTCCGATGCCCAGCAATGATTCGCTGGCCCGGGCACATTCCGGCGGGCACAATTGAGACCGGCATTATGTCCGGTCTCGATTGGTTCCCGACGTTCGTGGCCGCCGCCGGCAATCCAACCATCAAAGAAGAACTCCTGGCAGGCAAACAACTGGGGGACACCTCCTATAAGGTGCACCTTGACAGCTATAACCAGCTGGACATGCTGACCGGCAAGGGTCCGTCAGCTCGTCATGAAATCTTTTACTTCGCGGAAAGTAATCTCGCTGCTGTGAGGATCGACGATATCAAGTATCAGTTCATTGTCCAGCCGGGCGGCTGGCTCGGTACCAAGGAGCATCCCGACGTCCCTCTGCTTACGAACCTGCGTCTGGACCCCTTCGAGAAGATGAACTTCATCGGAGTAGATGGTAACAGGGGAAGCTATGAGTACTTTGGCTGGTTCCTGTATGAGTTTTGGCGCTTCGTGTTTGTCCAGCAGCAAGTCGCGAAGCTCGCCATGACCGCCATCGATTACCCGCCTATGCAGAAGGGCGCATCCTTCAACCTCGACGCCGTCAAGGCGAAGATTGCGGAAGCGATGGCAAAACACGGGCAATAGCTATCACCGTGTGTATGTTGGCAGGCGGCTCGCAAGGGCCGCCTGCAGCTCCGCCCGGAAGACGTAGCGGCAGAAGAAGAAGTCCCGGCGCAACCCATCCCTTCAGCCAAAACTACGAACAACCCCGCTGTCCCTATTGCCAATCGCGGGACATCAACTTCGAAAATCTGAATACAAAAGTGGGATTCGCATCCATCATCCTCGTCTTTACGATTCCCTGGCCGAAGAAACTATGGACCTGCCGAGCCTGCGGCCGGAAATGGAAGGAGCTGTCAGGACTGGAGCATAATGGCTCATGAACGGTGCAGCCGGACCAAAGGTTAACCCGAAAACCGGCTGGGGAGCTGACTTTGACCAGAAAACGGATTGCCCTGAAAGAACCTGCCAAAGTCACGGCTGAAAGAGTCCAGAAGAAGGTCGCGCTTGAAACCAAAGGAGACACGTTCGGCGATTTTGCGTCCGCGGCCTCCGGATGGCTCGGCTCAAAATGGGCCTTTCTCGGCGCACTTCTCATCATCGTCGCCTGGGCCGTCACTGGCCCCATTTTTCACTACTCAGACACCTGGCAGCTCATCATCAATACCGGCACAACCATCGTTACCTTCCTGATGGTCTTCCTGATTCAAAACACCCAGAACCGCGACGCCCGGGCAATCAATCTCAAGCTGAACGAGTTAATCCATTCTATTGATGCGGCCGGCAACGAGATGATGGATATCGAGAAGCTGAGCGACGAGGATCTCGACATCCTGCAAAAGCGCTATGAGAAGATTCGCGAGCAATGGACCAAACGGAACGGGGGCTCCGCGCCCAAGAAGTGAGCACGCATTCAGAAATTACAGCGGCCACGCTTCTCACCTCTCCGTCGCGGACCAGAACGTTAAACGCTAACGGCTATCCCGTTTCTCGTCCTTCGACCGTCGGTCTTCGGGATTCCTGCGTCGATCGGTGTAATTCATGCGCCGCTCAATTGGATTCACCCGCGTGTCCGGCCTGCCCACCCGCCGTTCTACGGGGTGAGCGCGGCGCTCGCCGGCTTCTGCGCGCCGGTCCGTCTCGCGCGTCCAGTTCGGAACGCCCGGGCCGGGCCGCAAGGGAGCATGGGGGCCCTCGATCATGTGCGCTGAATCATCCTCGGAGGAGGAGTGCGAGCCCGTGGTCAGCAGCTTATTCAGAATCGGGATGTTCACACGTTGTGTTTCCACAAAGTCGACGCCCAGCGCGGTCAGCGTGAAGTCCGAGTTGTCGGCTTTGGTGATATATCCCTTCTTTTGCAGGTACCAGGTCGTGAAATCCAGATAATCGCGCGGAAACCCCATGCGCAACTCAATCTCGGCAAGTGGAACCTCGGGTGCGTGGGGGGTGGAACGCCGTTTGAAATAGAGCACCGCCAGCACCGCCAGGCGCCGGTTTAGCTCTCCCTCCAGTTGATCCATAAAGTCGATCGACTGGGACAGGGGAATCGCCTGAGGTGGCGTCCTTTTGCGCGCTTTGTCATACTCGGCGCGGCGCTCCGGGTCCGATAAAATCTCGTAGGCCCGGGTCAGCGTGGAGAACTTCTCGGCATTGCCGGAGTCCGGATTGTCCGGATGAAACCGCGCCGCGAGAAATCGATACACGCGATGGATTGTCTCTTCCTCAGCATTGGGGCTGATCTGGAGAAACTCATAGTAGTCCGTCTTCTTCATCGCTATCAGCGCGTCCCTTTCAACAGGAGCCGGCTCGTCATTCCATTCTTGGATTTGTATTGAGAGTTTAGTATCGAACCGTCCGGATGGGAAGAACAAAGTCGCGCCGTCCGCGTCCTGCATTTTGCAACATGAGCTGAACACGAATCCAACGAGGGCTATACGCTGCATGCAGGCCTGATCACGTCAGAAACCAGCGTGACACGGCTCTTGAATGCCCACGATGAGCAAAGTACTCGAGTTTTACACAGCTGCTTTCGTCCATTACTGGGAAGTCGGTAAACCTTTGAAGTGGAGCGGGCCCAGCTCGGGTTGCCTGCATGATCAAATTTTTTGTGCGTATCTTGCAGAATCTTGGCCCTGGCGACGTTGATTCCGCACTGTCCCTGCATCCTAATTATCGATGTCAAGCAAAGAACGCCGGGCAGCTCGTTCTGCCACGGTCCCCAATCAATGCAAGGAGAAGACATGAACAAAATAAAATATCTCGCGATTGCAGCGGTCGCAGGACTCTGCTTCCTCGCGAGCCCTCCCCCATCCCATGCCCAGGTCAGCGTTACCATCGGACCCGCACCTGTATGTCCATATGGCTACTATGACTATCCTCCTTATCCCTGCGCTCCCTATGGTTACTACGGCCCTACGTGGTTCGTAAACGGCGTCTTTATCGGAGCCGGCCCGTGGTTCCATGGCCCGCACGACTTCTACGGTCACGTGAATAATCACTACGACCCGCACTACGGCTACAAGGGCCCCCTGCCGGAGCACGGCGCAAGGCCCGAGCCTGGCCATGCGCCCGGCCACGATCCTAGCTTCAAAGGCAATGAAATGCGGGATGGACGCGGCCACACCGGCGGCGGCAAACACTAAGAGCAGCAAACTAAACCCTCCGGGGCCCCACGCCCGGAGGCGTACTTCCAGCTTCATACCGCGGAACGCTGTATCATAGCCAGTCCGCCTATGACCATCCACTTCCGCCAGCCGCTGTCCAACATTGACCGCCCCCAGATGGAAGCCGACGTCGTCATCGTCGGCGGAGGCCCTGCCGGCATGGCCTGCGCTCTGCGCCTTGCCCAGCTCATCGACGATCACAACGCGGACCATCCCGAGTCTACGTTCAGCAAAGAAAACATCTACGTTCTCGAGAAGGCACGTGAGGTCGGAGCGCACTGCCTCTCCGGTGCACTCTTAGATCCGCGCTCCATGCGTGAGCTGCTCCCCGGCTTTGAAGCCGAAGCGCCCCTCGACGCCGAAGTCACCAAAGAGTCCGTCTGGTTCCTCAACGAGAAGAAGGCGCACAAGCTGCCTATCGTCCCGCCGCCGCTGCGCGACCACGGGAACTATGTCATCTCGCTTAACAAATTCACCAAATGGCTCGGCCAGAAGGTCGAAGACGCCGGCATCACCGTCTTCACCGGCTTCGCCGGATCAGAGCTTCTGATGGAGTCCAATCAGACACAAGACTCCGCGCGCGTCCTGGGCGTTCGTACCGACGACAAGGGTGTTGGCAAAGACGGCGAGCCCAAGTCCAATTTCGAACCCGGCTACGATCTCCACGCGAAAATCACCATTCTTGCCGAAGGCCCGCGCGGCAACTGCGCCAAGCAGCTTATTAACACACTCGGCCTTGAAGATCCCGACCACGCCCAGACCTACGGCCTTGGCGTCAAAGAGTTGTGGGAGATTCCCCCCGGCCGCGTCGCCAAAGGCGAAGTACTCTATGCGATGGGTTATCCGCTGACCACGCACGAGTACGGGGGTGCCTGGATTTACGGAATTTCGGACACGGAGATTTCCATCGGCTATGTTACCGGGCTCGACTATGAGGACCCACGCACCGACCCGCATCACGCCTTTCAGTCCTTCAAACTGCATCCCTTTGCGCGCCGCCTCCTCGACGGCGGCAAAATGATCCGCTACGGAGCCAAAACCCTCCCCTACGGAGGCTGGCTCACCATGCCTCGCATCTACGGCAATGGCTGGATGCTGCTGGGCGACTCGGCCAGCTTCCTTAATGCTCAGCGCCTCAAAGGCATTCACCTCGCGATTAAGAGCGGCATGCTCGCCGCCGAAACCGCATTCGACGCGCTTGTCTCCGGCGACTCCTCCGCCGACACTCTAAGCGAATACAAGGCGTCCGTCGATCGCAGCTGGATCAGAGACGAACTCTACCCAGTCCGCAACTTCCATCAGGCCTTCGAGCATGGTTTATACGACGGCATTTTCCACGCCGGACTCCAGACCCTTATGCGCGGAGCGAACTTCGGGCCTGATTCAGAGAATCAGGCCGGATACCTGCGCATGAAGCATGCCGACGCGCTCAATCCGCTCAAGCGCGAGGCCATTGTCTACAATGCCAAAGGAGACGGCAAGCTCACCTTCGACCGCCTTACCGACGTCTACCACTCCGGAACCCGTCATGACGACGACCAGCCCACGCACCTCGTCGTCCGCGACCTGAACATCTGCGCGACACAATGCGCCAAGGAGTTCGGAAACCCGTGCCAATACTTCTGCCCCGCTGCTGTCTACGAAATGGTCGATGATCCCACGCCTAACATGCCACCCGGCCAGAAGCAGCTCCAGATCAACTTCGCCAACTGCGTCCACTGCAAAACCTGCGACATCCAGGACCCCTACCAGATCATCGACTGGGTCCCACCCGAAGGCGGCGGCGGGCCGAGCTACGACGGCATGTGACGCACGGCGCAACACACATCTGCAAATTATGGCTTACTGGCAAGTTGCTTCTCCGATTCTGCAACCAGCGTTCGGAATGCCTCTACCGCTGGAACATCCGGAGCATCCAGTGCGCCCTTCCCGGTATAGCGCCACACGGCTGGAGCATCGAGCGGATCGGGGCCACCGCGATAAACAGCGAACGTGTCTTTTGTTGAGCCTACATCCATCTGCGGGTGAGGACCTGAGGGGCTGGGTCCAGCATTGAGTGGAGATTCATTATCCGAACCACTGCATCGTGGGTCCGACACATCGCAGGGCGGTGCATTCCCGGCCCTGCCGCCAATCTGGGTCGTCGAACCGGTCGACTGCCCAATCACCGGAGGTGTTTCGTTTATGGGCGTACCGCCGATCGTAGGTTCAGCCGCCTTGCCGTTGCCCTTGCGAATGACAATGATCAGGTCCGCGGTCGAGCCTCCTGGGAGCGGCGTCAGCCATCCCCATTTCACAAGAGCCCGCTCCACGTTTTCCCGGGCGATGCGGTCGGCATTCGGATCTTGCATGTCAACTCCAGCATCTGGATCGACCATCACCAGAACCGTTTGCGCCCGAAGAACATCAACCGGAAGCAAGGCCTTCTTCTTGTCTTTGCCATTCGCAAACAGACAGCAAACAAGCATCACCGAAACAACAAAACCTCTGCGGTAGAGCATGAGCGTCCTCCCAGCGCGTACCAGTCTACTCCCTCAAATGTCGGATTGCAGCAAGACCTGGATATTCGCTGACCAACGCGATCACACACCACACGCCCACTGCAAAACCTGCGACATCCAGGACCCCTACCAGATCCTCGACTGGGTCCCGCCCGAAGGCGGCGGCCCCAGTTACGACGGCATGTGATCTGGGCGTTCGGGCAGAGCTTGCCCTGAGCGAAACCGTAGGGCGCTTCACCGCTGCCGGTCTCTGCCTGCATCAACATCGCGCTACAATTCTCTTCAACCGCGCAGTGAAGGGGCGCATCGCATCATGTTCTTCTCTCGTGTGCTCCGTCGGAAATATTGCCTCATCGCAGCCTCTCTCCTCGCTGCGAACACACTTGCCGCCTTCGGCTCGACGCTCATCTACAGCGACGTGAAATCTTCGCCAACTCCCCATTTCACCGTCACCAACCAGTTGGGGAAGCCGATCGCTGGCGCAAAGATCGAAATATATAGAGAGGAAATCATCAAGGTGACTCGGAACGATCTAAAGCCGCCGATAACGATCCTTACCGACGCCAACGGGCACGCCGTCTCCCCTAAACTGCATCCCGGCAGATATCACGTCGTCGCCTCGGCCAAGCTGAACCTCTCTGATCAGCTCTTTCTTAATGTCTCACTCAAAACATCGCAATCCCACAGCGCATTTTCCATGTACCTGCGCCCCGGTATTATCCCAACTTCTGGCAACTGCTCGACGCTGTTGAAAACGGGCCAGTCGCCATGCAAATGCGCCAGCTTCACGGTACGATTCGCGACGCCGAAGGCCACCCAATCCCTGACGCCACCATTAATGTCGTTGACAAAGGCTCGCTGGGCATCGCGTATGCCCAGCAATTCCAAACCGATGCTCAGGGGAGATTCTCGGCAAACCTGAGAGACGGAGACTACGTTGTGTTCTTCACCGCCCCGAACATGAACGAACATGCGATCTCGTTCACCATATCCGGCGCCGCCGCGGATCGCGATCTCCAGATCGTACTATCGCGAAATTTCATTTCAACAGATTAGTGTTGCCGGGTGCCCCATCCTTGACGCGCTCTTTGCGGCAAAGGGGGATTAAAACCTCCCAGAAAAAAGCGCCGCAAATTCACCCTCTCGCCGCCTGAGCCCCACACCTAACTGCTATTGGCTGGCTATTGGCTATCGGCTAATCCCTAATCCTCGAGCCCTCCTCTATAATTTCCTCACTCCATGACCCTCACTTCCGGCACGCGTCTAGGCCCCTACGAAATCTCTGAGCTGATCGGAGCCGGAGGCATGGGCGAAGTCTATAAGGCCCGCGACACGCGCCTCAACCGCGACGTTGCCATCAAAGTCCTGCCTGCATCCTTCGCCGCTGATCAGGATCGCCTGCGCCGTTTTGAGCAGGAGGCACAAGCCGTCGCCGCCCTCAGCCACGCCAACATTCTCGCCGTGCACGACATCGGCCTGCACGATGGAACGCCGTTCCTCGTATCCGAGCTGCTCCAGGGCGAGAGCCTGCGCGAAATGCTCGCGCGCGGCCCCCTGTCGCACCGCAAGGCGATCAACTACGCCGTCCAGATCGCGCACGGACTCGCCGCCGCCCATAGCAAAGACATCGCCCACCGCGACCTCAAGCCCGACAACATCTTCATCACCCGCGAGGGCCAGGTAAAGATCCTCGACTTCGGCCTCGCCAAATCCGTCGCAGCCGCCGACAATCGCCACGTCTCCCCGGCGGACGCCACCATCCCCGCGCCCGGCCCGCCCACGGACCCCGGAACAGTGATGGGCACCGCCGGCTACATGTCTCCCGAACAGGTGCGCGGAGCTGCCGTCGATGGCCGCAGCGACATCTTCAGCTTCGGCGCCGTGCTCTACGAAATGCTCACCGGCCAGCGTGCCTTCAAGCGCGATACCACCGCCGAAACCATGACGGCCATCCTCAACGACGACCCCCCGGAGATACTCCAGTCAGGACGCCAGATTCCTCCCGTGCTCGACCGCATCGTCCGCCACTGCCTGGAAAAATCTCCCGACCAGCGCTTCCAGTCTGCGCGCGATCTCGCCTTCGATCTCGAATCCGCCTCTGACCTGACGCCCTCCGCCGGACAGCCGGCAGCAAAGGCCATCCCTCATCGCCGTTGGTTGTATTACGCCGTTGCCGGGGCTCTGCTTCTCCTCGCCGGCACGCTCATCGGATGGATCATCTCTCCGCGTTCCCATCCCGTCACCGGCACCCGCTTTCATCAGCTCACCTACCGCCGTGGAGCCATCACGGACGCGCGCTTTGCGCCCGACGGGCAGAACGTCTACTACACGGCCTCCTGGGAGGGATCAAAGCCTGAAATCTATACCGTGCCCGTGAATGGAAACGGCGGCCATTCTCTCGGCATTCCCAATGCGCGGCTCCTGGCCGTCTCCAGGCAGGGCGAGATCGCTGTCGCGCTTGCTCCCAATCCGTTGTCCGTGCTGATTGATCCCGGGACTCTCGCACGGACCACCAACGGAGCCGGCGCTCCCAAACCCGAAATCGAAAATATAGTGGCCGCCGACTACACGCCCGATGGCTCAGCGCTCGCCATCGTGCGCTATGTGCCCGAGAAGCTCCTTTGTCAGGTCGAGTATCCCATCGGCAAAGTTCTTTACAGCAGCGCGGACATCGACTTCCTCCGCTTTTCGCCCAACGGACAGTACCTCGCCTTCATCACGCACGACGGTGCCTATGACGATCGCGGGAAGGCTGTCATTCTCCGCGCCGATGGAGAGAAGGTCGCCGTCAGTCCTATCTATGAAAGTGCGCAGGGCCTTGTCTGGGCGCCCTCCGGAGACGAAGTCTGGTTCTCCTCTCCGTTCGAATCCGGCGAAATCCACGCCCTGTCGCTCTCCGAAAAGAGCCGCGAGGTCCTTTCTGTTTCCGGCCGCCTTTTTCTGCGCGACATCGCCCCCAACGGTCAGCTTCTTGCCGAACAAGGCATCGTCCATCTTGGCAGCATCGTCTCCGGCGACAATGGTGCAACCCAGCGCGATCTCTCCTGGCTCGATTACGGCTATCTGCGCGCCATCAGCGACGACGGCCAGATGATCCTCTTTGAAGAAGAAGGGGCCGAGACCCCGAATTACACCGTGTATGTGCGCAACGTCGACGGCTCGCCCGCCGTCCCCATCGGCGAAGGATACGGCGCCGCGCTCTCACACGACAAGAAGTGGGCGCTGTCTGTCAGACTCAACAATGAGCTCTGGCTGCTCCCCGTCGGTCCAGGAGAGCCGCGACGCATCTCGCCGCTCAATATGGACGGTATCGTTGCCGCCCGCTTTCTCCCTGGAGACAAATCCATCGTCTACGGAGCCATGGGTCCCGATCACTCGGTGCGCACCTGGCTGCAGGACCTCGATGGCGGCGCCCCCCGCGCCATCACGCCTGAAAACATCATCGGCTGGCCTGTATCGCCCGATGGTAAATGGCTGCTCGCCACATCGAGCGCAGATCCGACGTACAGGCTCAGGCTCCTGGTACCCATGTCCGGCGGAGCGCCCATACCCATCGCAGGCCTCAAGCCGGACGACATTCCTCTGGGATGGACCAGCGACAACCGCATTTATGTCGGACAGACCCGCAAACCCGGCGCCGCCACGATCCAGGTTGAGAAACTCGATCCCCGCACGGGAGCGCGCTCTGCATGGCGCGATATTCCCGAGACCCCATTCGCGGGCTTTCACTCTGTACAGAATCCCGTCATCACGCCCGACGGAACAAGCTACGCCTTCGGCTACAGCCTCAGTCTTTCCGACCTCTACACCATCACCGGCGCACGCTGAGGCGCTACGCTACGATGAACAAGACATTTCCTGTGATCCCAGAAAGGGCTCTCTTCATGGTTAAGGCCACCCGCTGTGTCTCGCGCTTCGCGATCGCGCTGTTCCCGATGCTGGTTCTTGCCGCCGCCTACTCCCAGTCGGCAGACCAAGCCAAACCGCAGTATCCGGACTACCCCAGCGAGACCCCTGCACACTTCAACCCCACAACCACCGGCATGGACTACACCCGTACCGAAGTCATGATCCCCATGCGCGACGGCGTCAAGCTGCACACCGTCA
>Ga0335072_10010887_pt1 | contig 13060 bp, 10 predicted proteins | sample Lox_Sample_21_FD_206725 | JGI IMG/M metagenome (GOLD analysis project Ga0335072, IMG submission 206725) | Soil microbial communities from Loxahatchee National Wildlife Refuge, Florida, United States - Lox_Sample_2.1 | ecosystem: Environmental > Terrestrial > Soil > Wetlands | place: USA...
TCGGACAGATACCCGCACAACGGACCCGCGAGCAGGAACCCCGCCGTCAGGGGCAGCATGAAAATGCCCGCCCAGAGCGGGGTCTGCTCGAAGCCATAGCCGTGCAGCGGAAGCCAGATTCCCTGCAGCCAGATGATGAGCATGAACATCAATCCGCCGCGGCCGATGGCCGACAGAAAGGTCGACAGCGTGCCGGAGCTGAACGCCTTGATCTTGAACAGGCTCAGCCTGAACATCGGCTCGGCCACGCGCATCTCGACCATGACGAATGCGGTCAGCGACGCCGCGCCCGCCGCGAGCAACGTGATCACCGGTGCGCTTGCCCATCCCATCGGGTGGCCATTCGCGGGTTCGATGCCGTAGGTTATGCCGATCATGAGCAAGACCAGCCCGGCGGCAAAGGTGATGTTTCCGGTCCAGTCGATGCTGGCGAGGTGGCGCTGACCGAGCTCCCTGAGCTTCAGATAGGACCAGATCGTTCCAAACAGGCCGAACGGGACCGAGACCAGGAACACGAGACGCCAATGGATCGCGGCGAGCGCTCCACCGAGAATCAAGCCGATGAACGATCCGCTGATGCCGGCGACGTTGTTGATGCCCAACGCCAGGCCTCGCTGATTCGAAGGGAAGGCGTCCGCCAGAATCGCCGGTGAGGTTCCCACCAGAAACGCGGCGCCGACGCCCTGAAAGAGCCGGCCGACGATCAGCCAGGCGGCTCCGGCCTGCCCCGCGAGAGGATCGAGCGTCAGCAGCAGCGAGGCGACCGTGTAGATGACGAATCCGAGGTTGTACATCTTCACCCGCCCGAATATGTCCCCGAGACGTCCGAGACTCACGACCAGGACGCTGCTCACGACCTGAAAGCCGAGGATCATCCAAAGCAGATAGAACGTGTTGGCGGGCTCGAGCGGATCGAGCCGGATGCCGCGAAAGATCGCCGGCATCGCGATCAGCATGATCGATGAGTCGATGGTCGCGAGCAGCACCCCGATGGTGGTATTGGAAAGCGCCAGCCACTTGTAACGCGCAGAGACGCTTTCAGGCTCCATTCGACATCCGCAGCGCCCCGGCCGCCGCCGTCAGCAGCGCACCGAAGCGCAGGCGCACGTAGGCGGCCGTCCAGTGCCCCGTCGGTGACGAATCGGCGTTCTTGTCGTAGCTTTGCAAGGTCCAGGCTTGGGTGGTCATGAGAGGCTCAGGCCGCGAATTGCCCGAGGCCTATCGCTCCAGATCGAACTCGAGCGTGATCCCGAGGTCGCTGAACAGCCGGCTGACGTCGGGCATCAAGCTGAAGCTCTGCACGGCCGCCGGGGATACCCCGATCAGCATGCCCACCTGGCCGCCGTCCTCGCGAATGCGCTCGAACAAGCTCTTGGCGCGCAACAAGCGCCGTGCGCTGAGCGCAAGCGCCCAGCCCAGATCGCGCGTCATCGCGTTGCGGGCCTCGCGCACCGCGACCTCGAGGTCGTGCTTCTCGGAGAGCCAGGGATCCGCCGGCCACGAAGTCGGATCCAACGTCCCGAGCCAATAGCTCTCGGCGTGCACGGCGGACGTGTTCTCGCCCTGCAACGCCCGCGGATCGCCGGCGCGAAAAGAGTGTTTCGCCTCGAGCGCCAGCTCGCGCGACAGATCCGCGGGATCCATCGACGGATGGCGGATGCGCAGCGATAGCTCGAACGGCAGCGGCTGCGGTTTCGACAATTTCCTCGCTTCCACGTGTCACCTCGTGCAGTTGCTCATACCTGTCGGTCAACCGCGCGGGCCCAGGGGTTCCCGCGACGGCTGCCACGAACTCTAAACCCCGCAAGCTCCCAAGGGAAACATCTGCCCCCGCAACGCGCGCGCGCCGCGGCGCACGGAACTGGATCGCCTGAAGCGTGTCATCATCTCGTCATGGTGGGTCTGCTAGTGTCGGCTCGAGCGTTGGGTGTGACCCGTCCGGGCGGCGATGCGCGCCCCAGCTGCACAGAGGGGGTGTGCCATCGATACTCACTGCACCGGCACGGCTCATCGGACCAGAGGCATTGCGCTCCTCGCGGGAGTCGCGCTGCTGTCGCTTGCCGCAGCCGATGCCCCGGCTCTGAGCGTCTCCGAGACGGGATCCACGTTGATCTATCCGTTGTTCGAGGCCTGGGTGGCGGCATACGCGAAGGTCGATCCCAGTGCGCAGATGACGGCCGGCGCCACCGACTCGGGGGCCGGCATCGCACAGGCGATCGCGAGGCGAGTGCAGATCGGCACATCGGACGCCTACATGTCCGACAACCAGGCGATGGCCAACCCCAACATCCTCAACATACCGCTGTGCATCTCGGCACAGACCGTGGAGGTGAACCTGCCCGAGCTGCGCGGAGCCGCGCTGAAGCTGAGCGGGCCGGTGCTGGCCGACATCTATTCGGGGAAGATCCATGCGTGGGATGCGGCGCCAATCGCCGCGCTCAATCGAGGCCTGCGGCTGCCGCACCAGGCGATCGTGCCGGTGCGCCGGGCGGACAGCTCGGGCGACACGTTCATCTTCACGCAATTCCTGACTTTCTCGGCTCCCGCCTGGAGGGACAGCATCGGCTATGGAACGAATGTCCCCTGGCCGTCGGTGCCCGGGAGCCTGACGGCCACGGGCAACGAGGGGATGGTGCAGACGATCGCGCGCACGCCGTACTCGGTCGGTTACCTGGGAGCGAGCTTTGCGGATCGGGCAAGTCAGGCCGGATTGATCGCCGCCATGCTGCAAAACCAGAGCGGCAATTTCCTGCTCCCGAATCCGGATACCATCACGGCGGCCGCCGCCGCGCTGACACCGCGCACGCCCCCCGACGAGCGGCTGACGCTGGTGTTTGCTCCCGGGGCCAACTCGTATCCGCTGATCAACTACGAATACGCCGTCGTCTCCGACCGGCAAGCGGACCCGCAGCTCGCGGCGGCCATCGGCAAGTTCTTGCTGTGGTGCATCTCGCCGCAGGGCGGCAGCTCCGGCAGCTTTCTCGATCCGGTGCATTTCATCGCGCTGCCGACGGCCATTCGCGCGCGCAGTGAGATCCAGATCGCCAAGATTCAATAGCTCAGGGGGCCTCGAAGCGCCCGGCACCGTCCGCTGCGCCGAGGCACTCTCGAAGGAGTATCGCCATGCCGAGTGTTGCCAACAGCGTGCCGGACCAGGCTCGTACCGTGCAGGACTACATCGACGAGCGGCCGATCTGGGCGGACGGCACGCCGATTCACTCCTTTCCGATGACGGCCATGCAGCGGCGCATCTGGATGCTGGCCGCCGCCGGCAAATTCTTCGAAGGATTCGTGGTTTTCATGACCGGTGTCGCGCTGCCGCTGATCGCGCGCGAATTCGAGATCGCTCCGGCCGAGCACGGCTTCGTGACCGCGGCCACGCTCGGCGGAATCCTGATCGGCGCGGTCGGCCTGGGGAGCCTTTCCGATTACTTCGGACGCAAGTCGATGTTCATCGTGGAGATGATCATATTCACCGCCTTCCTCGGCGCGGCGGTGTTCTGTACCAGCTTCATTTCCCTGATCTTCTGTCTGTTTGGGCTGGGCATTGCGCTCGGCTGCGACTACCCGACCGCGCACATGATCATCTCCGAGAACATCCCCAGCACCAGCCGCGGACGCCTGGTCCTGGCCGCATTCGCCTTTCAGGCGATCGGCGCCCTGGGTGGCACGGCAGTCGGCTACGCGGTCCTGGTCGCGGTCCCGAATCTCGATGCGTGGCGCTGGATGTTTGCCACCGCGGTGGTGCCGGCACTGCTGGTCACGATCGGGCGTTTCTACGTGACCGAGAGCGCCAACTGGCTGCACACTCGCGGCGCCACCGAGCGTGCCCAGCACGCGGCAAGTCGCCTGCTGCATCGCCGGCCGCAATATCCGCAAAACATCCTGCTGTCGCAGGAGCGACCCGCTGGGCATGCCGAGCACGGCGGGGGCTCGTTCCTGTCGCTGTTCAACAAGCGCTACCGGCGCGCGACCATTCTCGCCTCGGTCCCTTGGTTCCTGCAGGACCTCAGCACCTACGGCATCGGCATCTTCACGCCGACGATCCTGGCCGCCGCCATCGGCCAGAAGGCCGAACACGTGCGCAGCATGAGCGATCTGATCTCCAATGCCACCCTGGCGGCCAAGGGAGACGCGATGATCACGACGCTGCTCATCGTCGGAATCGCCTTTGCCGTGATGCTGGCCGACAAGCTCGGACGGATACGGTTGCAGATCTACGGCTTCCTGGGTTGTGCGGTTGGGCTGTTTCTCGCTTCGCTCTCCGTCGATTTCAGCGGCGGGCTGAAGATCGTGCTGATCTTCGCCGGCTTCATGTTGTTCAATTTCATGACCAACGTCGGGCCCAATGCGCAGACCTATCTGCTCGCGGGGGAAGTGTTCCCCACGGCAATCCGCGGCAAGGGAGCGGGTTTTGCCGCCGCCTTTGCCAAGATCGGTGCGGTGGCGACCGCATTCCTGTTTCCCATCCTGCTCGTCACCATCGGCACGCGCTGGCTGCTCTATGGGCTGGTTCTCTCGTCGGTGCTCGGCGCGATCGTGACATGGATGTATCGCATCGAGACCACCGGCTTGAATCTCGACCGTATCGGGGCGGCGGAAAGCGATTGCGCGCAACCGCGGGCAGTCCCCTAGCCGCTAGGCACCCCCGGCGAGCGGCCGGCGCGCATATGCTCCGAAGCCGAGTATTCCCGCATAGCAGACCGCCGGTACCCATAGCGCGAATTGCAAGCCGCGCCAGTCCGCGACGTGGCCCGCGATGAACGGCACGATCGCCCCGCCGACGATGGCCATGCTCAGCAGCCCCGATCCTTGCTTGGCGCGCGCACCCAGTCCCTCGCTCGCGAGCGAGAATATGGTCGGAAACATGATGGAGTTGAACAGGCCCACGGCCAGCAGCGACCAGCCCGCGGCCGCTCCGCTCGAATTGGCCGAGGTGAGCAGCAGCGCGAGCACGACGGCAGCGTTGAACGCGAGCAGCTTTCCGGGGGAGATGAGCCGCAGCAAGTACGCGCCGATGAAGCGGCCGACCATCGCCCCACCCCAGTAGAACGGCACGTGCTTGCCGGCTGCTTCGGCGCCGAGCCCGAGGACCTCGCTCTGCATGAGATAGCTCACGATCAGCGAGCCGATCGCCACCTCGGCGCCGACGTAGAGGAAAATGCACAGCACGCCGTAGCCGAAGCGCGGCCGGCGCAGCAACCCCAGTGGATGACCCAGTACCGAGTGATCCACGTCCGCCACCTCCGCCAGCCGGTCGCGGCGCATGAAGACCACGGCGGCCACCGCCACAATCGCCGCCGCGAGGCCGATGTATACCCGCACGATGAGATGACTCTCCTGCGCTCTGAACGCCGTGAGCGCCGCACCGCTGAGCCGCGAGGGATCCACATTCGATATCGACCCGAGGATCAGAATCGATCCGATGTATGGAAAGACGGTCGTGCCGAGGGAATTGAACGCCTGTGCGAAGGTGAGCCGGCTATGCGCGGTCGCCGGCGGCCCGAGCACGGATATGAGCGGGTTGGCCACGACCTGGATCACGGTGATGCCTGCGGCGAGCACGAACAGCGCCGCCAGGAAGGTCGCGAACACGCCTGCGGCAGAGGCCGGCACGAACAGCACGCACCCCGCGGCCATGAGCAGCAGTCCGATCACGGCACCGCGCATGTAGCCCACGCGTCGGACCAGCACGGCCGCCGGAACGGAGAAGACGAAATAGGCGGCGAAAAACGCCGACTGGACCAGCATCACCTCGCCGTATTTGAGCGTGAACAGGCCCTTGAGCTTCGGGATCACCACGTCGTTGAGACTGGTGATGCCGCCGAAGATGAAGAACAGCGCGAATACGAACAAGCGCAGATCCGGCGCGTCGGCGTGGGCCGCATCGCCGGCCGACTCCCCGAAGCCTCGCAGGCCGCGCCCGGCGGATGAGACGGCGCCGTTCCGAGGTGCGATGCTCATGGCGGCATCATGCCACGGGCTGGCCCGGGGCGTGGCGCAGCCCGCGCTGCGCGCCGGGCGCCGCCGCGGCACTTCGCTTTTCGGCAACGATGGCGCAGAATCCGCTTGGAAGGTGCGCTAGTGAAACGTATCGTCATCGTCATTGCGCTGCTCGTCGCCATCGGGGCCGTCGCGCTCGCCCTGCTGAGCCGCCCCGATCGATCCGCGGGTACCGCTCCGGCCATTGCCGGGGCGCCCCCGCAAGCTGCGCTCGTCGCCCGCGGACAGTACCTGGCAAAGGCGGCCGATTGCATCGCCTGCCATACGGTGGGTGGCTCCGGCAAGCCGTTCGCCGGCGGCGTCGCCTTCAAGCTGCCCTTCGGCACCATCTATTCGAGCAACATCACGCCGGATACGGCCACGGGCATCGGCGCCTACACGGACGATGAGTTCGTGCGAGCGGTGCGCCAGGGCATACGCAAGGACGGCCGGCACCTGTATCCCGCGTTTCCGTATACCTCGTACACCCTGTTGAGCCGCGACGACGTGCTCGCCATCAAGGCTTATTTGTGGACGGTGCCGCCCGTCAGCCGGCCGAACCGGCCCAATCAGCTCGCCTTCCCGTTCAATCAACGCTGGGCGATGGCGTTCTGGAATGCGGCTTTCTTCAAGAGCCAACGCTTCATTCCCGACCCCTCGAAATCGCCGCAGTGGAACAGCGGCGCCTACCTCGCGACCGCGCTCGGGCACTGCGGCGAATGCCATACGCCCCGCAATATCGGGTTCGGGCTCGAGCACGGCCGCGAGCTCGCCGGCGAGGAGCTGCAGGGCTGGCGCGCCTACAACATCACCTCGGACTCCAAGCACGGCATCGGCGGCTGGTCCGATGCCGACATCCTCGCTTACTTCGGCACCGGACACGCCCCCGGGCACGCATCCGCGGGGGGGCCGATGCTCGAGGCAGTGGCGCATAGCTTGCAATTCCTGAGCCCGGCCGATGCGAGTGCGCTGCTCGCTTACCTGCGCACCGTGCCGGCTCGCGAGGGCAGCCACCCGATCAGCGTCGACGCGCAGCCACCCGCGCTCGCCGCCTCGAGCCCGCTGTTGCCGAACGCCGAGGAGCTGCGCGCCGAGCCGCAGGGGCTCAAGCTGTTCGAGGGGGCGTGCGCGAGCTGCCATCAGTGGAATGGCCAGGGCCGGGAAACCCCCTATGCAGCGCTCCAAGGCATGCGCACCGTCAACGACCCGAGCGCCCAGAACGCCACCGAAGTGATCCTCCAGGGCGCGAGGATGCGGGTCGGGGATGCCGATGTGTACATGCCGGCTTTTGGCGACGCCTACTCGGACACGGAGGTGGCTGCGCTCGCGAACTACGTGGTTGCGCACTTCGGCGGCAAGCAGGGCACCGTGACGGCGCGGGAGGTGGCCGAACGGCGCAAGCTGTGAGAGCGGCGGTCAAGGCGCGGAATGCGAATCCCGCGGCGCCTTGCGCCAGCCCCCGCCGAGCGCCTTGAACACGGCGATCTGATCCTGCACCAGGGCGGCATCGGCCGAGGCCACGGCGGCGTCGAGGGCGACCAGAGATTGCTCCGTGGTGAGCAGGTCCAGATTGCTCAGCGACCCGGCGCGGTACTCGTTGTGCGCGATGTCGTATGAGCGGTGAATCCTCTGCTGCGCCTCGGCGAGGGCCTGACGATTGTCGAGCGCCGCGCCATAAGCGGCGAGCGCTTGCTCCGTTTCCTTGAGCGCGCCGAGCACCACCGAATCGAATGCGGCAAGTGCCGCCGCTTGCGAGGCCTTGGCCTGCCGAACGCGCGCGCGCGCCGCCGCCTGATTGAGGAAATTCCAGCTGATCGAGGGTCCGACCCCCCAGGTGACCCCGATGTTGCTGGGAAGCTGCGAGATCTGGGTGGCAGCGCCGCCGTACAGACCCACCAGGCTGATGGTCGGATATAGATCGGATGTCGCCACGCCGATCTGCGCCGTCGCCGCGGCGAGGCGCCGCTCGGCCTGACGGACGTCGGGACGGCGCCTGATGAGAGCGGCGCCGTCGCCCACCGGGATGAGCGCGACCAGCCGCGGCGGTACGACGCACGATTCGACCTCGGTCGGCGCGTCGGCGGGCGTTCGTCCGAGCAGGGCCGCCAGGTCGAGCAGCGCCGCGCGGCGCGCGCCCTCGAGCTGCGGAATGCTCGCGCGCACCTGTGCGACCAGCGCTTGCGCGCGCTCCACGTCGTATTCGGAGTCGCCGCCGGCCGCGTAGCGCTCGGCGGTGATCCGCTCCTCACGCGACACCACCTCGACGGAATGATGCGCGACGCCGAGCTGTTCGCCGAGAGCGCAGACGGCGGCGTAGGCGCGGGCCGTCTCCGCGGCCACCACGACCCGCACGCTGTCGCGTGCCGCGGCCACGGCGTCCGCGTCGGCATTCGCCGCTTCGATGGCTCGATGAACGCGGCCGAACAGGTCGACCTCGTAGGCGACGTGGAAGATATCCTCGAACAGCCAGATGGTCTGCGGTCGATGATCGCCGAGCTCGAGGATCTCATCGGTGATGGCATCGCGGCCGTAGATCCCGCCCGCCAATAGCTCGGTCGCCGGGTAGCGGGCGGCATGCACGGCCGATAATTGGGCGCGCGCGGCGGAGAGATTCGCGTCGGCCGCCGCCAGGTCGCGATTGGCCTCGAGGGCCTCTCGAATCAGCGCATCGAGGCGGACGTCACTGTACAGCCGCCACCACGCGTCCGGTGGCGCCGCGCTGCTCTCCTGGGTCGCATCTGCGGCGATGAGCGGCGCTTCGGCGTGCTTCGGCAGCGCCGGCGCGTGGTAGTTCGGGCCCACGCGACAGCCGGCGGCGAGCACACAAGCGAGCCCCGCGGCGGCGGCGCGCCGCATGCGGCTCATGGCGCACCCGAGGGGCGGCGCACGGGAAACAGAGGTGCCGCGGATGCAGGACCTTCGGGGGCGGCCGCTCGAAATACCACCACCAGGAGCGCGACCGCGGTCAAGAGCCCCACGGCGACGAATCCATCCATCACCGCCTGGGTGGTCGCCGCGCCCCGCACGACGTTGCCGAGCACGGCCTCGCCGCGGCGCATCGCCCCTTCGGGGTCGGCCACTCGGGTCGTCAGCGCGCCGTAAAAGCGCAGCCGCTCCAGCACCCTCGGGTCGCCCCCCTGCACGTGCTGGCCGATCAGATTGGATGCGACCTGCTCGCGCACGCGGGCCAGCGTACCGATGAACGCCGTGCCGATCTCCCCGCCCATGAGCCGGGCCGTTTGCAGCACCGCGCCGAACGTGAGCGCGTCCTGCGGCCGCAAGTGCAATATGCCGAAGAAGATGACGCCGGAAAGCGCGAAGCTCTGCCCCAGCGCTTGCAGGAATGAGGAGGGCAGGAACTGGTAGGAGCCCCAGATGGGGGTGAGGTTGTAAGCCGCCATCAGGCAGGCGACGCTCACGAAGATGAAGCCGATCGAGGCCACGAGCCGCGCATCGGATCGACGCAGCATGAGGGCCGCCAGCGGACACAGAACGAGCTGTGGCACCGCGATCCAGACCAGCGTGTCGCCGACCTCGAGCGCGCGGTATCCGCGTACGGACCCCAGATAGAGCGGAATGAGGTAAGCGGTCGAGAGAATGGTGAGCCGCAAGAACGCGATGAGCATGAACTGGCTCGGCATCGGCGAGGCGAACACCACTCTCAAGTTGAGCAGCGGCCGCGGCGTCACCGACTCGTGCAGGAAGAAGGCCGCGAGCAGCACCACCCCGCTCGACAGAAGCCCCCATATCAGCCCCGAGTTCAGCCAGTCGAGCCGATTGCCCTGGTCGAGGGCCGCGTATATCAGCGCCAGGCCTGCGCCGCCCGACAGCAGCCCGAAGATATCCCGGGGCGGCTGTGTCGGCGGCCGCTTCGCCGGAACCCCGAGCCGCAGGCACAGCGACATGATCAAGGCGAGCGGCACGTTCTGCCAGAAGATCCAGCGCCAGGAGTGATGCTCGACGTACCAGCCCTCGAGCGAGGCCGAGATGTTGAGCGAGAGCTCCAGATTGAGTGCGTAGATCGCGATGCCGAAGGCCCAGTACTTCGGCGGCGTGTTGATCAAAATGAAGCTCAAGGTCAGCGGGATGAAGAATCCCGAGGCGAGCCCGCCGAGGAATTGCATGCTGAGCAGCATGGGGAGCGATGCCGAATACGGCGTGAGCAGGGAGATGACCGCGAACGCGATCGATGCCCCTGTGAGGACTCGGCGCGGACCGTAGGTGGTGCCCAACCACAGCGCGGGCAGCGTGATGAACATCTGGGCGACGGTCTGCGCCGTGGTGATCCACGCGCCCTCGTCGAATCCGGCGCTCACGGCGCCGCGGATATCGGCCAGGCCGAAGGTCGAAAGCCTTCCGTTCAAGGTCGAGATGAAGGTGCCCATCAGCACTGCGAGCAGCCCGAGCCAGGGAATCGAGGTCGGCACGGGAGGCTGGGCGGCGGGCGGCGGCGGCGCGGGCGCACCCGGCGGCGCGGCGCCGGCGGGCGATGGCGAAGTGGCAGCCGCCGCGCTCATCGGCGCCGCGCGTCCCTGGCGTCGACCTTCGCTTCCACGGACATGCCGGGAGTCAGTCGGTCGGCAAGACCGTCCGCGTCGTCGATGACGATCTTCACCGCGATCCGCTGCACCACCTTGGTGAAGTTGCCCGTGGCGTTGTCCGGCGGCAGCAACGCGAATTCCGCGCCGGACGCCGGCGCGAAGGCGAGCACGTGACCGCGCAGGGTGCGGCCGGGAAAGGTGTCCACCGAGATCCTCGCCGCCTGCCCGACGGCCATGTGGGTGAGCTGCGTTTCCTTGTAGTTCGCGATCACCCAGACATGCGGCAGCGGCGTGAGCGTCGTGATCTGACTGCCCACCCCCACCAGCTGCCCCGGCTTGACCTGGCGCTGTCCGAGAACCCCGTCTTGCGGCGCCGTGATGGTGGTGTAGCCCAGATTGAGGTTGGCCGCATCGAGCGCGGCATGCGCCGCCGCGATCGCCGCCTCGGCCTGGCCGAGCTGAGCCTGAAGCACCGCAAGATCGCGCTCCGCGCCGAGCGCCTGGGCGCGATCCTGGGTGAGCTGCGCCGCGAGCTGCGCGTGCAGCGTCTCGAGTTTCTCGCTTGCCTCGATCGAGGAAGAGCCGGTTTGCAGCAGGCGGCGCTGGCGCGCGAGGTCGCGCTCGTTCTGCTCGCTCGCGGCGCGGGTCTGGGCGACCACGGCGCGGGCCGCTTGAATGGTCGCGAGCTGCCGCTCGCGCTGCGCCCTGAGCACCCGCGCCTGAGCCTGCGCCGAGGCCACGCTCGCGCTCGCCTGCGCGACCGCCGCGATGTAATCGGCCTCGATCAGCTGCGCGAGCACCTGCCCCTTGTGCACGCGCTCGAAATCCTGGATCGGCAGCTCGCGCACGTAGCCCGAGACCTTGGCGGCGATGGGCGTGAGATCCGCCTGCAGATAGGCATCGTTGGTCGTCTGCCAGCCCTCGCCGCCCTCCCAGCGCGTCCAGTTGCTCGAGACGACGATGATGATCCCGATCGCGACGATGAATACCAGGATGCGCCACGCGAACTCAAAGACCTTGTTCCAATCGAGCTTCGGAATACTCATGGTCCCCTGAACGTGAACTTCGCGGCGCCGTTGCGTGCGTGCTTGTCCGTGATTTCACCATTCGCGCCGCGTCGCGGCAAGCCCGCGCGCCTGATAATATCGCTCATCTTCGCGAGGCAAAGAACAGACCCCGGTGTTCCACATGAATGCTTGCAACCGCAGGATCGCCCGGCGCGCAGTGCCGCAATGAGCCGCCGCGCCGAAGCGTTCGAGCAATGGATACGCACCTCCTTCGTCGAGATGAATACCGAGCTCGAGGAGCTGTACTTTGCGCAAGCCGACCGCGCCGCCGTCGGCGGACGCGGTGAGCCGATCAAGGCGGCGCTGCGCGACGAGGGGCGCGTCCACGTGGTCCAGCTCCTCGCGGAAGGCAACACCGGTGACGGCTTCGACAGCGCATTCGGCCTGCTCGGCAGCGTCGGCATGTACCTGGCGGCGTTGCGCCGCCATGAGCTCACCAATCCGGCGCGCGAGGAGCGCTCGCCGTTCATCGAGGCCTCTTCGCTCGCTCTGCACATCGGCTCCTCGCTCGGGATGGCGCCGAGATTCTCGACCGCCCATCTGTCCACCCACAACAAGGCCCGCGCCGGGATCCGCAAGAGCTTCACCTCGCTCGCCGATGAGTTCCTGTTCATCGACGAGAACACCCGCGGCATTCTCTCCCTGCAGCGCGCGGCGGATGCGCTCGGGCGTATCGTCAATCTGGGCGTATCCAGCCCGGTCGCCGACGTCATGTTCGATGAGGCCAGGACGGCGCTGCGCGACGTCATGCGGTTCAATGATCGCCTCATGCGCGAGCTCGATGTCGAGCGTTTCTTCTATTGCGTGCGACCGTATTACAAGCCCTATCGGGTCGGCCGTCAGGAATATCGCGGCGCCAACGCCGGCGATTTTGCCGGTATCAACGAGATCGACCTGCTGCTGGGGCTGTGCCGGGCGAACGATCCTTACTACGCCCAGCTGCTGGTGGACAAGATGTCCTTCATGATTCCCGCCGATCAGCAGCGGCTGCGCGATTGCATGACCCGCACGAGTCTTCTCGATGAGCTGCTCGGTCTGGCGGAAGAATATGCCGGCGCCGACTGGTTCCAGCGAAATGCTCGGGCATACCTCGAGGTGTGCGAGCTGTTCGGACGATCCGCGGCTCAGCATCATGACGGCCTGGTGCAGCGATTCATCGCCGCACCCGCCGTCGACCTCGATGCGCGGGGCCTGCAGGGAATCACCGCCAGCGGACCGCCCTTGCCGGTGCTGCTGCGCTCGCTCGAGGTGCTGCGGGATCTGCGGCTCGCCGCCGACCGCCCGGACATCGCGAGCCGGCACCAGGATCTGCGCCGCCTGCGCGGCCTGGTGCGCGGCTAGAAGCGGCATCGCCGGGAGGCATACGGCCGTTCAGCGGCCGTGCGGGCTGTGGGTCCTATCCGGCGCGCTTGCGGTCCGCTCCCAGGTCTTGGTGCGCACGGTCTCCCGACCCTGCACGCCGCTGCGGGT
>Ga0335072_10010889_pt1 | contig 13059 bp, 7 predicted proteins | sample Lox_Sample_21_FD_206725 | JGI IMG/M metagenome (GOLD analysis project Ga0335072, IMG submission 206725) | Soil microbial communities from Loxahatchee National Wildlife Refuge, Florida, United States - Lox_Sample_2.1 | ecosystem: Environmental > Terrestrial > Soil > Wetlands | place: USA: Florida...
AGGGACCGCCCTTTTCGAGTGCCGAAGAAGAGGCGCTGCTCAACGTGCTGCGCACGGCAGACGTTCTCAATCGCGCGTTCCACCATCGCGCGCGCGAGTGGGGCATCACGTCCACACAGTACAACGTCCTGCGCATTCTTCGCGGAGCGCAGCCGCACGGCCTGCCCTGCGCCGCAATAGGCGACCGCATGATCGCCGCCGAGCCCGACATTACCCGCCTGCTCAACCGCCTCAAAGGCCTCAAGCTCATCCGGCAGCGCCGCGATACTCATGACCGGCGCGTGGTAATCACTCACATCTCCGAGGCAGGCCTAGAGCTCCTGCGCCAGATGGACCCCGTCATTGAGCGCGCGCCGCAGGATCTGCTCGGCCACCTCTCGCCAGCCGAAATCGCTGAACTCATCCGCCTGCTCGAACTGGCACGGACACCGCCTGCCGGCTAGCAGCTTCGGTCCGGGCCTCATCCTCATGACGTTTCGTGGGCCGTTTTCTGCGTAAAAACTGTCAAAACGAGCCAAAAATGGCCCCAAAAGGGGCGAAAAATGAGGACGTTGATTACTAGTCAGTAAAGCGAATATATTGCGTAAATCATTGATTCTGTTATGCACGCAGGCGAAGATGCGGCGTATAAAATGACACATTTCAAGGGAGGGGGGTGGGGTCATAGGCCGATTACGGATCGGGGACATCCCTGACACCGCGACCTGCGCCTGAGCTCTTCACAAATCCATTGTGCGCCGAAAGGGGTAATTCCCTGCAAAGTTGTGACCGGGTGAGCGGTGAAGACGGTTAAGGTCAAGAGCGGTGGGAACCGGGGGTCAAAGGAACGAGAAAGTTTGTAGGCGTCCGTGCCTGGCCGTCTGATAGTGACCTAAAGCTGCGTTTCCGGCTCCTATGGGTGAGCAATATTGAACAGTTTGGCCATTCGTGAAGCCGTAAAGTTGAAGCTTAAACAGGAACTACAAAACGACAACACGATGAGACCCGCCTACGTGCTTCCCACCCTTTCCACGATCGAATTCAAGAAGCAGGTCCTTCGCTTCGCTCAGGAGGATGGGGCACCCTGAGTTGTGGGAGGAACGGGCGAGAAACAAGGTGTGTCACCTGGCAGGGGCTAAAGCCCCGGTCTCTTTTGTGGGCCGTCTTCGGCACGGCTAAAGCCGTGCCCTGATACAAAACCCAGTTCGTGCTTTTCCGGGTGCCCGAATGCGAGGCGTCCCACCCCGGAACCGGGGTTCGGTGCAGGAGTTCCGGGCCTGAAGGCCCGATCAGAGTGAGTCTGCGATTCAGGGGCATAAATGCCCCTGCTCCTTCCGTGGTTCGTGCTTCCCACCCTTTCCACGATCGAATTCAAAAAGCAGGTCCTTCGCTTCGCTCAGGAGGATGGGGCACCCTGAGTTATGCGAGATCAAGCGGGAAAAAAGAAGGGTGCGGCACCCGCCGACGCCGGACCTACGGGACTCCGGCGACCGTTCCCACCAGCCACCACCTGCCCTTTTCGAAATAGAAGTACAGTTCGATCTGGTTAGGCGCGCTCTTCACCCCTGCTTGCGCCTCAGCATAGAAGTTTCCCTCACACCCTTCCACGCCGGCATCGTCCGACAGGCCGGCCCTAGTGGTGTGGGATTTATTGAGGGCCAGCCAATCGAAGTAGGAAATCTTCCACTGGGACAAAAACTCGTCTGGTTCCAGACCCTTGAAGTTACCCATGTGGGAAATACAAGCCGTTGAGAAAAACAGGCAGTATGCGCCGACGTGGCGCATAAACTGGTTCCGCAACTCGTCTCTGGAAAGCCTTGTCTTATCGACTCCAAATACCAGACCACGGTCGCTCACATCTCCAAGGAGTGTCTTCATGTCCTTCCTTGAGATTGAGTCCAGAAACGCAATCCCAGACCGGCGTAGGGAGTTCTCGCGGTCTTGCCTTACATCGCCGGTACCGCAGTTCTGCGAATGGCAAACGCTACCCACGATGAGAAACAGAAAAATAGCTCCCCTCAAGGTACGAAAGCGTTTCAAGGAACCAAAACCGACATAGCGGCTGAGTCTCATAGTGTCCTCCTCAGAGTCGTACTACCCTGGCGGGTGGCCGACCCTGTTTTCCGCTCGCTCTCCCACTGCTGAGGGTGCGCATTCTTCCGCGTTCATCAACGAAGAATTTTAAACCCGGTGAGATCGTTGGGGTTCGTGCCTTCGCGGGTGCCCAAATGCGAGGCATCCGCACCCCGGACCCGGGGTGCGGTGCTGAAGTTCCGGGCCTAAAGGCCCGCCAGAGTGAGTCTGCGATTCAGGGGCATAAATGCCCCTGCTCCTTCCCGGGTTCGTGCTTCCCACCCTTTCCACGATCGAATTCAAAAAGCAGGTCCTTCGCTTCGCTCAGGAGGATGGGGCACCCTGAGTAGAGTTAGAAAGAGCGGAAAAAGAAGGGTGTGGCACCCGCCAATTCAATAGACAGGAGAGCTATCCCAATTGCGTTTTTTCGCCATCTCAAGAAGCTGGTCGGCGGTTTTGAAATCTTTATCATTCAGCCACATCATGAGATAGTCGAATGGTACCCTCCTATACTCAGGATGTTTCGAATAGAACTCAGTAATGACCCCGGTGTAGGCTGAGAGGCCAGTCAGATCCCTCGGGTCATGACCTGCTTTCGAATAGGTCGGTCTCTTGGCTAAGCATCTCGCGGAAGGGAAATCGCTAGGGTGAGTCTCATCACCCGGATGACGCACTTGGTTTGTTTCGAACAGATCGTCCGCAGTTCGGCACACGCTAGACGTGCCCCAACCATTACCGTCGATATAACCGCGAACGTAGATATCTCTTTCTGAGCCATTCCATGAAAGCCATTCTTCGCCGCTGTAGCGGTCAACCGGACGAATTTGTCCCGCAAGAAGGAATGTAGCCGCACTTGTGGCCAAGCAGAGAGCAAGTACAAATCTTGCGCGTGAAATCATTGTCAAATCTCCCCTTACAAGAAGTGACTCATACAGTGTTAATGAGCGCTCGGGTGGCGCACCCTTTTTTTGCGCATTCTCCCACTGCTGAGGGTGCCCGATCCTTCCGCGTTCTTTGCGGAAGGGTGGGAAGCACGAACCTCAGCCGTCCGTTTCGGCGAAGCGGAGATGTTCGGGCAGTTGATTGCCTCGGCGGAATGCTGTCCATTGCGATTCGATCTCGACCGCGCCTAGCTTCAGGCCGTTTTACGAGGCCGCGCACCACGGGGTTGCAATGCATGTAACGCAGCTTCTCGACTCGCTTCTCTTCGCTCCAAACATTGAAATCGTAATAGCGGCGCTGCCAGAACTGAACCGCTCCCGGCGGTTTCAGCTTTCGCGATGTGTTCTGTTTCAGCACCTGAAGCACAACTGAAAGCGATGACCGATTCGGCTCGCCGACAAGAAGATGAACGTGCTCGGGCATCAAAACATAGCCGGCAACCGCCAAACCGTATCGCGCACGCACGGCCTCAAACTCCTGCTCGAAGGTGCGATACGCCGTTGCCGTGTCCAGCAGCGGCTGGCGGCGATAACAACTTAACGTGACGAAGTGAAAACACCCGCACTGCTGATAACGGACGAGCCTGGCCATCAACGTTGAATTCTAAACCCGGTGCGGGGTTCGTGCTTCCCACCCTTCCGCAAAGTACGCGGAAGGATGGGGCACCCTCAATGGAGGGAGAACGAGCAAAAAACAAGGGTGCGCCACCCGCCGATTCAGGGGCATAAATGCCCCTGCTCCTTCCCGGGGTTCGTGCTTCCCACCCTTTCCACGATCGAATTCAAGAAGCAGGTCCTTCGCTTCGCTCAGGAGGATGGGGCAACCTCGGTAGTGGGAGAGCATGAAAGAGCAAGGATGTGCCAACCGCCGATGTACGGGCGTAGACGCCCGTACGACAACCGGGCTGGAGCCCGGCGCTCCTGGCCCTGGCACTCGCTACTGCGCTGCCCTTCTCCGCCTCCCGCTTAACAGATAGATGGCCGCGCGCAATTCCAATAGCGGATCGGCTGAAGGCTCGATGCCGTCGACGCGCGGAATGGGATCGAAGATGATGTGCTTCTGCTGCGCGAGCGAGTCCGGCATCACTTCGGTCAGCTCAAATGTGCCGAGCTCAACCAGCTCTCTCGTCTCGGGCCAGTGCACCGTCGGATTGTCGACCGTGTCTTCGGCATCTGCAACCTGCACCAGGATTTTGAACGCGACGGGCCCTTTCGACACGCGCTCGGCGATCTCGTCAAAGTGGTAATTTTCCCCGATCGTCTTCACTTGTTCGTCGCTCAGAAAGTCGTTACCCAGCTCGGGCAAAATGCGATAGCGGCCGAATCGCTTCTCGCCGGCAGCATTCGTAAACTCGAAGGCCGTGACCGCGAAGTAGGTCTGGCGGGCGAGGCTCGAAGCGAACGGCTTGGGCGCCTGTACGAACGCGAGCGCGGCGGGATGCGCACCCAGGAACCGCTCGACCGGCTTGGGCGAGGGCACGTCTGGTCCGCTGGCCATGGCCGCGCGCAGGAACTCGAGAAACTCGTAGCCATCCTTCGTAGGGAAGCCGTCGAACGAGTGGCTCACAATGTCGGTATGCGAGTGCTCCGCGAGATTGAATCGTATGGCCAGCCCGCGCGGATTGGCGTCGCCCACATTGTCTGGGAGTTGCGGCAGGCCCGTCGAATTCGAAAACCTGACCGTCACCGGCGTGGACTCGCGCTGAATGTGAGGGGCGCTGGTGAGCTTCTGCGCCTCGGGCGCCGGCCTGAAGCTGCCCGTAAGCATCAGTCCTTTGGCATGCGCGGCCCGGTAGCCGGGGTGCACTCCGAAGAGCTGGTCAAATGTTTTGAGTAAATCGCCGGCGAGCGCTACGACCCGTTCGTCACTTGGCAAAGGCATTGGGGGAAATCCTCCATTCCGTGAAGAATACCCTAGCAGATTGCCATGCCGAGCGAGTTAATCATTGCCCACTTCTGCCACGCCCGCGCAACTGCGATACCATGAACCCTGGTCGAAAACTCATGCACAAACACACCTCAAATCTCTCTGCCCTGGTTTCGCTTCTAGCTGCCTTTGGAATCGCGTTCGGCGCCGCTTTTGCCACCGCCCAAAACTCCGACCGTCCGTGGATGAACCCGAATTTGCCGCCCGATCAGCGCGCCGACCTGGTGCTGAAGCAGATGACGCTCGACGAGAAGATCGCCCTGCTGCACGGCAATGGAATGGCGCACGCCGGCCAGTGGCAGATGCCGCTCACCAAGTTTTCAAACGGCGGCGCTGGCTACGTGGTGGGCGTCGAGCGCCTTGGAATTCCGCCCCTCTTCATCAGTGACGCGGCTTACGGCGTGCGCGACAGCAACGCCAATGGCCGTTATTCCACCGCCATGCCCTCAAATCTGGGCGCGGCGTCGAGCTGGGACATCGATTCCGAGTGCCACTACGGCGAGGTGATCGGGCGCGAGTTGCGCGAGCAGGGCTTCGATATGACTCTCGGCGGCGGCATGGACCTGAACCGCGATCCGCGCAACGGCCGCACCTTTGAATACGCCGGAGAAGATCCGCTGCTGGCCGGAACGCTGACCGGCAACATGATGAAGTGCGAGCAGGCGCAGCACGTAGTGGGCGACATCAAGCACTACGTAATGAACGACCAGGAGACCGGGCGCAACATCGTGAACGCCATCATTTCAAAAAAGGGAATGCAGGAGAGTGATCTGCTGGCCTTCCACATCGCCATCGATATTGCGCAACCCGGCGGCGTTATGTGCTCGTACAACCGCGTGAACGGCGACTACGCCTGCGAGAATGCCTACACGCTGAACGAAGTGCTGAAGAAGCAGTGGGGATTTAAGGGCTTTGTGCTTTCCGACTGGGGCGGCACACACAGCACGGTGAAAGCCTCGGCAGCGGGCCTCGATCAAGAGCAGCCTATGGCCGACTTCTTTGGCCCGAAACTGAAGGCCGCGGTGGATGCGGGCCAGGTGCCCATGTCTGAAATCGACGACCACGCCCGCCGCGTGCTATATGCCGAGTTTGCTTCCGGCCTGGTCGACGACCCGCCGCACGCCGGCACGGTCGATAAAGAAAAAGGCTATGAGGTTGCGCAAGCCGTTGAAGAAAAAAGCATCGTTCTGTTGAAGAACTCGGGCGCGATTCTGCCCATCGATCCTGCAAAGGTGCATAGCATCGCGGTGATAGGCGCGCATGCCGACGTGGGCATGATCTCCGGTGGCGGCTCGGCGCAGGTGGATCCGCCGGGCGGCAACGCAATTATGCCTCCGGGCAAGGGCCAGACGCGCTGGATGGAGCACATGTGGTTCCCAACCTCGCCGCTCAAAGCCCTCCAGGAGAAACTGCCTAACGCGAAGATCAGCTTCGATCCCGGCACCGACCTCGAAGCCGCGGCGACCCTCGCCAAGAGCGCCGATCTGGCAATCGTCTTCGCCGCGCAGTGGGAGTCGGAAGGCATGGACCTTCCCAGTCTCGCGTTGCCCGACAAGCAGGACGACCTGATTGCGCGGGTTGCGGCAGCGAATCCGCACACTGTAGTGGTGCTTGAGACGGGCACAGCCGTTACCATGCCGTGGCTCGAAAACGTTGCCGGAGTGGTTGAGGCGTGGTTCGCGGGCAGTTCGGGCCACAAAGCGCTCGCCAACGTGCTGGTGGGCGACGTGAACCCGTCGGGCAAGCTCGCGATTAGCTTTCCAAAGAGCGAGCAGGATTTGCCTCACCCCGTTATTCCCAAGCTCTCGGCAGCCGATTGGGGAGCAGGCAGCCATGCGGTGAATTCGGGCACATCGTCGTCGGGCTACTCTGTCACTTACGACGAAGGCGCGGTGGTTGGTTACAAGTGGTTTGAGACGCAGCACAAGCAGCCGCTCTTCGCCTTCGGTTACGGCCTGTCGTATACAACCTACGCGTACTCGGGCCTGAAGGTAAATGCAGGCGACAAGACCGTGCGCTTCACCGTTAAGAACACCGGCAGCCGCAAGGGGACCGAGATTGCCGAAGTCTACGCGAAGCTTCCGCAGGGCAATGACGAGCCGTACAAGCGGCTGGTGGGATGGCAGCGCGTGGAGCTAAAACCCGGCGAATCGAAGACCGTCACGGTCAAGGTGGATACGCGCCCGCTGCAAACCTTCAACGAAGCCAACGAAAGCTGGAGTCTCACAGCAGGTAGTTATCCCGTGATGGTCGGGCCTGCCTCCGACAACACGCCTCTCCAAGCAAGTTTGGCGATTCACTGAAGCTTTTCAATTGCCCCGAAAAACCATTTTGATGCCGGGGAGATACGACATGAGTCATTTGCGTAACGCGGCTCTCGCAGCCTGCAGCGCGCTGCTTTTCGCCGCATCGCTCGCGGGCCAGGCTATAAGCCCCGCGACCACGGTCCGCATTGACGCCGGCGCGTCCACCACTCCCTTTCCGCACTTCTGGGAAAAGACATTCGGATCGGGCCGCGCCATCCTTTCTTTGCGCGAGAGTTACCGCAACGACCTTGAAGCCGTAAAGCGCATCACCGATTTTGAGTCGGTGCGCTTTCACGGCATCCTGATGGACGAGGTCGGCCTTTACGACCCGCACCGCATTGTGCAGGACCCCGGGCTCGCGCCGCAGGCCGCACACGACGCATCGCAGTACAACTTCATGTATGTGGACCAGATCTACGACGGGCTGCTCGCACGCGGCATCAGGCCGTACGTCGAACTGAGTTTCATGCCGCGCAAGCTGGCCGAGGACCCTAAACGCGGATTTCCGTTTTTCTACAACCCCGACGTTTCGCCGCCCAAGGATTACGCGCTGTGGGACGACATGATCCGCGCTTTTGCCGCTCATCTTGTGGCGCGTTACGGAATCGACGAAGTAAGCAAGTGGAAGTTCGAAGTGTGGAATGAACCGAACCTCGACTTCTGGGGCGGCTCGCCGAAGCAGTCAACCTATTGGACGCTCTACGATCACACCGCGCAGGCCATCAAGTCAGTTTCGCCGCGGCTACAGGTGGGCGGGCCTTCAACGGCGCAGGCGGCATGGGTGCCTGACTTTATTAATCACGTGTCGGAGAGCCACATCCCCGTCGACTTTGTTTCTACCCACGTTTACGGCAACGACACGGCCCACGACGTCTTCGGCACCGACGAGAAGATTCCGCGCGATCAGATGGTCGCCCGTGCCGTGAAGAAGGTTCATGACCAGATCGCCGCTTCGCCGCTGCCGAACCTGCCGCTCATTTTTTCTGAGTACGGCGCCAGCTATTCCAACGAGCCGGATGTGGAGGATTCGCCATTCATGGGGCCGTGGCTCGCCAACACCATCCGCCAGTGCGACGGACTGGTCGACAACATGTCGTACTGGTCGTTCTCTGACGTTTTTGAAGAGCAGGGCGTTGCGCGCACACCATTCTATGGCGGATTCGGCATCATCGCCGCCGACAGCATTCCCAAGGCTTCATTCAACGCATTTGCAATTCTCCATCGCCTCGGCGACCAGCGTATTGCCGTCGATTCCGACTCGGTGCTGGCCACCAAACGCGCCGACGGCGGCCTGGCGATCGCACTTTGGAACTACCAGCCGCCGGCGGGCACCGGAGCCACCTACACCAAGCCGGCCAAGCTTCCCGGCGAACCGCGCACCTTCGCCATCGAGCTCGAGCACCTGGGATCGGTCAAATCAGCCACTCTGCTACGCGTTGACAGCACCCATGGCAACAGCCTCGCGCTCTTCGACGATATGGGCCGGCCCGCGAACCCCACGCAGGGGCAAATTGCCGCTCTTCGCGCTGCCGCCGTGCTGCCACCGCCCGAACGCATACCAATCAAGAACGGCCGCGTCGAAGTTACTATTCCTTCTTATGGATTGGCGGTTCTCTTGATTCAGAAATAGCAATTGAACGAAACTGTAAGAACAAATCATGACCTTCATATCGAATTTCTATAGGGAATGTATTACGGCAATTGTCTTTCTCCTGCTCGCTACTATCGCTGCACCGCCGATCGGAGCTCAACAAACGGCGTCGCCGGCGGTCGTCTTCAGCGGAGTTGTGCGCAATGCTGCAGGAGAGCCAATCGCGTCGGCCACCGTGACTATTAGCGCCGATCAAAAGCGCCTCACTGGCGTCACCGGCGCTGACGGACGCTTCTCCATTGCCGGCGTCACGATTGGACGCGCAAACATAACGGTCCAGCTCGCGGGCCATACTCCCACATCCCCGGTCGAAGTCGGCCTCAGCAGCGCGCCCGTCGTGCTCACGGTATCCGATCAATATATACTTTCAGTCTCAGCCGAACCGCAGGCAGGCACACAGGCAGCATCGACCGAAAAACTCACCAGCGAAAAAGTGAACGAGCTGCCGCTGAACGGCCGCGACTTTAGCACGCTCTTGCTTCAGGCTGCGGGCACCATGACCGACGCGAACGGCGCAACCAACTTCACCCAGCAGTTCGCCGTTAACGGGCAGCGCGGTGTCGAGGCCACCTTCGCCATGGACGGCTCGGACATCAGCGATCCCGAGATGGGCGGCAGCACGTTTACCAACTACAACGTCGATGCGATCGAGTCACTGCAATCGAGCTCCGGATGGATGCCTGCGGATGTCGGCCGCGGCGCCTCGGGATTCACCAACATCGTTACTCGCTCGGGCAGCAGCGGCTTTCATGGCTCATTCTTCGAATTCCTGCGCAACTCCGCACTCGACGCGCGCAATTACTTTGACCATCCTTCCATCGCCGATCCCGGCCGCATTCCGCCCTTTCGCCGTAATGAGTTTGGATTCACTAATGGCGGACCCGTGGTGTTGCCGCACATCTACGACGGTCGCGGCCGCACCTTTTACTTTGGGCAATACCAGGGCTTTCGCCAGGTGCTGGGCACCACGCAGGTGCTGGCCGTACCCACGCAGTCTGAGCGCTCGGGACAGGACGCTGTCACTTACCCCGACGGCAGCACCGACACGCTCACCGTGCCCGTTAATCCCGCGATCGGCGACATTCTTGCGCGCTACCCACAGCCCAATGTCCCAACTGGCGCGTACGGGACGCGAACCTTTGAAGCGCCATCGAACGTCGATACCGACGCCAACCAGTTTTCGATCCGCATCGATCAGAAACTGGGAGCCAAGGGCCAGTTCCTCGCGCGCTTCAACTACGACAACCTGACCGGGCCTACTACCAACCCAGACCAGACGCTGCTCGACCCCAGCTTCGCAATCCAATACGTCGACCGCCAGCGCAACGTGGTCTTTGCATACACACGCACGGTGTCGCCGCGCCTGCTCTGGACGGCGTCACTCAGCATTACACGCACCACGCCGTCGTTCCCCACGCTCAACTACACCGATCCGGCTCTGAAGTTTAACGACGCCCTCTTCGAGCCCTGGAACGCCGCTGCCGGCACAGTGATGTCGGCCTTTGGCAACCTCTTCCACGGACAGCTTAACTTCACGTGGACCGAGGGCCGGCACGCCGTGAAGTGGGGCGCAGAGGCCCGCCTCAATCGCGACACCACCTACTTTGGCATCAGCCCCAACGGCGAATACGACTTCGGCGGCGGCACGGTGTATTCGCCTGTCTTCATCCCCTCGGCGAGCGGTCAACACAACGTGGAGCCCGGCGATCCGCTGCCCGATACGCTTTCGAGCTTGCTGCTCGGCTACCCTTATGGTTACAACGTTGCCGTCGCGCCGCCTTACATGTCGAATGGCCCGCACATCGGCCCCGCGGCCATCAACCGCAACGACGTGAATGCTTACGTTGAAGACACCTGGAAGTTCAACCCGCACTGGACGCTCGACTACGGCCTGCGCTACGAACTTTACACGCCCATTACGGAGCGCGCTCATCGCACATCGAGCTTCAAGAATCCCTTTCCGCCCGTGGGAACCCCGCAGGAATTTCTGATCAATCCGCAGCCCGGTTATGAGACCAGCTGGAACGGCTGGGGTCCGCGCGTGCAGTTGAGCTGGGCCGCGCCGCATGCTGTCACGGTGCATGCGGGCGGAACGATCACGGTGATTCCGCCCAACATATGGCAGGATAATTTCCTCACCGGCTCCACGCCCTTCGCTGTCTATCCCCGCGTAAACGCAGCGAAGAACGGTGAAATTGCGTACGGCTTCAGCATCACGCCAGATGAATTGCCGCAGGTGTACACACCGCAAGGCGTCGCGTTCCTGGCCAGCGGCGATACAAAAAAGATTCCAGCCAACACCGTGATGGACGTGAATCGCTATCAGAACGATCTGGCCGCGCTCTCGCCCAACAACCAGCTCTCGCTGCTCAACCTGAGCGCCGTCGATCCGCATTTCGGCGACGGCTATCTTGACACATGGACGCTGGGACTGGAGCGTGTTTTCGCCGGGCTCACCGCCGACGCAGCGTATGTGGGAACGGCTGCATCAAAACTGCCCAAGTCTTCCAACCCGAATGCGTATCCCGGCGCAGGCCCAGGGTTTGCGCAGTACACCAACTTCGACGCCAGCGGCGCGGTCATCGGCGGCTTCGGATTCGAGTCCGTCATCACGCGCATGTCGCACTCCTCATACCACGCGCTGCAAACCTCGCTCGGCGGCCAGGTGGCGCACGGCGGTCCCGGCATTCAGGCAAGCTATACCTGGGGAAAATCGCTCGACGACGTGAGCGGGGTTATCGGGGGCACAGGCTCTACCGGAGCGGTATCTGTCCTCAGTCCGCAAAATCCATTCGACACTCATCTTGAAAAAGGCCCGTCTAGCTTCGATGTAACCCACGCCTTCACCGTGAGCGCCGCGCAGGACCTGCACTTGCAGAATTTCGGCTCGCAGCCGCAAGAGGCCAAACTTTTCACCACCGGCTGGGAGCTTCTTTCCATCTCAACCATCACCAGCGGCTCGCCCTTCACCATCTACTCCGGCATTCAGCAAACCGGCGCGGGCACCATCGGCGCAGACCGCCCCAACCAGATGGCAGTTCCCGATCTTTCCACGGCGCATAGCTCCACGCGCCCGCGCGACGATTACTTTGGACGCGGCACCAACAATGCGAGCTTCTTTTCTATCCCCATCAATGTCGCTGGCGGCACCGGTCCCAACTCAGGCGTCTTTGGGACCCTCGGCCGCAATACCTTCCGTGGGCCAGCCTACTACGACTTCGACTTTGCTCTTATCAAAACCACGCCCATCTCGCACCGCGCCAGCGGCCTGGAGCGCGCCGACATTCAGTTCCGCGGCGAGTTTTTCAACGTGTTCAACATCGTAGACATGGGACTGCCCGCCAACACCATCGAGGGCTCGGGATTCGGCCTCATCAGCAAAACCGCGGGAACCTCGCGCCAGATTCAGTTTTCGCTCAAGCTCATTTACTAATAAAGGCTCACCCAGCACAGCGTTCGCTATCGCGAACTTGTGCTGGGCTAACATCATCGCCTCCCTACGGGAGGCGGAAGACGACCCCAATCCGAGTTTCATTTAACGAGGGTCGGTAGAACGACACTAACTCACTAACTTGCTAAAGAACTGTTCCCACCTCTCTGCCGCATCGACTAATATTGCATTTCACCAGGAGCCAGCGTGGACCAGCTTCCCCAGAATCCCGAATCGCAGCGGCCTTCTCCTGCGCCGATCTCAGTTCCAGTCGATCCTGAGAACCCTATTCGCTGGATCTTCATCGGCCAGAATGGAATCCGCGCCGGATGGGGTATCGCGCTCTTCATAGCAGTCGTCTTCGCCTGTGCGTATTGCATCCGTTTTGTAGTTACTGATCTGTTGCATATTGTGCCTCATCGCGGCAACGCACCCATGTCTCCGCTGCGCGGGTTCATCGGCGAGGGACTCCAACTCCTTGTAGTCGTCATCGCTACAGGCATCCTTGCGCTCGTGGAACGCAAACCGCTTATTGCATATGGCTATCAAGGCGCCCATCGCGCGCTGCGCTTTTTCTCAGGGCTTGTGTGGGGCTTTATCGCCATCTCTGCTCTCGTTCTTTCGCTTTGGGCGACAGGCAATCTCGTATTCGAAGGACAATCGCTCCACGGCTTCCCAATTGTGAAGTACGCCCTTGAGTGGGGATTCATGTTTCTGCTGGTTGGCCTGTGCGAAGAATCGATGCTGCGCGG
>Ga0335072_10010891_pt1 | contig 13057 bp, 8 predicted proteins | sample Lox_Sample_21_FD_206725 | JGI IMG/M metagenome (GOLD analysis project Ga0335072, IMG submission 206725) | Soil microbial communities from Loxahatchee National Wildlife Refuge, Florida, United States - Lox_Sample_2.1 | ecosystem: Environmental > Terrestrial > Soil > Wetlands | place: USA: Florida...
CGTTTCGAGTGTCGATGTGTGCTTCGGTCCAAGTGCCTCCTCCTTTCCTTGCAGCGCCCGATTGTATATGGCCTCCGCTTCGGCTAGCCTGCCTTGGTCGGCGTAGAGCAAGCCCAGGTTGTTGACCGTATCGAGTGTCGATGTGTGCTTTGGTCCAAGTGCCTCCTCCTTTCCTTGCAGCGCCCGATTGTACATGGCCTCCGCCTCGGCCAGCCTGCCTTGGTCAGAGTAGAGGTCACCTAGGTTGTGCAAAGCCCAGCTCATTCCCTCATCATCTACCTTGCCATCCAAGATAAAGTGCTGCTGCCGTGTAGCATGCTGAAGGAGCCGACGTTGCAACAGCCACCAGTTATCCATGTCTCTCCTAGGAATCTCTAAGGCCACACAAGTCAAGGCCACCCTCGCTAGGTTCTTATCCCACTCCTTGTTCAGCATAAATACCGCCCATAAGTGTACACAGCTGTGCACGCTGTACCCACGTAGGAACAAGTCTCGATCAACTAGACCATACTCGCATAGCAGTCTAACGGCTTCGTTAAAGCTCAATTCGTCCTTAGTGAGCGACTGTATCCATTCCTCGCCTGTAGAGCTTCCGTTACAAAGAAGTTCAAACCATATATCCTGTCTATCGAAATATGCCCACAACTTCAGCATTTTGGCTGATGCTACACTCTGTTGTTGGATTCGATCGAGAGTGATCTGCCACGTCGTGTATAGTGAGCGGCCTTCATAGGAACTCAACTGTGGACTGGTCGTTTGAAGTTTCAGCCACGACGCTTTGTGGAGCCGTAGATACTCCGAAAAGCTTGTCGCCACCTGCGCTAGGTATGCACCAGCCGTAGACAGAGCTAGAGGCAGGCCATCTAGTTCCTTGACAAGCTCTACAGCAGCGGAGTCTGTCTTGTCAGTGTCAAGTGGGTCTCAACACTTATCGCATGACATACCGTTCTCAATACCCTTCCGTCCAGACGTGTTCGACAGGATCTGGAGACCTTCTTGAATATTTGGCAGCTTCTGCACATGGATGCGTTGACATTGGCTGACTTGCGACGATCGCGTAGTAATGATGATAGAGCCGTGGTCAGAGCTGGGGAGAAATCGACGCACATCCACTGCTGAGCTGTCGGGATTGCTAGGAGTTCTAGGATTGTCGTAATTGTCATAAATAATCATCCACCGCGAGTTGTCTCGGTGGTCGAGCCAAGTCTTAACTCCATTTACTACTTGATCGAGATTCCCTTCCAGGTTTACGCTAGCGAGCACGTCAGTTGAAGGATGATACTTTAAGACCTGTTGAGCGATATCTCGAAAGTTCAGCGTAAGAGAATCCTCATCATTCGCGTTCAACCAGAATATCGCCGTGTACTTTTCTTTGTGTCGCCTAATATATTCGACCGCAAGCTGAGTCTTCCCGATCCCTCCAAGTCCGTGAAGAACAACAGTCGATCGAGTATTATGGCCATGAAGCAACTGGTGCATCTCCCCTAGTTCTCTCTCTCTCGCAACGAATTGTGAAGCTTCAGGAATTGACAATAGGTCGAGCCCGACAGCGAATCGGTTAAAGTCGACGCCTATTCCACTTAGCTAAATTGAACAAGCTAGCGATTTGATCAAAATAGCTTACCCTTATAGGACTTGTGAATCTCTTCCTCAAGCCGCCTGGATGCCTTGTCTTTTCCCTCTCCATAAATTAGCGTCATAGAGACGTCGAAGATGCCTAATAGCGAATAAACTTCGTCTTCTTCAATAGTAGTGTTGCGGCGCTCTGCCCACGACATCCGCTCATCGATGCTGAAATTGGATAAAGCACTGCCTTGGAGAGCATTCCTTGCAATACCGGTAATGTCGTGGATCATCGCTTCTAGCGACAACTTGTTCCCTAATCTCTCGCCCTCGCAGCTGTAGAAATCGACTAGTGCTGGTGCGATGAGCTCTTGAAGCGTCCAGCCCCGAGTGAACCATCGACTTTTCCTGAAGGCGGCTTCCCACGCAGGGTTGACTTGCTCGTGCAGCCCTTCATCCCGTATCGAGACATCTGAAAGATAGACGTAGCACCGCGCAGCCTTCTGATACCAACGGAACATGGAATTGATGGCTGCTGCAAGCTCCACGGCATTCTTCTTATCAATACAACAAGTATCTATCCAGAAATATCGAAGGCCATCAGCTGCAGCCTTGTCGGCGCAGAAGTCAATCTTCTTCCAGCCAGCCTTGCTCTTGCTGGTGCCAGTTTCTACATCTTGGAGGGTGACCTCCTGCTTATAATTGGCATACCAAGTATGAGAGAATATCGCGTAGGCTGGAACTTCTTTGCCCGTGAATTCGTGGATGATGAGGTTACCGTTGGGCTTGCGCTCCAGGAGGCGCATCGTGAAGGCATTGAGAGGAGGTTCGGAAGGAGTCTTGTGGAGGGCGTTACCTGCGGCGCCTATCAACTACCGTCAGTATTGCAAAATAGGCGCATTGATAAAGATAAAATTAGCATAGAAAGGATAGTTTGCCTGCTATAGATAGATAAGCACTCTACTCAAGACTGCAATCGTGGCGCAGGCTAGCCGCCCTCGTGCTCGATTGAGAGACATCGCGAAAGCTTACTGGGCTATGTCTATGAAATGCCACGTGCGGATAAAAATTAATCCGCACCGTCTATTAGCTGGTCTGTGCGCCTAAATTATTCATTAAGTGTTAAAGAGCAGGACACCGATTTCGCTCATAGCTGTAAGATATTACCTTATAAGTCAATTGTTTGCCAGCTGAGAGAATTGAACAGGGTCTTATACAAAAATAGGGTCTTATAACTAATATTTTTAATTAACGTACTTTAATGTATATCGAAGCTAAATATTACAAAGTCTTAAATCATGAAAGTTTAGTATTTAAAGCACTATAAATATTTTCTAGGTATGCAACCTCGCTGTGCGGTCGCTGGAAATTTTAGGCCATGTTCGCTAAATAGCAGTACATTGCTTTGCAATAGATACTATTCTTATATTTAATAAGCTTAGAATTGCTTCTTAGAGCGTTTCAAATTAGATGCATGAATTTGGGCTTGATTTGTGTTATATTATATTTTTTATATTTTTAAAAACGATACAAATGAACATGGTCTTATAAGCCGAGGGGTCTTGTAACCTAAAGGGGTCTTATACAGCAATTAATGCGGTATATCACCTATTTCCGGTACACTTTTCCCTCCTTCGCCTCCAAAATTGCCTTAAAAGTACGCCTTCTACATACAATCGGCATTTGTTAAGACGATTTCCGATCAAAATTTATACGATATTTCAAATATCGTATTTTGTATGTAATTTTAATCCGTCCCGAAAAATATATCGTCCTACCGCGAATATCGTCTTATGCAATATCGTCTTGGCAAGGCCGGACTGAACCAGGGCTTCTCAAAAGGTGATTAACGTGCATAATCATCGCCAATGATACTATTCCCGCGCTGAAACACACTAAAACCCTAAGATCTTCATCTCCACAATACTTATATAACTCCCTCACACTCCTTCACTTGCTGCCTTTCTTAGTATCCAAACTCGTACATACATGATGGCATCTCAGATATACCGGAAGCTGAGAGAGGACAACTTCGAAATTCGACCATTCTACCCTCCGCTGACTTTTCGGCACCTATTGAGTGTCGAATTCATGTGATAGCTTTGGCCGTATCTCCCTCTCCAAAGTACAGAGCGCTTTCGTATGTTTGGGGAGACCCAATAAACACGTCAGAGATATTTTTGAACGGTGCCAGCCGCCAAGTAACAACTAACTTAGCGTCTGTGCTTCGGCACATTCGAGATAAGGAAGAGGATGTTATGCTCTGGGCTGAGGCAGTATGTATCAATCAAGAGGATCTGGAAGAGCGGAGCAGTTTGTTATGGATAAGGTGTACAGGGACGCTGAAGAAGTTATCATCTGGCTTGGTGAGGAGGCGGAAGACAGTGAACTTGCGCTGGACACGATAGAAGTCTGGGCTTGTTGGAAGGAGAGCAAGTGCGGCGATGGAAGAGGCATAGCTAACAAAGACCACTTAAGGCTTGCAATTGACAGGCTTCTTCAAAGACCATTTTGGACACGTCTCTGGGTCCTCCAAGAGGTTGTCCTTGCCTAGAAGGTTCTCATTGTCTGCGGCCATAGAGAAGTCCCCATCAAGTCTTTTGTTTCTGCACAATCAGTATGGCAGCAGCTGCGTGAGGCGTACTTTTCTGATGCTAAGGCGGACGATGCATTGCAGTTTACTACATTGCAAGGGCTAGTCAACTCTACTTTATCGACGATGATCAAGACCAGAGAGCAGTATCATTGTTACTACAATGATTCCCTTAAGGCCCTTTACCGTTCTTGGACTTGTTGAGATCTTGCCAAAAACTAGAAGTCACCGATCCTCGCGATAGGGCTTACGGAATTCTGAGCTTAGGAGGTTCTTTTGCAAATTACAAAAGTCTCGTGAGACCAGACTATACCAAACCAATCGATTCAGTGTATTGCGAGCTTACTCAGGCTTTAATTGAGGATGACAGAAGCTTGCGGGTCATCAGCGTTGCAACCAGTCTCTCCAAGAAGACAGATGAGCCACTGAGTCTGCCTTCGTGGGTCCCTGACTGGAGATCAAAATAGGGCGTATACCCTATGTTTTGGTACAAACGCGACTCTACCAAGAAGAATCCGATGAGATTAGAAGTTGCAAAATGTTTCCACTTTCCTACTCATTCTCGTATATTATGGGCCGAAGGGGTTCCTTGGGACAGCGTGTCCTTGTTATGGCCTCTAGACTTTCTAAACTATGGATAAGGTGAACAGTTTGCTCGGAATATTTTCAGCCGTAGTTGCTCAAATAGCATCCCTTGGTATCGATTGGGTTAGCGGTGGAAGTTTAACGCCCCATCGGCGTACCTTTTTTGTTCAAGCTACTCTCTTCTTAATGGACTTGAGTCTAAGATTATCGTCGCTTACCACTGGGGATAAAATGAGCTTCGATGTCCTTCGAGAGCTATTTGTAGGCCAATCGAACTCAGAATCAGTACTTGAATGGCCATCTAACCTTGATGAGGACCTCCAGCAGTACAATAAGGAGCTGTTTGCCTTCAGATTTCGCATGATGAATACAATTTGGCATCGAGTACTCTTCCAGACCGCGAATGGACACATTGGTCTTGGCTCTCCTGGAACAAAAGTGGACGACGACATCTGTCTGCTCATGGGTTATCCCGCCTCTGTTATGCTCCAAAAAGTCGAAAGTCACTACATTGTAATTGGAGAGTGTTTTGCGCTTGACCTTACGGACATCAAATCCGTGAAAGACATGCTCAAATCACCGCAAGGGTTCGAGATCCATTAACTGACAGCTTTATATGTGAGCTGCTATAATCATGTACACTAGATTCTGATTCCCCACATACGTGCAGAGCGCGAGAAGCAAACGTCCACAACTTTTTAAGAGAAAGATTCATCGTCGTCCTGCAAACCTGGGGCTCTATTAAAGTCGTCTTTCCTGCTAAATCGCATTCTCCATCTTGGACATCGAGACACTGGCCTGGCAAAACACTGCACAGAGAAGAAGTGTGAGAAACACCTTTCCTGTGGCAGAAACCACTATGTGACGGCATAGACTAGGCTATCTCTCCTTTAGACCGCAGATGAAGGCGGCAAGCTGGGCAGCATGGCCAACGTTGAACTCTAGAACTATATTGACTGGGGTTGACAGTGAGCTTCTGAGGAAAGCCTCGCGCTAAGGTCGTTGAGTTGAGATTTGCGACCGACGAAATGTGCATTCTTTTTGAAATGGTGCAAGCCATTGCGCTTTAGATGTATCTAAATATTTTAGTAAATGTTCCTTAATATCAGAGTATGTTATCAAGTTAACAAGCCACTTAGATAAATTGACGGCATGCCGTCAATGTACCGAGGCTCCTGAAAGAGCCTATAAGCATGCAGGATATCACTGCTATATTACCTCTCCTGAAATGCAAGCTGTGGTAACACATAATCCAGTATACTCACGTCCGTCCGATGACCGATAGCGAGATTCTAGAACTCTAGTTCTCATGAGATTTATGCACCAAGCTCGTTTGACTTGAAGGCACCACTTGCATCTCAGCCCCGTTTCCTTGCTCCCAAATAGAGAATGAATGTCATTGAAATGGCATAGTGAATATTCACGGTACTGTACAGTGCATCCTATAAGAGGTCCATGCATAATCGAAGCCCTACCTCCTCTCCCGCAATTTTCTCTCTTCCTTCCGTACATACATATCACTTACCGTAGAAATTAGCGTATTAAATGACATCTTATAAGCGGGTTTGGTGCACTTAGCTCGCTCAAATTTTTGTGGTTTACCATAATAAAACCCCATCTTATAAGTGGGTGTCATCTTGTACGCCATTTCTACGGTAATAGAAGACCTGATCAACACCACCGTGCCAACTACGACAGCTCTTCGCCAAAATATATTCAAAAACAATTCCTATACACAGCCTTCAGCGTAGAGTCTTCCAAACTCTTCCCATCCCTACCCTCCGAAATAGCAGCAATATCGCTAGATCAAATTTCCTTTGCCCAGATGCAGATCGCGACTGAGGGCGGCTATTATTCCGCCTACGTTCACAACCGTGCAATCTAGAGAACATGATGGAAGGTCTCTATGCTCCTACGGATCTAAAGCAATTCAAGGTCTTTGTCGCCCTTTGGAAGATGTTTAGTCTGTATAAAACTTCCATGCAAAGTGACAAGCTGACTTCACACAGAAGCCAAGAATCCCGAAGATGAATGCCCACTAGAATCCAACCCTTTGATGAGATCTTGTTCCGCCCGAGAAAGAAATCCGGTACGTATCCGTCATTTATCAATAGTTTGAATGCCTTTTAACCCACCTCGTACCGCGCTCTCTACTTCTGATCGTGGTTGTGGTCCTTCTGTTAGCAGTCAATACTGCGGTCATCCCCGTTCTGAATATTGTCCTATTCTTCCCGCACAAGACCAGAATACCACGTCCTTCTGAACTGAAAGGGAAAGATTAGAGTACGTGGACCTGGTCAATATTTGCAAAGCCTCCGACTAACTTGTTCCAGACCCTGAAATCATATCCTGCTTAGATAGGATCCGCAATCTCTCAGAGACTACTTCCCAGCTTCTGTTACGAATTGAAGTTCTAGGGTGGATGTCCCTATGTTCAGTCTGAACAAAGGATTGAAGTTCACATTACCTACTATATATACTTCCCTCCCCAGAGCAAAGCCATAGCCCATGCATTGGTAATATCTCCTTTGCAACATAGGTGAAGCTGGTATGCCAGGAAGCGAAATGGTTGCTTCTTGTTCGCTTTCAATGCCTACAGGGGTTTTAAGGGCCTGATTGTACTCTATTGCTATTAGAGGCGTACGTCCTTTGAGTTCTGACGCATTATCAGTCAATACATAAATTTCTGTCTCCCTAGATCCTCGAATGTGTCTTTTCTCTCTCTCTCCGTCAATATAAAATACAATGACATCATAAACTTGTCATGAGCAAGGCAGAGTGAGGTCAATTACAGTCATGTAGAAAGGACAACTAACCTACATGAAAGAAAAGAGTTCCAGAGCAGGAACTCGAAGACGAATATAGGGAGGCGGTATGGATACTGTCCGTAGAGAATACAATAGTGAATCATGGAGCCGCCAGCTGAGAGAAAGCACGCGAGCAGCTTTCCTATGACAAAACTCGCCCTTGGCAACCAAGACGAAAACTAGATATACCATCACACCACAGTAGGATCGATATTCTTGTTATAAACTCGTCAGCTGCGATACTAGTGCATCAATCCGTCATTATACTGGTCTTAGGTGCATATCGAGAGAAACCAAACACAGAGCCATCCTCACCCCAGATGACACTTTCGCACATGCCATCGGGGAGATCCTGCGACATGTCTTGGCCCGTATAGACCCAAGTCGTACGAATACAATACCGCTCTGGCTCAAGCGGATCATCACTGTGGATGCGCGTATAAGAGGAGAGCTGCAGCGTTCCTTCTGTAAAGCTAGTATCGAGAGAATCTAGCACGATAATCCCAGCCATCATATGAAGGGCTGGCTGTCGGCGAGCCTACTGTGCAAAGGCATAATTATCTGCCATTTTGTAAATTACCCTTATGAAAACAAATAGCTATTTGTTCTATTCATGAGGAGAAGGTAGAGAGAGAGAGAGAGAGATAATCATTAAGAAATTGGTGACTACGAAATTCAAAACTCTTTATAAGGGGTGAATTTAGTAGAGATATCTCAGATAATTTGAAATAAACGTCTCCACCTCCTCATCTAATTAAAATATACCTACATGACTCAGAGTACGGCTTCATCCATTTCGTCTCATTTTCACAGGTTAAAACCCTTTGTATCAATCTCAAGAATTTCTCCGCCCACGAACATCCCGTTGACTTGGCTTATCAAACCTCCCGTCGCAGTACAATACAGCTTATCCTCCCACCCAAACTCACAAGCACTCGGCCCTGGAACCACCAATGAGTTACTCGACCCCGCTACATTCACCACGGTCCCATTCTTGAGCAACACGCTTATCGTATTGAGCGAATCCTGCGCAATCCAAATCAAGTCTCCCTTCCCAATCACAAAGTCATCCGGCTCGATTCCAGTCGCCAGGACTTCCACCGCCCCGCTGACAGAGCCCGACACTATATCGATAGCAATCCTGCTCAACGTCTCTTGCGATGTATTGTCAAAGTACAGATACCCGTCCTTTACCTTGATTCCATTCACTCCAATCGAAAAGCCTGGGCCGCTCGTCGGCTTCATCTCCGGGAGCTCAATCCCCAACTCATATGTTCCTTTCTCAACATCCACTTCCCAGACGCCACCAAGCAAGGAGTCAGCGAGCAGAAGCTTCTTAGAGGCGGAGTCGAGCCTCGTAGCACCGTTTACAAATGTCACTTCTTTGAGATCCACTACTTTGTTGACCTTAACGCCAGCCACGCCGCGCTGGTCGTATCCTCGGATGTCAACTTCCCACACGGCATAGCTTCCAGGCGTGTTAACAAGCGTTGTTAGGGAGAAATTTCCTCCGGCGACATAGAAGATGTCATGGCCGATTTGTGCAATACCCGTCAAGCCTAGAACCGAAGGGAAGGAATGCAGCAGTGTCGCGCTGCCGGTAGAGGGGTCGACTAGATATAAGTCTGGCGTCGTGAACAGCGTACACAAGATGTCATTACTGGAATCAGAGCGAATAGCAAGGTTCTCGACCCATGTTGGTTTGGGGAATTGATGGATCACGTTCACGGTGAGGGGCAGGGAAGTATCGCGGGCAATAAGCTGACCATTGAGCTGGGTGGGCAACGACAGTGTGGGCCTCGAGAAGAGGATGCCGAGGAGGGCCAGTTTCGTCAGCAAAGAGTACATGATTTTCAAGTTTTGTCGATTCAGATTGCTTACTCAGCCCTCTCTCTGCTGGCATTTCAGCTCTTTCTTATATCTACGTCTCACCCACGCAATTCCGCCATGTCCAACATCTTACATGCATCGCATCCCCTGTTAGCGCCAAAAAAAAGAAAAAAAAATCGCGTTTAAGTTCTCTGCTTTGTAGCTTGCAGCACACGTCGTCTCTACTGCAACGGGCCTCTTCCGCTCCGAGCGATCCCCACGCCGTTGCCAAGTAGGTACGGCGCGGAACGCCCATAGCTTGGTAGCGAGGGCGACAGAGAGTGCCTATGCAAGTAAGATGCACTAAGCGACGCCACATCGCTGGAGCGGGAAGACCGGCGGGGCGCACGACTTCATGTACCTTTTATTGATTTTTCGTAACAGAACGAATCTAGATGCAGAGTGAAACAGAGGAATGATGGGACAGTGGAAATCAGAAGTGGACAGGATTTTGAACTACAGAAGATATAAGGCGAGAAGAATTGAAACAACTGCAAATTCAACGATATATAGACGTACTATCCCAATTAGTATTTGATTTAATTGTTCTTTGTCATGTCGACCCATACACCCTTTGGTAGGATATCGGGAGGAGCAATGCTAAAAACTGCATAGTATTTTGCTAATAGTGGGCGTTCGTTTTGGGACTTGAACTTGTTTAGGAGAATCCACCATCAGCCGATCATGGTTTCTATAACTTGACATCTGTCGGTCCCGAGAATAATGAGGGGAAAGGTTGAGGTTGGAGAGCATTTCCGAAATGAAAATTCGCCGGCAGGGAACTATATGGGATTTATAACTTTAACTACTCACTCTCGCCCAACCTGCGTTCGAGGCCTTGCAGCAATCATCTAACTCTCCTGAGGCGGCTGCCACTAATTGATGCTATGGACGTGAATCAGCCTGCACCTATCATCGCTCATCCATCAATGGCCCGGCCAGGACAGTCACAAGAGGAATCGAGGAGAGGAACTAAACAACGATAAAACTCGAACCCGGAGTGTAGATCGATTGAAAAGCGAAGTCTTTCTCTACTCGTCCGTCACCTGCCTTGAAAGAGTTCCTTCACTTGATATTTGAAAGTACTATTCCCAAAAATGCGTCACATGTTGCATAGGACTTCGCTGTTGGACTTGGTCCGGCGAGGTCAGATTTCCTCGGGGAAGGTAGTCCACGTGACAAATGTGAATGTAACCTCATATCGTCACTGAGCAGCCACAACTAGCGCCAGAAGTCGGAACTTTCCAGCGAAAAGAGGCGGCTTCCTTGTCATGCCTGCATCAGGACTGCAACTTGATGTTCAGCAAGCCTCGAACTACGGATCCCCCGATGGCCCTGACAATTTTGCAGCTTTCCACATGTCTATGCTGACGAATAGCCAGCGGGGTAAGAGTAAGTCAGAAGAGATTTTCATTAATAGCCGTCGGTTCACCGAGAGAGAACATGTGAAAGGGAACGAAGTAACTAATATGTTTTGAATGCCTTGGAGCAGAAATGTAAAAGGTCCGGAATAATAGTGGTATAATTTTTCCGTCATCACATGGTTAGAGATGAACAGTGAAGAAACAAAATAGCTTGATACCATACCCCTGAAGCTTGTGAAGAGGAAAGAGGGCGCGTAGAAAGGGCTTCCAAAAGCCCAGAGTGGACTATCGTGGGTAAAGGGAGATTGCACGGCGTCCCATTTGAGAGAAATCGCGTTACATTCGAGTCCAAATGCACTGCGAGAGTTAGAGGCTCGTATGTTTCTTGGAACTCGGGGCGCTTTCGTATCTCGAAAGTCAATGCTAGAATAGAAGCACATGTCACCGGTAGTTCAATCGGTATATGCACCTGGTGGGGCCAGAACTACGCCATGAGTGCGACCCAAACAGGGCAACTGATCATCGTATCCTCAACGACGATCCAGCAGGCCATCCCAATGCGTTTGTATGGTCCGTGGCTATTTCTCAATAGAGCGATGTAAGATGCGTGGGTACAGAATCGGTTGGGAGCCGTTGCACTTACTGGAAGCGATGTATATAATAGGGCTGATATGACCTGGGACTATAAGGCCATAAGTACCAGATTTAACGATGCGCTCAGACACCAAATCATGGCATCGCTTACAGGCTGAGGACTATCACATGAATAAGAAAGAGGGCTTTTGATTACTATTCCCCACTGGATACGGGAGAAGATTAATGGCAATGAAAGGATAGTCCCGGTGAGGAAGCTGGAAAAGGTCGATGGAGCATTGGAATGTGAATCATTAATGATATGCTTTATCCTATAATTGCCATGGTTTTGACCCGGAAGAGGCATAGTCGCCGTGAGACCGAAATCAGGGGAGAGTAGCAAAAGGCAAAGTCCAAGGCTGAACCATCCAAAACGGCAGGTCATGGCCCAATCGGCTAGACTCTCGGAGGGGGCTGTGCGCCATGCGGCGTCACCTCAGGGCAGGGACCATGTTGTCGGCGCTACGCAGATCGCAGGAGCTGGCTCTGGGGTACCGTATTTCGTGCTGCAAGTTTAGTAGTTCTAGTCTGATAAGATGTATCGATAGTCGTGATTGCATAGGGCACGATAGCGGAGGGCAATGACCATATAGCGTACTGCATGATGCAAGGCATCAATGGCTTTATCTTAGCATATGACTGTTGAGGTGAGGTAAAGGAAGTCTTTTTCTTTCGTACGATATTCTGGTATGGGGTTTGTATGTATGTTCTTGCGCGCATCAAGGATGATCGCGGTGAGAGGTCCTACACGAATGATCGGCCAGCCTAAGTGGAGAACCCGCTGGTCCCTTGTCTCATCCAATGACTGTAACTCCGGCACGGGTAAATCGACTCTGCTGGTGTGGTAGAGACTGTGGAAATCGGGCGGGCGAGTGTAAAGATGGTGTGGTCCTCGCGTGGTCCAACGCTCTGATCGTCACTGTGCGTCAGCGCGGTCGATGGTGCGTCTGCAGGTTGGCTGTTACGTACGTTACGACATTGCCAATGAAAGTTCGCCATGGATCTAGAGTGAGGGGAGGGGATGAGAAACGAGAGTTTTTGCCGCTATAGACATTTATCTAAGACACACCTCTTGCCACCGCAACCATATCTGGTCATAATCTCGCTTTGAATCAGGGACGGCTGAGGTTAATTGAGGCTGTTAATGTTGAAGGATGGTTGAGAATTGGATGAGGAACACGCCTTACTTTCCATTTCATTTATCCAAAGCGGTTTAGCGCATTTTCCAGGTGTGCGCTCTCTAGAAATTATCATGGCGGGCTGCAGATTGCATACCGATACACTCTACATATCACAAAGTTGCAGGTCTGGCCATATGCTACCCACCTCCAAGTGGCCATGAAGGCATCTTCCTTGCTTTGTGCATTCTTTTCAGCTTGGCTTAGTCTTGTCAACTCGTGGAAGAGGGCAAACTACCTTCAGATCGACGAACTGTACTCGTCATGACTATTTTGACTGGTTCATCGTAGATAGTGTTTGTTGGCGTGTAGTCTAATGTATGTACTCAGTGACGTTTCTGTAACTCTTGCTTTGTTTTCGGTTGGAAGCCGGACGAGTCATGTCGTTAAGGATGAAACAAGTCACAAAGATTGTCATCAGACGAAGCTGCCTCCTCAGAACACAATTGTTTTATTATTTCCTCG
>Ga0335072_10010893_pt1 | contig 13057 bp, 11 predicted proteins | sample Lox_Sample_21_FD_206725 | JGI IMG/M metagenome (GOLD analysis project Ga0335072, IMG submission 206725) | Soil microbial communities from Loxahatchee National Wildlife Refuge, Florida, United States - Lox_Sample_2.1 | ecosystem: Environmental > Terrestrial > Soil > Wetlands | place: USA...
GCCCGCAGCTCGTCGGTGCCCGTCACCGTCCGGTAGGGGTTCGCGAGGTCGTCCTGGGCCTGCCACCGCCCGTACGCGTTCATCTCATGGAGGAAGAAGGGGGCCATGCGCTCCCACCCCTCGTCGGCGTCCTCCGCGAACGCCACCACCGACGTCTCTCCCATGGCCCAGGGTCCGGGGTCGGCCCCCCCGCGCTCCTGAACCTCGTCGCGGTAGGCATCCCACACCTCGGGACTCGACGGGATGAAGCCGTCAGCGATGCGGGCGGCCCGCCGGGCCGCGGCGGCGCTGCTGCCGCCGAGCACCACCGGAATCCCCCCGGGGCGAAAGGGCGGGGGCGTCAGCTGCACCGTTCGCCCCCGGTATTCGAACGGGGCGCCGCTGAAGGCGGCCTTGAGGGTCTGCACCGTTTCGGTGACCCGACGGGGCCGTTGGTGGAGCGGCACGCCGAAGAGGTCGAACTCCTCGTGCACGTAGCCGCCGGCCACAATCAGGTCCACCCTGCCCCGGCTGATCAGGTCGAGCACAATGAGGTCCTCGGCGAGGCGCAACGGGTCGTGGAACGGCGCGATGAGTGCCGCCAGCGAGAACCGCACCGATGAGGTCCTCGCCGCCATGGCCGCCGCCATGGGAATGGGGCTCGGGAGGTAGCCGTCCGCCGAGCCGTGGTGCTCGGAAATGGCAATGGTGAGACACCCGAGACGGTCGGCCCATTGGGCCATGTCGAGGGCGGCGGCGTAGCGGTCGGCCATGGCCGTGTCGGCGTGCGCGGGATTGCGGAAGTCGAATCGAAGTCCGAAGAGCATCTGTTCCCTCCGGTTCAGTGCGGAGCGCCGGCCAGCGTCGCGCGCACCCAGCGACCGATGTGCTCGAAAGCGGGTGCGGCGGCGGGGAAGCCGAAGTTGATGAAGCCGTGCGGTTGCCCCCCGAAGCAGACCTCGTCCACGTCGACACCGTCGGCCCGCAGCTTGGCGGCGTAGGCACGCCCCTCGTCGCGCAGCCCGTCGCATCCGGCCAGGACGACCAGCGCAGGAGGGAGGCCCGCCAACGAGGTGGCGTGCATGGGGATGGCGTAGGGGTCGCCGCCAAGGTCGACGCCTCCGCCGTACTCGTCCCACACCCAGTCGGCCCGCCCGAACTGCTCGCGTGAGGGATACGTGACTGCCGGCCCGTCGGTCACGGGGTAGATCAGCACCTGCCCGGCGACGGTCGGCCCCGCCGCGTCGCGCAGCCGGAGTGCGACGGCGGTGGCAAGGTTGCCACCGGCACTCTCCCCGCAGAGCACGACCCGCGACGCAGGCACGTCGAAACGCGACGTGTGCGCTGCCACCCAACGGCTGACGGCCTCGCAGTCGTCGAGGCCGGCCGGGTAGGGATGCTCGGGCGCCAGCCGGTACCCGACGGACACCACGGCGGCGCCGGTCGCGTGCGCGAGCTCCCGGGCCACGTTGTCCATGATCCCCACGCTCCCGACGATGAACGCGCCACCGTGGAAGTACACCACTACCCCGGTGTGCGGCACCGCGTGGGCGTAGATGCGCACCCCGACGCCGTCGACTTCCTCGTCGTGCACCTCGGCCATGGGCAGGGCGGGGGTGCCTCCGAAGTCCCCCCGCGCCATCTCCCTGATGTCGGGCGGGAATCCCTCGGTCATCCAGTCCGGAAGCGGGTTCTCTTCCTGCCACGCCACGACCCACGGGTCGAGCACGCCTTCGTCGTCCTGCGTCGTCATGATCCTCCCCACTCGGCGGCCGGCGCCCCGCGCACCACCGGGCCCGTTGTGCGCACCCGTTGTGGCCGCTGTCGCGCCCGACGAACTCTACGGGCGAGGCGGGCCCGCCGGAGGACCCCAAGGGCGCGGACGGTCAGCCTGGATCACCGCCGCCATCAGCCTGATCGTCCGGGAGCCCGGCTTCGAGGCCGACGCTGTTGAGCACGGTGGCCAGGCACAGGTACCCGCCGATGACGAAGAGGAGCTCGAGCAGCTGCCCGGGGTCGAAGTGCGTGGCCAGTGCGTCCCAGGTGCGCTCGCTCACCGTGAAGTCCTCCAGCATCTCGTCGGTCGCCCACAGCGCGGCACGCTCGGTCGGAGTCCACACGTCGGCGGTGGGTCCGATGCGCACGGCATCGATCTGCTCCCCGCTCAGGCCGGTGTCTGCGCCCATGCGACGGTGCTGGCGCCACTCGTAGCCCGAGCGTGTCTGTACGGCGACGCGGAGGATCAACAGCTCACGCAGATCGGGGCGCAGGCGCGACCCGGGGCCGGCGAGCATGTCGGTGAAAGGGAGCCATGACTCGCTGAGCGCGACGTGGCGGGCGAGCAGCTCGAGGACGATCGGCATGGGTGGCGCGTCGGGCCCCCCGGACAGGTAGAGCTCGGGGCGTCGGAGATGCGACAGCAGGACGTTCCTCGTGTGGTCGTCCCACTCCGCGAAGGGCAGCGGAGCCAGGCGGGGATCAGGCCCGCTCATGCGTCGGCCAGGTCCAGGAGGCCGCGGTGCAGCGCAGTGACGTCGGGTGCGCCGAGCAACGTCATCGTGCGGACCATGTCGAAGCCCAGCCACGCCAGGGCCTGATCCACCGGCCTCGCCGGCGGCACCGAGCCCGTAGAGACAGGCCCGGCCGGCCATGCAGGCGCACGCTCGAAACGGATCACCGATCGCAGATTGCTCAACAATCCCACGTGGGCTCGCACCTCCAGAGCGAGAGGCTCGTTCCCCTACGGTCCGGCCCGGGCCGGGTCCTCCCGGGTCTAACGTACGGGACCTTCACAGGCAGATCCGGCCGGCCTGGAGGCCGAGCCGGCACGGGGGGGATGTTTCCATGAGCCGTCGTCGCTATCGGGTCGTCCAGTGGGCGACCGGCAACATCGGGCGGCGATCCCTGCGGGCGGTGATCGAGCATCCCGAGCTCGAGCTGGTCGGCGTCTACGTCTACTCGGGCGACAAGGAGGGGCGGGACGCCGGGGATCTGTGCGGGGCAGAGCCCACCGGTGTGTTCGCGACCCGAGACGTCCAGGCCATTGTGGACCTCCAGCCCGACTGCGTGCTCTACATGGGTGACCGCGCCGACGTCGACGTGATCTGCGGACTTCTCGAACACGGTTCCAACGTGGTCTCGACCCGCAGCGAGTTCCATCACCCGCCCAGCATGGACCCCGCGGTGCGTGCGTGCGTGGAGCAGGCGTGCACGGACGGGAGCTCGTCGCTCCACAGCACGGGTTCGAGCCCTGGCTTCGTCACCGAGGCTCTCCCGTTCGTCCTGACGTCGGTGCAACGCCGGGTCGACCACGTGCTCATTGAGGAGTTCGCCGACATGTCGTCGCGCAACTCGCCCGAGTTGATCTTCGCCCTGATGGGCTTCGGGCGTGACCCGTCGACGTTCGACCCGAGCGGTCGGGCCCGTCACGGGGGTGCCTCCTTCGGTGGCTCGCTCCGGCTGGTCGGGGACGCGCTGGGCCTGCCTCTCGACGACGTCGTCGCCACCGGCCAGGTGGCGGTGGCGCCCCGCGGCACCGAGGTTGCCGCCGGGACGGTCGAAGCGGGCACGATCGCCGCCCAACGGTTGCTCGTCCAGGGGATGCGGGGCGGACGACCGCTGCTGACCTTCAGTGCCAACTGGTACCTGAGCACTGACGTCGAACCGGCGTGGGACCTGCGCCAGACAGGGTGGCACGTTCTCGTCGAAGGCGATACTCCCCTGGACGTGACCATCGGGTTCCCGGTTGCCCCCGAGGAGTGGGCCGCCACGTCTCCGGGCCTGACGGCGCACCGTCCGGTCAACGCGGTGCCGGCCGTGTGCGAGGCACCTCCGGGCATCCGCACCACGGTGGACCTTCCCCTCATCGTCCCGAGGCTGCGCTGAGGGCCGGTCCGCCCGGGAGGAGGGGCGTGCCATGGTGAAGCCCGTCGGCGTGGTGGTCGGGAACCCCAAGCCCAACTCGCGCACTCGCGCCGTGGCCGAAGCCGTGGCGGAGGCGGCGGCTCGGGCGACCGGACTGACCGGGTCCGAGCGCGTCGCCGTCGACCTGGCCGAGTTCGCCCCACTCCTCTTCGATTGGTCGTCGGTGCGCGTGCGCGCGCTGGTGGACGCCATCTGTGGCTGCTCTCTGGTCGTCGTTGCGTCGCCCACGTTCAAGGCCAGCTACACCGGGTTGTTGAAGGCGTTCTTGGACTGGTTCAGCTCGACCGACCTGCAGAACGTGACGGCCGTGCCCGTGATGGTCGGGGCCGGTCTGCACCACGCGCTGGCGGTGGAGGTCCACCTCCGTCCGGTGCTGGTCGAGCTGGGGGCGACGCTCCCGACGCGGGGCCTGTACGTGACCGAGGCCGAGCTCGACCAGGTTGACGATGTCATCGGACGTTGGCTCGAGGGCGCCGCGCCCGCGCTGCGCGCCGCGGTGCACGCCGGCTCCTGAACCTTCTGCCTCTCACCGGGTGTGGACGGGCAGCTTCTCCCAGCCCCGGACGGTCGACGTCCGGGCCTGCACGGCATTGTCCCAGTCGATGTCCCATTCGGAAAAGCGCTTGAGGACCTCTTCGAGGGCGATGCGGCCCTCCAGGCGGGCCAGGTGCGCACCGAGGCAGAAGTGCACGCCGTAGCCGAAGCTGAGGTGGCGTTGGAGCTTGCGATGGATGTCGAAGCGATCGGGATCGGGGAACTGGCGCTCGTCGCGGTTGGCCGACGCGTTGAGCAGGACCATGGTGCTGCCGGCCGGCACGGCACGCCCGTGGAACTCGACGTCCTGGGTCACGGCGCGGGCCTGCACCGGTGACGGTGGTTCGTAGCGCAGGCACTCCTCAATGGCGTTCGGGATGAGGTCGGGATCCTCGACCAGGTCCCGGCGCTGGTCGGGGTGGTCGGCCAGGAGTTTGGCGGCCCAGCCGATGAGACGCGTCGTCGTCTCGTTCCCGGCGCCGGCGAGCAGTCCGATGTAGCCGAGCACCTCCTCGCGCGTGAGGGTGCGCACCGTGCCGTCACGATCGGTGAACTCAGAGTTGAGGAGCTCGGTCATGAGGTCGTCCGACGGATTGTGCGAGCGCCACTCGATGTAGGCCGCGTAGTCGTTGGTGTCCGCGCTCTGGGTCGGCATGGACGAGTAGTCGGGCATGACGCCTTCTTCGAGCCGCAGCCCTTCGTCGATCTTGTCCCGGAGCGCCTGCTGGTCCTCCTCGGGGATCCCGAGCAACATGCCGATGGTGCGCATGGGGAGCTCTGTCCCCAGGTCGCCGATGAAGTCGAACCCCCCCTGGCCGACCAGGGGGTCGAGGGTCCGCGCCGCGAACGCCCGCACCTGAGGCTCGATCGCGGCCAGCCGCCGCGGGGTGAAGACGCGGCTGAGGAGGCCACGGTGGAGGTCGTGGTCGGGCGGGTCTTCGAAGATGAACATGCCCGGCGGCATTTCGATGTCAGCCTTGATGATCTCGAGCACCGAGCCCTTCGCCGAGCTGTAGGTCTTCCATTCCTGCAGGCAGCGCTCGACGTCGTGGTAGCGGCTGACGGCGAAGAACTCGTATTTGTCGTTGTAGTAGATCGGTGCCTCGTCGCGCAGCCGCTTCCAGATCGGGTACGGATCGGCGTCGATGTCGAAGTCGTAGGGGTCGTAGTACGGCTCGGTTGCGTCGGTCGCGGTGGTGGCCATGTCGCCTCGCTTGCGCCAGTCGGTCCCCATCCGGGCGGTGCGGGGACGAAAGTCGAAAGTATCATTATTGTGTGGCAAGAGCAGCATTCTCAACCGCGGTGGCGCCGGGCCGGCGGGCCCTGACCGGCTCATGAGTGCCGCACCGCGCCGGTCGGTTCCCGCCATGCTGGCCGCCGCCGCGGCCCGCGACGCCGACGCTCTCGCGCTGCATGACGGCGAGCGCGACCTGACCTACCTGCAACTGGAGGCCGAGGCCGGCCGCTTCGCCGCCGCCCTCGTGGGCCGCGGCGTGGGCCGGGGGGACCGGGTGGCGATCTGGTGCCCGAACGGTGCGCCCTGGGTGATCGCGGCGCTCGGCGTCTTCTCGGCCGGCGCCGTCCTGGTCCCAGTGAACACGCGGTTCAAGGGCCCCGAAGCGGCCGAGGTCCTGCGCCGGAGCCGGGCCCGCGTCCTGGTCACGGTGACCGACTTTTTGGGCACGGACTACGTCGCCCTGCTCGAGGGGGCCCGGATCCCGCTCCCCGACCTCGAACAGGTCGTGATCGCCCAGGGCCCCCCCGCACCGGGAGCAGAAGGCTGGAGCGAATTCACGGCGCGGGCCACCGTCGAGTCGGTCGCCGAGGCCCGGGCGAGGAGCGCCGCGCTGGGGCCCGAGGATCCCTCGGACATTCTGTTCACGTCGGGCACGACGGGCCATCCCAAGGGGGTGGTGATGACCCATGGGCGCACCCTGGCGGTGGCCTCGGACTGGGTGGCCATGACCGGGCTGCGCACCGGTGACCGCTACCTGATGGTCAACCCGTACTTCCACATGTTCGGGCTCAAGGCGGGGATCCTGGCCTGCGTGGCGTCGGGCGCCACCATGCTGCCCGAGCCCGTGTTCGACGTGGACCGCGTGCTGGCGCGCGTGGCGGCCGAGCGCGTCACGGTGCTTCCGGGCCCGCCGACGCTCTACCAGTCCATCCTCGATCATCCGCGCCGGGGCGACTACGACCTCTCCAGCCTGCGCGTCGCGGTGACGGGCGCCGCCGAGATCCCGGTGACGCTCATCGATCGCGTGCGGACCGAGCTGCCGTTCTCGCTCATCGTGACCGGCTACGGCCTCACCGAGGCCGGGACCGCCAGCTCCACGTCCGAGGAGGACGATGCCGAGGCGATCGCCACCACCGTGGGCCGTCCCCGGCCCGGCTTCGAGGTGCGCATCGTCGGCGAGGGTGGGCGCGATGTGGGACCGGGCGAATCGGGCGAGGTGCTGGTGCGCGGCCCGAGCGTGATGGCCGGCTATCTCGACGATCCCGAGGCGACCGCCCGCGCGCTGTCGACCGCAGGATGGCTCTCGACGGGTGACCTCGGCACGGTCGACGACGGAAGTCGCCTCCGCATCGTCGGTCGCGTCAAGGACATGTTCATTGTGGGCGGGTTCAACGCGTACCCCGCGGAGATCGAGAACGCCCTGCTCGCACACCCGTCCATCCAGCAGGCTGCGGTGATCGGCGTCCCCGACGAGCGACTGGGTGAAGTAGGCATGGCGTTCGTCGTCGTCTCAGGAGACGTCTCGGCGGAGGCGATCATCGAGTGGAGCCGGGAGCAGATGGCGAACTACAAGGTGCCACGCGTGGTCGAGTTGGTCGAGGAGCTCCCCCTCAATGCGACCGGCAAGGTCATGAAGGACGCGTTGCGCGCCGCGGTGGCTCGGCGCTCGGTGGCCACGGCGTGACGGCCGGCGGGCCCGGAGGCCTGTCGTCGTTCGCCGGTCTGCGGGTGGTCGAGCTCGGGGTGTGGGTCGCCGCACCCAGCGCGGGGGCGCTGCTGGCCGACTGGGGGGCCGACGTGATCAAGGTGGAGCCGCCCAGCGGCGACCCGATGCGCCATGCCTTCGGCTCGCTCGGCATCGGCCAAGACTTCCCCAACCCGGCCTTCGCGCAGGACAACCGGGGGAAGCGCAGCGTCGTGCTCGACCTACGGGCCGAGGAGGATCGGGCCCGGTTGGAGGAGCTGCTCACCCACGCCGACGTGTTCCTGACCAACGTGCGGCCTGACGCGCTCGACGGGTTCGACCTCGAACCGGCGGTGACCGTGGCCCGTCACCCGCGTCTGGTGTACTGCAGCGTCAGCGGCTACGGGCTGCGCGGGGCGGACCGCAACCGTCCGGCCTACGACATCGGTGCCTTCTGGGCCCGCTCGGGCCTGTCGGTGCAACTGGGCAGCAGCGAAGGGACGCCGCTCAACGCCCGCGGCGGCATCGGCGACCACATCAGCGGGTTGGCCGCGCTGGCCGGGCTTCTCGGCGCCGTGCTCGAGCAGCGCCACACCGGGCGCGGGCGCGTCGTCGAGGTATCGCTGCTCCGGACCGGGACCTACGTGCTCGGGTGGGATCTCAGCCTGCAGGCCACCGTGGGCAAGGTGGCTCGCGCCGAAGCGCGGCAGTCGAATCAGACACCGCTCATGAACTCGTACCAGGCGGGCGACGGCCGGTGGTTCTTCTTCACCGGACTCGAGGCGAACCGCCACATCGCCGCGGTGTGCCGCGCCCTGCGCCGTCCCGACCTGCTGGCCGATCCCCGCTTCGCCGACGCCAGTGCGCTCCGGCGTCACCGCTCCGAGGTCATCGCCGTCCTCGACGCGATCATCGGTACCGAGCCGCTCGAGGTGTGGGCCGAACGGTTCGAGGCCGAAGGGGTGTGGTGGGCACCCGCGCAGGGCCCCGCAGAGGTTCTGGAGGACCCGCAGCTCGCCGCCACCGACGGCCTGCTGGCATTGCGGGACGAGCACGGGCGCCTCTCGGGGCGCTCGGTCAACGGGCCGGTGAGCTTCTCCGACGTCGCCGTCGGGCCCGCGGCGCCGGCGCCGAAGCTCGGTGAGCACACCGACGAGGTGCTGGCCGAGCTGGCCGCCAGACGCGTGCCACCGCCGGTCAGCTCCGAGCGCGGGCCCGGGCCAGGAGGCCGCGGGCGATGACGATCCGCTGGATCTCGTTGGTGCCCTCTCCGATCACCATCAGGGGTGCGTCGCGGTAGTAGCGCTCCACCGGGAACTCGGTGGTGAAACCGACTCCACCGTGGATCCGCATCGCTTCGGTGCTCAGCTCGAGCGCGGTCTCGCTGGCGAAGAGCTTGGCCATCCCGGCTTCGACGTCGCAGCGGAGGCCTTGCGCCTTGCGTTCCGCCGCGTTGGCGGTCAGCAGCCGGGCGGCTTCGAGGCGGGTGGCCATGTCGGCCAGCTTGAGGGCGATGGCCTGGTGCTCGGCGATCGGTTTGCCGAAAGTTTCGCGCTGTTGGGCATAGGAGAGTGCAGCGTCGAAGGCGGCCCGCGCCACACCCACCGCCCGCGCCGCAATGTTGATGCGGCCCACCTCCAGGACGCTCAGGATCTGGGGGAGGCCGCGGCCAGCGTCGCCGAGCAGGTTGGCGGCGGGGATGTGATGGTCGGCGTACGACATCTCCACCGTCTCGACGCCGCGGTAGCCGAGCTTCCCGACGTGCTTGCTGACCGTGATCCCTTCGAATCGCGGGCCGGGCTCCTTCTCCACAATGAAGGCGGAGATCCCCTCGTCGGTCCGCGCCGCCAGCGCCACCAGCGACGCCCGCTCCCCGTTGGTGACCCAGGCCTTGGTGCCGTTGAGGATGTACTCGTCCCCGTCGCGGCGGGCCCGGCAGGCGATGTTGCGGGTGTCGCTGCCGGCGTCGGGCTCAGAGAGGGAGAGCGCGCCGCGCCGCTCACCTGAGGCCAACGTGGGGAGCCACCGCCGCTTCTGCTCCTCGCTGGCGTGGGCGAGGATGAGGGTTGCCGCCATGGTGTGGGTGTTCACGATCCCCGTCAGGCTCATCCAGCCGTAGGCCAGCTCCTCAATGACGCCGATGTACGTCAGCAGGTCGAGCCCCAGACCCCCGTAGGCCTCGGGGATGGTCACACCGAACAGCCCGAGGTCCCGCATCTGCCGGACGACCTCGTCCGGGAAGGTGTCGGTGCGCTCGAGCTCGGCGACGACGGGGATCACCTCACGCTCGACGAAGCGCCTGACGGTTCCGACGATTTCGGTGCGGACGGATTCGTCGGTCGCTGCCGTCACCTCGCCCATGGGGACTCGCACCTCCGCCGGCCGGCGGCGCCGGGCCGCGGCGCCGGGGCCTTCCTCATGGCGATAACCCTACACTTCATTCCCGTTGACGGCCGATCTCAATTCAGAGAAGAATGTTTCCCCATGGCTGCGGGCCTCATGCACAGTGGGCTCGAGTCCGCCGCGGCGCGCTTCGCGCACCATCCGGCCGTGCGCTTCGGTGACCGGAGCTGGACGTTCCACCAATTGAACGCCGCCAGCGACGCGGTGGCGGCGCACCTGGCGAGCCAGGGAATCGGTCGCGGCGACCGCGTCACCGTCATGACGTCGAACCGGCCCGAGTTCGACGCCGTCGTGCACGGAGTGAGCAAGGCCGGGGCGGCCGCCATGCTCCTCAATCCGCAGTGGAAGATGCTCGAGGTCCAGGCGGCGATAGAGCTCACGAGCCCTCGCTACGCCTTCGCCGACGGCAACGCCGTGGGCCTGCTCTCCGAGAGCATCGGCGAGGAGCGGGTCGTCGATCTCGACGGCGCGGCCGCGGCCGCGGTGCTCGAATCTTCAGCCGCCGCGGCGCCGGCCGCCTCCGTGGCGGCGAGGTCCGACGACGCCGTCCTCGTCTTCAGCTCGGGCACCACCGGGCGGCCCAAGGCGGTCCGACACACCCATGCGTCGATCGGGTTGGCCACCGCCCATTGGTGCCAGACGCTCGGTCTGGGCCATGGGGACCGGTTCCAGGTGGCAACACCGCCGTCGCATATTTTGGGCCTGATCAACCTGCTCGGTGCCGCGGCGGCCGGGGTCACGGTTCGCCTTCATCCTCGCTTCGACCTCGAGGAGGAGCTGCACTGGATTGTCGCCGAGCGCATGACGCTCGAGATGGCCGTGGCTCCCATTGCGCTGGCCATGGCCAACCACCCCACCCTCGAGCGCTACGACCTGTCGTCCCTCCGCTACATCATGTGGGGGGCGACACCCGTGACAGCCTCGGTGGCCGAGACGGTGACGGCGCGCTCCGGTGTGCGCTGGCTGCCGGCCTACGGGGCCAGCGAGCTCCCCGTCATTGCGGCCAATCCGGTGGCGGATCCCGACGCATGGAGGCTCGACTCGACCGGCCTTCCGGTGGGCGACGTCACGCTGCGGGTGGTGGACCTCGACCGCGCTGACGTGCTGGAGCCCGGAGGCGTGGGCGAGGTGCAGGCGAAGAGCGCGTCGACGATGGCGGGGTATCTCCCCGCCGACGCCACGGCGGATGCGTTCGCCGACGGGTGGTACCGCACCGGTGACGTGGGATGGCTCGAGCCCGAGGGGTGGGTGCACCTGACCGACCGTTGCAAGGAGATGATCAAGGTCAGCGGGTTCCAGGTCGCGCCGGCTGAAATCGAGGCGGTCCTGCACGGGCACCCGGCCGTGGTCGATTGCGCCGTGTTCGGCGTTCCCGACGAGAGGACCGGTGAGGTCCCGGTGGCAGCGGTCCAGGTCGACCAGGGTGCCACCGTGAGCGCAGCCGAGCTCGCGCACCTCGTCGAGGACACACTCGCCACCTACAAGCGGCTTCGTCACGTGGTGTTCGTCGACGTCGTCCCGCGCACTGCGTCGGGCAAGGTGCTCAGGCGGGAGCTGCGTGAGGAATTGGCGCCGACCCTGGGTGGCCGGATGGGGGCATCCTGATGGACGTCCGCTATTCGCCGGAGCAGGGCGCTCTGCGCGACGCCGCTGCACACGTGGTGGAGCGCCTGGGTGTCCGCGTCGTGGCCGACCTCGACGACGAAGAGCGCAGGACTGCGCTGGCCGCTGCCGTCGAGGCATCCGGTTGGCGGGAGCTGCGCACGCCCGCCGAAGGAGGGCGGCCGTGCGCGTCGGCAGTCGAGGTTGCGATTGTGGCCGAGGAGCTCGGACGTGGTCTGGCCGACGTGAACTTCCTCGGCGCCACCCTGGCGGCCGACCTGCGGCGGGTGGCCGGGGCGCGGAGCGCCGCGATGCCCGAGACGGTCGCGCTCAGCGCGGACCTGGCCGAGCTGGCGTCCTCGGTGGAGGGCACGCTGTCCGGCCGGGCCGTCGCGCTCGACGCGTCGTCGTGCTCGACGGCTCTGGTGCTGGTGGCCGAGGGAGACGGGTTCGCCCTGGGCGCGGTCCAGCTGACCCCCCGCACCGGCGGCGCCGACCTCACCCGCCCCACGGCGGCGTGCCCCGCCGGTTCGGCGGTGGCGGCCATCGACGCCTCGTCCCGCCTCCTTTCGTCGGATGCGATCGCCGCATCGGTCAGCCTCGGACTCGCCACGTCCTGCGCGGACCTGGTGGGCGTGATGCGCGGGGCGCTGACCATGGCCTGCGACTATGCGCGGTCGCGCCATCAGTATGGCGCCGCCATCGGCTCCTTCCAGGCGATCCAGCACCTCCTGGCGGACGCGCTCGTCCTCATGGAGGGCTCTCGCAGCATCGCCCTGCACGCGGCGTGGGCGGTCGACGCCCTGCCGGCTTCGGATGCCCTGCCGGCCGCCGCGGCGGCCAAGGCATACTGCGCCCGGGCCGCACGCACGGTGTGCGAGTCGGTGATCCAGGTGCACGGCGGCGTGGGCAACACCTGGGAGTGCGTGGCCCACCTGTACCTCCGGCGTGCGCTCCTCTCGAGCGACGTGCTCGGAGGCGTGGGCGACAGCCTGCACCGGGTGCTGGCCGCCCGCGGAGTGGGTGTGTGAGTGGACTTCGCTGACTCCGCCGCCGAGGAAGCGTTCCGCCTCCGCCTGCGCGCATGGCTGGTGCACCACAATCCGGGACTGCCCCCTTCCTCGACGGCGGACGAGTACTGGGCCGGCCAGGCGGCCTGGCACCAGACCCTCTACGACGCCGGATTCTTCGGGCTGTCGTGGCCCACCGAGGTCGGCGGTCACGGCCTCCCCAGCGTGTACGACGTGATAGTGGACGAAGAGCTCACGGCGGCGGCGGCGCCGCCTCGTCCGAGCGTCGGCTACCTGGTGCAGGGATTGCTGCGGCACGGCAGTCCCCACGTGCGGCAGCGGTTCCTCCCGGGGCTCGTGAACGGGCGCGACCGCTGGTGCCAAGGGTTCAGCGAACCTGACGCCGGCTCGGACCTGGCCTCGCTCCGCACGCGCGCCGTGCGCGAGGGGTCTGCCTACGTGATCACGGGGCACAAGGTCTGGACGAGCTATTCCGACGCGGCCGACTGGTGCCTGCTGCTCGCACGCACCGACCCTGACGCGCCCAGGCACCGCGGGCTCTCCGCGTTCGCGGTGCCCATGCACCAGCCCTCCATCACCCAGAGGCCCATCCGGATGATCAACGGGATCACCCGCGAGTTCGGCGAAGTGATCTTCGACGGTGCCCGCGTCGACGCCGACAAC
>Ga0335072_10010894_pt1 | contig 13056 bp, 10 predicted proteins | sample Lox_Sample_21_FD_206725 | JGI IMG/M metagenome (GOLD analysis project Ga0335072, IMG submission 206725) | Soil microbial communities from Loxahatchee National Wildlife Refuge, Florida, United States - Lox_Sample_2.1 | ecosystem: Environmental > Terrestrial > Soil > Wetlands | place: USA...
GGCATTCTGGTGGTAGTCCATCTGGTCTCCTGAGTCGCAGAGTCTTCGCAAACCCAGCTTCCCAGTTCTCGGTCAGATGGACAACCTATTGAAACCCCACATCTAGCGGGCGGCGGCTGTTGTTGTCACCACGGAATTGATCCGGTTGTGCCTGCGAGCGCGGCAAGCCGGGCACGCACTTTGTGGATCACGGATTCCCAGTCCCCAAAGGCGTCCTGGCGAAAGAGGCGCATGGTCGGATACCACGGGCTGTCTTCACGCTCCGTCAACCAACGCCAGTCGGGCGCAAATGGAATGAGCGTCCATGTCGGTTTGCCGAGCGCTCCGGCCAGGTGCGCCACCGACGTGTCGACGGTGATGATGAGGTCGAGGCCCATGATCAGCGCCGCGGTATCGGCCATGTCGCCGATGGCAGGGCTCAGATCGGTGACCGGCGCATCGATCGCTCTCAGCTGCGCCGCCGCTGCTCCCATCTGCAGCGAGAAGAAACGCAGGCCGGGAAGATTGAAAAGTGGCGTGAAGTTGCTCAGCGAAAGGGAGCGTATCTGATCCTCGGTACACCTGGGATTGCCGCTCCAGACCAGTCCGATGCGCGGCTCGCGCTTTGGACCGTGGAGATCGTCCAACGTTTGCCGGGCTTCTTCGGGAACGGTGAGATAGGGAATCTGAGCGGGGATGGAATCGAGGGTGGTTCTGAAAGCGAGAGGCAGGCTCATGAGCGGGCAATGCCAGTCGAAAGGAGGCAGGGGCTCGTCGTCGACGGTCAGCGTGTCGACACCCGAGAGACGGGCGGCCAGCCTGTGCAGAGCGCGAGGGACGTTGAGGATGACTCTGCCCCCGGCGGCGTGGACCAGAGGAACGTAGCGGAGGAACTGCATCGAGTCGCCGAGCCCCTGTTCGGCATGCAGAAGGATGCGCGCGCCGTTGAGCGGCTCTCCTCTCCAGGCCGGTTTGGGGAAGCTTCGCGGCCGATTCTCTTCGCGCTCGAACCGCACTTCATAGTGAAGCCAGCCGTCGGTCAGGTTCCCTTCGAGAAGATCGAGCAGAGAGAGGTTCCAGCGGATGTCGGGGGAGCCGGGATCGAGATGCAGAGCTTGCTCGTAGCTCGCGCGGGATTCGGCGAGCTTTCCCTGCTTGCGCAGCGTATAGCCAAGATTATTGTGGGCCTGCGCGCCATCGGGCCTGAGAGCCAGCGCGCGCTCATGGCAGGCGACCGATTCGGCGAGACGTCCCATGTCCCGCAGGGTATTTCCGAGGTTGTCGAACGCTTCGGCGGAGCCGGGCCTCAGATGCAGGGCTTTTACAAAGCAGGCGGCGGACTCTTCCAGCTTTCCCATCTGGCGTAAAAGGACGCCGAAATTGCTCCAGGCCTCCGCGTAGTCCGGCCGGAGAGCCACGGCGCGCTCATAGTGTGCTGCTGCCTCGTCGAGCCTTCCCATCTTTCGCAACACAAGGCCGAGATTGTTGTGCGCCTCGGCCAAATCGGGTTTGAGCGCCAGCGCTTTCTGCAGGCAGGCGACCGCCGCGGCGAGGTCATTCCGATTCTGGAGCACGGTTCCGAGGTTGCAGTACGCCGCAGCAAAGCCGGGCCTGAGGGCGATGGCACGCTCATAGTGAAGCTTTGCGTCTTCGAGGTTGCCGGCGCGCTGGAGCAGTCCCGCAAAATTGTTGTGCGCCGCAGCGTCGTTCGGATCCAGTTTCAACGCCAGGCGATACTCGGAGGCGGCCTCGTCCCCCTTCCCCAGCGCCTGCAGAGATGCTCCGAGGCCTGCGTGGCAGGCAGCATCGCCGGGGTTCATCGCGATGGCCTCGCGCAGGCGCCGCACCGCATCCTCGCAATCGCCGGAGGCGTGGGCGATGAGGCCCAGGCCGTAGAGACTCCTGGCATGCTTTTCGTCGATGGCGAGCACGCGGAGATAGAGCTGCTTTGCTTCTTCGAGCTGCCGGGCCTCGTGGCTGCGAACCGCCTGGGCCATCAGATGCTGCACCGGCAAAGGTTCGGCCTGATGCTTCCGCTCACGCTTGTGCCGGGGCGGTTTCCTTTCGCCTTTGTGCGAGGCGGGGGTGGAGCTCCCGATGGGTGTGGACGCTGACATTCCAGGCTGATCTCCGGCTTTCAGACTGCGGCCGGTACGGGGGCCGTCTGGGCCAGGAAAGGCTGGAGCAGGTCGGCGAGCTGGTCGAGTTGGGCGGCCCAGGTCCATTGAGAGATGAACTGCGAGCCTCTGCTGCCGCGGTCTGCGGCGTCCTGGCGATGAGCGTAGGCCTGTTCGAGGGCGGCGACGATTTCGTCCACGTCACTTTCCCCCCATCCGGCTCGCGAGGGACCGTCGATGGTGTGCTGCCGCAGCAGGGGATAGCAATTCCGATCGTGGATGAGATCGAGGTGGCCGGTGTTGGCAGAGAGGATGGCAGGAACGCCACAGGCCATCGCCTCCATGGCAACCAGATTGGTGCCTCCTTCGGCGCGGTTGGGAAAGAGCGCGACGTCGGCTTCGCGGAGCACCTGCGGCATGGAGGGCTGCGGGATGGCGCCGAGGTGGAAGGTCTGCTGCGGCGGGATTCCATTCTCGGTCGTCCAGCGGCCGATGTTGGGGATTGCGCCGTTGAAACGGATCGGCTGCAGATTCGGGTTGTCGTTCAGCATGGCGGCAAACTGCGGCCATGGTGAGCACCACGCGGTGAGTAAGACGGCATCGGCGTGCCTGGAGGCGAAGATGCGAAAGGCTTCGACGACGAGGTCCTGCGACTTGCGCAGCTCGAGCTTGCCTCCGGAGAAGACGACGAACTTGTCCTGAAAGATGCCGCGTTTGGGTGCGGGATGAAAGAGGGTGGTGTCGACGCCCTGCACCACGGTCTCGACGTGCGATACGCCGTTGGCCTGGAGAATCTCGCGGCCCCAGGTGGATCCCGTGACGATGAGCGAGTAAAGCTTCGACCGCTCAAACCCCATGGGGGAGAGGGATGCGTCTTCGGAGAAGATCACGCCGACGGTGGGGTTCCCGATCATCGGTCTTTCGTCGGTTGCGAAGGTGATGTCGTTGCCGAGGCAGTGCATGACGAGGGTGGGCACGTTCATGACCGGCTCCGGCCACGTCCCGCGACGTTCGCAGAGGGTACGGGAAGCTTCATAAAGCGGCTGCAGAAGTTTCTGTTCGAGCGGGCCGACGAGGATCTCCTGGGGGCGGAGCTGCCGTGCCGAAATGGCCTGGATATCGGGGCGAAGCGCCCAATTGAGCATCAGATTGACGCCGTAGATCCCCCAGCCAAAGAAGCTGGATGCTCCCCAGTCAAAGACGACGATTCGTTTCTCCATTGGGCACGACCTTACTGTGTTGCAGTCAGCTGGATACAGGACGCCGGAGCAGGAATGCCCAGTACATGTCCGGGCCGCACTGCACGTCGAAGCGGAGATCGACGGCGTTGATTACGGTGAAGCCGGGACGAAGCATGAGATTCAACCAGGCAGATTTTGGAAGGACACTGTAGTGGTTGCGGTTCTGCTCGTGATGAGCGGAGGTATCGGGAGAGGGCACCTCGATGTAGACGAGGCCGCCAGGCTTCACGATCCGCCAGTACTCGAAGAGGGTAAAGAGCGGTGCGACGCTGTGTTCGAGGACATGACGGCACCACAGCGCGTCGAAGCTATGGTCGGGAATGTCCATGAAGTTCTGGTCCATGCTATGGACTTCGAATCCCTTCTCGCGGCAGGCGTTCAGGTCCTGCTGGCCGAGGGTGACTCCGATGGGCTCCATTCCGAGTGCCTTGAAGCGCTCGAGGGCGAGGCCCTGGCCGCAACCGATGTCGAGCACGCGCATGCCCGCGGCGAGGTTGCCGGTTTTGTGGAGCTGGTCGATCATCTGGCCGGTGATCGTGAGGTGCGGCTCTGAGGGCGGTTCCGGATAAACGTCAGTGATCAACCCATTCAGAAAGGCGTCGAAACGTGAGAAGTCGCGTTGAGCGGTTTGCATAGGGACAGTTCCTGCCTACAGCTTGCAAATGAATGGCCACTTACCTGCAGCTCTTGAAATCACAGGGTTTCCGGGCGGCTTAGTTTCGTTCGATGAAAAAAGAATGAGAGAGTGCGGCGAGCATCGCAGGTTCTGACTCGCGGGTTGTGCACGAGCGATGACCGGCGGATCACGTCTGCATTCGGTCGAAGTTATCCGGGTGGGAAGGCGGATACCGTGCCGACTCTTGACCTCGGCTGGCGTGAGAGATATACAATCGGCGCATCTGGTGTTCGGGAAGCGCGGTGTAAATCCGCCACTACCCCGTAACTGTGAGCGCCAAGAACCGGGCAGGGAGATTTTCCAGCCACTGAGGTACCCCCTTGGGAAGGCTGCCAGGTTCGCTGAGGCGTGAGTCAGGAGACCGGCCAGATGCCAATCCGGGCTGATCCAGCTTCGATGGGAGAGCTGGAGAGCGTTCTTGACGGTCGACGAAACCGTACCTGAAAGCTGCCTTTACGTTCATCCCGCTGCGCCGGAAGTGTGCTCACTTTCCGGCCAGAGGTTACTTTGATGCAGGGGAGACACCGCAATCCGGTGACGCTCGTGCTTGGAGGCGCGCGCAGCGGCAAGAGCCGCTACGCGGAGAAGCTTGCCTCAGAGGCCGCGTCTGTGACTTACATCGCTACGGCGCAGCCGTGCGACGACGAAATGACGGAGAAGATCCGGCTCCATCGGGAGGGCCGTCCGAAAGGATGGCGCACGGTTGAAGAGCCGCTTGCACTGGGCCCGGCGGTCACGGGGAATTCCGCGATCTCAGAGTACGTGATCGTGGATTGCCTGACGATTTTTGCGGCGAACCTGCTCGAAGCCTCGGGCGAAGACGCGGCCGGGATGGAAGGCAGAGTGGCGCAGTTGCTGGAAGCGCTGGGCTCGCCTGCCTGCCCGGTGGTGCTTGTGTCGAACGAAGTCGGAAGCGGCGTAGTGCCGGCTTATGCGCTGGGGCGGCGGTATCGGGAGCTGCTGGGAGCGATCAACCAGCGCGTCGCTGCGTGCGCAGACAACGTGCTGTTGATGGTGGCCGGGCTGCCGCTGGCGCTGAAGGGCGAGGCGGGGGTCCGGTTGTGATTGCCTTTCTGGTGGCGGGGACAGGGAGCGGCGTGGGCAAGACTACCACTGCACTGGCGATGATGGCGGCTCTCAGCGAACGCGGTCTGCGGGTGCAGCCCTTCAAGTGCGGGCCGGACTTTCTGGACGCCGGCCACCATAGCGTCGTTTGCGGGCGGCCTTCGCGCAACCTCGATACGTGGATGCTCGACGACGGCGCGAATCGAGAGACATTTTTGCATGGATGCCGCGATGCGGACGCCGCCGTTGTGGAAGGCATGATGGGCCTCTTCGACGGCGTGGGGGGAGAAGGCGAAGCGGGGAGCAGCGCCGCAACTGCGAAGCTGCTCAACCTGCCGATTGTTCTGGTGCTCGATGCGTCGAAGAGCGCGCGCAGCCTTGCGGCCGTGGTGCAGGGCTTTGCGAACTTCGATATGGATCTTCGCTTTGCGGGCATCGTGCTGAATGGCGTCAACAGCGAGCATCATTTTCGCCTGCTCGCAACAGCGATCGAATCCATAAGCTCGATCCCGTTGCTCGGGCGGATTCCCATGAACGAGGCTCTTGCTATCCCGGAAAGGCACCTGGGCCTGCGCACGGCTGAAGAAGAGACAGCAGCCGATCAGCGACGGGTGGCTTTGGCGGAGACTGCGCGGCAATACCTGAAGCTCGACGCGCTTCTGCAGCTTCGGCACGATTCGAGCGGTTGGTCCGTCGAGCAGAATGCGGCGCGCGTTTCGCCTGCGGTTGTTCGCTACGGCGTGGCACGCGACGCTGCGTTCTCTTTCTACTACGAAGACAACTTCGATCTGCTGCGGCGATTCGGAGCGGAGATCGTGTTCTTCAGTCCTTTGTCCGACGCTCATTTGCCGGTGGAGCTGGATGGACTTTATCTGGGCGGCGGTTATCCGGAACTCTATGCGGAACGGCTGGGTGCCAACACTTCCCTGCTGGCTGCGATTCGCGCCTTTGCGGATTCGGGCAGGCCTGTTTATGCCGAGTGCGGGGGAATGCTGTATCTCGGGCGCAGCATTGGGGGGATTGGCATGGCAGGTGTTCTGCCGCTGGACTTCGAGATGACGGATCTTCCGGTTGATTTTGGGTACGTCGAAGCCACGCTCACCGGCGACTGTCCTGTGGGCGAGCGGGGCACCGTCATGCGGGGGCACAGCTTTCACTATTCAAGGCTGGCGGGATCGCACACGCTGCCCACCGCTTACCAGTTGCGCTATTCGCTTTCAGGAAAAGTGCAGGAGGAGGGCTTCCTGAGAGGAAACGTGCTGGCGAGTTACGTACATCTGCACTTCGGCGGCACTCCCTCCATTGCGAGAAACCTTGTGGCACGGGCCGCGGCCGCGAAGTGCCTTGCCGGAGCGACCCTGTGAGGCGCGCGATCGCATGGATTCTCTGCCTGGTGGCTGGCTGTGCGACGGCGCCTGCAGCACGAATCGTAACGGACGAACTCGGGCGCAGGATTTCCGTGCCGGATCATCCGCATCGCCTGATCTGTCTGCTGCCGAGCCTTGTCGACGATATCTATTCGCTGGGAGCGGGGGCGGATATAGCCGCGGTTCCGGATTTCACGAAGTATCCGGCGGCAGCGCGGCAGAAGCCGAGCATCGGCCCTCCCCTGAGCCCGTCGCTTGAGATGATCGTTGCGCTGCACCCGGATCTGATTCTGGGCGGAGCGGACATGAATCGCGCCGCGACGCTGACGCAACTCGAGCAACTGAACATTCCTGTGTTTCTGGTCGATACGCATGGAGTCGAGGGCATCTACAGATCGCTCGACAGCCTGGGCCAGGCTCTGAATCGCGACGAAGCGGCGCAGGCGCTGGTGGCGCGGCTTCGTCAACGCGTTGCCACGATCCGCGCGCGGGTGCAGGGCAAACCTGCGGTCCGGGTTCTGATGCCGATCTGGTACGACCCCATCATTACGATCGGAAGCCATGCCTATATCAGCGAGCTGATCACCCTGGCGGGCGGATATTCGGTGACGAGCGACATTCCGCAGGAGTGGCCGCAGGTAAGCCTTGAAGCGATTCTTGCGCGCGCGCCGGAAGCGTTGCTGCTGGTGCAGGGATCGAAGATGTCGCTCGACGTGATTCGGGAACGGCCGGGATGGGGCGAGCTTCCTGCCGTCCGCAACAACCGGATTTACTTCGTGAGCGACGCAATCGATTATCCAAGCCCTGTCGCATTCGACGCGCTGGAGGAGATAGCCAAAGAATTTCATCCGTGAGACGGGCGTTCCGTCTTGAACCATTCACAGCGCAACGGCGGGATGTTCGGGAAGCGCGGTGCGAAGCCGCCACTACCCCGTAACTGTAAGCGCAGAGGCAAGGCCAACGATGCCACTGGAGATTGCTCCGGGAAGGCGGCCGACGCCAGCGACGCGCGAGTCAGGAGACCGGTCCCGCTGCAGATTTCCGAGGGGAAAGCCATGTCTCGAATACTGTGCGTCTTTTGGCGAGCCTGCTGGTTCGCTGCTGCCCTGACATCTTTTTGCACCCTGGCCGAGGCGGCCATGCTGCATGGGAGCGTCTCCGATCCGACCGGCGCGGTTCTTTCTCACGCGAAGGTTGAGCTGGTCGAAGGAAGAGCTTCCGTAGCGACGGTGCTGACCGACAGCAACGGCCAGTACTCGCTGCGGTGGACGCCTGCGCCGGGAGCCCTTTTGCGGGTTACGGCTGCGGGATTCAGCGTTGCTGAACAACCCTTGAAAACCGCGAGCAGCGGCGGCGATTCGATCGTCGATTTCACCCTTTCGCTTGCGTCTTTGTCAGAACAGATCACGGTGACGTCAACGGGGACGCCTACGCCGCAGTCGCAACTGGGTACGACGGTGACGGTGCTCGACCAAAGAGAGATTACGGGAACACGGGATCTTGCGGAGGCGCTGCCCTGGATTCCGGGATTGCAAATCACCCAGACGGGGCAAGCCGGAGGAACCACGTCGCTGTTTATTCGCGGCGGCGGGAGCGATGCCGCGAAACTGCTGCTCGACGGCATTCCGGCGAACGATATCGGCGGCAGCATTGAATTTGCCAATATCGCTTCGGCAGGAATCGGGTCGGTTGAGGTCCTGCGCGGACCCAACAGTGTGCTCTATGGCTCCGATGCCCTGGCGGGCGTGGTGAGCCTGACAACGCCGCACGGAACTACTCCCTTTCCTCTGGTCACTTATCAGGCGGGCGGGGGCAACTTCAGCACTTATCACCAGGAAGGAACGCTGAGCGGAACTTACCGGAAGACGGATTACTTCTCCGATTACTCGCGCTTCGACAGCCGAAACGCGCTTCCCGAAGACTCGTATCACAACGGAACCTTTGCCGGGAGCTATGGCTGGGCACTTACCTCCACTTCGAGCCTGCGCGCGACGGTGCGGCACGACCAGGTCGCTTCCGGCGCGCCGAATGCCATTGAGTTATACGGCATTCCCGATGCGGCAAAGCAGACGGGGGAAGATGCCTACTTTGGCGCGACCTGGGAGGACCAGAGCCGGCCGGCGTGGCACAACTTGCTTCGCTACGGCGGGGTGCGGCTCCGTTCCGCATTCATCGATTTTGCTCCTACCGGAAACCCGCAGTACATCGACTACTCCAATGCTGCGGGACCGATCTATAACTGCGATCCGGCGTCGGATGCGAACTGCTTTCTGGCGGACTATCTGGGCGCGCCTGTCACACTTCACGGAGCGAACGGTTCTACAGTCTCCGGTCAGGCCGTCTTTCAGTATGTCGAGACGTATCCCAACTTCTATCCGACGTCGACCGATGAAGACTCTGTGTACGCGCAGTCGGATTACCGGTTCAGCCCACATCTGCTGGGTTTGGCGGCTTTTCGTTATGAAGACGAGCGAGGTTATTCCGGCGGGCAGTCCAGTTCGATCGAGCGCGGTAACTCGAGCTACACCCTGGAGGTCCAGGGCGACATCCGGAGCCGGCTGTTCTACACCGTCGGGGGCGGTCTGGAGGACAACGGCCTGTTTGGATTTGCGGCTACTCCACGCGCTTCTCTCGCCTGGCAAGCCACGAACGGCAACGGGTTCCTGAACGGCACCAAGCTGCGCGCCAGTTTCGGCAAGGGCATTAAGGAGCCGAGTATCGGGGATCAGACGACTTCACTTTACGCTCTGCTGGCGAGTCTTCCCGGAGGCGGTCCGCTGATCGCGCAGTATCATGTGGCGGCGATCGGTCCCGAACACTCCCGCAGTTACGACGGCGGCATCGATCAACTGCTGGCCGGGGGACGCTCCCGCGTGAGCGTGACGCTGTTCCACAACGAATTTACCAGCGGGCTGGAATACATCGATCAGGAGGGCCTGATCGAGCTTGGCGTTCCGAGCGCGATCGCTGCTGCGGCCGTGGAGGGCGCCACCGTGAACGCGGAAGCGTATCGCGCGCAGGGCGCAGAGGTTGAAACCGAATATTCGATTCGCAATGACCTGGTTATGCGCGGCGGTTACACCTATACCGATGCAGTTATCCAGCATTCATTCACGAGCGACGCGATCGGGCCGAGTTACAATCCGGCGTTTCCGACGATTCCGATCGGTATCTACACGCCGCTGGTGGGAGCGCGGCCGTTTCGCATCGCTCCGCAGACCGGATATTTTCAACTGGGCTATCGTCACAGCCGCCTTTCTGCCGATTTGCGGGGAACGCTGGTGGGAAGGCGCGACGACAGCGACGATCTGGAATACGATGCGGCGGGCGGCACTTCGCTGCTGCTTCCCAACCGCAACCTCGACGGCGCGTACCAGACGATTGAGCTTGCCGCGAGTTACCAGACAACACATCAGGTTGCGATCGTAAGCAGTTTTCAGAACCTGCTGAGCCAGCACTACAGCGCAGCCTTTGGGTATCCATCGCTTCCATTCACGTTCAGGATGGGCATGAAATTTACGCTCGGAGGTGAATCGTGGCCGTGGAAATAGCGACGCCTCGTGTTGAACGAAACAGCCGTGTGAGGGGAAGAATGTCTCTGCACATGGCTCTTCTCCTCGCGTTTCTGCTGCTGGTGATCGTGGTCGCCACCAGCGTTGGCGCGGTGGCGATTCCTGCCGGCGTGTTGTTGCGCAGCCTTGCCGGGCGAGGACCTCTCACCGAGGCCGAACGCACGATCCTCTTCACCATCCGGCTCCCGCGGATTCTTGCCGCAGCCATGGTGGGCAGCGCTCTCTCCGTCTCAGGGCTGCTGTTTCAGGGACTGTTCCGCAATCCGCTGGCTGATCCTTACGTCATTGGATCGTCCGGCGGAGCGGTGCTGGGCGCCTCGCTCGGCGTCTTCCTGCTGCCGCCGGTTTCCGTTGCCGGTTTCGGTACATCGGCGCTGCTGGCCTTCGGCGGCGCCATCGGCTCGATCTTTCTGGTTTATGCGCTGGCGAGCGTGAAGGGCCGCACTCCGGTTGTACCTCTGCTTCTGGCCGGTTTTGCAGTGAGCACCATGCTGAGTTATTCGTCCTATTTTCTCGAGGTGCTGGACCGCGACTTCGGGACGGGCATGCGGGTACTGACGTCGTGGCTGCACGGAACCATCGTGCAGCCGACCTGGCCGCAACTGGCGATTATCGGGCTGATGCTGGGAGCCGGACTATGCGCCTGTGCGCCGCTCGCACACCGGCTGAATACGCTGGCGCTGGGCGAAGAGTACGCTGCCCATCTCGGGCTGCATGTGCAGCAGACGCGCGTGGCCGTGATTGTGGTCGGTTCCCTGCTGACCGCTGCCGCAGTTGCGCTCGGCGGCCTGATCAGCTTTGTCGGTCTCATCGTTCCGCATGTGATGCGGATGCTGCTGGGTCCGGACCACGTGCGCCTGCTACCGTTCACCGCCGTGGGGGGAGCAGTCTTTCTGCTGATCGCCGATACGGCGGCCAGAACCGTGGTTGCTCCGGCGGAATTGCCGGTGGGCGTTCTTACGGCGTGCCTCGGCGGACCTTTCTTTCTCTATCTCCTGCGCAAGGCAAAGACCGAGGCATTCTTATGAACGAACTGCTTGCATTTGCGGATGTCGATTTCGGCTATGGCGAGCGCACGATTGTGAGCGACCTCACGATGACGGTCACGCGGGACGCCTGCATCGCGCTGATCGGCCCGAATGGGGTGGGGAAAACGACTCTGCTGCGACTGGCCGCCGGCACGCTGCGTCCACGGGCGGGGGAAGTCCGGCTTCATGGGCAACCGCTCGCGTCTCTGCGCCAGCGCACCATCGCGCGCTCGGTGGCGCTGGTTCCGCAGGATGTTGCAGTGCCATTCCCGTTTACGGTCGAACAGTTTGTCCGGCAGGGACGCACTCCCTATCTCGGACTATTCGGCGGCTTCGACCGCGACGACCGCGACGCCGTGGAGCGCGCTCTCGATCTGACCGATACCGCTCGTCTGCGCTCGCGCATCTTCAATCAACTGAGCGGCGGCGAACGGCAGCGCGCGAGGATCGCCCTGGGGCTGGCTCAGAATCCGCAGCTGCTTCTGCTCGACGAGCCCACGCAGCACCTGGACATCGGACGCCAGATGGAGGTGATGGAACTGATCCGCCAGCTTGCGGCCCAGGGAATCGCCATCGTGGCTACAACCCACGATCTGGCGCTGATCGAAGACACGTTCTCGTCGGTCTGGGTGTTGGCTCCGGATCGTCCCCTGGAGCATGGGCCGCCTCGCCACATCCTGCGGTCCGAACTGCTGGAGGAGGTATTTCACTGTCCGCCGCGGAGAGGCTCTCTTTTGCGAGAGCCGCTGCTCGTGCGCAGGGAGGCGATGCAATGATGACCGAGGACTTCGCGGAACTACATCGGGTGCTGGGAGCTATCCGCCCCGTCGACCCGAGGGACGGAGCTGAGGCAAGGCGCCGTCTGGACTCGCTGACCAAACCGATCGGGAGCCTCGGCCGCCTGGAGACGATTGCGGCGCAGATCTACTCGATCTATGCGGGCGAAATTCGCCTGCCGCTACGGCGAGCTATCTACGTGTTCGCCGCCGACCATGGCGTTACGGCGGAAGGCGTCAGCGCTTATCCATCGGAAGTAACGGCACAGATGGTGCAGAACTTTCTGAACGGCGGGGCGGCGATCAGTGTGCTCGCTCGGATGCACCACTCCGCTCTGACCGTCGTGGACGTAGGCGTGGATGCCGTTCTGGAGGATGCCCCTGGCCTGTGCCGTATGAAGGTTCGGCGGGGCAGCCGCAATATACGCCGTGAACCGGCGATGACCGCGCAGGAGATGGCTGCTGCTCTCAACGCGGGCATTCGTCTGGCTCAGGGCGCAGCCGAACGAGGCGAGAATCTGATTGCTGTTGGAGAGATGGGGATCGGAAACACGACGCCAGCGAGCGCGATTACGAGCCTGCTGGTGCGGCAGCCGGTCGCGGCCGTTACAGGCCGGGGCGCTGGTCTCGATGCCGATGGGCGCAATCGCAAACTCAACGTGATTCGCCGTTCGATCAAGCTGCACTTTGGCCAGGAGCTGAACCCCGATGCTCTCGATGTGCTGCGCTGCGTGGGGGGCCTTGAAATCGCGGCCATAACCGGCTTCCTTCTGGGCGCAGCCGCGTGCCGCATCGCCGTGGTTTGCGATGGCTTTATTGCGACGGCGGCGGCCGCGATTGCTCATGCTCTTTGCCCGCCCGTCTGCGACTTTCTCTTTTCCGGACACTGTTCCGAAGAGCCGGGCCATCGTTTTCTCCTGCGCAGGCTTGGCCTGGCGCCAATCCTCAATCTCGGGATGCGGCTCGGCGAAGGCACGGGCGCGGTTCTGGCTATGCCGCTGATTGAATCGTCTGTTCGGTTGATGTTGGAAATGGCAACCTTCTCGTCGGCCGGCGTGAGTGAGGCGACGCGATGAAAATGCCGCGTGTCCTTCGGGACGTGGGCACGGCGATTCAGTTCCTGACGCGAATCCCCGTACCGCAGGCTGCCCACGATCCGGAGGCTTTGTCCCGTTCCGCACTCTTCTTTCCGCTTGTCGGGCTCGCTCTCGGGGCGTTTGCGGCGGCCGTGTTTC
>Ga0335072_10010896_pt1 | contig 13054 bp, 8 predicted proteins | sample Lox_Sample_21_FD_206725 | JGI IMG/M metagenome (GOLD analysis project Ga0335072, IMG submission 206725) | Soil microbial communities from Loxahatchee National Wildlife Refuge, Florida, United States - Lox_Sample_2.1 | ecosystem: Environmental > Terrestrial > Soil > Wetlands | place: USA: Florida...
GAATCCGGTGATCACGCTGGGGTTCCCGGAGCAGCGGACCTTCATCAATGGAGGCGTGGACGGCGGCGTCGGGTCCGTCAGCTATTATCTGGACGGCGGGATCAACATGACCGGGCTGCGAAACACGGGGAACATGCTGCCGAATCCCGACGCAATCCAGGAATACCGCGTCGACACAAACAACTACGACGCCGAGTACGGCAAAATGTCGAGTGGCGTCGTGAGCGTGATTACGAAGTCAGGGTCGAACGATTACCACGGTTCCCTGTTCGAATATTGGAGGGACAGAGCTCTCAATGCCAACAACTGGGGCTCGATCCAGGCCAAGCCGCCGTTGCGGCGCAACCAGTTCGGCGGGGTTTTCGGCGGGCCGATCAAGAAGGACCGCGCGTTCTTCTTCGCTTCCTACCAGGGGCTGAGGCAGTTCAGCAGCTTTTTCTTCACCGGCGGGACCGTGCCGACGGCGGCGGAGCGAACTGGGGACTTCACGGGGCTCGTTGCGGCGCTCCCGAGCCAGTACACTTGCGGCTCGCCGACGATTATCTGTCCCTCGCTGCTCGATCCGGTGGCGCAAAAGCTGCTGAACCCGGCGAATGTGGCCACGACTTTCCCGACGATTCCCATAGCAAACGTGGGGACGACCGGCTGGCAAGGAACGTCGTCGAGCCCTTTCAATTCAGATGAGGCTCTGCTCAAACTCGATTGGAACCTGAACGCGAAGCATCTGCTGAGCGCAAGCTACTTCTACACAACCGGAAACAACAGCGTTCCTCCGCTGGGTTCATCCACGGGACTTCCGATCGGAAACGTGCCGTGGGACGTGCAGCATTTCAATTGGCGGCAGCAGAATCTGAATCTGAGCGACACGTGGGCGCCGAATTCGGTGCTCGTGAACCAGGCATGGTTGGGCTACACGCGAAATTTCGGCGGTCGGGTGAACTTGCCGGGCATTTCGCTGGGCGATCTGGGCTCGGAGTTCACGATCGAGGGGCCCCATTCGCTGCCGCAAATCAGCGTGCAAGGGCCGATTGCCTTTACCGCGGCCAGCGCGATCGCGGGGCCCGCGGCCGGCACGAACTTCTATTCCGCGCGGGATGTGGCTCGCTATAGCCACGGCCGGCAGACGATTTCCTTCGGCGGCGAAGAGACTCTCGAAAAAGATGTCCAGCAGACATTGCTGAATAACTACGGCGTCTTCACGTTCAGCAATACCACGGTGGCCGATGCAGTGACGGGCACGAAAATTTCCGTGCCGGGAATCGCACTGTTTCTGATGGGCCTGCCGACCGCGATCTCGCAAGATGCACCCGTGACTGGGTACACGAACAGCTGGAGCACCGGTCTCTTCGCTCAGGATAATTTCAGGCTCTTCCGGAATCTGACACTGACTTTCGGGCTTCGTTGGGACATTGCGACGCCGCCGACCGATCCCTTGAATCGGGGGACGAGCTTCCAGATCGGCGAGCAATCGATGGCGATGCCGCTGGCTCCAACGGGCGCTTTGTTCTATGGCGACGCGGGCATCACGCGAGGGATCGTCCCGATTCGCTGGCACCACGTGTCACCGAGAGTCGGGTTCGCGTGGGATCCGTTCGGCGACGGCAAGACGTCGATTCGGGCGGCGGCGGGCGTCTTCTACAACAGCGTTTCGGGCAACGAATGGAACACGGTGACGAACTCCGAACCGTCCGCGGTTCGTTTCACCTTCACCAACACCACGCAGGCCGTCACGGGCTCGGGGACGGCGGCAGTGCCGAAGGGCGCCACACTTTCCTGCCCCTACAACGCGCTCGATCTGAAGCTGGTCTTCGGCGTCACGAACACCGTCACGTGTCCGGCAGGGAATGGAAGCGGCGCGGGCGTCACGGGCACCGATCCATTTCCGTTCATGCCGCCGAATTTTTTCAGCGTGGGCGGTCCCTTTTTCGGCATCGCGAAGAATTTCCAATGGCCTTACAGCTACCAGCTGAATTTCTCCATCCAGCGGCAGCTGGCGTCGAGATTCGGCGTCTCGGCTGCTTACGTGGGAAACCTGGGGCATGATTTGCCGTTTGCGCAGGATATCAACGCGCCGGCGACCGGGCCGCTGGCACCAGCTTGCGCAAGCACGGGATCCGGCAATATCGTCGAGCGGCGGCCGATCGACAATCCGGGCGCCGCGACGTGCGCCTCCCCCGGCAGCCCGTTCGGGACCGTCTTCCTCGTCCAATCGAACCAAACGGCGTCCTACAACGGCCTGCAAACCGCCGCGCAATTGCGCGCGTCGCGCGGCGTGATGTTTTACGCGTTTTATACGTACAGCCACACGTTCGATAGCGTGCAGCTGGACAACAACACCACGCAGGGCGGCGCCGAGGACATGACGAATCTACGCCTCGAGCGCGGCCCGGCCGATTTCGATCTGCGGCACCAGTTCGTTTCGTCGGTGGTGTGGCAGCCGAACTACTACGAGGGCGAGAGTCGCCTCGCAAGGGGGCTGCTCAATCAGTGGGCCCTTTCGTCGATCATCAGTATTCACAGCGGCTTTCCGTTCACGATTTACAACGGTTCGGACGCCAACCTTTCGGGCAACGCGACGGCCGGCACATCGGCTCCCACTTCGGGCGAACGGGCGGAACTGATGCCCGGCGAGAATCCGGTGTTGAGCCACCGCACAGCCGCGGAATGGTTCAACACGGGGGCGTTCAAGCAGAATCCGGCGACGAGCGGCATCTCGGTGGACGGGAATTCGAGCCGCAACATGCTGCGCGGGCCGACTTTCAAGGACGTCGACTTGGCGCTTTCGCGCGACTTCACGCTGCGGGAAGGCTTGCAGCTGCAATTTCGCGCGGATGCCTACAACGTTTTCAACATCGTGAGCTTGAATGCCCCGTCGGGTAACGCCATTACGGCGGCATCGAGCACCTTCGGCGAAATCCTGAGTGCCGCTGCGATGCGCCAGCTTCAGCTCGGCGTCAGGCTTTCCTTCTAGTTACCCGGTTCCGGGCGAAATCTCATAACACGCCTATTTACATGCACTTGCGCCTACATTAACGCCTAGGGTAAACCCTGTATATCATCCGGGTAAGTACTTACCCCTACAACAAGAAGAAAGCGAAATCCCGAGAAAGGGATTCTTCACAGTTGGAGGTGAGCACTCCCATGATCGACCGACACGAGAATCCGCAAAGCCTGGCGCCGCAATACCCCCTGAGCGTATTGCTGATCGAAGACAATCCGGCCGATGCCGAGCTTTGCGTGGCCGCCCTTCAAAAGTCCGATTTCGAGTTTCAGTGTGACGTGGTCCAACGGCCAAGCCAGTTTGCGCAGAAGCTGAGGGACACCGTCTATGACGTGATCCTCTCCGACTACAACCTGGGCGATTGGACCGGCCTCGACGCTCTGGAAATCCTGAAAAAAGAAGGGCGCGACATCCCGTTTATTCTCGTGACGGCGGCGCTGGGCGACCAGGCAGCCATCGAGTGCCTTGAATACGGGGTCACCGACTATCTCTTGAAGGACCGGCTCGACCGGCTGCCGGCCGTGATCGCGAAGGCGCTCGAAGAGAAAGGCCGGCGACGCGAACAGGAGTGCGCGGATCGCTGGCTGAAGGAAAACGAAGCGAAATTTCGCGCGCTCGCCGAAGCGATTCCGACGGCCGTTTTCATCGAGCAAGGCACGCGGTGCCTCTACGTAAATCACGCCGCCGAAGAGATCACCGGCTACGGCCGCGAGGAACTTCTCGGAATGAACTTCTGGTCGTTGATTCTGCCGAGTTCCCGAAAGGCGCTGACGCAACAGGCCGCGAACCGAACCAATGAGGATGAAATGTCCGGCAGCCAGTACGAGGCGCGAATCATCACCAAGAACGGGCACGTGCGCTGGCTGGACGTGACGGTGGGAGCTCTCCGAATCGATGGAAAGCTCGCCGCTCTCATTTCGGCAGTCGACATCACCGACCGGAAGCGAGCGGACCTGAGGATGCCGGCCCCAGCGAAGCCCGTATCTTCTCGCCGCGACCTTCAAGACAAAGGATCACCGGCGGATGCTCTGGGCGCCGAACGCAAACCGTTCCTAGTGCTTGGCGCACGGGCTCAATCTCAGTTTGCATAATTTTCCCTACGAGCGCGTTTCCATCTAGACGAACTGCATGAGGGCGAACCGGACGTTTGCGCGGCGATGCTTGCCTCGCTCGCAAGCGGCGCCGCAAGTTGCCTCAATCCAACGACGCAAAGGGTGGTGTGAACATGAACGCGACCCGAAGCATGCCGATTCTGTTCGTGAGCCTGACGGGATTATTCCTGTGCGCTTCCGCTAAAGCCCAGGTCGCTCCAGGCGTTCCAGCGGACTCTCTGTTGCGCGCAAGCGACCAGATCATCGTGATGCCGCCGCACATGGACCCGAGCGCTTCCCTACAGCCGGTCTCGAGAAATCAAGAGACGGCATCGGCTCACGCGCATCTGGGCAAGATCTATTGGATCGGCTGGGGACTCGCGGGAGTGTTTTCGGTGGCCAGCATCGAAATGACGGCGCATTGCGAGCGCCAGCCCGGCTGCTCCGAGGGCAATCCAATCTTTGGCGCGAAACCAACTCGGCTCGAGTTGTACGCGCCCCGCGCGGCCGTGATCGCCGCGGGCATGCTGCTTTGCCGGCACTGGAAGCGGCGCGACCCGCAAGACAACACGTCGACCATTGCGGTGACGGCGATCGATGCCTACTGGGGAGCGGACATGATTCGCGACGCGCACGAAGTGGCCACAGCTCCCGGGCGCCCGATGCTGGTGAGCACTCGATAACCGACCGCACCGGCACGCGACCAGGCGATCTTTGCGATGACGGATTAGGGGCGCTGAATCAGCTCGAGACGGTTGCCCACGGGATCGATGGCGATGCCGATCACGATGCCCGTGTTTCCAAACGGGCGCGGATCGCCGGCCATCGAGCCGCCCGCCGCCTTAATCGCCGCGACGGTCGCGTTCATGTCTTTGACATTGAGGATCAGGTGCGCGATGGGGTCCTTGATGTCGTCCGAATCGCGGTGCGTGATCACGATCGGCGTGCTCTTGTTGGCCTTGGCTTCGTCGGCGTTCGCGCCGAAATTCAGAAAGATTTCCGCGCCTCCGGGCACATTGATGCGATTCGTCTCGAACATGCCAAACGCGGATTCGTAAAATTTCGCCAGCGCGGCGGTATCCTGCCCGCCGACCCGCGCTGAGTTCAGCGTCACCTGAGCGTGGGCGCCGGTTCCGAGCAGCAGCGCAGCGGCCAGCGCGATCGTAAATGCGTAAATTTTCTTCATCGAACTCTCCAGTGGCGCGCGCCATTCGATGGGCCTGCGTCGCCTTGCGCGGGCTCGGTTCGACCACCCGCAAACGGGTGAAATCCTAACCGCCAAAGGCGCAAAGTTCAACCGCCTTCGCTCGCTGCCTGCGAACAGCGTTGTGGGGATGTTCGGAGAATCTCTAGGCTTGGCCGGCGGCGCGCCCCTGGGCCTCGGCCTTCTGGGTTTCTCGCGCCGTCTCGAGCAGTCGATTGAGCGACTCGACGTCGCGCGGCGTGACATACTGGCCGAGATCGCGCTCGAAGATCACGTTGAGCAGCCATTCTAGGCCGACACGCAGCTTCTTCTCGAGCCGCGGCAATTTCATCAAGTAGACGGAGCGCCAGAGAACCCAGCCGATGACTCCCGAGAATCGCATGCCGAAGATGCGCGCGACTCCGGTGCGGCGGCCGATCGCGGCGAGCTGGCCCGGCGCTTTGTAGACGAATGGAGTGGACTTTCCGCCGCTCAGCCGAGCGTGGATATTCTTACCAATCAGGCGACCCTGCCGAAGAGCGTGCTGCGCCGTAGGAGGATATGGCAGCGCGGAATTCGGATCGGGCACCGCGGCGCAATCGCCCGCCGCCCAAATTCCCGGGTGGTCCGGGATTTCCATCGTGCCGTCGACGACGACGCGCCCCTTCTGAAGCTTGAATGGCGTCTTGCTCACAAACGGGCTCGGCGAGACGCCCGCGGCCCATACGACGACGTACGTCTGGATTTTGTCGCCGTCGCTGCACTGCACCTCGCCGTTCAGATAAGAGGTGACCTTCGTCTTCAGCTTGATTTCGACTTGCCGCTGCCGCAGCTTCTCCTGCGCATACAGGCCGAGCTGCTCGCCGAGCTCCGGCAAGATCACCGCGCCGCCGTGGACCAGGACGACGCGCACTTCACGCGGATCGAGCCCGCCGTAATGAGGCAAGCTCTCGCGCGCAAGATCGTTGATCGCGCCGACCGTCTCGACTCCTGCGAATCCGCCGCCCACCACGACAAACGTGAGCATGCTCTTGCGCCGCGCATCGTCCGGCTCGACGCTGGCGACCTCGAGCAGGGCGATCACGCTCGCCCGGAGCATCGTCGCATCGCCCAGGCTCTTGATCGTGCGGGCGTGCTCCGCGGCTCCGGGCACATTGGCGTAGTTGGTCTCCGACCCAAGCGTCAATACGAGGTAATCGAAGGGAAGATCGCGACGGACGAGTCCGATTCCGTAGGAGATCGTCACGCGTTTCTGCGAAAGATCGATCGCTTCCACCTCAGCCGTAAGCAGAGTGACGCGGCGGAAGAGCTTTCGAAGAGGATTGGAGATGTGGACGGGCTCGAGTTCGCCGGCCGCCACCTCATGCAGCATCGGTGTGAACAGCGTGAAATTCTCGTGGCTGACGAGCGTAACCTCGACGTTGTCCTGCTTCGCGACCGCGCCATCGAGGTACCGCGCCGCTTCGACGCCGGCAAAGCCACCGCCCAAAATCAGAATCCGCGTCTTGTCTTTCGAGATTGCTTCACTCATAGCTTGCGTCCAGTTCTATTCGGGCACTTGCCCGGTTGCGACTTCCAGCTCATCCTCGGCCTGAAGATACGCGAGCTGCGACTGCAGGAGGCCGGCGCGGGCGTCGAGCTCCTGCGCAGTCGCCTGGGAAGCCTGCGATTGCACGATGGTTCCCTGTTTCAGTTGTTGGCTGGCTTCGCGGTAGGATTCCTCGCGCAGAGCCAGCAGCTGCTCGGAGACGGAGACCATCTCGTGGGTCCGCTCCAGCTTGTTATAGGCGATCTGCACGGCAAGCTCCACTTCGTCTTTCACGCGAGCCAGATTTTCGTTGGCCTCGTCGAGCTGCGACTTTTGCGCGTCGAGATTCGCGCGCCTTTTGCCGCCGTCGAAGATGTCGTACGTGAAAAGAAAGCCGAAGGTGCCGAAGTTGCGAGCGAGAAACGGAACGTTGTTCTGGTAGCTGTAACGGGCGAATATCTGCGTATCGGGGATGTAGTCGCGCCGGGCGAGCTGAACCGCGGCGGACGCGGCCGACACTTTCTGCTCGGCCGCCTTGACGTCCGGATGCGACTGCATCGCGAGCTGCTTGCATTCTTCGATCCGGCAGGGCTCGTGAACTTGCGGCGTCGTAGGATCGAGATCGAGCTGCGTGTCGAGCGGCAGGCCGACCACGTCGTCCATCTGCGTGGTCAGGTCGGAGATTTGGAGTTCGATTGTGAGCAGCTGCTGCTTGGACTCCAGCGTCTCGGCCTTGCTTTGGATCAGGGCCTGGTCGAGCGCGCTGCCGAATTTCACCTGCTGCGTGCGCTCCTGCGCGAGATCCTGCGAAGCAGTCACGCCGGCTTTGAGGGCCGCCAAGTGCAGCTGCGCTACGAGAATTCCGTAGTAGATCTGGCGGACCTTGAGCGCGACGTCGTTCTGCGTCTGCTGCGCTTCGGACTGCGTTGCCTTTACTTCGGCCTCGGCGATGTCGTTCTTGGCCTTTACCTTCAGCAAGGACGTCAGCGGTTCGGAGAGCGATGTTCCGCTCGTCTCGAAAGTCTGTGCCCCTTGCAGCAGTGTGATGCTGTGCGAGGGGACGTCGGTTCCGTCGACCGTGCCCAGAGCTCCCTCGGCAATCTGAACGTGCTGCACGTCCGTCACGTGAAGCACGGAGCTTTCATTGCGGAGCGACGGGAAGTAGGCGCTTTTCGCTTCGTCTTTTTCGTGCTGCTTTTCGTCGACTTCGAATTTCGCGATCCGCACGCCGTGGTTGTGCGCAAGGGCGAGCTTGACCGCCTCCTCCAAGGTGAGGTGGCGCGGGGCGGCCGGCGCCTGTTCCTGCGCGGCGAGCGTCGCAGCGAAAAAGAACAGAAGCATGCCTGCCGATATTTTCGTGCTGCCGGCGAATTTCACGCGTGCGCCTCCTCTCGTGTTGCCGGGCGTTGCGGTACGGCGCTCAGGTCGCCGTAGTCGAGCGGGGCTCTTCGCATGAAGACTATCAGCAGCAGCGCCACAACACATCCCCACGCGACGGCTTGGTACGCGTCGTTGATCGCGAGCGCGTACGCCTGCAGTCGGAGACGCGCGCCCACAAGGTCCGCTGCGCGGGCCACCGCTTGCGGCAATCCCGCCGATTTGTCGTACATGCCCGCCGTCAGCTGCCGCAGGCTGAGATCGGAAATCCAGCTACCGCGCTGGACGTGGAGCCCCAGCAGGTTCGAGTGCAGCTTCTCGCGATCCGAAAGAAAGTACGTCATAAAAGAGACGCCTATCTCGCCGCCGAAAAGCCGCACCACGTGAAAGAACGCCGAGAACGTCAGCGCCCACTGCGGCTTCGAAAGGCCTCCCGAGAAGACGGCCTGCAACACGATCGTCGCGACGAGTCCAATGAACGCGAACGATTGCCCGACGCCCATCAAGAGCTCGGTGCGATGGTAATTCGCAGCGGACCAGGCCGTCGTGAAATTCGCGTTCAGGAAGCAGGCGAACGCCATGCCCGCAAAACCACACGCCATCAATAAGCGCGAGTCGATCTTGGAAAGCAGCAGCATTGCGGCGATGAAAGCGATCAGGAATTGCGGCAGCGCCGTCCAGATCACGGCGGGCCCGATTTGGTCGGCTTCGAAGCCGCGGATGGCCAAAGACTGCGGTACCAGCACAGCCGTCGACAACAAACCGAAGCGAAAGAAAATCAGCGCGACGCCGAGGAGCAGCGTGTTGCGGTAGCGCAAGTACGGCAAATCCACGAGCGGATTAGGTCCGCGGAAACGCCGGATCAGCGAGCAAATCAGGAAGAAGCAACCGACCGCAACGAGCGACGTAAACAATCCGGACCGCCACCAATCGAGTCGCTCGCCCTGGTCGAGCGCAGCGAAGAGCGCCGCAAATCCCGCGCTTGCGTAAAGAAAGCCGGCAAAGCTCGGAGCGGCGCCGCCCTTGCGCTTCGGGGCGGCCGGAATGCCATAGTAAATGCACAGCATCATCAGCGGCGTGATCCAGGCGGAGTTCCAGAACATCCAGTGCCAGGAAAGATGGTCGCGGTACCAGCCGTAGAGCGAGGGAGCGATATTGACCGCGCCGTCGACGAACGTCGCGTACAACGCGAGGGTGAAGGGAAGGTAGAACAGCGGAATATTGCGCAGCGCGAACGTCAACGTCAGCGGATAGAAGGTGCCCGACGTGAGCCCGGCCAGCACCAGCGCAAAGATCAGAAGGCTGTAACCGTGAACGAAGGGCAAAAACACGCAGATCACCGTGAACGCCGCAGCGCTCGCGAGCAGAACGCGCCGGGGACCGAGCAGCCCGCCGACATACACGGTAAACGGGCCGATGAACATCAGCGCGGTGTTGAAAGCCGTTCCGATCCAGGCGCCGTCGTCAAAGCCGATGCCGAGGTGTCCCTTCAAATCGGCGAGGCCCAGCGTAATCATGCGCCCGGTCAGCGTGACGACTCCCGCGCCCAGGACCACGCCCAGAATTCCGAGCAAGGGACTCCGCGAAAGATCGGCCGGCATCGCGCTGGCGACCGCCGATGCGATTTGCGAAGGTGTGGGCGGGCTTATCGCCGCCGAAGAAGCGCTCATTCCGGCTCCGATCAATCTCTCGTCCGGACCGTCGCGACGACCGAGAGGCCGGGGCGCAACTGATCCGAAGAGGAAGAAGCATCGAGTGCGATCTTGACGGGAATTCTCTGCACCACCTTGGTGTAGTTGCCGGTGGCGTTGTCGGGAGGCAGGAGCGCGAATTGCGATCCGCTGGCCGGCGCAATTTGCAACACCGTGCCGGGAAATACTTGACCAGGGTATTCATCGACGCGAACCTCAGCGCGATCGCCCGGCTTCATGTGCGTGAGCTGCGTCTCGCGGTAATTGGCCTCCACCCAACGGGCCGCGTCGATGAACGCGATCACCTGCGTTCCCGGCGAAACCAACTGCCCGGGATGAACCTGCCTCTCGCCGACGGCGCCGTCGGCCGGCGCGCTGATCTGCGTATAGCCGAGATCGACTTGAGCGAGCGTCAGCGTAGCTTCCTTTGCGCGCAGGTCGGCCGCCAGCAAGGTTGCTTGCGACTCCAGCACATCTTTGCCGCGCCGTTCCGCCTCGACCGCCAGTTCGCTGCTGTGAAGCAGCGAATTCGCCTGCTGGAGGTCCGCTTCGCGGCTGGCCGCTTGCGCGGCGTAGCGCTCTTCGTCGGCGACGGCCTGCTCCACCGTCTGCTGCGTGGAAGCGTGCACATCAAGCAACGCTTCCTGGCGCTTTCGTTCGGCGCGAGTGCGTACGACGTCCGCCTGGGTGGCGGCCTTTCCGGCGATCGCCGCCGCGATACCGGCTTTGGCCTGATCGACGGAGGCGAGCGCGCTTTGGATTTTCGTGTCCTGCAACTGGAGCTGCCGAACGTTGTCCTCGATTGCCGCTTTCGCCGCCGCCACCGCTGCCGTGGCCTGGGCGACTTGCGCCCGGTAGTCGGCGTCGTCCAATTGCACCAGGAGGTCGCCTTTGTGCACCTGCTGGTAGTCGGAGACTCGGACTTCGCGGACGATGCCCGGAATTTTGGTGCTGAGAGGCGTCACGTCGCCGCGGACGTAGGCATCGTCCGTCACCTGCTCGGCACGTCCGCCCTCCCAGGAGTTCCAGCTGTACGTAATCGTGACGACGATCGCCACCGCTAGCAGCACCACGAGGAGCGGAGTGCCGTACTTCAGCCATTTGGACGCGGATTTTCCGGCGGGATGCTCCGGCTCCGCGGGCGCTTTGGCGGCAGGTGTTGCCGGAGATGATTCTGACTCTGCCATTTCTGTGGCTCCTCTCGTTCTTCAGGTCCCGGGGACCCGCACTCCGCCGCGGGCGCCGGCCCCGAGTAGCGAAAGAATACCCGAAAGGGCCCGTTGGTCGGTATCCGGAGACCGATCGGGCAGAATTGGAACTTGAACAGACCTCAGCCTCGTTGTCTAGATGAATGAGGTGCGCCGGCGGCTTCAAGAATTTTGCGGGCGTCCGCAGTTCGCGCGTGCTCCGCGACAAGCTCGCATCTTCTTCTCATTCTTACTTGCGTCCGCGGCCGATACTTCTTCATCTATCGCGACATGCGGATCGCCAAACCGATTTTCGTTCTCGCCATTCTTTCGCCGCTTGTGGCGCTGTGCTGTCTTGGCCGCGCCTCCGATGGCGCCGTCAAAGAACCGGACAACTTCTTCCGCCAATACGTCGGCCTGACGGACGATCAGATCTCGGCGATTCACAAGGGCAAAGCCATCGCAAGAATCGTCGAGTCCCCGCGGCCCGACGAGGTTTTCGTTTTCGGCGCCGTTCACGTCGACGCCACGCCCGAGAGCTATCTGAAATTCGCGGCGGACCTGGACCGCCTGCGCAAGCTGCCCGACTACCTTGCGATTCGCAAATTCAGCGATCCGCCGACGCTCGCAGACCTAGACGGCTTCACCTTGGAAGACGAGGACGTCAAGCAGTTGCGTGATTGCCGGCCGGGCAAGTGCGAAGTGCAGCTTCCGGCGGATGTGATGGAGGAGTTCCAGAAGTCGATCGATTGGTCCGCGCCCGACGTCGACGACCGGGTCAACCACACCGCGCAGCAACTGGCGCTCCGCGCTCTTCAGGCGTACATCAGCGCAGGAAACGACGCGCTCGGAACCTACGAGGACAAGCAACACCCGGCCGAGGTGTCTAAAGCCTTCGAGGATCTGATGGACCGGTCGAAGGCGCTGCCCGTCTACCTGCCTGAGCTGGACCGGTATCTCCTCGATTATCCGAAGGCGACTCTGCCGGACGCCCAGAGTCAAATTTATTGGGAAAAGGTGAACTTCGGCCTCAAGCCGACGCTGCGAATCGTGCAGGCGATTGTCTACCGCGGGTCGAGCCCGACGGAGCCTGCGTACGCGGTGGCGGTCAAACAGCTTTACGCAAGCCACTATTTCCAGGCGGCTCTCGACATGACGGTGTGCGTGCGAGATCAGGCGCCGGAGGATGCGCAAAGCCGGGGCGCAACCGGCAAACCCGGATTTTTCCTGATCACCATGAAGGGATCACAGCAGGCGGGTCTTACCGGCTTCAAAGGCGGCATCGTGAGGAAGGTTGCAGTGGATCGGACGCGTTCGTCACTCGAGCGCGGGCTCGCTGCGATCAAAATGCAGCTCGAAAGCCAGGGCCAGGCACAATAACCGCCGCTGAAAGTTACGCTCAGCGCGAGAAGAGCGCGGCGGCTAGCTGGAAGACTTTTTCGGCGCTCCTCGAAACGCCGCGCGAGACGGCCAGTTGGATGCCGGTGGCAGGCGTGGACGAAAACGCGGGCGGCGGAAGCGCCGCGCCGGAATCGATGCTCGCGCCGGCGAGCGCCGCGTACCGATCGAGGAACGACGGGGCCACGCGGTCCCAGCGGAAGGCCGCCGCTGTTTCCAAGGCTGCGTTCGTGCGGCGCTTCCGCTCAGATTCATTTGCAAGCAGATCTTCGACCGCCGCGGCGAAGCTTTCTACCGTCGCAGGCGCGGGCCATGCATTCGCGGGGGTTGCGTACGACGTGACGCCGCCGCGATCCGGCGCGACGAGCGGCAACCCCGAAGCCATGGCCTCCAGCGGGGCGATGCCGAAAGGCTCATGCGGATTCGGATGAACGAATATGTCGGCGTTGGCGTAGAGGTCAGCCAGGTCGCCCGGATTTCTGATGTGCCCTAGAAACGCGACGCGCCCATGCGCGTTCCGTTCGCAAAACTCTTCCCAGTGAGCGCGTTCGATTCCGTCCCCCGCGACGAGCAGGCGGAAATCTCGTTTATCGCTGCC
>Ga0335072_10010900_pt1 | contig 13051 bp, 10 predicted proteins | sample Lox_Sample_21_FD_206725 | JGI IMG/M metagenome (GOLD analysis project Ga0335072, IMG submission 206725) | Soil microbial communities from Loxahatchee National Wildlife Refuge, Florida, United States - Lox_Sample_2.1 | ecosystem: Environmental > Terrestrial > Soil > Wetlands | place: USA...
AGCTTCTCAACAGGAATGGTTGCCGGTGGAGGCGGAGGCGCAGTTCCCGCGACCTTGGTATCCGGTTCATGCATCGGAACCGAGGAGTTCGGAGGCAGGAAGCCCACCGGGTACTTAAGCTCTGGCACGGGCGTTGCCGCGTCTATCGGATTAACGATCTCCGGCGTGACAATAACAATCAACTCCGTGTTGGAGTAGGTTCGTTGCATGGACTGGAAGAACCTACCCAAAATAGGAATATCGCCCAAGAATGGGATCTTCTCGAAGTTATCGGTCTCCCGATTGTCCAGCAGGCCGCCGATTATGAAGCTTTGCCCGTCGGCCAGCTCGACTTCCGTTTTGACACGTCTGACCGTCAGGGCAGGAACCGTTGCACCACCGATGTTGACAGCGTTGGCATAATCAAGCGAGCTCACTTCCGGTGCAACCTGCAACCGAATTGTTCCCCGATTTGTGATTGTCGGAATAAAGGCGAGCAGAACGCCGTACTCCTTGTACTGAATCGTGATAGGAGCCGATCCGCCGCCGGACACACCGGTCTGCGCTACTGGGTAGGGATATTGGCCGCCAGCCAAAAAGCTGGCCTGGTGTCCGTTCTTGGCGACGATATTCGGCTCGGCAAGAACTTCCGTTACCCCTTTCTGCTCCAGGGCCTGAAGTGTTGCTCCGATGTTGAGGCCAGGATAGAACGCAAAGAGATTGAGGGGTGTTACAGAACCGAGACTGGGGGCAGCACCGACAACAGGCTGAGGTATTGTCGGCGCGTATTGGTTCGTCGTAATCGAGCCAATCGTGTTACCGAACCCCGTACTGAAGATGTTCAACCCGAGCTGCTTCTCTTTGGTTCGGTCGACACTGGCAAAGCGCACCTTGAGAAGGATCTGCGGTTCGGGAGCCGGAACGTTCACATTGAGCAAGTTCACGACCTTGCCCGCAGTCCCGGCGATCATCATCGCCCGATCCGAGCTGTTCAGGTTGTTCACTGTGCCGCGAAGGAAAATTATTCCGTTATCTGCGGAGACGCGAACGTTCTGCCCCGGAAGTTCAGCTCGAAGTTCACGACGAACACCCTCCAACGCGTCGTTGGCTCCAAAAGTGCTGGGACGTACCGTGACGTTGAAAAACTGCCGTCCGCCGCTTTGGTCCCAAATAATGAGGCTTGTTTCGCCTGGAGCCTTGCCACTTAGCAGAATCTGCGTCGGACTGACTGCCTGCGCCTCGGCAAACCCTCCCAAACCCACAACGATCCGCGTGACCGGACGAGCGAGGTCGAGCACGACCGATTTGCCCACCGCCAGGGACAGGTCATTCGTCGAATCTTGAGTCGTAGCTGCTGTTGGCTGAGCCCCAGGAGCGGGTGCCTGAGCCCACATGGACGCCGTGGCACAAATGACGAGTGTCAATGAGCTGGCAATGGCGATCCCATTTCTAGCTTTCACTGTTTCCCCCCGGGAGCTGCAAATTTATCTTCGGTCTTGGTGCTTCCGTTAATCACGGTCACGGTCCATTCCGGTGACTTCGGCTTAGGCGCATGGACGGGACCGGCGAGCTTCGGCTTGGCAGGAGCCTGATTCTGGTCGGTAAACAGATTGATCATCTGCGTGCCCTGCACGGTTGCAATCTTGCTGTCGAGTGGATTGCGCAGCACAAGCTGAAGTCGCGCCTCATTGCTCGCCAGCGCCACGATCTGGGCCTGCTCGGGAGTCACCAGCAGGTTGACTACCTGCACCTGTTGCGGTTTGCCTTCTGCATCTTTCTGGATGTCTGTACCGGCCGACAAAACCTCGATATTCTGCAGAATCGTTCTCACCTGGGTGTTGTTATTTCCGCCGGAAGCATTCGGCGGAACGGCGGAGGCGAGGATGTCAACGCGCATTCCGGGGGTTACGAAACCGGCTACACCAACCACCTGGTCGACTCTGACCGCAATCGCACGCATGCCATCCTTGATGGTTGCCGCAAGACCTCCTCCCGATCCCATGGGAGCCAGCCGATCATCCATGATCGGTTCTCCCGCATAGAGGGGAGAAATGACTCCGCGACCGATCGCGTTTTTGGCATCGAGGATCGCGTTCTTGGGCACCGATCCCTGGATTTGTACAGTGGTCAGATCCGGAGCGCTCAACACCGTGCCGATTTTGACATCGGTTGCGGCAGCAACCACCCGCGTGGACGGTTGCGGTTTCGCTGCAGCAATACGCATGCCGACTAACCGGTAGACGAGCACGGAGCACAGTGCTGCCACTATGAATGCTGCAAGTAGGATGGTTACCAGTCTTCGGTTCATCTGAGTCCTGTCTTCGCGGGGTGAAGAATCTGTTTTTCAGTCTGTTGCCAAATATTGCACGGGCACAGGGAACAGCGGCCTCTTCACGCAGAGTTATTGGTCGAAATGGTAAATTGCCTGCATGGGTGAATGCCGCTAGAGTATAGCATCATGTGGGGTTTGAAGTGCACCGAATTTGGGGGCCTCAAACCGAAGTACCTAGAAAGCCACAGGAACAGATTTGAGCCAAATTGCTGTCGACCATCCTCGCGTAAATACGGCCTCCCAATCGAGATATCTCCTCACGGGTCGCGGCGCCTGTCAACAGTACCAAAGCGGCGAAACGACCTCAGAGGAAGAGCGTTTCGCGGTCGTGGAACGTTTCATGCGCACGGTTACGAATGTGGATCTTATTACCTAAATGACCTTGTAGAGTTATGGCTCTACGCGCATACTTGCAGTAACGCTCGCAATGCTGAATTCAGATCACGCGACCTTACGGCTGTGACCATTCCCGGGTGTAACTCAGCGGCGCTTCGAGTTAGGGTGCTCTGAGGATCGACACTCGACCAGAATTATCAACCTGTTCCCCGTGAAAGTTTCGAGCAGACAACACCAGGAGAGGGGTTCACCCGGCGAATGAGGTCTTCGCGCACCATCACCCTATTTACGCTGCAACCTGAGCCGCGGCGAGGGCCCTCCGCACTGATTGCTTCAGCGGTTTTTCATGGCGGGGCAATCTTCCTTGTGCTGTTTGCCTTTGTGTACTCGCCACAATTCCGGCTCAATACGCCCGACATGTACCTGATGCAGCATGTGAGCTTGAACATGCCGTATCCACCGATTCCGAAATCGGGCGGCAGCGGAAGCATGTATCCCAAGCAATCGTCTTCGGGCCAGGAGTCATCGGCCCATGAGGAACTCGAGGCCCCGGCGTCGAGCCGTGTTCGCTTGATGCACCGCAAGCTGGCTCCGCAGACGCTGGTCAATCCCGAGGTGGACCCGAACAAGATGCTGCCCAAGGAGGTGCCGGTTCCCGCCATGCTGCTCTGGTCTGGACACCGGCCCAAGGTGCAGTTGCTTACCCCGCCGAAGCCGCAGCCGCCGAATATCACCCTCGACAAGCCAAAGCTGAATTTTCCAAATAAGTCGGAGCAAATTGCCGATCTCAACATTTCGCCGACCGCATTTCAATCCCGCTTTAACATGCCGTCGGCCAGCAAAACCTCGCCGGTGATTCTGAAGCGCGAACTGGAAGTGCAGAGAGTTCCCGAAACGAGCTCAATCTCCGGCATTGAGCCGACGCCGGCTGCGGTGTTATCCGCATCGGATCTGCACATGAACCAGGGCGTGGTCAGCATGCCGGCCGCAAATCAGTCGGCAGAGGGCACGGAACAAGGCGGCCTGGGCACGGGCAAGACACCGAATACGGTACAAAATGGGACGGGCAACTCGGCAAGCACGGGAACGGGCAAAGGTGAGGGCAAAGGTCAGAATCCCACTGGCGGAAAATCCGCAGGCCCTGGAAACGGCGGCGGCGAAAAGGGCGCTGGAAGTGGTGCAGCCGGCAAAGGCTCAGAATCCGGAACCGGAAGCGGCCAGGGCACAGGCCACAATCCGGGATCAGGCTCGGGATCCTCGGCGGGGGCAGGTTCTGGCGAAGGCAGCGATAACGGCGCGGTGACGCGCATCCACCTTCCGAGGAACGGCCAGTTCAACGTTGTCGTTGTTGGATCCACACTCGAGGACCAGTATCCTGAGACCGCGGACGTCTGGAAGGGACGCCTCGCCTACTCGGTCTATTTGCACGTGGGTCTCGAAAAGAACTGGATTCTGCAGTATTCCCTGCCCCGCGCAGCTGACTCAGCCAATGCGGGCACCGCCCATCTGGAAGCTCCATGGCCGTATTACATCGTCCGCCCGAATCTGAATCCCGATGACGCCAGCTCCGATTCCGTAATGGTGCACGGTTTCGTCGACGAGTCCGGTCACTTCGAGAAGCTCTCTGTCGTTTTCCCGACGGATATGGGTTTCGCACGCGAACAACTGGTTCTCAATGCGCTTCAGCAGTGGCAATTCAGGGCCGGCACGCACAACGGCCAGGTGGCAAAGCTTGAGGTGCTCCTCATCATCCCCGAAGTGACAGAATAGTAAGCGGACGGGATTGAGCCGAGGCCAGTCGCGCACTCACAAGTGTGCGACTTTCGCAAAGCGGAGATATTCTCCAGGAGACGTGTTCCGGTTCGACGATCAGGACGGGGCCTGAGTGCGCTGAATAAATCGATGGAGCGCCTTCTTGCCCACACCAGTCTCAGGCAACGGTTCCCCGCTATTCAGATCGACGGTATTTGACGGCACGAACGACAATCCCACGCCGTCTGTACCCCATCGAATCACTTTGGTTAGAACCGAGATGAAATCGTCGGGATCATCGCCGTCTGTATTGGTGCGCTGCAGCGTCATCAGGATCATCGTGCCGGGAAACCAGCGCTCGTCGGTGAGCAGATACAAGCCATGCGTGCTGATGTCTGCTATGTGGAACGCCTGAGGCGCGCCTCCGGTCCAGTAGTACGCAACGAGCCCCGGCAGGGGATGGCGCTTGGAGCTACGGCGATCCGTGGAAAGCCAGCGCAGAAACTTGATAAACCAAGACACGTTCTGAAACGCATCCTGCTCTGCGCCTTCTTTCTCCAGCAGACGCTGATGAGCCATCTCAAGTTCTGCGGCTCGATCGTTCTCGGCCGGTGCCTCCATCACAGCGACGGATGATTTTGTACCACCCGACCAATTCTCGGACGGCGGAGGAGCCTTGAATCCCGTTCCATTCGGTGAGCGCGCCAGGCGATCCTCCAGTTCGTCGGAGGGACAGATCAACAGGAGATCTCCAGGCTGCGTCTGGCTCGAAAAGATGGTGTGGCCCGCAAGAATGAGGGCACTTGCCGGCTGCTCGCGGGCAGGCTCGATGGCGTAGTTAGGGAAAGACTCAACGGCCTGGATGACCCGATTGTCCTCGTCGAGGTAGATGAGATCGACAGGGGTGAGTCCCTTGGTGGCCGGAACTCCGCGAAATGGGGTCAGCCACAATCCTGAATCGGATTTAATTGAGAGGTTCTCCATGAGAACCTTCAGTTGCTTGGCGGCAGTATCTGCGACGATCACGCCCAAGCTGAGAAAGCTCTCACGGGTTTGGTTGTAAACACCGTACTTGCGGGTTTCCATTCTTTGCGCCTCTTCAAGGGAACTGCGTGGATAAGACGAGAAACGGAGACGAGCCACGTCTCGCGCCAGACGAACACCACCAGTCGACGCAGAGGGCCTGTCTGCGTCAGTGTCAGCCCGAGTGAGATCCGCTCAACCGAACAACAACGTTCGATCGCACGAAGAGGAAAGACTATATAAGTCTGCCATGAAAACCCTCAGCTCGAACAGGATCACGCTGGATTTATCGCGAGAGAATCTTGTGAGGTGAAAGCTCCAGGGCGGGACCTGGACGTCAAGCGCCAGCGAACCGCCTGCAGCCTTCTCTAGGGGGTTTCCGAGTACGGTGTTGCGATTTGGAATTCATGCTGGCTTCCTGCTGGTCCCACCCCGAACGGCGCGCCTAACGCAGCCGCCGTTCGGGACCCCGGGGATGGTCGCGTCGACTTAGCAATCCCTTTTTGCGTACAGCGACTCTGGAAACGCTGACCGCAGGTTACTTTACTTGACCCGGGTGCGGCGCCGCTGAATGAGGATTACCAGCACGATTACAAAAAGCACGCCGGCAACAACCCGGATGATCGTGGTAGTGTCCATATCGATTTTTCTCCCTTCATGAATTGGTTAAAGAACTAGTGACCAAAGAACTGCTTGAACGAATCCGCCATCACCAGCACTGCCGGACCAAGCACCACCAGAAACAACGACGGGAAAATAAACAAAACCAGCGGAAACAGCAGCTTGACCGACAGCTTTGCCGCTTTTTCTTCAATTTCCTGGACACGTTTGGTTCTTAACGTATCAGAGTGGACGCGCAAGGTCTTGCCGATACTGGTTCCAAACTGCTCGGCCTGAATCAGCATAGAAACGAGGTTGCGGACCGGTTCGACATCGGTGCGCTCGGCCAGGTGCTTCCAGGCGTCGGAACGGGCGCGGCCCGCGCGCTGTTCCAGAGCCACAATTCCGAGTTCGTCGCTCAGTGCCGGCTGCGCTTTTTTCAGTTCCTGCGCGGTACGCGCAGTCGCCTGATCGAGGCTGAGTCCGGCTTCAACGCAGATCACGAGAAGATCCAATACATCAGGGAGACCTCTTTTGATCTCGGTCTGGCGACGCGCAATCTTGCGTCCCAGCCAAAAGTCGGGAGCAAGGAAGCCGATGCCGCCTGCCATCGCAAGCACAAAGAACGGGGCGAGGTGCACGAGGCCGGTGACCCACGACAGAAGGATCAGCGCGACCGGCGTCATGACCTTGGCGCCGTAAAACATCTTAACGGCATTATCGGAACGCAGGCCGGCACGCACCAGTCGCTGTTGCACGACCGATATTTCCTGCTGGCTTCGAGGGAGGATCTTCTCAAAGTGCTCAACCACGCCGCCAATCACGTGACGAGTCTCTTCAAGGGTCGAGGACAGAGACTTCGATTTTGCACGCGGGTAGAGAGCCGACGAGATTCGATCCTGGATCCGGTCGCGGTAGAAGACCAGCAGACCGAGACTCCCGATCAGGAGGAATGCAACGATAAACGAAAGAACTGCAAATGCCATAATCTCCTCCTTACACGTCCATGTTCACGATCTTGCGAATGATCATGCCGCCGATGAAGATCATAATTCCGGCAGCATACAGGAGTTTAACGCCGATCTCTTTCTTCCACAGGTTGCTCATGAGGTCGGGATTGACCATGTAGAGCAGCATGCCCAACACCACGGGGAGCAGGGTAAGGATCCAACCAGTCAAACGCCCCTGGGCGGTATGCGTCAATATCTGCCGTTTCAGGCGGAAGCGTTCACGAATCACCTGAGATGTCTTGTCGAGGACCTCGGCCAGGTTGCCGCCGCTTTCGCGCTGAATCAGAATTGCTGTCGACACGATCTTAATATCCTGCAGGGGAACACGGGTAACCAAGTTGTCGAGAGCCGATTTCAATTCCAGGCCGTAGTTCATTTCGTCGAAAGCCAGCCGGAACTCTCCCCCTACCGGATCGGGACATTCGCGCGAGACCAGGCCCATGGCAGCGTTAAGACTGTGGCCTACGCGGAGGGCACTTACGATCAGATCGATGGCTTCGGGAAGGCCTTGTTCAAACTTGCCCAACCGCTTGTTGCGTTTTTGGTAGATCCAGAAGGGCGGGGCCGCCCCACCCACCAATCCAATCAGCAATCCGAACACAATCGACCCTGTGCGCCAGTAAACGAGATATGCAGGGATGACGTAACAGACACTGCACAACAAGCTCAGTCCGCCCACCGTCCACTTCACATTGGCCTGATACAGAAAGCGGCGTATACGCGGGGTAAGCTCGAGCTTGGCGAGGTATCGATCGATTAACGGGATCGAACTCATCGTCTCGCTCTTGCGAACGTCCACGATCAGGTCGGCCATTTCGGGTTTACCCAACGCAATTGCCGATTCCAATCGGGTCATCATGGCGCGTGTCTGCTCGGTGGCGCCAACGCCGCTCGCCGCCGCGACAAGGAAGACCACTCCGAAAACCCCGAGGAACACGATTATGATGATCAGCAGCATAGATACCTCCGCAATGCTCCCCTTTTAGTTCACTTCCGTAACTTTCTCAAACAGGCTTGGCGGCAGGAAGATGCCGGCGGTTCGTAGCTGTTCGAGGAATTTGGGACGAATGCGGCTGGGCACAAACGCCCCCTGCACTCTTCCGTTGGGCCCGATACCTTTCTTCTGAAACGCAAAAATCTCCTGCATACTGATCACGTTCTCTTCCATGCCCGTGATCTCGTGAATACTCACGCACTTACGGGAGCCGTCACTCAATCGCGAAGCCTGAACCACGATGGTGAGCGCCGAAGCGATCTGCGCGCGCACCGTCTTCTCGGGCATATTCAGATTGGTCATGGCCACCATCGATTCGAGACGGGTCAGAGCATCGCGCGCGGTGTTTGCGTGGACCGTGGTCATCGATCCTTCGTGACCGGTGTTCATGGCCTGGAGCATATCGAATGCCTCTTCGCCACGGCACTCACCGATGATGATGCGGTCGGGACGCATACGCAAGCAGTTAATCAGCAATTGTCGCTGTCGAATTGCGCCCTGTCCTTCCACGTTGGGCGGGCGGGTTTCGAGGCGCACGATATTCTCCTGGGCAAGCTGTAATTCGGCGGCGTCCTCGATGGTGATCACGCGCTCGTTCTGGGGAATGTACTGCGAAAGGATATTGAGGAAGGTCGTCTTACCGGCGCCGGTACCGCCGGAGATCAGAACGCTGAGTCGAGCGCGGACAGCGGCGGACAACAACTCCATCATTTCTGCCGAAATACTCTTCAGCTGCACCAGTTGGTTTGCGGCCAGAGGGCCGGTGCCGAAGCGACGGATCGACATGGAAGGTCCGTCGAGGGCCAAAGGCGGAATAATTGCGTTCACACGGGAACCGTCAGGCAGGCGAGCGTCCACCATCGGCGAAGACTCGTCAACGCGGCGGCCGACGCGGGAAACAATTCGGTCAATGATCTGCAGGAGGTGACGATCGTCGCGGAACGAGCAGTCGGCCCGTGAAATCAGGCCGCCTTTTTCAATGAACACATGGTCTTTGTCGTTGACCATGATATCGGAGATCTTCTGATCCTTGAGCAAGGGCTCGAGCGGACCAAGACCGAAGACCTCGTCGAGCAGATCCGTTTGGATTTTTTCCTGCTCGTCGAAACTGAGCGGTACCCGACGATCACTGATGATCTCGTTGATGATGCTCGAGACCGCCTGCCGGGCCTGACTGGAGTTAATACGCGAAAGCTTTTCCAGGTCGAGCTTCGACAGCAGCGTACGGTGTACTTCTGCCTTGAAACTTTCCAGATTCATTGATTCCACGATGCGCCGTCCTCTACTGCTGAAAATCCGTCAAATAACGGGGATTATTTGAAAAGGCTAAAGCCTTTCCGCTTTTCCGGCTTGGGAGGCATTCCACAAGCCGCTCGTGCCATGTCCTGGAGTACCCTTGCAATGCTTGAATCGTCCAGCGCCAGCGGGACGGCTTCATTCTGCATCCTGCGGACGTTGTAATAATCGCTTGGAATCTTCCACGCGATCGGTTTAGTCAGAGCTTTTTCGATGTGCTCTTCATCCACTCCCATCGAACTCTTCACGTACCGATTCAGTACGATCTCAAGGTTGGGGGTACCCGATTTGAAAAACTCAGAAATGAGCCGGTGCGAGTTCCGCAGTTCGGGAATGCCTGCCTGCATCACCAGATAAACACTGTCCGCCTGTTGGAACCAGTCGGCATCGGTCAGGTCGAAGCGCGACCCGGCGTCGATCACGACATACGCGAAGTCCTGGCGGGCCACGGCCAGCATCTTCTCGATCGCGTCATTGCTGGCCTGCACGGCCGGAAATCGGCCCGGCGCGGCGAGCACGGGAAGGCCCGAGCTGTGCGTGGTAAGGAGCTTGGTGAAGAAGTTGGCATCCATGCGATCCGCGTTCTGCAACGCGTCCGCAGTCGAGAACTGGGTCGTGAGCCCGAGACTCAGTGCCGCATCGCCCAAGGGCAGGTCGAGGTCGATCAGCACTGCAGTCTGCTGACACTCCTGCACCAGAGCCACGGCAAAGTTGCAAGCCACGGTCGTGACACCGGAGCCGCCTTTGCCGCCCAGGAAGATAAGCACCTTTCCGCCGGTCTTCTTTGCAGCCTTGCCTCCCTGCCGCCGCCCGCCCGCACGTATCAGAGCGTCGTTCAGGGCGGTGGGATCGATGGGATCCGACAGAAATTCGCGGGCACCGGAGCGCATCGAGCGAACCATCAGGTTCGGATCGACCCGCGATGTGTAGACCATCACCGTGGCCGAGCTGGTGGATGCTACGAATTCAACCAGCTCCAAAGCATATTCGACGTCGGATTCAAGATCGATAATGACTGCGTCAAAGGCCTTTTCACCCAGCATTCTGGGCATTTCTTTCAGAGTCGGGGGATAAGAAGAGTATTCCCTTACGATGGCGGCGTGCGAATTATTCAACGCATTCGCAATCGTCCGTCGCCGCTGCTCGCTGGGGCAGATCAGGGCGATAGAGAGTACATTGCCGCTTAGGGAATTAGAATCGTGCGAGTTATCAGTCACAAATCGAGGCTCCCAAGTTCTTGCGCCTGAGCTGCGGCATCACCGAGTTCCGGGGCGTTGTCAGCATACTTTAGTCGTTTCTCAAGAACCTTCTCAACGAGAAAAGAAGGAAATGAGAGTACCAATTGCTATTGCGGGAGCATAAGGCATCTTACGTGCCTTTGGGTTGGAAAGCTTCAGGTCTGAAGGCGCGTGCATCCCGCGTTGTCTCCAGCCGAAAAGCAGGTCCCCTGCCCCCGAAAACATTTCGCCCAGGAACCCTCCGAAGGTCGCCCAGGCCAAGGCCATGATCCCGCCCACGACTGCGATCAGGACAAGCGCCATCACCAGCTGCTGCCACCAGATCCAGGCCCCAATGGCCGCGCAGAGCTTGACATCGCCCATCCCCATGCCGCCCATCATGGCCAACACGCCATAGACCACGGCGCCGACGGTCAGGCCCAGAAAACTCTGTCCGAGGCCATGCCATCCGGCGACCCAGGTCGAAACGACCAGGCCAGCCAGCAAAAACGGGAATGACAGCCAGTTCGGAATCCGCCGGCTGCGAATATCGGTTACAGTCGCAATGGCGAGAACGGCGAGCGTTGGCCACCAGGCATAGGGGTGCTGCAAGTGCTGCAAACTTATCCTCCTCTGCTCCCCTGTCCAGGTGGCTGCATAGCAATTCTGCCCCCGTTTTTACGCATGTCAACTGCAAGTGAATTCAATGCGTTGCCTTTGGGGTATCGAGCCAAGTGTACACGGAAGTGCAGGGGGGAAATACCCCTGTGCCATAAAGGGTATACACCGGAGTAATGCCCCTTTTATGGGCATGTTGCGAAAGTGAAATTTCGGGGAGAAACCGTCCACTTGTCTTCGGCACTTCTTCCCCTGCAACCGGGACTGGCAGTTTCTGCCGCAGCGATCGATTGAGCCACAGAAGATTTACTTCGACACTACACCAATCTCTAGTTTTTTGCTTGAACAATCGAGTTAAGAACAGTTTCCGTGCCTTTCTCGAAGACCCCGAGCTGGTTCTCACGAATCAGAACTGCTCACATCCAGGATCGTCGGAAGCTAGAGATGTCAGTTATCCCAAAATGGGACTGAGTTAGGCACTTTCCTGTTTGCTTTCTGCATTCGAGAGTAACTATCAGTTAGGAGAGATTTTTCCCGTCGCGTTGTATTCTTCTTCTAATGTTCAGGCGACTGGTGTTTTGCTCTCTGATTCTGACGCTCGGACTGTCGCCTGCGCTGACCGCAGCCCAGGATGAGTCACCGGCGCCCGAAAAGACCACGCAGGTCGCTCCGAGGACGGGGCAGACCGGATCCACTCGAGCTGCCTCCGATCAGGCAGCCGGAACGCCGGACTCGAACCAGCCACGGGATCCCAACCAGGCACCCCAGATCGTGGTCACTTCGCCGCCGGTGCAGCAATCGCCGTGGACCTGGCACGACAAGGTGCTTTGGGGCGCGGAACTGGTTTTGGTGATCCTCGGCTATCTTGGGGTTTTTCTGGCTCTCCGTACCCTCAAGAACATCCAGCGTCAAACGGAATTCGGGGTTAAGGCCGCCCAGGCCGCCCTGCAAGTCGCCAACGCATCGCTGGAAAGCTCTCAGGCGATCGTGGATTCGGGCCGGCCCTGGATCGTGATCACGATTGAGCCGTTTCTCACGGTGGAACACGGTTTCAAGGTGATGGCAACCAATCGCGGCCGCACACCAGCCAGAATTATGGCCAAGAATGATTGCGTGAAGCTCGTTCCGGATGAAGCGCAGCTGCCACCAACTCCGGACTACGAGAGCGGAAAGTCAGCCATACCGTTTGAACCGATCATCCTTTTGCCCGGCGAGTCAGCCGGCATCCGACCGTTCCGCCGGTCTGATGTGCGCTCCTATTGCGGCTCTGATGATCAGTTCCGGCGCATCGAGAAGTGGGAGGAGAAGCTCTTCGTTTATGGACGTGTGATCTACAGGGACCTGATTTCCCCGATGGATCAGCCGAATCATGAAACTGATTGGTGCTGCTGGTACGTATACGGTGAGAAGGATGCGCTGGTAATCGCCGGCCCCCCGGAATACAACAAGCACAATTAGGCCAGTAAACGGGCCTTGGTGCTTTTCGGCTACGATGTCTTCCCCAGGGAGCAAACCTGTTCCCAGCCAGTTTTTGAAAAAACCACGAGCTCCAGGAGCAGGAATGCCGATTGTCGAACTCGCAGGAGTGACCAAGGCCTACGAGAGCAAGGTCGCCGTTCGCGATCTGAGTCTCACGATTGATGCAGGTCAGATGTTTGGACTGCTCGGTCCAAACGGCGCAGGAAAAACCAGTTCGATCCGGATGATGATGGGCATCACCATGCCCGATTCGGGCACAATCAATCTCTTCGGCAAGCCATTCGAGCGGAGCAGTCTTGAGCGGGTAGGCTACCTGCCCGAAGAGCGCGGCCTTTACAAGAAGATGAAGGTGCTGGAACAGCTCGTCTTCTTCGGTGAACTGCACGGGCTCTCGGCATCCGACGCCCAGAAGCGC
>Ga0335072_10010901_pt1 | contig 13050 bp, 10 predicted proteins | sample Lox_Sample_21_FD_206725 | JGI IMG/M metagenome (GOLD analysis project Ga0335072, IMG submission 206725) | Soil microbial communities from Loxahatchee National Wildlife Refuge, Florida, United States - Lox_Sample_2.1 | ecosystem: Environmental > Terrestrial > Soil > Wetlands | place: USA...
AAATATCGGCAGCAGGAGGCACAGTGCAACAACCAGTCCGAAAGCGGTCCAGCGGGCTCGAAATGACATGGAACCTCCAGACATCCTGGGAAAAACTTAGGTTTTCGTTTGAAAACGGCCGCCCAAACCACAGCTTGAATAAGGACTGAACCTTGCTATAATCCCGCAAGGTTAGAGAACTGCGACAGTAACTGTCAAGGAGAAAAACGCAGCGTTTGAAATTGAGATTGCTGCGCGTGTGGCGCTTTTCTTTCTGGCGGGTGGGCAGAGCTAAATGGCGAATGTGGGACACGCCGAAATGAACACGGGGAGCAGCCACGTTTATTTCAAGATCGGAGATGTTGCGCGCAAGGTCGGCGTGTCGCCTTCCGTCATCCGTTCGTGGGAAAGTCTGGGGCTGGCGCGTCCGCAACGCACGAAGAGCAAATATCGCCTTTACACGGCCGAAGATATCAAACTTCTTAAGCGGGCGCGTTTCTTGCGAAAAGTGCGCGGATTAAATGCCGCCGCCATCGTTCAACTGCTCAAGAGAGAAGGAAAGGTACGGGGTGCGGGCAATGGGAATGCGGGCGCTATCGGCGCGCACTTGCGGCAATTGCGAGAACGCCGCGCACTCTCTCTTGCACAGGTATCGCAGGCAGTGGGCATCTCTGTGGGATTCCTGAGCGCTCTCGAGCGCTCGCAGATGAGCGGTTCGGTGGGAACCCTGCGCAAGCTGGCTCGGTTTTATAAAACCAACATTCTCGATTTCTTCGATGCTTCGGACGCGAGCACCCGCCGAGTTCGTCCGGCAGAAAGGAAAATCCTCGAGGCTGGCGAGGGAGTGCGCATGGAACTGCTGGCGTGGGGCAATACGGTGATGGAGCCGCATTTATTCCGTATCTCCCCTGACGCTGGCAGCGGGGATGCTTACACTCACGAGGGTGAGGAGTTCATCTATGTGCTGCGCGGTGACTTGGAAATTGCGGTCGATGGGCAGGAGTATTGTTTGAGGCCTGGCGACAGTTTTTATTTTGAGAGCGCCACGCCGCATCGCTGGCGCAATCCCGGGCGCAAAGAGACATGGCTGCTGTGGGTGAATACACCGCCGACATTTTGACGGGGAGCTGGATGCGAAATCGATTTGGAGGAGAAATGAAGCTGCGCAATTACGCGCGCCTTGCTGCGGTGTCCATAGCGATTCTTCTTTGCGCCTCCTGTTCGAAGAAAACGCCCGCGCTGAATCTGCTGGTATGGGAAGGTTATGCCGATCCATCATTTGTAAAGGCATTTGAGGATCAGAATCACTGCAAGATATCCGCCTCATACATGGGGTCCAGCGACGAACTCATGGCGAAACTGCGAGGGGGCAGCGCAGGAAATTACGATGTCATCTCACCTTCGAGTGACGTCGCGACTTCGATCGCGGCCGCGGGACTAGCGGCTCCGCTCGATTTGTCGAAGATTCCTATCTATAGCCAGCTTTCCCCGCAGCTCACTTCCCTGCCCCTGGTGCGCATGAATGGACATGTTTATGGCGTACCGTTCATGTGGGGTCCCGATCCGATCATTTACGACACCACGGTGTTCTCGCAGCCGCCTGATTCGTGGAACGTATTCTGGGATCCGAAATACAAGGGCAAGGTCGCAGTGTGGGATGATCTCTCGACCGTCTATATGGCAGCGCAGGTTTTGGGCTACGACAAGCCGGATCCTTCGCAACTTTACAACCTATCTGACGCGCAACTGGACGCTGTCAAAAAGAAATTGCTCGAGCTGAAACCGAATGTGCGCAAGATGTGGGCAACGGGCGGCGAACTCACCAATCTTTTTGAGAATCACGAAATCGTGATTGCCATGGGTTGGCCGCTCAATACAGCCGAATTGAAAAAAGCAAACTTCCCCGTTGGCGAGACCATTCCAAAGGAAAATACTACGGGCTGGATCGACCACTTGATGATCACCGCGGCCAGCGACAACAAAGATCTGGCGTACAAGTTTCTCGATTACATGATCGAAGCCAAAACGCAGAAGGAAGTAACTGACATCACCCACTATGTGCCGGCAAACCCGCAGGCAGCTCAGTTTATGACGGCAGATGAAGCGAGGGCCCTTCACCTCGATGATGTCGACAACTATCAGAAGAGGCTCTACTTTTGGCAGAACGTCCCGCGGCGGCAGAAATACACCGAAATCTGGAACGAAGTGAAAGCAGCGCAGTAACCGTCTCAGTTCTTCGCGAATCTACCCATGAATCCCTCATCAGCGACCACGACGGAGGCGGCAACGCCGGAATCGGCAATTACGAAACCGACGCTGCTTCGGATTCGCAACGTGGCGAAAAGTTTCGGTCGAAATCTCGTGCTGCGCGATATCTCGCTCAACGTTGCGGAAGGAGAATTCCTCACCATTCTAGGCGAGAGTGGATCGGGAAAAACAACGCTGTTGCGCATTGTCGCGGGATTTGAATCAGCAACCTCCGGCGAACTATGGATGGGGAAGGAACGCTTAGATTCGCAGTCGCCATATCGACGCCGAGTCAACACGGTTTTTCAAAACTATGCTCTGTTTCCTCATTTGACGGTTGAGGAGAATGTGGCTTATGGGCTACGTGTTGCCAAACGGCCACCGCAGGAGATCCAGCAACGCGTAGCTGAGGCGCTGGATAAAGTGAAGATGACGGCTCACGCAACTAAGAAGCCATCGAAGATCAGCGGAGGTCAGCAGCAGCGGGTAGCGCTGGCACGGGCGCTAGTTAACCGCCCGGAATTGCTGCTGCTCGATGAGCCGCTTTCGGCGCTGGACGCCAACTTGCGCCGCCAGATGCAGGTCGAGTTGAAATCGCTGCAAAGAGAAGTTGGTATCGCATTTCTCTTCGTGACCCACGATCAGGAGGAGGCGATGGTCATGTCGGACCGTATCGCACTTTTGCGATCGGGAGAACTCGAACAAGTAGCGACGCCGCGTCGAATTTATAGCCATCCCGCGACAGCTTACGTTGCGCAATTCATCGGCTATACCAACCTGCTGAAGGGAGATGTCCGTGACGGCATCGTGCGATGCGGGACGCTTTCATGGCCCACGTCGCTTCCTAATGGGCCTGCTCTGTTTTCCCTGCGCCCCGAGAACATTCGAATCGGCGGTGTAGATTCTCCGCCGAGCGAAGTCCGGGTGCGCGGGCATCTTCTGCAGCGGGCATTTCATGGAGCGACAGAACTGATTCGCGTGGAATGTAGCAACGGACTCGTTCTGACAGCGCGAACACAAAGCGCGGATTCTAAGACTTCAGAATTGGAACTGGCGTTTTCTCCCGAGCAGGCGATCCCTGTACGCGAATCTCCAGAAAGAAGCTGATGTTTTCCCGTGCTTACAAATTTGTTGTGACGGCGCCCCCGCTGATATGGGTTAGCATCTTTCTGCTGCTTCCCTACTTTCTGATGCTTTGCTACAGCTTCTGGGCGGTTTCACCGTCGCAGACCATTGTTCATTCCTGGAATATCGACAATTACAAAGAGTTGTTAACAAAAGGAGTCTATTGGGAGACGTTGCTCCGTTCGATGTGGATTGCGGTACGCGTAACACTGTTTTCCCTGAGTCTGGGTTATCCCATGGCGTATTTTCTTTCGTTCTACGCCGGACGGAAGAAGGAGATTCTCTACCAGTTGGTGATTATTCCGCTCTGGGTGAGCTATCTGGTGCGAGCCTATGCCTGGAAGACCATCCTTGGCTCCGATGGAGTGCTGAACACGCTACTGCAGTACGTTCATCTGACGAGCCATCCACTGGACTTTCTGCTATACAGCCCGTTTGCTGTGGTTCTTACATTGACACATATCTATACGCCATTCACCTTTTTGCCCGTTTATGCCGCACTGGAACATGTCCCGCGCAATCTGATCGAAGCCTCTCACGATTTAGGCGCAAGCCCAGCGCAGACTTTCTGGAAGATTGTATTTCCGCTTTCCCTGCCCGGAGTGGTGGCGGGAGCAACCTTTGCGTTCGTCTTGAGCCTGGGAGATTTTCTCGCACCCCTGTTGCTAGGCGGTCCGAGCGGCATCATGATCTCGAATATTGTGGTGAGCCTGTTTGGCGCCGCCTACAACTGGCCGCTGGGCGCCGCCATTTCACTCGGGATGCTGGCGATCGTAATCAGTCTGCTTTTCTTCTCCGAGCGACTGGAGAAGAAATGGAGCTTCTCATGAGCGATCAGGCGAAGGGCAGTCGCTCAAACTGGCTTCTGGCGCATGTGTTAGTAGTGTTCGCGTTTCTTTATCTTCCCATTGCAATTCTCATTCTTTATTCGTTTAATGGGGAGGGTGTCGGCGGATTTCCGCCGCACAATCTGACTTTCGGCTGGTACAGAACGCTCTTTAGCGATAGTCCCATCTGGGATTCGGTGCTCAACAGTTTGGAAGTGGCGTTCGCTGCGATGGGCATCTCGCTCGCGTTCGGTATTCCTGCAGCATTGGCGCTGGATCGCGCTCAATTTCCGGGCAAAGCGGTCTTCCGCCGCCTGGTGTTGCTCCCGCTGATATTGCCGGGCGTTATCACAGGGCTCTCGTTGTTGATGCTGTTTGATTTGGCGGCTGTCAGGCTCAGCCTGGTAACAATCATGCTGGGGCACGGCACTGCGCTCATCTCCGTGGCAACGACGGAAGTTTTCGCGGGCCTCCAGAAGCTGGATCGGGCCCAGGAGGAAGCGTCGCTCGATCTCGGAGCGAATTATTGGCAGACATTCTGGCGAGTAACCGTACCGAACTTGAGGCTGCCCATCATTGGCGCGGCGTTGCTGATTTTCACGCTCTCGATGGATGAAATTGCGGTGAGCTTCTTTCTGATCGGACGCGACAACACGCTGCCGCTAGAAATCTGGGGACGGCTGCGACGCGGCATCACCCCGGAGATCAATGCGGTATCGACGATCATCTTTCTGTTCTCGCTCGTGGCGATTGTGCTGTGGTACCGGCTGCGCGTGAAAGCGGAAGGAAGCGCCGAAGTGGGCAGCGAACTGATTGAAAGTGCTGCCTAATAGGAGGGATGCCTCCATCCCTCCCTCCTCGTGCCCTTCGTAATTTAATTTCGTCATAGTAAAGTGATAACAGGGCAAAAATAATAAGGAAGGACCTCTTTTGAGTTCAGGCATTCGCAACATCGCGATCATTGCGCACGTCGACCACGGCAAGACTACGCTGGTCGACGCCATGCTCAACCAGAGCGGTACGTTCCGCTCCAACGAACATCACGTCGAGCGGGTGATGGATTCGAACGAACTGGAGCGCGAGCGCGGCATCACGATTCTGGCCAAGAACACTGCGATTTTTTATCACGACGTGAAGATCAACATCGTCGACACGCCCGGTCACAGCGACTTCGGCGGCGAGGTCGAGCGCGCGCTCAAAATGGTCGACGGTGTCATGCTGCTGGTCGATGCCAGCGAAGGTCCACTGCCGCAGACGCGCTACGTCCTCGGCAAAGCGCTCGAAGCCAAGCTGCCGCCGATCATCGTGATTAACAAAATCGACCGTTCCGACGCGCGCCCGCAAGAAGTGCTGAACGAGATCTACGATTTGTTTATCGATCTGGACGCGAAGGAAGAGCAACTCGACTTTCCCGTGCTCTACACCAACGCAAAGATAGGCACGGCAACGACCGCTATCGACAGCCCCGGCGAGAATCTACGTCCGCTGTTCGATGCCATTCTGAAAACCATTCCTCCACCGAAGGGCGATGTGGCCGGACCGTTGCAGATCCTCGTCGCGAATCTTGATTACAGCGATTATCTCGGCCGGCTCGCCATCGCGCGCGTTTTCAACGGCAAAATGTTTACGGGAGAGGAAGTCGCGATCGCCAAGCTTGACGGATCGCTGCATAAAACCAAGATCACGAAGCTATTTTCTTTCTCCGGACTCAAGCGTACCGACATCACCGAAACCGAATTGGGGGACATCGTTGCAGTCGCGGGTGTGGAAGGAATCACTATCGGTGAAACCATTACCGATGCCGAGAATCCTATGCCGCTGCCGCCCATCGCCATCGACGAGCCAACCATCGCGATGCTGTTCACTGTGAACACGTCACCATTCTCGGGAAAGGACGGCACTTACGTCACCTCGCGCAATCTCCGCGAGCGGCTGGAAAAAGAATTGCTGACCAATGTGTCATTGCGAGTAGAGGACACCGGATCGACGGATTCGTTCAAAGTCCTCGGACGCGGTGAATTGCAGCTTTCCATTCTGATCGAAATGATGCGGCGCGAAGGTTACGAATTGATGGTTGGCAAGCCGGAAATCGTTACCAAACGAATCGATGGCAAGCTGATGGAACCGGTGGAACATCTCACAATCGATGTCCCGGAAGAATTCGTTGGCGTGGTGATGGAGCAACTCGGTTCGCGCAAGGGTGAAGTCACCGACATGCACAATCACGGCTTCGGCCGCGTGCGGATTGAGTTTCGGGTCCCCAGCCGCGGGCTCATAGGCCTGCGCAGTCAACTGCTCACCGACACGCGTGGAACGATCGTCATGAATTCGCTTTTCGACGGATATACGGAATGGCAAGGCGAAATCCCGCATCGGCTGACCGGCGCATTGATTGCCGATCGCTCCGGAGTCTCCACTGCGTATGCTCTGTGGGGATTGCAGGAGCGCGGCGAACTGTTCGTCGGGCCCGGCGTCGATCTTTATGAAGGAATGATCATCGGCGAGAATGCAAAGGACAACGATCTCGACGTAAACGCCGTTCGCGAGAAGAAACTCACCAACATGCGTGCGTCAACTGCGGATGAGGCTATTCGATTAGTTCCGTTCCGCGCTTTAAATCTCGAGCAGGCGATTGAGTTCATCGCCGACGATGAATTCGTCGAAGTTACGCCAAAATGGCTGCGCCTGCGCAAGAAAGTTCTGCAAGCCAACAAGCGCAAGAGAAGCGCGCTAGCGGCCGTGGAAGAGTCGTGAAAAATGCAAACTAAGTCGGAGAAGAAAGCTGCAGCGAAGATTTCCCTCCGCATGTTTCTGGTTCCGTGCAGTTGCGGCACAACGTTTGCCGTGGCTGAAAACTATGATCGCCAGGGAACAACTTGGAGCCGATATTTGATTTGTCCGGGATGTGGCAAGCATCACGATCCCAAGAATCGGCTGTTGCAGATGGGATTCCACCTCGAAGGGTACTGGAGAGTGGATGAGTGCTGATTGGTCTGACGGCCAAGCCACTGCGAGGACATGGAGCGGAAAGCAATTTGACAAGCGATTTAATACAAACCTGCTATACTTCTCGCCGCATTTGACTGTTCGCCAGCTCCGGTTTCGATTTTCAGGACGGCCCGTCCGGCCCTGCTTGTCCGCCGAATTGAGCTCGCACTTCGACAGCTCAATGCAGGGGCAAACGCGTGAAGAATATTTTCGTGGGGAATCTCAGCTTCAACACCAGTGAAGATGAGTTGCGGCAGGCCTTCGAAGCGTTCGGACAAGTGGACCGCGTAAGCATCATGACCGACCGCGATACGGGGCGTTCGCGCGGGTTCGGCTTCGTTGAAATGGCCAGCAACGAAGATGGAGAGAAAGCCATCACCGCCTTGAATGGAACGCAGATCGGCGGACGCACGATCAACGTGAACGAAGCCCGACCGAAGGCCGAACGCGGAGGAGGCGGCGGCTATGGCGGCGGACGCGACCGCGGAGATCGCGGTGGACGCGGAGATCGCGGCCGGCGGCAGGATCGCTGGTAATCACAAACCTCAAAACTCTATTCCGATTGCGCAGCGCGATTGAGCGCTCCGGCGCTCACGTGTAAACTGTTGTCATTAGATTGTGTGCGCCCGTAGCTCAGCTGGATAGAGCGGTTGCCTCCGGAGCAACAGGCCGGGAGTTCGAGTCTCTCCGGGCGCACCACTTTTCCGCAAGACCCCGACCACCAAGATCCTTCGCCGTGTCGGCTCGCACGCCGAAATGCTATTCAACCTCATCATTTCAGAACGTAAGCCGGAGCGCGAACTGCATTTCACGCGGCGTACCCGCTCCGACAGGGCTAATCGGCGTCGTCGTATTGACGGTAGTCGTGATGCTACCGAATCCGGTGGTGTTCGACGGGTTGAAAGTGGACTGGGGCGGACCCAATTGAGGATGATTGAAGATGTTAAAGAACTCGGAGCGAAATTCGAGACTCGCACGCTCCGTAAGCGGGATCTGTTTTTGGAGGCCGAGATCGATCTGCCAGGTACCCGGTCCGCGAATGAAGTCGCGCGGAGCAGTGCCGAACTCGTAGTCGCCGGCTGCATTAGTCGTGGGGGCGGCAAACGCGGCGGGATTGATCCACTCCGCTACGCTTCTTCCCCCGGGCGGAATGACGGAGACCCCCGTAGCCAGATTAGGACGCAACGTGCCGGAGGATCCATCCACCGCGGTGGCGCTGCTGGGCATCAGCACGTTCACCGGGAAGCCTGTGCGAGCCAGCGCTGTCGTCGTCAACTGCCAGTTGCCCGCGATCGCGCCTGCAATCCCTCCGTTATTCAGCAGTGACTTGCCTTTGCCGAAGGGCAGCTCATAAACCGCATTGCCATTGACCACATGCGTGGCGTCCCAGGTACCGCTGGCGGTTTCACAGGCTTGGCACATCGCATTCTGGGGATTGATTTCGTCGCCATCGCCGCTGCCGTTGGAGCCGTTATCGATCTCGTGGGACCACATGTAATTTGCCGTCACCAGTAGGCCATGAGTGAACGAACGCCGTAACGCTAGGGAGAGACCGTTATAAGAGCTCATGCCGATCGAGCCGCGCCAGGGGATGGCAGGGGAAGAAAATCCATACACAGCATATTGCGCAACCCCCGTCGCCGGATTGATCAGGTTCACCACGCTCGTCTCCAGCAGATGCACGCCGTGACTTCCCAGGTAGGCGACAGTGCCTACGAAGTTCGCAGGCAACTCGCGCTGTAGCGAGAGGGTCCACTGCTCAACATAAGAGTCCTTGCGGTTCCGTTGTTCGGCGTTCGGTGAAAGAGTTCCGGATGTGAAGTACGGGCCAACTGGATACGTGAGTTGCAGGGTCGAACTGCTTTTCACTAAATAGGAAGGCACTTCGTTCTTGGCGGGAAGATTCTGGTCGTCCAGCTGTCCGTCTTCGTGGTAGATGCCCAATCCGCCGCGAATTACCGTCGGGCCTGCACTCGAGGGCGACCAGGCAAAGGCGATGCGGGGGTCGACATCGCCGTAGTTCTGGTGACCGAAACTGGCGCCTACGCCGCAGAATCCCTGCGGGCCGCAAGTGGAGAAATCGAACGGGTTGGCCAGCCCGTTCTCCTCGTGAAAGAGATCAAAGATGGTGTAGCGTACGCCCAGGTTGAGCGTGAGGTTGGGGCTGAACTTGTACTCATCTTGCGCGTAGCCATAATAGTCATTCTTGCGCAGGTGATTGACCGGCAACGCTCCTGACAAACTGGCTCTTGTGATCAGATTCGAGGCCAGCGCCTCCGCCGTAGAAAATGTAACTTTTCCGTGTTCCCCGGATTCCTGATTCAATTGAACGCGGCGGATTTCCGCTCCGAACTTGAAGGTATGCCGGCCTCGAATCCAGGTGAGGTTGTCGATTCCGGAGAACGTGTTGCCCACGTAGATGCTGTTTTCATTGTAATTCTGAGAGACAAATCCTGGCCCAGGACCGTTGGCAATCGCAATCTGGTAAATGGTACCGTTTGCGCCGGTATTGTAAGTGTTGGAAGTAGAACGATTAAATCCAAACTTGGCCTCATTCACCAGGTTCGGACTGAAGATGTGCAGCAACTCAAGGGCGCCATTGACCGGCGCGGAGACCCTCTGCTGCAAGTCAGTTGCAGAGGCCGAAACCGGCTGCGTATTCACTGACCGGTCGTAATTGAATCGCATGAAACCCGTGGTGTTTGCCGAGAAATGCTGATCAAGGCGCACCATCGCCGAATTCTCGTTAACCGTCTGAGTGCATGAGCAGGTCAGCAGGTCATAGTCCGCGTAGTTCGGGTCGTTCGGGTCGGTAATTGGTGTCCAAGGCGTCAGAATTGTCCTTGGACCCACTCCAGGATAGGAGGTGATGATTGGGTAGATCGGCGATGAGGTGGGGACGGTTGCAATAAGCGCCGCGCTCGGCACGTCGCCGCTCACCGGATAGCCCCAACGTTGCCTGTACGCCTCCGAAGCGACGAAGAAGAATGTTCTGTTGCGCTTGATCGGGCCGCCCAGCGCTCCGCCGAACTGATTCAGACGAAGCGGCTGCTGCTTTTCGCCGTTGGAGGCCCATTCCGGTACGGGGGCGTCAAAAACGTCGTTGCGCAGGAACTCGAAAAGGCGCCCGTGTATGCGGTTCGTCCCGGAAGGGGAGGTGACGTCCAGTTGCGGTCCGCCGGTAGCTCCTTCTTCGGCGGAGGCCATTAACGTATCGACGCGGAACTCCTGAATCGCGTCCAGCGGAATCGCGAGTCGCACCCAGGGGCGCTGCGTCTGATTCACGATGTTGGTTGCGTCCACGCCATCGTAGGTCCAATTGCTGTCGTCGAGGCCGCGTCCGGCAAACCGAATCGTCCGCTGGTTGCTTCCGCCAGTGTCAATGGCGCCGGGGACAAAAGCCGTCAGCGAGGCCCAATTACGGCCGTTCAGCGGCAATTCATCCGCCTGCTCTCTTTCGATCAAACCTGTTACCGCGCTGGTGTTGCGGTCCACCAAGGCCGAACTGGCGGACACTTCGATGCGTTCGTCGCGGCCGGAAACTGGCAGAGTCACATTGAGCGTGCGCGTGCGGCCCACGACTTCTTCCACGCCGACAAAGGTGAGCGACTTAAATCCTTCGTGCTCAAAGGTGATCGTATAGACTCCGACCGGGAGGGCGGGGACGTCATAGACTCCAGCTCCCGAGGAGACAGTTTGACGGCGGAGTCCAGTGCCGCTCTGAACGGCGATTACGGTTGTCTGAGGCAGAACGCGGCCCGAGGAATCAGCCACCGTGCCGGTGAGGGCGGCGCGATCCACTTGCGCGAATGACGCAGAGGACGCTGCGGCGAGCAGCGCCGCTATCAGAACAGACAGAATGCCGCGCGGGCCGGTTTGGCGGGCAGAGAGCTGTAGGTCCTGATTCGTTCGAAGCATACGAACCCTCCAAGATTGTGCGACACTGGCATGGCAAGTAATGATGGGGTTTCAGAATACAGGACATCTTTTACTACTACTAGGGCTCGGATTCACTTGAAGGACGTTACATTTGTTACTGATCGTTTGATCTGTGCAAAAGAATGTTGCGATTTCACCGCCCGATGAGCCGGTTCTGATAGGGCCTAAGGCAAACCATGAATTTCGATGCGATCCTGGTTGTATCCTTCGGCGGCCCGGAATCCCGCGAGGATGTGATTCCTTTCCTCGAAAATGTTCTGCGCGGACGGAACGTCCCTCGCGAGCGCATGCTTGCGGTTGCTGAGCACTACTATCATTTCGAAGGCAAGAGTCCGATCAATCAGCAGACTCGCGAACTCATCTCAGCACTCAAGCATGAATTGGAGCAGCATGGGCCCAAACTGCCTGTCTATTGGGGAAATCGCAACTGGCGGCCGATGCTGGCTGACACCCTGCACCAGATGCAACGGGCCGGGATCCGTCGCGCTCTGGCGTTTGTAACCTCTGCCTACAGCTCATATTCCGGATGCCGCCAATATCGGGAAGACATTGCGCGCGCGCAGAAAGAAATCGGCGAGGGCGCACCGGAGGTCGATAAGCTGCGGGCATTCTTCAACCATCCGGGTTTCATCGAAGCGACGGAGGAGCGGCTGCGGGAGGCGTTGGCAGAGGTTCCCGAGTATGCGCGAGAAAATATTCAGGTCGTCTACACCGCGCACAGCGTTCCCGTCTCGATGGCCAGCACCTGCGATTACGTAAAACAGTTGGAGGAAGTGCGAAAGCTTGTCTCAGCGCGACTTGGAACCGCGAATGATGCGCTGGTCTATCAGAGCCGCAGCGGGCCTCCGGGTCAGCCATGGCTCGAGCCCGACATTCTCGATTATCTCCGTGAGGTGACGTCGCGTAACCTTGCCAGCGCCGTAGTGCTCGCGCCGATCAGCTTTGTCTCTGACCACATGGAGGTGCTCTACGACCTGGATATTGAAGCCCGTGCTCTTTGCCGGGAACTGAACTTGCCGATGGCGCGCGCGAAAACCGTGGGAGTGCACCCCAAATTCATTGGGATGATTCGGGAATTGATTCGGGAGCGTATGGATTCAAATGTTGAGCGCCGTGCCCTCGGATCGCTGGGCCCGCGTCCCGATGCATGCGCGCAAGATTGCTGCCCTGCTCCGCCGCATTCGGGCAGACCACAAAATGCGATGGCTCGAGCTGGGAGTGGGCACTCCACACTCCCGTGAGGATCTGCAAGCCTGCAGCGTTGCCGCCCTTCAATCAGTGAGTTGAGGCAGGGGCTTTCGGAGTTTCGTAGTCGGTTGCCTTGGGCCGGCCTTCGACCAATCGCATGGTATCGAGAATCGTCTGGATTACGGGTTCGTTGCCAACCGCGGTGTTGATCATTAAGTGATACAGCGAGCGTGTGGGCCAATCCGCATTGAAGTAGTGCTTGACGTAGGCCGCGCGCTCGCGATCGACCGAATCCACCATCTGCTCGGCTTCCTCCGGCGAATGGCCGTCAGCGATGGTGCGACGAATTTTTTCCGACCGCGGCGCATAAAGAAAAACATGGAAGGCGTCAGGATTATTCCGCAATAAATAAGGTCCGCCGCGACCGATGATCACCGCATCCCCTTCCTGGGCGATGCGATTCATGATGTCCTGCATCATGGCCATCATGCGGTCGGTGTCGAAGATTTGGCCGCCGAGAGCTGCACTGCGCTCATAACTGCCACGCCAGAAAGTTTTTGCGAAACGATGGAAGGGGCTGTCCATGCGCTCATCACAGCGCTTCACGGCAGAAGGATCTACTTTTGCGGTGCGCGCAATTTCTTCGGTGAGCAGGTGATCCCAGGCTTTCCACTTCAATCGTTCAGCAAGTTGTGCCCCGATGGCTCCGGCCCCACATCCATACTCGCGCTCGATCGTGACCACGCGAAACATGAAA